>OOGU01000002.1_pt1 | contig 96951 bp, 90 predicted proteins | sample 1670261 | NCBI WGS metagenome assembly OOGU01 (sample SAMEA98137168, study PRJEB22522) | marine metagenome | biome: marine biome; feature: marine water body; material: sea ice | place: Arctic Ocean | collected 04-Sep-2015 | depth 1.3 m
AAGCAGAGACTGGCATACGGCAGTTCTGCCTGTCTCGTGGGCTCGGAGCTGTGTGTAAGAGCCAGGCCAGGTCGGGCGTGCCGCAGCCGCTTTGAATCGGCACGCTCGATCTGGCGTGCGGCAGGAAAGTGAAGGGCTTTCTCTGCGAGGAAGAGGGCCTCGACGGCGCGGAGGAAATCACCTCCTTCGGCGGCTGGCGCGCTTTCATGGCGTCGAAGGCGGAGAGGGCAGCAAGCTAGAACGCCGCCTCCAGCAGCGTCCGCGCTTCATCCAGCGTCGTGGCGGAGAGCACGGTGAAGCCGCCGCCCTCCTGCGCCATCGCGGCTTCGTATTCCTCCGCGCCGTAGCCGGTCGCGACGATCACCGCGCCTTTCAGCCCGGCGCGCTTCGCCGCCTCGATGTCGGCGGCCTTGTCGCCGACGAGCCAGCTTGCGCCAAGGTCGAGGCCCATCAGCGCGCCTGCATGCTCGATCATGGCGGGGCCGGGCTTGCGCCAGCGGTCCTGCGCCGCGCCGTAGCCTTCGGTGAAATCCGGATGGAAGGGGCAGGCGAGGGTAAGGTCGAGCGCTGCTTCCTTCTCGCGAAGCTGGCGCGCGATTTCCGCCTCCACCGCCTCGAACTCGGCCCACGAGATCAGCCCGCGCGCGATGCCGGACTGGTTGGTGACGCAGACAAGGCCGAGCCCCTTCGCCCGGCCCCAGGCGATGATCTCCGCCGCGCCCCTCTCCAGCGCCACATCTTCCTTGTTTTTCAGATAGTTGACCTCCTTGACGAGGACCCCGTCCCGGTCGAGAAAGAGGCCGGGCGCGCCCTGCCGCCGGGGCGGGGTCGCGGTCGAAAGCCAGATATCGGGGGGTATGGTCATGAGGCGGGCTTCAGCATCGGGCCGGAACAGGGCGGCATTTTTACGCTATCTTGAGCCGCTTTCCGCCACCATGACACAAACCGCACGATCCGGGACCAGTGAATGACCGATAAAGCGACCGCGAACGGCCCGGATATCCAGGCGCTGGTGGAGGGGCTGGCGCGCGCCCGCGTGGCGCTGGCGGGCGATGTCATGCTCGACCGCTTCGTCTATGGCGAGGTCTCCCGCATCTCGCCGGAAGCGCCGATCCCGGTGCTGCGCGTCGGCGACGAGAAGGCGATGCCGGGCGGCGCAGGCAATGTTGCGCGCAATCTCGCCGCGCTCGGCGCGAAAGTCGATTTCCTCTCCGTCGTCGGCGATGACGAGGCGGGCGCGGAGCTGAAAACCGCGCTCGGCGCCGAAGCCGTTACCTCCTCGCTCACCGTCGTTCCCGGCCGCGAGACGACGGTCAAGATGCGCTTCGTCGCGATGGGCCAGCAGGTGCTCCGCGTCGACCGCGAGACGAACCTGCCGCTCGGGAACGCGCCATCGGAAAAATTCATCGCCGGGCTCACCGCCGCGCTCGACGACAAGGACGTGCTCGTGCTGTCCGACTACGGCAAGGGCGTGCTCACCCCCGCCGTGCTCGCCGCCGCGATTACGGCCGCGCGCGGCAAGGGCCTTCCCGTCGTGATCGACCCCAAGGGCCGCGACTATGCGCGCTACGCAGGCGCCGACGTCGTGACGCCGAACCGCAAGGAACTCGGCGAGGCGACAGGCCTCCCCGTCGACAGCGATGAAGAGATCGTCGCGGCCGCACGTGCCTTGATCGCGGCGCACGGCATCGGCGCCGTCGTCGTCACGCGCGCGCAAGCTGGCATGAGCGTCGTCACGGCAAATGACGTCACGCATCTGAAAGCCGAAGCGCGCGAAGTCTTCGACGTGTCCGGCGCCGGCGACACGGTCGTCTCGACGCTCGCCGCCGCGCTCGGCAGCGGGCTCTCGCTGCCTGAGGCCGCCGCGCTCGCCAATTCCGCCGCCGGCATCGTCGTCGGCAAGGTCGGCACTGCCGTCGTTCATGGCGACGAGCTTGCCGCGAAGCTGCGCGAGCGCGAGCTCTCCGCGCTCGAAGCGAAGATCGCGGGTCTCGAGAGCGCGCGCGACATCGTGGAGGCCTGGCGCGCACGCGGTCTCAGCGTCGGTTTCACGAACGGCTGCTTCGATCTCCTGCATCCGGGCCATGTCACGCTGCTCGACAAGGCGCGCACGCTGTGCGACCGGCTTGTCGTCGGTCTGAACAGCGATTCTTCGGTCAAGCGTCTCAAGGGCGAGGACCGCCCCGTGCAGCCCGAGATCGCGCGCGCGACGGTGCTCGCCGCGCTGCAATCCGTCGACCTCGTGGTGATCTTCGAGGAAGACACGCCCGCGCGGCTGATCGAGACGCTCCGTCCCGGCCTTCTCGTGAAGGGCGGCGACTACAAGGTCTCCGAGATCGTCGGCGCTGATTTCGTGCAGGCAAATGGCGGCCGCGTCGAGATCGTCGACATCGTGCCGGGCTTCAGCACCACGGGCACCATCGCCCGGCTCGGACGCTGAGCCGCATGGCGATCTGGGGCCTGGACGCGGAGCCGCGCGGCCATTCCGAATTCATCGAGCCCGCGCCCGTGACGCGCCCGCCGGAGCGCTGGTGGGATCTCGTCGTCGTGCTGGCCGTGGCGCTTGCGCTCTCCTTCCTCGCCGGGGCGGTTGCCTTTGCGGTCGAAGCCGTCATGGCGGACGAGGATCTGCTGACGGGCCGTTTTCCGTCCGGCGGTGCCGCGCAATCGCCCTATTTCCTGTTCGGGGCGATGGGCGCGCTCTATCTCGCGACGCTGGGTGCCGTCGCGCTGCTTCTGTTCTTCCGCGGCCACCGGCTCGGTACCGTCTTCTTCGCGCGCGGCGCACGGCTTGCGGCATGGGGCGCGGTCCCCACGGGCATCCTCCTGGCGATTGCGGTCATGGCACTGCTTTCCTTCCTGCCGCCCGCCATGCAGGAGGAACTCATCGAGCAGAGCGCCGCGCTCGACCCTTCGACGCTCGGCGAGGCGCTCGCCGTCTTCGTCATTGCCGTGCTGCTCGCGCCGGTTGCCGAGGAACTTTACTTCCGGGGCATCATGCTTCGCGTCTTCGCGCGACGCATACCCTTCGCCGCGGCGGCTATCGTCACCGCGGCGCTCTTCTCGCTCGTGCATGGCCATCTCTTCCTCTCGCCGGGTCTCGGCGGATGGCTTCTCACAGGCATCATCTTTCTGCTGGGGTTCCTGCTGGCGCTCTTCGCGCGGGCCGGAGGCTCGCTCCGCGCGCCGTTCCTGCTTCACGCCGCCTACAACGCGACGCTCGTCGTCCCGACTGTCGCCGGATTGCTCGCCGGTGCTCAGACGTAGCCGAGCTGCGTCTCGATCGCCGCGCAGAGCATGTGGCCGAGCGTGATGTGCATTTCCTGGATGCGCGCGGTCGTCGTCGAGGGCACGCAGAGAATGTGGTCGGCAAGCCCCGCCATCAGGTTCGGTTCCGCGCCCGCGAAGGCCGCCGTGACGAGGCCCTGCCGGCGCGCCGCTTCGAGGCCGAGGACGACGTTGCGGCTTTTCCCCGAGGTCGAGATGCCGATGGCGACGTCGCCGCGCCGGCCGAGCGCCTCCACCTGCCGTTCGAAGACGTGCTCATAGCCCATGTCGTTCGCCGCCGCCGTCAGCACCGACGAATCCGTGGTGAGCGCCAGCGCGGCAATCGCCGGGCGGTCCTTCACATAGCGTACCGAAAGTTCCGCCGCGATGTGCTGCGCGTCGGCCGCGCTGCCGCCATTGCCGAAGAAGAGGAGCTTGCCGCCCCCCGCCGCCGCTTCCGCGCAGGCGGCCGCGAGGCTCGCGAAATCGTTTTCGAGCTTCTTCGCCGTTTCGTGCGCGACCTTGTGGTGCTCGTCGAAGGCCGCGCGGAAAATGTCATGTGCGCCCAAGGGCATCCTCTCTTTCCGGGGCGGGTCTCGCCCCGTTCTTCTCTTATATACAGAAACCGGCGCAGGTGGCGCTAGCCGAGTTCCCGATTCAGTTCCACGAGCCGCATGATGTCGCGCAGCGCGACGATGCCGGCGAGCCTGCCCCGGTCGATCACGAGGAGGCGGGCATGGCCGCTTTCGCGCATCCGCCGCAGGGCCGCCTCGGTCTTTTCCTCCGGCGAAATCGTGTTGTGCTGCGAAAGCGGGTGCATGAGGTCGCGCACCGTCAGATGGGCCCAGTCCGCCCGGCTCGCCGCGCGGATATCCGACACGCTGATGGTGCCGACCGGCGCTCCGTTCTCCATCACGGGAAAGGTCTCGTGGAAGGAGCCATAGACATGGTCGTCCACGAGCTCGCGCAACGATATCCCGGCGGGCACGGTCAGCGGGTCCGGCGTCATCACCCGTTCGACCGTTTCTGCGTCGAGCAGTTTCTGCGTTTCGGCCTGCGTTTGGGAGGCGCGCGAGGCGGTGTGAAGAAAGAGGCCGATAAGGCCCCACCAGAGCCCGGCAATGACATTGCCGGAGATCAGGCTCGCAACGCCGAGCCCGACAAGGACGAGCCCGAAGATCTGGCCCGACAGGGCGGCGCGTTTGGTCGCCGCCGCCATGTCGCCCGTGCGGCCCCAGAGCCAGGCCCGATAGACACGGCCGCCATCGAGCGGAAAGGCGGGCGCCATGTTGAAGATCGCCACCACCAGGTTGATGAAGGCGAGATAGCCGAGCACGCCCGTCACCGTCGCGCCGAGCCCGGCGGATGCCGCCGCCGCCGTGGATACATAGAAGAATGCCGCAAGCGCGAGGCTCGCCAGCGGGCCCGCGATCGCCATCATGAACTCGGAGCGCGCCGTCGGCGGTTCGCTTTCCATCCGCGCGACCCCGCCGAATATGAAGAGCGTGATCCCCGAAATCCGGATGCCGTAGCGCCTTGCGACCACCGAATGCGCCAGTTCGTGCAGGACGATCGAGAGGAAAAGGCCCGCCGCGCCGACAACGCCCATCGACCAGTAGGTAACGCTGTCGAAACCCGGATGAAGCTCCGGGAAATAACCCGTCGCGAGCGTCCACGAGATGAGCAGCGCGATGAACACCCAGCTCACATCGAGGCTGACATCGAAGCCCGCGAGCCGGAACAGCCTGATCTGCGCACCGAACATGTTTCCTCATCTCCTTCTGTTTTCCCATTCTACACATGGAAACAGGGATTGTGGGCCGGCGGGCCCGGCGGCAGATGCGCACAGGCGCTGCCGCGGCGGCGAGCCTTTCTCCGCCGGACGAGTCCTTGTCGGATGGGCGCATCCGCGACGGCGACGCCGTCGCGTTTCACCGGACCCGCTCTTTTTCCCTGGGCGCGGAAACGCGGCGGGGTTTCGCCTCCATCTTCGGCTTGGGCAGGAGACGGAAGCGCGTCTGGCACCACGCGAAACCGACGCCGACATCGAGCAGCGCATCGGAGCGCCCGCAGGGGCAGGCAAATTCCATGACGTCGAGAACGCGGTAGGTCTCGCCGGCCTGCAAAGGTACCGGCTGGCCGGTCACATGGTTCGGGGCGGCATTGACGCAAAGCACAAGGTCGCCGGGTCCGACTGCGTCGCTCATGGCTTCCCTCCATCGTTCCGGGGGAGACTAGACCTCGAGCCGCAGCGGCGAAAGACCGGTTTTGCCGGTTTACGGGTCTAGAATTCCCACGCCAGTTTGCCGGTGACGGCGTGATCGCGGGAATGGCTGGAGAGGAAGCCGTCGTAACCGAGACGCAGGCGCAGCGAAGGCGCAACGACGATGTCCGCGCCGAGCTTCACGGTGAGCGCATCCTCCGCAAGCGGGGTTCCGTAGAAGACGTAGGTCTGCCCTGTGTTGTCGACGGTCACGCTCTGGCGCGGGCGGGAGAGGCCGAAGCCGTGCCGCCAGCCGAGATCGAGGCTCGGCGTCACCTCGAACGGGCCGGCCGGGATGCCGTCGCCGAGCGCGCGGATGCCGAGCGTCGTAAAGGTGGCGGAGGCGTCGCTGCCGGCGCCCGAGAAGCTCGAGAGAGGTCCGCCGCTCTCCTGAAAGGAGCCGGCCGAGGCGCGAACATGCTCGAGACCGAGATGCGGTTCGAGACTCGCGCCCGCGATGCCGAAGGCATAGCCCACATCCGCGAACATCTGTTCCGTCCGGTAGGACCGGTTGCTTGTGTTGGTCTCGCCCACCGAGGAAACGCTGCGCGTGACATCGCTGCTGCCCCAGCCGAGCGCGGCGCCGCCACGCAGGGCGACGGGCCCCTCCGTCCAGCTTGCATAGGCGAGCACATGGCCAGCATCGCCGTCGGCGCTGCCGCCATGGGCCGGGACGGAGGTGCTGGCACTCGTGTAGGCGGCGGCCACGCCGGCGCGAAGTCCGTTGTCGAGCGGGAGATCGAAACCGGCGATGGCGCCGCTATGGTGATGGTCGATCGTCAGCCCGTCGTCGAACTTGTTGTAGCCGCCGAAGCCCTCGCCCCAGAGCACCGTGCCGTCTCCCGGCGCGAGCAGGCGATCCAGAACGGCGTTGCGGAGCATCCGCTCATCGGCGATGGCCGTCGTGGTCCCGCTCGCGTAGATCTGTCCCTCGCCGGAATCGAGATATTGCGTCAGGGTCAGGAACACAGTGTTCGGATCGTAGCTCACATCCGCGATAAAGCCGTAGGGCAGGTTCGTCGAGCTGACGCTTGCGAAGGTACCGCTCAGCCCGCCGACGGAACTGAGGAGCGTGTATTGGGTCCCCGCCGTATAGCTGCCGCCGGAATAGGTCGTGGTCAGATTGCCCGCAATCGTTGCCGTTCCCGTCACGATCGTCATGTCGGCCGCGCTCGGCGAGACCTCCACGGCATAGGTCGAGCCGGAAGACAGCGTGAGATTGCCGGCGACCGTGATCGTGCCGATGGAGTTGCCCGGCGCCAGCGTGCCGCCGCTGGCGATCACGGTCGTCGATACCGCGCCCCGGCCGCCAAGTATGCCGCCTGAATTGACCGTCAGCGAGCTGGAGTTGCCGAGCGATCCGTCGACGAACAGCGTTCCGCCGTTCACCGTCGTTGCGCCGGTGTAGGCGCTGGTTCCCGAAAGGGTCAGATTGCCGGTGCCCTCCTTGGTCAGTGAGCCGCCCGTGCCGCCATTGGCACCACCGTCCTGGAGGACGCCGGAGAACTCGGTCGACAGATCATTGCCGCCGACGGTGAGGGACCTGGAGCCGAGATAGATATCGCCATCGCCTTCGATGGAACCGGCGGTGGTGCCGCTGTTCGAAAAGGAAATATCGAGCAAGCCGCCGTTCATGATGAAACGCGCGGTGCCGCCGCTGCCGCTTTCGGCGATATAGGTGCCGCCGCCTGTGTCTGTGGTGATGGTGGCGTTGCCGGCGGTTGCGTTGTCGGCGAAGCTCAAGTCGCCGCCGCTCGTCGTGGTGATGGTGGCGCTGCCGGCCGTGCTGTCGTTGTTGAATGCCGTCGTGCCATTGTTTGTGATGGTGGCGCTGCCGGCGGTGCTGTCGCGGAAGCCGAGATAGCCGGCGGCCGCTACTGTGAACTGGCTTGAAGCGTTAGAGCCGTGCACATTCAGAGTGCCGTCACTGACTGTTGTCGCTCCGGTATAGGTGTTGTTCCCGGCCAATGTCAGCATGCCGGTTCCCGTTTTCGTCAGCGAGCCGCCGCCGGAGATCACACCGTCAAGATTGATGATGTAGGAGCTGCCGACATCGAAGGTGCCGCCGCCGCTGCCCAGAGCGATGTCGCGCGCAGAAGAGAACTCCGCCCCCCATTGCAGCGTGCCGTCGTCGAGCGTGACGCCGCCCGAGGAATCGCCGAGCCCGCTATCGGCCAGGACATTCAGCGTGCCGCCATTGACGATGGTGCCGCCGCTATAGGTGTTGATGCCGGTCAGCACGAGCGTTCCGCCGCCGGTCTTTTCCAGTATGCCGGGCGTGGCGCCGCTGTCGGAGATCACGCCGGAGATGGTGTCGGTATTGCCTGTATCGACGAAGAAGGTCGGCGTCCCCGTCAGGCCGAAATTGTTGGCGAGGGTGAAGGTGCCGCTGGCAAAGCCGAGCGTCGCCGCTCCTGTCATCGTCACATCGCCCGTGCCGAGCGCATCGTCGTCGGCAACCGTGAGCGTACCGGCATTGATGGCCGTGCCGCCCGTATAGGTGTTGGCGCCGGAGAGCGCCAGCGTGCCGCTGCCCGACTTGTTCAATACACCGGGCGTGACGCCGGTGTCGGAAATGATCCCGGAGAGCGTGCTGGCAGAGCCAGTAACGACGTTGAAGTAGGTATTGCCGGTCAGCCCGAAATTGTTGGCGATGGTGTAATCGCCGGCGAAGAACATGTTTGCTCCGCTCGCCATCGTGACATCGCCGGTCCCGAGCGCGCTGTCGTTGCCGATCACGACCGTGCCGCTGTTGATCGCCGTTCCGCCGGTATAGGTGTTGGCGCCGCTCAGCGTCAGTACGCTGGCGCCCCCTTCCTTGGTCAGCGAACCGCCGGTGCCGCCGCCGTCGCCGCCGTCCTGGATCACGCCGGAAAAAGTGGCGACCACGCTGCCGCTGGCGAATGTCAGGTTCTTCGAACCGAGAAAGATGTCGCCGGTCCCTCCAAACAAGCTGACGGTGGTGCCGCTGTTCGTAAGGCCGGAGATGTCGAGCGAGCCTGTGCCATACATGTAGAAACGCGCGTTGCCGGCGCTGGCGGTGTCACCGATATAGGTGGTGCCTCCGCTGTTGGTGGTGATGGTGGTGCTCAAGCTGCCGCCGCTGACTGAGCTGGCGCCGGAGAAGTCCAGCCTGCCGTCATTCGTGATGGCGAAGCTGTCGACGATGTTGGCGCCATTGTTGATGATGCCGGCACCGTCGAAAGTGAGGTGCTGACCGCTGCCGATCGTGAAATCATAGTTCCCGCTGTTGAGCGTCCAGCCGCCCACGGTGATCGGGTTCGACGAAAAAGTGACGCTCTGGTTGGTGGCGGTATTGTCGAAGGTGGCGGTGTCGCCCGAGCCGGGGACGGTGCTCGTGTCCCAGTTGGTGCCGGTATTGTAGTCGGCCGTTGTGCCGTTCCATGTGGCATCCGCCGCCGAGGCCGTGCCGGACATGGCCGTCAGGGTCAGGCCGAGCGCCGCGAGCGGCAGAACGGACCAGTGATTGCCAGAAAGTTTTGCCCGGCGGGCCTTCCGCCGCGCCACAAGTGCGTTCCGATTTGCCATTGCCCCACTTGCGAGCCGCGACATGCGCAGCCCGTCACCCCCGTTCGGTTTTGCGGCTGCTCTACACCGGCAGGCGCCCCCTTCCGCCCATTCGCGGACCCGGATTTATCATGGGCAGTTTGCTAATTTCGCTCAAGTGCAAATTTAGTGACTGGTTAATTCGAAGGCCGTTCTGGTAGAATTTCGAATCAAATGGCCGCACGTACCCCCAAAACCCGCCAGAGGGCGCAACAGAAGCGCGCCGAAGACACCCGCCGGCTTTTGCTGGAGGCGGCCATCGAGATGTTTGCGACCGTCGGCTTCGAGGGCGTGACGGTGGCGGCCCTGGAGGAAGAGGCCGGCGTCCAGCGCGGTTTGTTGAGGTATCACTTCGGCAGCAAGGATGCGCTGTGGCGGGAGGCCGTGGATCGGGCCTTCACCCAATCGGAGACCGCCATCCGCGAGTTGTTCGTCGATGAACTCGCCAAGCGCGGAGGCGACCGGCTGGCCGCGCTCATTGCGGCCTATATCCGCGGCAGTGCGCGCCATCCGGAAATGCTGAACTTCATCATGCGCGAAGCGAATGTGGAGTCCGATCGCCGCGACTACATAGCGGAGAAGCATGTCAGCCGCTTCGCTGACATGATCTCGCAAGCGAGCGGCCGCCCGAAAAGCGTCTACGACTTTTATGCGCTGGCGGGAGCCATGAACTTCGTCTTCGTCTCGCCCGCAGGTGCGCGGCGCATCTGGAAGAAAGAACCCTTTTCAGACGCCTTCATCAAACGGCACATCGAATCCATCATCGCCCTGTTCCGCCACGGCTGGGGCGAGAGTTCATCGTCCTGAGCCCGGCGGCATTGACGCAAAGCACAAGATCGCCGGGTCCGATCGCGTCGCTCATGGCTTCCCTCGATCGTTCTCGGGGGAACTGGACCTCGAAACGCGCGGGCGAAAGACCGCTGTTGGTGCGAGGCGTCATTGAGTTTTTTTGCATGTTGAGCGTCTGAGTGCGGCTACGTCCGCGCTCACATAGGCATTGCATCCGCGAAGAGGAAGCCGTCGCGGGTGCCGGCGCGCGCAACATGTACCCCCTTCTGACGCGAAGTGTCTTGATTGCTTCGCGCAAGATTCCGACAGGACTTCTAGTTCTGTACACCGAAGTGGAATTTGTACTGGATGTCGATTGCTTCAAGCTTGGCTAAGCGAGGGTCGAAATAGTCGATGCGGATTGTGAAGAGGTCAACTAGGTCGTCAAGGGTACGCTTCTTGAATGGAAGTTCGAAAGAGAGCGGAGCCTTACCCGACGGATCCAACGATATCTCCGTCCTGTAGATGAGTTGGTCCTTCCGGTTTACGAACCAATTATCTGGATAGGTCCATCCCTTCAGGTTTCCCTCAAACTCAACTACTTGGGTTTTTACTTCTACGTGACGTACCACTATAGGGTACCGACGGCGGTTCCAAATCTCTACGTCGAGGGTAGCACCATAATAGCCGTCTACGTTACCGCTCGAAAGTCCGTGCGATGTAACTAGTGCAATTGGTTTCCAGCCAAAGTTCTGACGATAACCAAACATCAATGAGACTGATGCCACCAAAATGCTCGAAATCGTCAACATTGAATACGCGACGAGCTGCGCGAGCTGGATTGCTACCGGGTCCAAGGATGCTCCACTAGAGTATGGTCAAGATCAAAACTTCGACATGCGCGCATTTCTTATCTTAGCACTCTAGAATTTAGCGACCCAATTATTGACTCCCATAGCTCGAAGTTCGTCCTAAACGTCAATTTCTGGCGTTAGGGCGTCGTCGAAGTCAGTCTGTCCTTACCTCAGGACTCGCGCGGCCCGATCGTCCGCCGCAGCGCGAGCAGCATATGCGCCTCGATTTCCCGGCGCATGGCGGTGCGCGCCGCGCGCGTGCCGGGCGTCACGAGATAGAGGTCGACGAGATTGCCGATCAGCACATTCATGAAGTGAAACCGCGCCGGGTCGAGCCGTGCGCCGGGCGCGAAGCGTTTCAGGAAGGGCGCGATGCGCTCGCCGATGATCGTGACATTGGCGGGGTCCTGCTCTTCCTCCGTGGTGCGGATCGAGCGCATGGCGCGGAGCAGTCCCGTATGCGCCGGGATCGCCTCCGCCTCGTCGAGATAGACATGGAGGAGCAGCCGCGCCGCTTCCTCCACATCCGTCTCCGCGCCGAGCCCCGCCAGTCGTTCGACGCTCGCCGCCGCGATCCGCTCGACCGTCGCGTCATAGGCGGCGAGCAGCAGCGCGTCGCGATCCCTGAAATAGCGATAGAGACTTCCGACCGCGACGCCGGTGCGTTCGGCGACGCTTGTCGTCGTCACCGCCTCCGCGCCCTGCGCCGCGGCGATCTCCTCCACCGCCGCGAGGAGGGCGGCCCGCGTCTTCAGCGCGCGCGGCTGGACCGGGACGCGCTTGGCCCCCCGGAGGGGTGTTTCGGCAGGAAGCCTCGTCGCGCGCATTCTCGGGTCCGGTGCTGTCTCTCTCAAAAAGTGAAACTATTTCATTTTTGTTGACAGGACCAGAGCGAAGGCCGCATTTTGTCATTACTAGATGAGCGCCCGGCAGCTTCCTGTCCGGGCTCTCGGTCCTTGCATGGGCTTTGGGGGAGAAGCAGATGACGTTGAAATTTTCAGCAGGCGCGCTCGCGGTCACGATGAGCCTCCTCATCTCCGGCACGGGCCACGCGGCCGAGATCCGGGTGAGCCCCGCCGACGGCACGGAAAAGCTGATCGAGACCTTCATCATGGTGGAGGAGGGCGACACGATCCTGCTCGGGGCCGGGCGCTGGGACCTTGCCGACGGGCTCGTCCTCGATGCCGACGGCGTGACCGTGCGCGGCGCGGGCGCGGAAGAAACCGTCCTCTCCTTCAAGGGGCAGACGGGCTCCGGCGAGGGCCTCCTCGTCACGTCCGACAATGTCGTGCTCGAAGATTTCGCGGTCGAGGACACGAAGGGCGACGGCATCAAGTCGAAGGGCTCGGACGTCATCACCTTCCGCAACCTGCGCGTCGAATGGACCAACGGCCCGGACGAGAAGAACGGCGCCTATGGCGTCTATCCCGTCTCGTCGAAGAATGTGCTGATCGAGGGCGTCACGGTGCGCGGCGCGTCCGACGCCGGCATCTATGTCGGCCAGAGCCAGGACATCATCGTCCGCAACAGCCTCGCCGAGTTCAACGTCGCCGGCATCGAGATCGAGAACTGCTACCGCGCCGACGTCTACGGCAACATGGCCCGCCACAACACCGGCGGCATCCTGATCTTCGACCTGCCCAGCCTGCCGCAGCAGGGCGGCCACGACATCCGCGTCTTCGACAATTCATCGGTGGACAACGACACGCCGAACTTCGCGCCCGAAGGCAACATCGTCGGCGGGGTGCCGATGGGCACCGGCATCATGATCATGGCGAACCGCAACGTGCATGTCTTCGGCAACCGCCTCGCGAACAACGGCACGGTGCACATCATCGTCGCGGCCTATCCGGAAGAGTATGACGACGAGACCTACATGTTCGTGCCGCGCGGCGTTTACATCCACGACAACACCTATGGCGAGGGCGGGGCTGCGCCGGACAACGAGATGGGCGAAATCATCGCCGGGCGCACCGGCACGCCGGTCCCCGATATCGTCTGGGACGGCGTCACCCGCATCCCCGAATGGCTCACCTGGGTCGCGGCGGAAAACCGTCTTTATATAGATGAGGCCGACGACACGACTTTCGCCAACGCGAAGATGATTTCGCACATGTTGTTGCCGTGGGAGACGAGCCCGGACCGCGACATCTCGAACCATGCAGGCAGCCTCCCCGCGCCCGCGCCCGTCGAGCTGCCGCAGGACGCGGAAGGCTGACATCCATGACGGCGCGCTCCCCTTTGCCGTACCTGAAGCGGGCCCTCCTCGCGGTCCTCTTCCTCGGTGCGATGACCGGGGGCGCCGCCGCCGTCGACGATCAGGCGATCCTCGCGAAGAAGCCGCCGCGCCAGCTTTCCGCTTTCGGCTTTTTCGCGGACGCCGCGCGTCAGGTGCCGGCGACAGGCGTGCTTCCCTTCGCGCCCAGGACGCCCCTCTTCACCGACTTCGCGGAGAAGCGCCGCTTCGTCTATCTGCCGGACGGTCAAAGCGCCGCCTATGACGCCCGCGAGGCTTTTGCCTTTCCGGTCGGGTCCGCCCTCATCAAGACCTTCGCCTATGCGGCGGCGGACCGGCCCGGCGGGCTCCGGCTCGTCGAAACGCGCGTGCTGCTCCGGCAGGCGCAGGGCTGGGAGGCCTGGGCCTATGTCTGGAACGAGGACCAGTCGGAAGCGGAATTGAAGATCGCGGGCGCGAAGCTCCCGATGGAAATTCCGCTGCCCGGCGGCGGCACGAAAGCCATCACCTATGCGGTGCCGAACAAGGCGCAGTGCAAGGGCTGCCACGAACTCTCCGGCGAGATCGCGCCGATCGGTCCCAAGGCGCGGAACCTCAACCACGCCTTTGCCTATCCGGAGGGGCCGGAGAACCAGCTCATGCGCTGGCGCGCCGAGGGCATCCTGACCGGCTTGCCGGACGCGGGCACCATCCCCGCCGTTCCGGACTGGCTCGACGAGGCCGCGCCGCTCGACGCGCGTGCCCGCGCCTGGCTCGACATCAATTGCGCCCATTGCCACCGCGCCGAGGGCCCCGCCAGCAATTCCGGCCTCTTCCTCACCTGGGACGAACAGGACCCCGTCGCACTCGGGATCGGCAAGCGCCCGGTTGCCGCCGGCCGGGGCGCCGGTGACCTCAAGGTCGATATCGAACCCGGCGACCCCGACGCCTCGATCCTCGTCTACCGCGTCGAAAGCAACGAGCCCGGCGTCATGATGCCGGAACTCGGCCGCACCCTCACCGAACCCCGCGCCGTCGCGCTGCTGCGCGCATGGGTCGCGAGCATGGAGTGAGGGCCGGCTATTCCACCGGGATCACATCCGTATAGACGAAGCCCTCGCGGGTCACCGTCTCGCCGATGGCGATCAGCTTGCAGAGCATTGGGCATGCCTCACTGCAGCTAGCAAATGTACACTTGTACCCAACTATAGATGGTTGCGAGAAAAGCACAGTGGATTGGTTGGGAATAGCGCCGAAATGTCGTACAATGACAAATTCAAACGAACGCGCGAATTCTGATCGTGTTTAGTGGGGTGGTGTTCGGAATTGATGCGGTGTCATTTCGCCCGGAGGAGTGTTCTCTAAGCCTTCGAGAGTGAGTTCACAGTCGGGATGCAGGGGCTCTGACTGACTCTGAGCTTTTGAAAAAATGATGTGTTCAATTGTTCGCTGGGGGGCGACCAATGACGCTAGTTGACGCTGCAAGCGATCTCGAAACGACGCTCAAGACATTATTTGTCTGGTTCGATTTTATTTTTGATCTTCTGACGAGGATAATCGAGTTTGTGCTCGATGTTTTGAGTTTCCTCTCGAGCCAATATTCCTTTGTCTACAGAGCCTATCCGGTGCCGACCGCCGTTGGCACATATGTTTTTGTTTGTATTGCTCAGGACAACGTTCGCAAAGTTATCAATGTGTCCGTAGGTACATTGGCGTTACCGAAGGTTGCGGGTGCATCGGTGAGATCGTTCTCTAGCAGGGCTCTCAACGCTGCTGCGACGGGGACAAGCGATCAGCGGGATACGTTTGGCTTGGGTATTCACTTTCTTGTTGCTTCGGTCGCACTCGCCGGTGCTGTAGCAAACTTTTATCTCATTCAAAGCCCAATGTCCGTAGTAATGGCTTCGGACGCAAACGCACTCGAGCTCATGGGATTGGATCCGTCAGTACTTGGCGCTGCCAGCATTGTCGCATTCGAATTTGTGGCTGGAATCGTTTTTATAGAACTCTTGGGATACACAAAGATTTTCGGCTTTATATCTTCTGGTGAGGAAGCATGGAGCCTCGCGCGAAAGGTGGTCATCGGTCTTTCTGCGCTTCTCATAGCTGTTTTTTCGGCTTTGGAAGTTGGTCTTGCTTGGTACAGGAACGAAATTATTGAACAGAGTTTGGCTCTCAAGGCATTTATCGATTCTCCATCTGGTATCAAAACCGTGGAATCGGCTTTCGACGCGAGTCCTTTGTACATCCAGATGACGTTAGGTGGGTTGGTGCCGTGGATATTGGCTATCGCCGTTATTTCTCTGGAGCGTGTTGTGCGGTTCCTTCCAGTACTCTTTTTTGGTGTTTTTTCGATTTTGTTGTTTTTGGTCTGGTTTCCATTGATTGCCTTCGGCACAGCATTTGAGAGGTTTAACAGTTTTCTGATTGCTCTTTTTGATGTGGCGGTATTGCCGCCCACGAGAGTAGCGAAGTTTGTCGAATCTCTCTGGGAATCGTCGCGCGGCAGTCGCTAGAGGGGGGGTGCTTTGTGTATTTTTTTTCTAGGGCATCGCTCCTTACTGGTGTAGTTGCGCTTTGTCTCGGCGTGACGATGCTGACGGGTTGCTCATATCGCTCCGAAAAGGTCCGCGACCTTTTTATACTAGTGGATGTGTCGGGTAGCTATTTTGAGCACAGCGAGCGTAGTTTCCAACGGATAAGGTCTCTCCTGTTTGACTTGAGTTCAGGCGACAAGCTGACGGTCGCGCAAGTTGATAGTTGTAGCTTTGGGGATGGTTCTGAATGGATCAGCGAGGAGGTTGACTATAACCCTTTGCAAAAGGGCGCCGACATACGTGGAATTGCGGATGAACTTGCGCGTGTCCAGAAATCCCTGCGTCGTAGTTCCCATACTGATATTACAGGAGCCTTTCTGCGGGCATCTCGGCACTTTGCGCGTAGCCGCTCGAATCACAAGGTGATCATTGTCTTTTCTGACTTGAAGGAAGACACGGCGTTGAGCTGTCCGCGCGACGAGTCAATCGTTTTCGATCTTGAGGATATTACGATCATCTTGGCAGACGTGGCGATTTCGGACGTCGATGCACGCAAGCCGGAAGCTTACCTCAGAAACATCAAACACTGGCGGGACCGACTTCTCGCGTCTGGGGCTCGAGATGTGATCGAAGCTCGTGGAGCGAGTCAGATTTCCGATATTCTTGCAAGCTTACGGGCTGACGGCTGAGACAGCGCCGTCGCGCTGCTCCGCGCATGGGTCGCGAAGATGGAGTGAGGGCCGGCTACTCGACCGGGATCACATCCGTATAGACGAAGCCCTCGCGGGTGACCGTCTCGCCGATCTCCACCTCGATCGCCCGGGTAAACATCGGTCCCGCCGTCACCACCGTGTGGAACTCGCCGTTCTCGCCGCAGGGGTCGGCCGTCTCCGGCAGCTCGGCCAGCAGGTCGAGGTCGAAGCGCCGCCCCGACAGGCCGGCCGGCACCTGGCTCGGGTCGACGCAGGCAAGATGGGCGGTCAGGCCGCTCGCGATCATCTCGCGGGCGAGGTCGCCGGTGTTCCGCCCCCAGAGCGGGAAGAGGGCGGTCATGTCCACCCGCGCGAGCCGCTCCTCCCGATAGGCGCGGACGTCCTCCAGAAAGAGGTCGCCGAAAACGACATGGGCGATCCCGTCCGCCTTCACCCGCGCCATCGCCGCCGCCATCCGCTCTTCATATATGCCGTTCGGGCAGGGATGAGGGATCGGCACCTTGATCAGCGGCAGGCCCGCCGCCTCCGCCTGCAGGTCGAGCAGTCGCTCGCGCACGCCATGCATCGCCACCCGCTCATGGGTTTCGTTCACGGTCGTCAGCAGCGCGGCGATCTCCGCCGCGCCCGTCCGGCGCACCTCGTGAAGCGCGAAGGCCGCGTCCTTGCCCGAGCTCCAGGAGAGGATGGCTTTGGGTTTCCCGTCCGGCTTTGTCATGGGCCGGGACCTTAGGGGCAAGAGCACGCGGAGGCCAGCCGGATGCTCTTGCCACTGGCGCAACCCGCGTAGCGAGACCAGCCGGCCAACGCGTCGGGGCGTCTATTGCCTTCACGGCAAACCAATTGGCCGACACTGCGCGGCATGATTGTGGGACCCGGCATCCCGTTCCGGCGCTGGAGCGCGGCGCTCAGTATTCGAAGTATTCGTGGCGGTCGAATATTGTTGACGCAGCGTCACATTTTCATGTTGCCGAAATGTTCCAGCGTGTCGCCAGGGTGACGCCACCGGAATGTCACGCCGTGGCGGAGCGGGCACGGCGGGGATAACCGCCGCCAATGTGACGTTTCGATAACAGTACGGTGACAGTCGCAAGCCGGCCGGTTGAGGATCGGTCGGCAAGCGATTGGAGTCCTTGCAGGATTCGCCAATGGTCTCGCGATCCGGGCCGGAGCGTCACGCTGCCTGTCAGACGACGCCCGCCTTCAGGAAGTCGTGGATATGGACGACGCCCACCGGGCGCCCATCCTCGACCACGAAGAGGCTGGTAATCTTCTTTTCGTTCAACAGCTTGACCGCTTCCGACGCCAGCATGCCGGGGCTCACCGTCTTCGGCGTCGGGTTCATGACCTCGCCCGCGGAGCGCGCGAGCAGCCCCTCGACGGAAGAATTCCGCCTGATATCGCCATCCGTGATCATGCCGACGAGCTTGCCTGCCTTGTCGACGATGCCGACGCAGCCAAGGCTCTTCTGGGACATGATGAGGAGGGTTTCGGACATCGGCGTTTCGGGGCCGGTGAGCGGCAGTTCCTCGCCCGAATGCATGACCTCGTGGACGTGTTTCAGCATCGCGCCGAGCTTGCCGCCGGGGTGGAAGACACTGAAATCCCTCGCAGAAAAGCCCTTCTGCTCCAGCAGCGCGATCGCCAGCGCGTCGCCCAGCGCGAGCTGCATGGTGGTCGAGGTGGTGGGCGCGAGCTTGTTCGGGCAGGCCTCTTCCGCGCGCGGCAGGACGAGGGCGATGTCGGCGGCGGCGCCGAGCGCGCTGTTGGCTTCCGCCGTCATCGCGACGAGCGGGATGGCAAACCGTTTCGCATGAGAAATGATGCTGGAAAGCTCTGCCGTTTCGCCCGACCAGGAGAGCGCCAGGATGACGTCGCCCGCCGCGATCATGCCGAGATCGCCATGGGAGGCTTCGCCCGGATGAACATATTGCGAGGGCGTGCCGGTCGAGGCGAGCGTCGCCGCCATCTTGCGCGCGATATGGCCGGACTTGCCCATGCCCGTCACGATGACGCGGCCGGTGGCCTGGCCGAGCGCCTCGACGGCCATGGCGAAGGGCCCGTCCAGCGACGCCATCAGGGCCTTAAGCCCCTCTATTTCAAGGGAAATCGTCCGCTTCGCCGAGGTCAGGTGAGCGGCGTCCGCCGTCTTGCCGGCGGGGCGGGGGGCATCGGGATCGGTCGAGGGCTTGGACAAGATGCGCTCCTGCGGGGGCGCGCTCGCGCCCGCATGGGTGATTTGCCTCCTTATACAGCAGGCCGCTTGCTTCTCCATACAGCGGACTTAGCATCGAGGGACGGCGCCCTCGTTCCGGACTGGCCCGGCGCCCGGAAACCGGGCACTTCCGGCTTGGCATGTCCTTGTTTATGCAGAGAAATCCACTAGGGTGGCCGGAGTTTCATCGGGAGCTGGCGGCTTTGCGCCGCGAGAGGTGTTCGGATTGAGCGGACTGGTTGGCCGATTGCGGGCCGCCTTCGGGGGCAGGACGGAAGCGGCGGGGCTCCCCGAGGGCCTGCGCATCTATGCGGTGGGCGACATCCATGGCCGCGACGATCTGCTGGCCGAGCTTTTGGACCGCATCGAACAGGATGCGTGCGGCGCGCCGTTCGATCGTAACATATTGATTTTCCTTGGAGATTACGTCGATCGCGGGCTCCAGTCGAAACAGGTGCTCGACCGGCTGACCGGGGCGGGCCCGGCCGGGTTCGAGCGCGTCTTCCTCAAGGGCAATCACGAGCAGGCCCTGCTCCAGTTCCTGAGCGACGCCGCCTTCGGCAAGACCTGGAAATATTACGGCGGCCTCGAGACCCTCCACTCCTATGGCATCACGGAGCTCACGCTGAGCGACGATCCGGCGGATTTCGAGCGCGCGCGGGAGCGTTTCGACGCCGCGCTGCCGCATGCCCACCGCCATTTCCTGGAGACGCTGCAGCTTTCCGCGGAATTCGGCGGCTATTTCTTCGCCCATGCCGGCGTCCGTCCCGGCGTCGCGCTGCATCGCCAGATCGAGGAGGATCTGCTCTGGATCCGCGAGGATTTCCTCGATTCCTCAAGCCGTTACGGCAAGGTGGTGGTCCACGGCCATACGCCGCGCGAGGAGGTGGTCGTGCGGCCGAACCGGATCGGGATCGATACCGGCGCCTATATGACCGGGGTGCTCACCGCGCTCGTCCTTGAAGGCGAGGGAAAGCGTTTCCTGCAGACGGGCGACCTGCCGCTGGCGGCGGCGGGTTAACCAGCTCCCTTAACCAGGCGACGAGAATTTGCGCAGTTCACCGACGTTTGCGCTCTTCCCCTCACACAAAATGATGGTAGGAATTGCGGGCACCGCGTCCGCTATGCGGACGAGCGACGGAAAAGGGGCTCTAGATGACGTATTCCGCCGCGCGGCTTTCGGGATTCCGCGCTTTCGGCCGTCTTTTCGCGGCCCGTGTTGCCGCTATTTTCCTCGTCGCCGGGCTTGTCGCCGCCTGTGCCGACGGGCCGCGGACCTCTGCGCCGGCGCCAATTGCGGCCGCCGGAACTCCTGCCACCGGGGCCAGCGATGTGCCGCTGCCGGAAGACGCGACCATCGATTACGCGTTGGGGTCGGGCGACAAGTTGCGGGTCATCGTTTTCGGCGAACCCGACCTCTCCGGTGAATTCGATGTGAGCGGTTCAGGCAATGTCGCCCTGCCTTTGATCGGACAGGTGCGCGCCCAGGACCTTACCCTGAGTGAGTTCGAAAATGCGATCGAAGCCAAGTTCCGGGAAGGCTATCTGAATAACCCGCGCGTCAGCGTCGAGGTGCTGAACTACCGGCCATTCTATATCTATGGCGAGGTCGAGAATTCGGGACAATATCCCTACACCAACGGCATGACGGTTCTGAACGCCGTGGCAGTGGCCGGCGGATACACCTATCGCGCGAATCAGACCAGCGTCTATATCACGCGTGGCGAGGGGGATGAGGTCGAATACCCCGCCTCTCCCGCCGTCAAGGTCCTACCCGGCGACGTCGTTCGCGTGCCGGAACGGTTTTTCTAAGGATCGTTTCTCGGCGGATTTATCCGACCGCGAACCGTCAGGCCTTCGGCTTGTGCCGTCGCGGGCTTCCCTGCACTTGAAAGCTTTTACTTGCAGTTTTGCGCGCCGGGGCCGGCCTCTTGAGTCAAAGCAGCGGGGGCTAGAGTCATTCGCCGTGCCAATGCGAGTCAAACGCTGGCGCTATGAGTCATCGATCCGTCGCCGATCGCGATGTATTTGTGCCACGATGGATGACAACCTCTTGTTAACTATAAATTAGCCATGTCTAACCCGTCGGGGTTGGTATTAGACTGCGGATCAGAATTGCGCCGGAATCCGCTCGCTGTCCTGCAAGAGGGATGAGCCGACATGGATGGCGGATAGAGTGACCGGGACCGGCCCGGCGTTTGAGGGATTTATCGGCAGGCGGGGATCTTGGATTTGAAGAACGTTTCCCGGCCCGTCTTGAAAGAGGGAGTGCCGTGATGAAGAAGCTTTTGTCGGCGATGATGGTTGCAGGCGCGATGGCGTTCGCCTCTGTCACGCTCGTCGCGACGCCGGTGGCGGCGCAGGAAGCGGAGACGCTTGAGGCGATGGAGGCGGAGATCGAAGCGCTTCTGATCGCGAATGCGGATGATCCGGATGCCTTCGCGGCAGCCGTCGAGGCCTATGTCCTCGCGGCGGGAGATGCCGAACTTGCCGGCGATGCCGTGATCAGTGTCCTGACCAATCCGAAGAGCGACGCCGCGCGTGAGGTGCTTGCGAACAATCCGGGCCTCAAGTCGGCTGGCGGGATGGGGCTTGGCGCCGCCATCGCGCAGATCGGTCTGACGAACCCGACAGTGGCGGCCAACATGCAGGCCAAAGTCGAAGCGAGCGGTGACGAGGGGTTTCAGGCCTCGGTAACCCAGGGATCGGATGCCAGCACGGGCTCCACCAACGAGCAGGCCCAGCAGGGCAGTGCTTCGGACCCGAACCGGGATTCGACGCCGGAAACGCCGGTGAGCCCGAACTAATCACAAAGCGCAGGGCGCCTACTTAACCTAAGGGCACCCTGCGCGCTTTCGGCTTATTCAAGTTCATAGTTTCAAGTGTTCCATCGACCGTTGCGTGCGTAATCCTGGTGTTCCGCCCTTTGGGGGGCGGTCGGGTGTGACGCAGGTCCTTTAAAGAACCGTCGGGAGAAAATTCATGCCGTCGTCCATCGTCTCAAAGGCAATGATTGCAGCGATTGCTGTGACGGCCTTCTATGCGGCGCCTATCACCTCCGTCAGCGCTCAGGACCTCGAAATCGTCGATGATCGCAATATCAGCGTTCGTGAGCGCGTGCGGCCCGGATATGACCGGGTCGGCGTGCGGGCCGGCGCCTTCACCATTTTCCCGGAAGCCTCGGTGACCGGCACGTTCGACGATAATATCTATGCGACCGACACCAATACCGAGAGTGACTTCATCACGACGCTTGCTGCGAATGTTTCCGCGGCGAGCAACTGGAGCCGTCATGCGCTGAACCTTCGCGCGGGGCTCGCTCAGAGGCTCTATGCTGACAACAGCGATGAGGACCGCCTTGATTGGGATATCGGGGGTAATGGCCGGCTCGATATCACGAGCGACACGAATATCAGCGCTGGGGCGGCCTATGCGCAGCTTCATGAAGATCGTGGCGCACCGAACGCCATCGGTCTGGCGGCAGAGCCCACTGAATATTCTCTCCTTGAAGGTAATGTGGCGCTCAATCATCGCTTCAACCGGGTGACATCGAGCATTGGCGCGACCTATGCCGATTACGACTACGACACGGTGCCCCTGACCGGCGGCGGCACGCTCAATCAGGATTTCCGTGACCGCGAGGAATTCACGCAGTTCCTGCGTTTGGGCTATGACGTCTCGCCCGATACCAATCTCTATATCCAGGGTACGCTGAACCAGCGCGAATATGATGTGCAGCCGCCGGCGGTGGCGATCACCCGTGACTCCGACGGTTACGAGGTTGTGGGCGGTGCGGAATTCAAGCTGACCAACCTGGCCCAGGGCGGCGTCTATGCCGGTTACCAGTCCCAGGATTATGACGATCCGACGCTCTCCGAGATCGATGGAATTGCCTATGGCGCCAATGTCGACTGGTTTGTGACGCCTCTGACGACGGTGCGTTTCGAGGCGGCATCGTCGATTCAGGAAACGATCCAGGCGGGGGCGTCCGGTTATATGGACAACTCGGTGGGGCTTCGCATCGATCATGAGTTCATGCGCAATGTGATCCTGGGCTCCCATGTGAGCTTCGCCAATCAGGATTTCGAAGGGGTGGCGCGTGACGATGACGTGCTCCGCGCAGGTACCGGTATCGACTATCTCCTCAACCGGAACTTCTCGCTGCGCCTCGGTTACGACTATTCCGACCGGGACTCGAGCGTCGCCGGGCTTGACTATAGCCGCCACGAGATCGGCCTCACGCTTAGCGCAGGCCTTTGACGGCATCGAGGCTTCGCCTTTTGGACGGTCTCGAACGCGTATATAGAGAAAAGGGCAGCTGGTTCGTTCCGCTGCCCTTCTTCATTGTAGGTGCCGGTAGGGTTCAAGGTGGGCAGAAATTTTGAGCGCGCCCGTTAACCCGGAACGCTTTGGAGCTGGGTTAGACTAATCGAGGTTCACGGGGCGGGACCGAAAACCCGAAGAACAAGGGCCCTGCGACCTGGCGGGGCAGATCGATTGAGGCGGCGATCGACCGTTATCCGGCGGCGCGGCGATAGTGAGGAATTGGGGCGATGAATGAACCGGTAAAGGGCGGAACCTCCAAAGGGGGGATCCCTTCACATGACGGAACCGGTTCCGACGGGGGGGACGGGTTTCTCGAGTTGGACCTTATGGCGCTCTACCGGACGCTCAGAAAGCGTTTGGGCCTGATTGTCAGCGTTACGCTCGGGCTCACCGCGCTGGTGATGGTCGTGGTGCTGCAGCAGACACCGCTTTACACTGCCGAGACACAGGTTCTGCTCGACCGCCAGAAAATGCAGGTAACCGACATGGAGGCGGTCATGTCGGGCATGACGGCGGATTCGGCGACCGTCGATAGCGAGGTCGAGATATTGCGCTCCCGTGCCCTTGCGGCGCGTGTCGTGGAGCGCCTGAACCTGATGCAGGATCCGGAGTTCAACGGCAGGTTGCGCGAGCCCTCGGTCCTGCGCTGGCTCGACCCGCGCGTCTGGATCGCCGAGGGTCTTAAGATTGTCCAGGCTGAGCCTGTTCCACAGAACGAGGACCTCCGCGCGCGCGCCGAGCTGAACGGGGTGATCAACGCCTTGCTGGGACGGCTAACGGTCTCCCGGCAGCGTCTCACTTACGTCATCAATATCGCCTTTGTTTCGGAGAATCCCGACAAGGCCGCCCGCATCGCGAACGAGATCGCCGAGACCTATATCCTCGATCAGCTGGAGGCGAAGTTCGACGCGACGCGCCAGGCCAATGACTGGTTGTCGCGGCGTCTCGATGAGTTGCGCCGGCAGGTCCAGGACTCCGAGCGCGCTGTGGAACTTTACCGCAGCGAACAGGGGCTGGAATCGCTTGGCGCCGGGGTTACGGTCGGCGAGCAGCAGCTCTCCGAACTCAACGCGCAACTGATCCTGGCCCGTACCAGCCTGGCGGAAGCCCGCGCCAAGTATGAGCGCGCGCAGCAAATCCGCCGTTCGGGCGGCACGATCGAAAGCATGGCCGATGTCGTGCAATCGACGACCATCTCCAATCTGCGCCAGAAGCAGGCCGAACTTGCTCGCGAACTTGCCAATCTGGCGTCGCGCTACGGCGCGCGTCATCCCGAAGTCGTCAATGCAGAAGCGCAGCGCCGCGATATCGAGCGGCAGATATCGGCCGAAATCTCGCGGATTATCGGCAGTCTCCAGAACAATGTCGCGGTCGCCGAAACGCGTGTCGCCTCGCTTGAGGACAGTCTTCGCGAGATACGTGGCGAAACGGGCGAGAGCGGACAGGCCGTCGTCCAGCTTCGCGAGCTCGAGCGCGAGGCGGCGGCCAACCGTGCCGTCTATGAGAGCTTCTTGAACCGGTTCAAGGAAACCTCTCAGCAGCAGGATCTGCAGGTGCCGGACAGCCGGGTGATCTCGGCGGCAACGCCGCCTACCGGCCCATCGCACCCGCGAAAGAGTCGATCTGCCCTTCTGGCGCTTGTTCTGTCCGGAATGCTGGGGGTGGGCCTTGCCTTCCTGCTTGAGCATCTCGATAACGGCCTTGAGACGGCGCGTGATGTGGAAGAGGCGCTGGGCCTGCCGCATCTCGTCTCGCTGCCCCTCGTCCCGACCGAGAAGGGGCCGGATGGCAAGCCGCTCAAAATCCACGACTATATTTTGCACAAGCCGCTGTCGGCCTTTTCGGAGTCGCTGCGAAGCCTGCGAAGCGCATTGCAGCTCTCCAATGTCGACATTCCACCCAAGGTGATCCTCTTTACGTCAGCACTCCCCACAGAGGGTAAGACCACAACCTCCACTTCCTTTGCGCGGGCGGCGGCGGCCTCGGGTCTCAATGTCGTGATCATTGACTGTGACTTGAGGCATCCCTCGGTCCACAAGACCTTCGGGCTTAAACCCGAGCTGGGGTTGGTCGAGCTGCTGGCGGACCGGCTGGACCCGTATGACGTCATGGCGACCGACGAGAAGACGGGCCTCAGGATATTGCCTCTGGCAAAGGGAACATCAAATCCGCCGGATATCCTTGCCTCCGCACAGATGAAATTGCTGCTCGACCGTCTTCGCGGTGAGTTCGATCTGGTGGTGCTCGACAGCGCGCCTGTACTGCCCGTGTCCGATAGCCGGGTTCTCTCGCGCCTGGCCGACGAGACTGTGTTTGTGGCGCGCTGGAGTATGACGCCCCGCGATGCTGCGCAGGCAGCAATCCGCGAGCTCCGGCTTTTTGACGCCGAAATTGCCGGCGTGGCGCTAGTCGCCGTCGATATGACCAAGCAGGCCAAATATGGCTACGGCGATACGGGCTACTACTACGGCAAATACAGCCGCTATTATGTCAACTGACGCGACGACCAAGGACCGTCGGCTGAAGTGGGTTATTGCGGCCGCCGCACTTCTGATCGGTGGATCTCTGGTACTCATGGCCGTGCCACGTATTGCGGCATACGGGTTTGTTCTTTCCGCTGGTGCCGTAATCCAGGCTGTCGATGACGGACGTGGGGTCTCTCAAGAACAAGCGGAAGCTGCGTATCGGTCTTACAGCCAGGCGCTCGCCTGGCGGCCTCGCGATCCGGTTCTGCGCCACGACAGGGCCCGTCTTGCGGGCCGCCTTGCCGTGCTCGAGCCGCGTTCGGCCGCCCAATGGAGAGAACGGGCGGTCCGGGATTTCCGTAGGGCCGTTGCCGCTGCCCCGGGAGATGGCACCGCCTGGGCGCGCCTGGCACTGGCCGAACTCGAAGCCGGTGCCGACATAAAGGAAGTGCTTCCCATGTTGAGGCTTGCCCGGCTCACCGCGCCGCGCCGCGCCTCGGCGCTTCTTCCTCAATTTTCAATTGTAATGCGCCATTGGGAGGCGATGCCGGAGGAAATGCGCACGCACGCGCTTGCCGATCTGCCGTCTTTCTGGTCGCGTGGCGCCCTTAGGCCCTTGATCGTCGCCGACTATCTCAATGCGGGTTATGCGGCGCGAGCGGCGTTTCGTGCACGGCTTGGCGAGAATGCCGGTGCGCTCAATGCGTTCGACAGGGCGCTAGCGTCAAGTTTCCGTGGATGACGCCGATCTTCCGCCTAAAGAAGACTGGGCCAGAGCAAGCCCCATAATGAAGGCGTAAAGAACGGCGACAGCGGGAATCTGCAGGCTGAAATCGACCAGCGCGTGAAGACCCACAAGAAGCGTTGAGGCGACGCCGAGGGCTGGAAAGCTCTTGTGACGTTTGCGGGCGCGCACTCCAAGAAAGGCCCTGCGCGCAAGCAGGAAGATAGCCAGGTTGAGGGCAATTGCCGCGGGGAGCCCAAGCTCCAGCGCGTTCTCGAGATAGGTATTGTGGGCCTTTTCCCAGATCGCGAAGATGTTCTCATCGCTTACGCGGTAGGCCTCAATCGCCTGGCCATATGTGCCAAAGCCCGTGCCCGTCAGCGGTGCCGTTCGGATGGCGTCGATCGTGGTTGCAAACAGCGTGCTCCGGAGATTGGTCTCGAAAGACAGCCCCTGACGCTCCAGCCGGTCGAGGAAGTTACCGCCTCCCGCCACAATTGCGATGCCGAGCACGACAAGTACGACGAAGCCGATCGATCGCTTTTGTGAGCCACCCCGGCCGGGAAGCTGAAGAAGCACGAGCGCGCCAAGTGCAAAAAGCGAGGCGAATATGCCGCCCCGCGAAGTCGTCAGAAATAGGGCAAGTGCAATTGTGAGAACGGCACCGGTGAGAAGACCCGACTGAAAGACCATATGCTCGATGACCAGGACCAGCTTTCGGCGGAACGGGCGTTCCAGCGCGAGAAGGTGACGGATGCGCTCCAGGAACAGAGATACGGCAGCAAGAAGTGTCAACCCTGCGAAGGTCGCGAAGGAGTTGCGGTTGACGAAGCTGGATGTAAGGGAGTCGGCCGGTCTTGCGCCGATGTTGCCAAGAAGCCAGTCCTGCCCCCCGAAAAACGCGAACAGGCCGTAGAGGGAGGTGGCAGCGCCCACAATGATGATCGCTGCCCGCGCTTGAGCTGCGCGCGTCGGATCGCGTGCCAGGTGGAGGGTAAGCCAGAAGAGGCCGGCATAGGCCATGAGCCGCAGGGCGCCGTCGAGCGTTGCCGCCGGATTGATGCTCACCGACGGGCGGAGCGGCATGGCGATCGCGCGGGCGGCCTCTTCCCAAAGGGGGTCGGCCCATGAGTGAACCATGCCGGCAAGCGGCATCCATTGCAGGAAAATCCAGACAAGAACCAGGCCGTAAAGCAAGGCCGGTGCGGTCAGTTGCAGGAGCTGGCTTTTCCTGAGGGTGATGGCGCCTTTGGCGTGTGCTGCATATGCTGACCAGGCAACCAGCAGGAGCCCTGTGGCGACCAGTAGCAAAGCCGATGGAAGAGGGCGGTTGCTTCCCAGCGGGAGAGGCGCGAGCGCAATGATGGCCAGGACGCCCCAGAATATCCATCGCGGTGCATGGGACGACGCAGCAGAAAGCATGGGATGAGAAACCTTTGGAAACCGTTGGGTGACCGGCCTGAATTGGCGCATAATTTGATATCGGCAGAACCAAGCTCGGCGGATCATGATACCCGGAACGGGTACCCTGCGGTGGGACGCGCGAGGGGTAATCCTGCACAATTGTTAAAATAGAGAAGGTGCGTTCTATAGGCGACCGTCTTTATGTCGTGTGGGCGTTGTTAATCATGAAGCCGGAAACTCGCAACTCAAGGGCTTGAGGCATGTCTCTATTGTTGCTTCATGATGCACTGCACCGTAATTTTCTAGGTCAGACAGATGCCCTTGGGGGGAAAGTTGAGTTGGGTCGCGAAGACACGCAGCGCGGGGCGGGGTCCACGTGATGGATCGACCACTGCGCCATCATCCGATGCTCGGAGGGGTGTGCTAACGCTCGGCGATGAACACTGTTCAATCGGTGTCCGCGGCGATGCTCTCTCTAGTGATGGCGGCATGCTGCAGCGCCACGCGGCGGGGCCGCGGTGGTATGCGGTGGCGACTAAGCTTGGCCAGGAATTGGTGGCCGCACGCCATCTGACCCGCCAAGGTTTTGAACCTTTCACTCCTTCGCTCGTCAAGACTGTCCGTCATGCGCGCCGACGTATCGAGCGACGCGTGGCTCTCTTCCCGGGCTATCTTTTCGTGCGTCTCGACATAGAGCACTGCGCCTGGCGGTCCGTCAACGGAACGCTGGGTGTGCGCTCCCTGGTCATGGCGGGTGAGCGGCCTTTAGCCGCGCCTTGTGGTCTTGTCGAAAGCTTCATTGAGTTGTCAGACAAGTCCGGTCTCATCGAGGCGAAATTGGAGACAGGGCAGCGCGTCGAAGTGTTGTCGGGACCCTTTGCAACTTTGGTTGGGACTGTTGAGCGCCTTGATGTGAAGGGGCGTGCACACGTACTTCTGCGTCTTCTGAATGGTGAAAGCGCGGTTGCCATGGATTCTTCGGTGCTCTGGCCTGCGGCTTGAGCACCAAAAAAGGCGGGTTGCAGTTTGTTGCAGCGCGCATGACGAGAATTCGCTCGAGGGTGTTTCACCCTCGGGTGCGGTAGCAATGGATGGTTCCTGCAATATTCATTCATTTGGTGGCCGGACATTGTCCTGTCCGATCCGTCTCGCGCATTGGGAGTGAATTGAGCTGATGAATCTTGCTGACAAGCGAATTGCGGTGATCGGCCTAGGATACGTCGGGCTGCCGCTTGCAATTGAATTTGGCAAGAAGCGTCCCGTGACCGGTTTTGACATCCGGCCGGAGCGGATTGCCGAACTCCGGCGGGGCGAAGACAGCACACGGGAAGTAGGGCCTGAGGATTTCGCGGCGGCGCGCCAGGCAAGCTATTCGAGCGATGCGGCGGATCTTTCCGAATGCGACATTTTCATCGTCACCGTGCCGACGCCGATAGACCGGGCCAATCGTCCCGATCTAACGCCGATGATCCGTGCGTCGGAAAACGTGGGCAAGGCGATGCGCCGCGGCGCCGTCGTGATCTATGAATCGACCGTCTATCCCGGCTGCACACGCGAGGTTTGCGTGCCGATCCTCGAGAAGCTGTCGGGCCTGAAGCTCAACGAGGGCTTCCATGCTGGCTACAGCCCGGAGCGCATCAACCCGGGCGACAAGGAACACCGGCTGCCGAGCATCATGAAGGTGACCAGCGGCTCGACGCCGGAAGCCGCCAGCGCAATAGATGCGCTTTACGCCAGCATCATCACCGCGGGGACTCACAAGGCGCCCTCGATCGAGGTGGCCGAGGCGGCCAAGGTCATCGAGAACACGCAGCGCGATCTCAACATAGCGCTGATGAACGAACTGGCGGTGATTTTCAACCGGCTCGGCATCGATACACATGATGTGCTGGCGGCGGCCGAGACCAAATGGAATTTTCTGCGCTTTCGCCCTGGGCTTGTGGGCGGCCACTGCATCGGCGTTGATCCCTATTATCTGACGCACAAGGCACAGGAGGCAGGCTATCACCCGGAGGTGATTCTGGCTGGTCGCCGAATCAATGATGGCATGGGCCAGTTTGTGGCTGACTGCATGGCGCGGCTGATGATGAAGGCCGGCCAGCCTGTGGTGGGCAGCCGCATTCTGGTAATGGGCATGACCTTCAAGGAGAACTGCCCCGATCTGCGCAATTCGAAGGTTATCGACATATTGAAAGGCCTGAAGGAGTTTAATGCCACGGTCGATGTCTGGGACCCATGGATCGACACGGACGAATGCCACGAGGAATTCGGCATCGACTGCCTCAGCGCGGTGCCTACAGCCGGGCATTATGACGGTGTCGTCGTCGCGGTCGCGCATCGCGAATTCGTTGAATTGGGGGCGTCCGGCATCCGCACTTTCGCAAAACAAGGCGCGGTGCTTTACGATGTGAAGGGCATATTTCCCAAACACGAAACAGACGGTCGTCTCTGATGAAACATCTGGTGACCGGCAATGCCGGCTTTATCGGTTTTCATGTGGCAAAAAGGCTTCTGGAGCGGGGCGACGCTGTTGTCGGCGTTGACGTCGTCAATGATTATTATGACCCGGCGCTGAAGGAAGCGCGGCTGAAAATCCTCGAAGAGACCGCGCGGCAAACGGGCGCGCCCTACAGCTTCATCCGCCGGAACCTTGCGGATCGCGATGCTGTCGAACAATGTTTCGCCGAGCATCGCTTCGACCGTGTGATCCATCTGGCCGCCCAGGCCGGCGTGCGCTACTCGCTGGAAAATCCGCATGCCTACGTGGAGAGCAACATCGTTGCCTTCACCAACATGCTCGAGAGCTGCCGGCACGGGCAGGTCGCCCATCTGACTTATGCGTCGACCTCGAGTGTCTATGGCGCCAACACCAAAATGCCCTTCTCGGAACATCAGGGCGTCGATCACCCGCTGCAATTCTATGCGGCCACCAAGCGTGCCAATGAGCTGATGGCGCACAGCTACAGCCATCTCTATCGTCTGCCGACAACGGGCTTACGCTTCTTCACCGTTTACGGCCCCTGGGGTCGGCCCGACATGGCGCTCTTTCTGTTCACGAAAAGCATTCTGGCGGGCGAATCCATCAAGGTGTTCAACAAGGGAAACCACACGCGTGACTTCACCTATGTCGACGATATTGTGGAAGGTGTATTGCGCAGCAGCGATCAGGCAGCGACGGCCGATCCGGCATGGGACAGTGATGTGCCCGATCCGGCGACAAGCAATGCACCGTTCCGGATATTCAACATCGGCAACAACAACCCGCTGAAGCTTTCGGCCTATATCGAAGCGCTGGAAAAGGCGCTTGGGAAGAAGGCCATCCAGGAGCTGTTGCCGCTGCAGCCGGGTGATGTCCCGGACACCTATGCCGATGTCAGCCTGTTGCAGGCGCAGGTCGGCTACACGCCGGCAACGACGGTTGAGGAAGGTGTTGGGAAGTTCGTGTCTTGGTACTTTGCGCATTATGAGTAGCGGCGGACGACCAATCGTCTATGAATTCGTGATCGGTAGATCAGGTCAGTACGACTTTCGTCGCTATCGGACTAGGCTGATTTGCAAGTTGGATTACGCGCGCTTCCGAGCAAGCTGAGATCATCATGTTTGAGTCAGTTGGTGAATGCTTATCCAAAACGAAGCCGACTAGAAACCTGCCCAAACGAACCAATTCAGGTCAGCCGCATACGGTGGGTTTAGATTGGATATCGAGAAGCAGCACTAAGAACCACGGCGCTGCGCCGAGAAGATTGGCTAATGTTTCGTGTATCTCTGATGTCGTAGATCAAGATCAACGCGGGAAAGTCAGGCAACAGGCAGAGATAGAGAGAACATGGTGAAGAAGGCTTTGATTACCGGGATTACTGGTCAAGACGGGGCCTATATGGCCGAGCTCCTGATTTCCAAAGGATATGAGGTGCATGGAATCAAACGGCGCTCGTCGATGTTTAACACCGGACGAATCGACCATTTATTCAAGGACCCTCACGAAGACGATGTGCCAATGCTTCTGCATCATGGTGACATGACAGATTCAACAAACTTGATCCGTCTGGTCCAATCGATCGAGCCTGACGAGATTTACAATCTCGCGGCACAAAGCCATGTCTTTGTGAGTTTCGAGACTCCTGAATATACGGCGAATGCTGACGCGCTTGGTACGCTGCGACTTCTCGAGGCAATCCGTATTCTCGGGCTCGAAGAGAAAACGCGCCTCTATCAGGCATCGACATCTGAGCTGTACGGGAAAGTTGCGGAGACACCTCAAAATGAGAAGACACCATTTTATCCGCGCAGCCCATACGCCGCTGCCAAGCTCTACGCCTACTGGATCGTCGTGAACTATCGTGAGGCCTATGGAATGCATGCCTCGAACGGGATCCTATTCAATCATGAAAGCCCCATACGAGGTGAAACCTTCGTTACCCGGAAGATTACTCGTGCGGCGGCGGCGATACATCTCGGCCTGCAGGATACACTCTTCATAGGTAACCTTGACGCAAAGCGAGATTGGGGGCATGCGCGGGATTATGTCGAAGGTATGTGGCGTATTTTGCAGCAGGACAAACCAGATGACTATGTTCTCGCAACTGGCGAGTGTTACTCTGTGAGGGAGTTTCTCGAGATTGCCTTTCGTCTTGTTGGAATCGAGATCGTCTGGGAAGGTGCGGGCGAGAACGAGCGTGGGCGCGACCGCGAGACCGGCAAGATAGTCGTTCAAGTTAGTGCAGAGTATTTCCGGCCAACCGAAGTAGATCTGCTTCTGGGCGACGCTTCCAAAGCCATGCGCGAATTAGACTGGAAACCCAAGACGACATTTGCTGAGCTTATTGAGGAGATGGTGATCTCGGATCTCAATCTCTACCGCAGCAATACGGAAGGAAGGATGTAATGCGTACGGAAGATCTCCGGGTCCGCAAGGTGACTGATGGCGACCTTCTGATTGCGCAGGTTTTCAATTTCAGCCAGCCTGGACCGGTGATCTTTCCCACGCCCGATAGTGCTGAAATGCAGTGCGGCTTTGGCTGGGTCGATTCGGAGAGGCTGGTGCCACCACATGTGCACAACAGGATTCCGCGACAGACGCACAATACCTCCGAGTTTATCTACGTGATAGACGGTAGCATGGACGTCGTTTTCCTGAACCCTGAAGGGGCTGTTGTCGATCGAGCACATGTCGGTTCGAGGCAGGGCTTTCTGCAATTCGTCGGCGGTCACAAAATTACCATTGCTGCCGGCACAAATTATCTAGAGCTCAAGCAAGGCCCCTACTTCAGTCACAAGAAAGACAAGACCATTCTTTCCAGCGATCCGAGCTTGTAAGTTCAGACTTTTGGTTAATTTTTACAGGAATTGATCATGGTGTCGTCGATACCCGTTTCCGAGCCTTGCCTTGTTGGGCGTGAGCTGGAACTTGTCTCCGATGCAGTGCGCTCCGGCTGGGTATCGTCCGCGGGACCTTATATCGACAAGTTCGAAAAGAACTTCGCCGCTTATCATGGCGTCAAGCATTGTGTCGCGCTAGCCAATGGTACAGCCGCGCTCGAGGTCTCGCTTCATGCGATCGGTGTCAAGCCGGGTGACGAGGTTATCATTCCTTCCTTTACGATCATATCGCTGGCGCTTGCAGTTTTGCGGCTAGGTGCGATCCCTCGTCTGGTCGACGTGGATCCGGACAATTGGAATTTAACGGCAGAGGGCGTTCAGGCGGCTCTTTCGGACAAGACCCGCGCCGTTATCGTGGTGCACGGATTCGGTCATCCTGCCGATATGGATCCAATCCTCGAATTGGCGCGCGTGCATGACATCAAGGTGATCGAGGACGCCGCCGAGAGCATCGGCAGTCGCTACAAGGGGCGGCTTTGCGGGACGATGGGAGACGTTGGGTCGTTCTCGCTCTATGCCAACAAATTGATCACCACAGGAGAGGGCGGTTGTATCACCACCAACGATGACGAGATTGCAAGGAAAGCGAGAGGCTACATCAACCTCTATTTCGGTCGCGAGGAGCGATTTTCTCACGAGGGGCTTGGTTACAACTTTCGCATGACCAACGTTCAGGCGGCGCTTGGTTGCGCGCAGCTGGAGCAAATCGACTACTTTGCCGCGCGCAAGAAGCAAATCGGCGGCTGGTATCGGGATGCGCTGGCTGGGTGTGATACAGTAGATTTCCAGGCGACGGTGGGGCCAGTCGATCATGTCTATTGGATGTATTGCGTCGTTTTGCGCAGCCATGTCGAAATGACTGCGATGTCGGCCATGGCGTATCTAGGTGAACGCGGTATCGGAACGCGAAACCTGTTCAAAGGGTTGCACACGCAGGTCCCCCTTCAGCCTTATCTGGTCCACACTGATAAACATTTCTCGGTAACCGAGCGACTTTACGGTCGGGGCTTTTATGTGCCTTCGGCCGTGACGCTTACCAAGGATAATGTGATGACTGTAGTGGACGTGTTGAACGAACTGCGTTGATGGCTGCAGTTCTTTTCTACAAGCGGCTCATCACGCTGGGCGGAGCCGAGGTGCTGTTGGGACAGCACTACGCGTATCTGAAAGCGTGCGGCGAGGACGTGACCGTGATCTGCTTTGAAGAAGCAGATCTGGAGCGAATTGAGATTGCGCCTGGCGATCTGAAGGTTGTGCCTGGTCGAGGGACGGCCGCGCAGGTGCGACAGCTTGCCCGGATATTGGCGGTGCAGCGGGGGGCGAGCATGTTCTGTCATTCAGGGCATATCGAATTTGGAGTAGCCGCCCGTCTTGCAGCAGTGCGTTATGCGGTCTTCCTGCACCAGCCGACGACGATGTCATTCAACGAATCCGACAAGTTCGCACTGCGCTATTGGCCTCGCTACAGGGCCTTTGCGAGACGTAATTCGATGTTTGATCGACTTTGCAAACAGCGAAACGAAATGTCGATATTTCAGCATATCTACGTCAATGCGCGCTCCTGTGTTTCTCAGATGGTGCTAAGGCGGGCCGATGCGCTCTTCGTACTTTCTAAATATGCTGTGCGCGAAAAGGCCGAGATCTTCGGGCTGAAGACCATCTGCCTTGCCGGAGCGATCACGCCTGAACGGGTGTCGGCACTGACGAGCAAACCCGAAGTGCGCTCAGTGTTCGAACCCATCGAACTGGTCTCGGTATCGCGTATCGACGAGAACAAGCGCATTGAGACCCTTCTTCATGCCGTGGCCGCGCTCAAGGCGCGCGGTCGCACGGTGCGGCTGCGACTGGGGGGCAAGGGGCGCGCGACCGACGCGCTCAAGGGCTTGGCGATCGAGCGCGACGTGGCCGATTGCGTAGAGTTTCTGGGCTTCGTGCCGGAAGCCGACATTCCGGCGCTCTACGAGAGCATGGATCTCTTCGTCACGATCGACTGGGCCGATTATCGCATCACCACCTACGAGGTGCTGGCCGAAAACCGTCGCGTGATTGTGTCGGATGATACAGATGCCGATCCGGATCTTTTGGGCTCGGGCTATTTCTTTGTCTCTGCACCCGATGGGGAGGCGCTGGCTGACACGATTGAACGTGCACTCAACACGCCGGTGGTCTGGGACCGGGTGCGGCTGGCGAAGTATCTTTTGAATTTTACCTGGCCAGTTTACTTCGACCAAATAGGCAAGGCGCTGAAGGCCCATGCTGCGTGAACGCATAGCGAAACGGCTCATGCGCAGACGCCTGCTGGCACTTGACCGACTGACCATGATGTATGAGGGCGCTACGGACCCTAACATAATTATGCGCCTGCAGACGGAGCTCTTCAACATCCATTGGGGCCGCGCTTGGGGTACGGTGCCGTTCTACGCCGAATGGCGCGCCGAACACAGCTTGCCCGAGCGCATCGGACATATCGACGAACTCGCCGATTTCCCTGTCCTGACCAAAGCGGTGCTGTCGCAGCGGATGAAAATCGTCAGCCGCACACCCGGAATCGAGCGATACACACTGACAGGCGGTACCTCGGGCATCTCGACCGCCTTTCCGATGAGCGGCGATGACGCCCGCGCGTCTTGGAGGAATACCCATCTGGGTCGGCGCTGGAACGGAATCGAACCAGGTGACCGGTTGTTCATGATCTGGGGCCATTCGCATCTGTTCAGCGCGACGGGCGCCTGGCGCAAGCAGCTCGTGCGGCAAGCCAAGGACTGGGCTGCCAATATCGACCGCGCGTCTGCCTACAATCTATCAGGTCGGAAACTTGACGCGATCGAGGCGCGTATCCGCGCCGCGCGCCCGGTCTATGTGATCGGTTACGGATCATGCCTAGCGCAGCTTTGTCACCACTTGCGTGATGCCGGCTACGATCTGCACGACGCGGGTGTACAGCGTGTGGTCAACACCTCCGAGACGATGTCGCCGGGGGATGCGACGCTGGTGAAGGCGGTCTTCGGTTGTCCAGTGATCAACGAATACGGCATGGCCGAGGCAGGAGTCATCGGCTACTCGCGCGGCGCGCTCTATCCCGTCTCGGTATTCTGGAACGATTTTGCTCTGCGGCTTCACGATCGCCGCATACTGCTGACTACGCTGGGCGACCGCTGCTTCCCGCTGATCAACTACGATACCGAGGACTTGAGCGACGATGCGATGCCCGCGGCGGGTTCGCTGCTCGAATTCCAAAGCCTGCTGGGCAAGGCACGTGACGTTTTCACCCTGTGCGACATCGACGGGTGTCGCCACGACGTCTCGGTGGTACTTTTTGACCATGTGCTCAAACAGATTCCGCAGCTGCGCTCGCTGCACTACGCGCTAAGAAAGGATGGTGGGGTACGGATTGACTACTTCGCCGATGGCGCGGTGCTTAACACCACCTACCTGCAAGCCCGCCTCGCCGAGGGGCTCGCACAGGAGGGCATCCGCATCGACCCCGACAAGATCGAATTCAACCCTATCGATACGCCGCTGCAAACCATGGCGGGGAAGCGTGTGACCCTGAAGAGAGAGCAGACATGAGTAACGAGCCTGCTCTGCCACGCGCCGCTGATTTCCCGCGCGAAGTGACGACCGCTGAGGATCCTCGTCTGCTCGTCTTCGTGGGTAATCCCACACAGTACCATTCACCGATCTTCCGCAAGCTTTCGGAGGTGCTGGGGGGGCGGATGCAGGTAATGTATGGCGACGACATCGGCGCGCGGCCCTTCTTCAATCCCGAGGTCAGCGCCGTGATCGAATGGGATATTTCGGTTCTGGGCGGCTTTCCCTACAAGATATTTCCCAATCGTGCCTCATCCAACAGCAAGGGATTCTGGTCGCGCAACAACCCGGGGCTGATCGGGCATGTCATGCGTAGCCCGGCCAGCCATGTGCTTCTGCACGGCTACGATACGCTGTCGTCGTGGTACGTCTATTTCGCCGCGCTTGTGTCGGGCAAGAAGATCGTCTGGCGAGGCGAGACCGTCGCGAAACCCGGCGGGGGCTCCGGTTGGCGTGAATGGCTCAAGCGGGCGGTTCTGCCTCTCTATTTCCGTGGTGTGTCGACGGTACTTTGGTCCTGCCTCAACAACCGCGATTACCTGGCCGATCATCTGGGGCGGCAGCGCCACAAGTTCGTGCGCTTTCCTTGCGCGGTCGACAATGACTTCTTTCGCGCGCACCGGCTCGATGATAATGCCCGCGCCGCGGCGCGGGCCGCCCGCGGTATTCCGGCCGACCACATGGTGATCGTCACCTGTTCGCGCCTGACCGCGCGCAAACGCACCCATCTGATCGTCGACGCGATGGCGAAGATGTCTGTCGAAACGGTCACGCTGTTGATCATCGGTGACGGGCCCGAGCGATCGGCGCTTGAGGCGCGGGCTCGGGAATTGGGTGTCTCGCTGGTCGTGACGGGCTTTGTCGGACAGGTTGAGGTCGCCGAGCTGCTGTCACTGTCGGACGTCTTCGTGCTGCTGTCCGTCTACGACGCCTCGCCGAAGGCGCTGAATGAGGCGATGAACTTCCCTCTGGCCATGATTGCGTCGACCGGCGTGGGCACCGCACGGGATCTTGTGCGTCCAGGTGTGAATGGCCACCTGTTCGAGACCGGGCAGGACGACGCGCTGGCCCACTGGCTCGATGACTGGGCAAACGACCCTGTCGTACGAGGCGCCATGGCCGCAAAGAACGACGACGTCCTGAAGGACTACACGATCGAGGAAGGCGTGGCCAATCTCGTGACGGCAATGGGCGATGGCTGACATCCGCGCAACGCGAATCTTCGAAAGTCCCACCGATGCCGCATATTTCTTCGGCTACTTCAACACGCCGCAGGTGTCGGCAGATGGAACCCGGCTCCTGGCCTTGCGCGTGTCTCGTTTCGACCGTGTGCCGGAGCCTGACGATGTGGCCGAGGTTGGCTGGTTCGAGATCGGGACGGCCGCTCCTGTCTTCCACAAGATCGGCGAGTCCACGGCGTTCAACTGGCAGCAGGGCGCAATGCTGCAGTTCCTTGGACCCGATTTCGACACGCGTGTGATCTGGAATCATTTCGACGGCAGCGCCTACAGGGCGCGCATCCTTGACTTGCGCAGCGGGGAGCATCGCGACGTGCCGGCGATCTATAGCCCTTTTCCTGACGGCAAGGCCGCGGTGACGGTGGATTTCGAACGCCACGCCTGGTGCCGGCGCGGCTACAGCTATGGCAATGTCATGAAACCGGAAAAGAACGTCCCCGTGGTGTCCGGCGATGCGATCTGGAAGGTGGATCTGGAGACTGGCCGGAGCAGGCCCATCGTGCAGCTTTCCGACATGATGCGGCTTTGTCCCCATTCCTCCATGGACGGCGCCACGCATTACCTTGAACACACCACGGTCAACCCGTCAGGATCGCATTTCGTGTTCCTGCACCGCTGGCGGCACGACAACGGAATCCATTCGCGCCTGCTGGCGGCCAATTCCGACGGCGGTGATGTCCGCATCCTCAACGACAGCGGCCGGATGAGCCACTTCTGCTGGGCCTCGGACACCGTGCTGCTGGGATATGGCGGCAGGGCGAACGCGGTGAACGCGCTGCGCCGTAACCGCGCGCTTCTGAAGATGATCTTCAGACCGTTAATGCCATTCTACAAACGGATGGTGAAGGACAGCTCGGGGCTCGCAAAATCGTTGACCGGCGACGCTTACTATCTATTCGACGTCGAAAACCCCGGGCAGTTGAGGTTGGTGGCGCCCTCGATGCGGGCCGAGGACGGCCATCCCGCCATGCTGCCCGGCGGGCGGCATTTCGTCACCGATACCTATGCCCGCGCCGCGCATGGCCAGCGCCCGAGGCTGTTCGTCGTCGATCTCGAGACCGACACGCACCAGGTACTGGACGAGTTGGGCTCGATCTCCGCCTATGATGAAACGCCTGTCCGCTGCGACCTGCATCCGCGGGTTTCGCCCTCGGGTGATATTGTCAGCATCGATACCATGGATGGCGGCTGGCGCCGGGTTTACGCTTACCGACTGGAGCGAGCCTGATGTGGGACAAGATTATGTGTGCGTTGATCGAAGCCTTCTTGCGGCCCATCGACGGGGGCTTGGGCGAGGCATTGCGCTATCGCTACTACCGGCGTCGGTTCGCCTCGTGTGGTCGCAATGTTCGCATTGGTATCAACGTCAAATTGTCAGGGCTCGATTTCATCTCGGTTGGAGACGACGTCTGGATCGACGACAATTGCATCCTGATTGCTGGTGTCCCCGACAGCTTTGGCGACCGTGAGGTCAAGTACCGTGACAATCCTGATTACGGCGCCGCCGACGGGCAGCTGCGGCTAGGCTCCAACATCCATCTCGCTCCGAGCTGTATCCTGAACGCTTTTGGTGGCGGGATTGAAATTGGTGACCATTGCGGCCTGTCTTCAGGCGTAAGAATCTACTCAATGTCCAACCACTATCGTAGCTTTGAGAACCCGGCCCGCATCACATATTCCAATCCGATGACCAAGGGACTGCCGGTTGTTCTGAGCGTCTGCCCCGTGAAACTAGGGCGCAACTGCTTTGTTACGTTGGGCGCTACCGTGCTAGGCGGCACGATCGGCGAGAATTCCTATGTTGCGCCCGGCGCGCTGGTCATAGGACGCTTCCCAGCGAACACGATTCTGAGCGGCACGCCTGCGCGCCCTGCCGGGTCACGATTTTCCTCTGGCCCAGAGGAGGTCTGATATGCCACGCATCCTGGCCGTCACGGCTGGTTCTTCAGGCAAGCACAGTCCTGTCACGTCTGCGCTTCGCGAACTTTATGGCGCAGAAATACTGCCCGGAAAAGCGTGCTCCGAGAGCGGTGCAGACCGGATCTGGCGCAAGCTGGGGCTGGCCGAGCGCATCGGCACCCATGCCACCAATATCCGCATGCTCAACCGTGCGATCCTCGACCGCGCCGGGACATTCGATATCCTGTTCGTGGTCAAGGGCAATTTTGTCACCGCCGACACGCTGCGGCGGCTCAAGGCGCGCGGCGACGCGCCCCGCATCATCGGCTGGTCCTGCGACGATGTTTACCTGCCCCACAACAGCTCCGTTGTGTTGCGAGAAGCGGCGCCTTCCTACGACATTTTCTACACTGCCAAGTCGCTGAACATCTCGCAGGGGGAGTTGGCGAAGATGGGGTTTCGCGATGCGCGTTTTCTGCATCAGGGTTTCGATTGCGAGATGCACCGTCCCCTGCCCGATCCAGATTCACGCTTTGCCGGCCTCATTACTTTCGTCGGTTTCGGTGAGGAGGATCGTTTCAACAAGATGAACTACCTGGCACGGAACGGGATCGAGGTGCATGTCTGGGGCAACGGCTGGACTCGCGCCATGCGCGCAAGGGCCGATCAGCGATTGCACATCCATGCCCGTCCACTGTTTGGGGACGATTATGCCGACGCCCTGAGCAATTCGGCGATCAACCTGTGCTTTCTGCGCAAGCTCAACCGTGATTTACACACATCGCGCTCCTTCGAAATCCCGGCCTGCGGTGGCTTTATGGTTGCCGAGCGTACCGATGAGCATCGCGCCTATTTCGAAGAGGACGCGGAGGCTGTCTATTTTGACGATACGAGGGAGCTTCTGGACAAGGTGCAGTATTACCTCCGCCATCCGGAACAACGGGTAAGCATTGCGGCGGCCGGACGGCAGAGATGTCTCGACAGCGACTATTCCTATCACCGGTTGGCGCGTGACATGATCGAGGGCCGCGTGTCGTGAAATTCCGCAGTATCCTTAGGCAGTCGGCGGCCTCGCTGCTGGCGTCGAACGGGGTCTACGTCTACACCTTCCTGTGCACCGTTCTTCTGATGCGGATGCTGCTGCCGGAAGATTTCGGCGCCGTGGCGTTGGCGGTGGCGCTAGTGGGTCTCATCGAGATACTCACCACATTTTCATTCAATACTGTGCTGATACAGCAACGCGAGCAGGCGTCTCTGGTGCGGTCGGTATTCCAGGGCGCGCTGGCGGTGATCTTGTTAAAAGTGCTTCTGGGGGCGGTGTTCTTTGTGGTCCTGCAGTCCGAGTACGGTCCGCAGATATGGCATCTGTTCGGACTGCTCATGGCCAGCAAGATGTTCGCCAGCGTTGGTCCGCTGCTGGTCGCCCGACTTGAAAAGCGCGGCGATTTCTTGCGTGCCGCGCTGGTTACCGGGGGTGCCAACATGGTGGCGGTGACGGTGGCGGTGGTCGCTGTGTACGCCGGGTCGGGCACCTATGGGCTGGTGTTGCGCGAGGTGCTGCCGCCGGTGCTGATCGTTGCCGCGATGGTGGCGTTCCAGCCCGAATTGCTGCCGCGCGATCTGCGTCGACTGCACCGCCGGCAGCTGCGCGTGGTGGCGGCGGCCTCGACGCGGCTCTATTTCCAGCGTGGAGCCGAATTGGCTTACATGCGCGTGCCGCTACTAATGGTCGAAAGCCTGTTCGGTTCGGCGGCGCTAGGTCTGTTTTCGCAGGCAACGTATCTGGTGACGCTAGTCAATCGTGTCACTGCCATCGTCAATGCCCATATCGCCACCGTGTTTTTCAACCGCAATCGGCGTGATGCGCACGAAACGCATACGGGATTCATCTGGTTGTTCGCAGCTAACGTAGTCGTGGCACTTCCGTTGACTTTGCTCTTGTGGCTGTTCTCAGAGCAGATCGTGCTGTTGCTGTGGGGTGAGAGCTGGCTGAACGCTGTGCCCTATGTACAGTTGATGGCGGCGATGACGCTGTTACTGCCGATCTTCACGTTGTTGAAATCCCGCCTTCTGGGCCTGCGTCGGAACCATGCGATCACAGCCGTCTACGCCACCGGGCTGGTCTTCCTGGTGCTGGGGCTATGGACTGTCCACGCGCTCGCCGAGCCGGCCAGTTGGGCGGCAGGGCTGACTGCCGCGGCCTATGCGTTGATGGTGGTGCTGTGTGGAGTGGTCCTGTGGAGCATCCGTCATGCCGCCGGGTTGCATGGCGCGGCCCAACTGCGCGCTGTTCGACAGAACGAGACGAGAGGCCGATGATCACTTCGCGCAGCCCAAGGATGAGCGTCGTCGTTGGCGCGAGTCCGCGCCTCCACCACGAAGATTTCCTGCTTGATCTCGCCCATGACGTGCGTAGCCACGACACTTAGTCTGCGCGCCGATTCAAGAGCGTGCCGCGCGGGCGGATTATATTGATCCGCAAGCCGACGCAGCTGGCACAGAAGGTGTGTGTCGTCGGGCGCGGTGCGGGCTGCCGGAATGGAATGCGGTGGTATTGAACGCGCTGATGCCTATCATGACGCTGGAAGACCTGGTCTGGGGGCTCAACGGCGACAGCTACCTGACAGGACGGCGGATCAAGGCCCTCGGCGAGCTTTATGTTCGCGACCGCGCCGCCACCTGGAGGGGACGTGACGTAAGGCTAAGCCGACGACTACGGGCTGCCCATGGGCGTTTGCTATTCGGTGTGTGACTTTCTAGATTCCGAGGGTGGCCCTCGTTGGAGAGGTGGAGACCGGACTGGGCCGGGCTTTCTTCCGCATGTGGGTGGTTGTCGCATTGGGATAGCCGCCGGCATCCGCTAATTCGAACTGAAGTAAGGCTCATATTTTGGGCAGCTCAAGGATCAGATCGTCCTCGACGGGATCGTTATGCAGGGACTGGCACCATGACAGACGCAGATACCGGCATCTCCCATGAAACAGAATTCTACCGCCGCCAATATGAGGGTGGCATCGTCTCGCTCGAGCTAGACCCCGCCACGAAAGTCGCGAAGTTCCAGGAGTCGCTCTCGCCGGGCAAGCGGTATGGGCTGGTTAACGAGATCTTCGAGGGACAGGTGCGTCCCGATGACGTGATCGTCGAATTGGGATCGGGCCAGGCCGACTGCCTCGTGCTGATGATCGACCGTTACAAGCTGACCAACGTCACCGCGGTGGATGTTGGCTTCGCTGAGGACATGCAGAACGGCCCGCTGCGGATGATTAATCGCAACCTCAACCAGAAATGGGATTTAGATGATGGTTCGATTGATTATCTGATCGCGCTGATGGTGTTTGAGCATCTATTCGACCCCTTCCATTGCTTCGAAGAAGTCAAACGCGTGCTCAAGCCGCGGGGTGTAGCCTGCGTGAACCTGCCGATCGTCTCGTCGTTGAAGAATCGTATCAGGCTGCTGTTCGGGCAGATTCCCGTCACCAGTTCCGGTGTCGATGTCTGGTTCCGCGACGCCAATTGGGACGGCAACCACCTGCATTATTTCACCGTGCCGCTTCTGAAGCGGCTGGCCGACCGCTGCGGTCTGGCCATGTGCGACTATCGCGGCGTGGGTCGGTTCCACCAGATCAAGGGCCGCTTCCCCAACTTGCTTGCGGGCGAGCTCAGCTTCACTCTGCGGCACAAATGAAAGTGCGTTGTGCGTGACCCTCATATCCGAACCGCATCGTTGCGGGCGTGAGATCGAAATGGTAGCCGGTGCCGTCCGCTCGGTCTGAGTATACTCAGTCGGGAGGTGTGTCGACGTTCTCCAGCGTGTCTTCGCTGTGTATCGCGATGTGATGCATTGTACATCGTCGGCCAACGGCACCACCGCGCATGAAGTGGCACTGCATGCGTTCGGCGTGGAGTGGGGTCATAAGGCCGTTATCCCCTTGCTCACCATCATGTTCGGCGCTGGTGTGTTGGGTCTGGATGCGGTGGTACCCGTGTGGTGGACGTGAACTCTCGACAATCGGAGCATCACCGAGAAAGCACCCGGACCGTGCTTGCCGAACCCATGCGCGTTGCGATCGTGGCGAATAGCTCCATACCCAACACGCTTGCTCAACTCGAAGCCAATGACTATCAATCCACGGACACTCGTCACGAACATGGGGGATCAAGGGCAGGTCTACGTTGGAGTTTCATTCGTGAAAAGATACGCAAGCTATGAATGCTGACCGCAAGCTGAAGCTAAATATAGTAGTGGGCGGCCGGTTTCACTCCGAGCAGCTTTATGAAGCGGTCAGTGCAGACGGTCATGATGCGCATATCTATGCCAGTTCGCCGGTCAGATATTTCAAGTCCGTTCCGAGCGGGGCCATTACCTTCGTCCCCAAGCCCGCGCAAATCGTTCAGAAGGTATCGGGACTCCGGATGCCCCGATGGAGTTCGGAATATTCCTCGATTGCCTTCGACGCGATCGTCTCGCGTATCATGCGCCCCGCGGACCTAGTATGGGGATTCAATGGCGATAGCCAATTGTGTGGACAGCGGATCAAGGCTCGCGGCGGGATCTATGTCGTGGACCGCGCTTGCCCCCATTTCCTGGCGCAGGAGATTCTGTTGATGCAGGAAAGCTCCGCGACGGGCTATCCCTATGCTCCGCAGACCCGGCGGGTGCGGGAGCGATTTCTGAGAGAATATGAGATTGCGGATCTTGTTGTTGTGCCGTCGGCGTACTCCGCATCCAGCTTTCCGGTGCATGGGATAACAGCGGATCGCATCGCGATCGCGCCGCTCGACGCCAATGCGCCGCTGGGGGCCGGGCAAGATGCTCCGCGTATTTCTTTTCCCGGCTGCGCCGAAGGGGACATCCTGGTTGGCCTTGTCGGAGGTTCTTTTCTACGCAAGGGTATTTTGTATCTCTTGCGTGCTGTCAAATTGCTGAACCGTCGCGATATCCGCATCGTTATGCGTGCAACGGAGAGCAATGTTATGCAGCATGCTGAGGCACGGATGCTGTGCGAACAATTGGGTGTCGTCTTTGTACCTTATCTGAAGGATATCAACAGTTTTTATCGCTCTCTCGACATGTTTGTCCTGCCCTCGGTAGATGAGGGGTTCGGCATGGTGCTCTACGAGGCACTACGCAACGGGATACCGACAATCGCCTCCAGTCATGTCGGGGCAATAGACGGGATGGAGTCCGGGAGGGATTTTATCAAGGTCCCGGCTCGAAGCGCCGCGCACCTTGCCGACGCGATCGGACGTCTGGCAAGCAATCCGAGCCTGCGGGATCGAATAGGTGCGAATGGACAGGCCTTCCACAAATCGCGGATGGCGCATGGCGGCCAGTACCAGAACGCCGTGTCCGATATTCTTGCGATACTCGCAAAAGGTGGAGACTGAACCGTGGTATTCTGGGCAGTCGTAAATGTCGCTATCAGCCTGATATTCGTGCTGTCAATCAAGGCACCCCTGATGCGGGCCTATTTGATCCTGAACTACGTGCTGATTGTAAACCCAACCTTCATGTGGACTTTCTTCGGTATTGCGCATCCGAGGTTCATTCCCGGCCATGGCAGCTATGAAATCGCCCTGATCTACATGGCGCTTTTCAACCTCGTCCTCTGCTGTTCCTTCCTTGTGCTGATGCGTTTACTGCCCCGGTCGCGGTTTGCCCGCCGCCACGTGCTCGCACATCGCATAAACACGAGCGAGGATACGGGTCGGATGGTCTTTATCGCTGTCGGTCTCGTGGCACTCGGGGTGACGGGAAAACTGGTGCTCGACTCAATGGGTGCGTTGCGGATGCTGGATGCTGGCGGCACGGGGCCATTCCTGCAGGCAGTGAAAGTTCTGGCCGGATTCGATTTGCTCAGTATCGTGTTGCTGGGCGAGCTGCGCTTGTCGGCCAAGCGACGCCAGAAGCTTCTGAATTCCGTATTGGCGAGCGTTCTTCTGATTTCATTCATTCTCGCCGTCGCGAGTGGATCGCGCTCGCAATCCGTGACAGTGCTGTTGCTTGGCTTGCTGGCCTATCGCGATGTTGTTTTGCATTACCGGTTGGTTGTTGTTCCCGTTCTGGCACTTGTGATTCCAGTCGTTTTCATGCTGTTTCCGTTGCTCGGTCACTACCGAAACCACAATTACGATCTGACGGAGGCGCTCTATCTTCTGGAAAAAACAAACCAGGACAGATATGAGATCATGCTCGATGTGGTGGCCACCCGCCTGAATTACCAAGAGACCGTTGCGCGTGCGGTAGATGTTGTGCAGCACCAGGGGCCAATGGGTGGTGCGGTCTACTGGAACAACATTGTCGGCGTGATACCAAGGTTGATATGGGAGGGAAAGCCAAGCATCGACAACGACAGTCGGCAGATTGGGCATATGCTCGGCATCGTGACAGTGGATGATACGTCCACCTCTATTGGTTTACAGGTCGTGGGCGAGTCTTTCTTTGAGTACGGATGGTTGGGATTGTGGGTCGCTGTTTTCCAAGCGCTTATTTTCACAATGATCCACAAGAACTTGTATTGCCCGGGTAACCGGGTAGGGATGACCGCATATATCTTTGTAAGTCTCTATATCTTGCAACGCGATGGCTATTTCGCGGTTGTTCCCGGCCTGATCTGGTTGCTCATCGGGTTCATTCTCTTTTTCGGGACATTCGCCGTGTTGATGCCCAGAAGACGCAAGCCCCCTTCCAATGAAACTTTGCCATATCGTTTCTCACATTGATGAAGAGGCCAGCGGGCCTTCGTATAGTGTACCGCGCCTTTGTAAGGCGGTTGCGGGAGTGGGTAACGCCGTCACGCTGGCGACACTTGATCGTGGTGCCGGGCGACGCGATTTGGGCACAGTCGAGCACAAGGCATTCGTACAATCTGGTTTCCCAGTAAAACTTGGCCGTTCTGCGGAGATGCGGGATTGGCTGGCAGGCGCGCGCGACGAGGGGTTCGAGCTGATCCACAGTCACGGACTTTGGATGATGCCCAATATCTATCCCGCTGCTGTCGCTGCGCGCGCGAAGATCCCCCACGTGGTTGCGCCTCGCGGCACATTGGACCCGGCTGCGCTGGTCTATTCGCGGCACCTCAAACTTGCGGCATGGTATCTGGGTCAAAGGCGGGTCCTGCAACAGGCAGCCGCGTTGCATGCCACGAGCGAGGAAGAGGCCGGACAGTTCCGCGCGCTGGGATTCCGGCAGCCGATCATCCTGTTGCCAAATGGTATCGACATGCCCTCTGCCAACCGCCCGCCACGGCAGGCCCGGCGAACCTTGCTCTATCTGGGCCGGCTACACGCCAAGAAGGGACTCGATATGCTGCTCGGGGCCTGGGCGGAGCTGGAGGCAACATATCCCGATTGGGATCTGCGGATTGTGGGCCGGGGTACCGCCGAATTCGAGGCGAGTCTCGTCCGAGATATCGAGGCGTTGAAGCTAAGGCGCGTCCGGATTGACGGACCGCTATACGGCGAAGAGAAGCTACGAGCCTTGAAGGCTGCGGATCTTTTTGTTTTGCCGACGCGGGGCGAGAATTTCGGCATGGTCGTTGCGGAGGCATTTGCCGCGGGAACCCCGGTCTTGACGACGCGCGGCGCCCCTTGGTCCGGGATCAAAACACATCGCTGTGGTTGGTGGACCGATCCTGTACCGGAAGCCATTGGCGCCGGTCTTTCGGATGCGCTTTCACTACCGTCTGATACGCTTGAGGAGATGGGCTTGCGTGGACGTGCTTGGATGACGAGAAGCTACTCGTGGGACAATATCGGCATGCGAATGGCGGCGGCATATCTCTGGCTTTGCCATGGTGGATCACAGCCTCAAGATGTACTGCGGATGTAATGCAGAGATGATTGTATTCAGGGGGAGTGAATGTTAGCGCGCGCCACCAAGGAATTGTTCTACACAGTGGCCGGACTGGTCATGGCGCTCAATGGGCATATCTACAGGACTTTCCGAGCCGGAAGCGCGGTCAGGAAATCGAGTGTACGCTTGCATCTCGGACCCGGACAGAAGGCCTATCTCCCGGGTTGGACCAACATCGATGCCAACATGTTCACCAGTAAATGTGACATCTGGCTTGACTTGAGGAATCCCCTTCCGTTTCCGGACAACTCCGTCGACGCCATTTATTCACACCACATGATCGAGAATCTTCCCGATATCGAGGCCTATTTCAGAGATACGTTTCGCGTGCTGAAACCGGGTGGCATATACCGGGCAGCGGGTCCGAACGGCGATATGGCCATAGCAAAATTCATAGAAAATGATCACGACTGGTTTGGCGACTGGCCCGACAAATACGACAGCATCGGTGGCCGCTTTGCCAATTTCATCTTCTGTAGAAATGAACATCTTACAATTCTGACGGAGAGCTACCTCACGGAACTGGCGCAGCGGGCCGGCTTCAAACATGTCAAGCGCCTTCTGCCGGTGATGGAGACGGGGCACACGCATCTGTTCGAGGACTGCCTCGCGCATGAGCATGAACGCGACTACGACGCGCCGCATACGCTGGTACTTGAGCTGGAAAAAGCGATCTGAGGCGAATTGTGATTGTGGATCAAGGTTCTCTGCCACTGGCTGTCGTGATGATCTCGTACGACGAGGCACACAATATGCCTTCTGTGCTCGAGAACTTGCGCGGCTTCGCTTCGGAAGTGTTCCTCGTAGACAGTTACAGTGTCGACGATACGGTCGACATCGCGATCGCGAACGGGGTGCATGTCGTGCAGCGTCCGTTCCGCGGTTTCGGCGACCAATGGAACTTTGCTATGTCCGACCTGCCGATAACCGCGCCCTGGACCATGAAGCTCGACCCAGATGAACGGTTGACTCCTGCACTTAAGCGAGCCATCGCCTGCGCCATCGAACGGGATCGTAGCGATGTCTTCTCGTTCCCAAGGCGACTTTGGTTCATGGGCCGTCCCCTTTCCGTTCGACAGGATGTCGTTCGATTGTGGCGAACCGGAACCTGTCGATTCACGGACAGTTCGGTCAACGAGCACCCCTTGGTCGAGGGGCGTCATGAGCGGCTTGCAGCCGAACTTGAGCATCATGATAGCCCGACGCTGCATCACTGGTACGAGAAGCAAAATCGCTATAGCACGGCAGAGGCCAATGCTGCCTATGCGGGAAGAAAATTGCAGGCTCAGCAGCCAGACCTGTTCGGTAATGGGCTGCAGCGCCGAATGTGGCTCAAGGCCGTTTATCACCATGTACCGCTGCGCCACATGCTGATGTGGCTTTATTGCCTGGTTTGGCTGGGTGCATGGCGAGGGGGGCGTGCGGGCTGGATTTGGGCGCGGATGCGAAGCGAGGTATTTCGCATGCGCGAGATCAAGCGCCTCGAGATGACGTGGCAGGGGCGCGCCTATGATGTGCCTCCGCGCGTCAGGGGCGCGCCTCACCCGCGCGTGCCGCAGATCGACCCTGACAGCTAGATAAGGACGCAGTATGGAACGGTTGCGTGGAGTGTTGCGTGGGGTATTGGGATGGGATTCCCGGGCCTATCGGTTCGGTGCAGAACTTCTGAATCTCGTAAGCTTGATAAGAATCGAGGGCCTCGCCACAACGCGTACCCTCTTGCATTTGAGATCGGCCTCTCCCGGCGGGTCCGCGCGGGCGATAAATTTTGCGAGGCTGGCCTACCCTTTTTTTATTCGTCCAGGTACCAAGGATGTCACCGTCGCAATTAACAATTTTGTGCGCGAAGAGTACGGTGCGGTAATCCACGTGTTGCAGCCCCGTTTGCTGGTCGATGGCGGCGCCTATATTGGCGACACTTCGGCTTATTTCCTTAGCCGCTATCCAAGTCTGCGCAGCATCGCGTTGGAACCCATGGAAGATAACCTCAAGATCGCGCGCCGCAACCTCGCTTTATATGGCGATCGGGTTGAACTCTTATCCATGGCGCTGACTGCTGACGGTGCGCGAGTGCATATGTCTGGTGTGGAGACCGGTGCGCGCGTTTCAGACAGTGGTTGCGTTGAAGTGCCCTCGACGACCATTGCACAAATCCTGTCAAGCTTGCCCGAAGGCCGGATTGATATTCTGAAGCTGGACATTGAAGGTGCCGAGGGACCGATTTTTGCCCAACAGCCGGAGGCTTGGCTCCCGTATGTTGATAGCATCATCGTTGAGACCCACGGACCTGCGATCACGACGACTGTCCTGGACGCGCTCGACCGCAACGGCTGGATTGCTGAACGCCACCGCAATCTATATTTCTGCTGCCCCACTGTATGAGGCTGTACCCATGAGGAAAGTCTCGCGATCGCTACAATACAAAAATGACATGAAAGAAAAGGCGTCTCAGGTTTCTGTGCAAGAGCAGAGATGAAACAACTCCTCCAGTCCCTGAAAGATGGCACCGTGACGCTTGTTGATGTGCCCGCGCCGCGCCTGGACGAGGGTCAGCTGCTTATCCGCACATCGACCAGTCTCGTTTCGGCCGGGACGGAACGGATGATGGTCGAGTTTGGCCAGGCCAACTGGTTCGAGCGCGCCCGCCAGCAGCCCGACAAGGTGCGCATGGTGCTCGACAAGGCGCGGACGGATGGGCTCGCCGCCACCTTCGAGGCCGTGCAGAGCAAGCTCGATCAGCCGCTGGCGCCCGGCTATTGCAATGTCGGGCGCGTGATCGAGGCGCGCACGCCTGGCTTCGCGGCCGGCGACCGCGTGGTCTCGAATGGTGCCCATGCCGAAATCGTCGCCGTGCCGAAAAATCTCTGTGCGCATATTCCTGATGCGGTCAGCGACGAGCAGGCCGCCTTCACGGTGCTGGCCGCGATCGGTTTGCAGGGCATCCGCCTTGCCAATCCGACGCTTGGCGAATGCGTGGTCGTGACCGGGCTCGGGCTGATCGGTTTGCTCACCGTGCAGATGCTGAAGGCGCAGGGCTGCCGGGTGCTCGGGATCGATTTCGACGCGGCGCGGCTGGCGCTGGCGCGGCAATTCGGGGCGGAGACCGTCAATCCCGGCGCCGGTGCGGATGTGCTGGCGGCCGCTCAGGCTTTCTCGCGCGGGCGCGGCGTCGATGCGGTCATCATCACGGCTTCGACCAAAAGCGACGAACCGGTGCATCAGGCGGCGCAGATGTGCCGCCAGCGCGGCCGTATCGTGCTTGTGGGCGTCACGGGCCTGAAGCTGTCGCGCACCGATTTCTACCAAAAGGAGTTGAGCTTCCAGGTCAGCTGCTCCTACGGGCCGGGGCGCTACGATCCGGCTTATGAAGAGGAGGGTCACGATTATCCGGCTGGTTTCGTTCGCTGGACCGAGCAGCGCAATTTCGAGGCGGCACTCGATTTGATGGCGGCGGGCGCGCTCAACGTCGCGCCGCTGATCTCGCATCGCTTCGCGCTCGATGCGGCTCCCGATGCCTATGCGCTGCTGTCGTCCGGTGAGCCCTCGCTCGGCATCCTGCTGCAATATCCGGGTGCCGATGCGCTGGGAAATGAAGCGCCGCCCGCGCGCCCGATCGCGCTCGGCGCTGCTGCGGCATCGCCCGGCAAGGCCAGTGTCGTCTTTCTGGGGGCCGGCAATTATGCCGGGCGGGTGCTGATCCCCGCCTTCAAGGCGGGTGGTGCCCATTTGCAGACGGTGGTCAGCGCTGGTGGCGTCAGCGCGGTTCATTTTGGGCGCAAATACGGCTTTGCCGCTGCCGCCACCGACAGCGCCGCGGCGCTGGCCGATCCGGTCGTCGACACTGTGGTCATCGCCACGCGCCATGGTGCGCACGGGGCTCAGGTGCTGGCCGCGTTTGAGGCTGGCAAGCATGTCTTCTGCGAAAAGCCGCTTTGCCTGACACTGACCGAACTCGATGCGATCGAGGCCGAAGCCGCGGCGCGGCCTTCGCAATTGCTGATGCTCGGCTTCAATCGCCGCTTCGCGCCGCAGACCTCCCGAATCAAGGCGCTCCTCGACCCGATTGCCGAGCCCAAAAGCTTCATCATGACCGTCAATGCCGGCGCCATTCCGGCCGATCACTGGACGCAGGACCCGGCCGTCGGCGGCGGCCGCATCATCGGCGAGGCCTGCCATTTCATCGATCTGTTGCGGCATCTGGCCGGGGTGCCGATCCTGCGCCATCACGCCGTGGCGCTCGGCCGGCATCCAGCGCTTGCGGTCTGGGAGGACAAGGCTACGATCACGCTCGAGTTTGCCGACGGTTCGCTCGGCACGATCCATTATCTCGCCAATGGCGACAAGGGCTTCCCCAAGGAACGGCTCGAGGTCTTCGCCGCCGGAAAGGTGCTGCAGCTCGACAATTTTCGGCGCCTGCGTGGATGGGGCTGGAAGGGCTTTTCGCGGATGAACCTCTGGAGACAGGACAAGGGACAGAAAGCCTGTGCGCAGGCTTTTGTGACGGCGGTGCAACGGGGCGGGACCGCGCCCATCGCGGTCGACGAGATTTTCGAGGTCAGCCGGGTGACCATCGAGATCGCTTCGGAACTCGCGGGCTGAGCATGCTGATCGACATTATCGCCGGCGCGCGGCCCAATTTCATGAAGATCGCGCCGATTATTCATGCGCTGGAGGCGCGCAAGGCTGCAGGCGGCGAACTGCGTTACCGGCTGGTCCATACCGGTCAGCATTACGATGCGCGGATGTCCGGCGATTTCTTCACGCAGCTCGGCATTCCGGATCCGCATGTTAACCTCGAGGCCGGTTCCGGCACCCAGGCCGAACAGACGGCCGGGATCATGGTGCGCTACGAGAAACTGCTTACCGACGCGCCGAGCGGACTTTGTCTGGTGGTCGGCGACGTCACCTCGACCATGGCCTGCGCCATCGCCGCGCAGAAGTTGCAGGTGCCGGTGGCGCATGTTGAGGCGGGCATCCGGTCCGGCGACTGGACGATGCCCGAGGAAATCAACCGGATGGTGACCGATGCCATCAGCAACTGGTTCTTCACCACCAGCAACATCGCCAATGACAATCTGCGGCGCGCAGGCATTGCCGATGAACGGATCTTCTTTGTCGGCAACACCATGATCGACACGCTGCTGGCCAATCTGCCGCGCCTGCAGGCGCCGGGTTTCTGGGGGCAAGCGGGCCTTGCGCCGGGCGGTTATTTCGTCGTGACGCTGCATCGGCCGGCCAATGTCGATAAGGGCGGGGCCTTCATCCGCCTCCTGGGCGCAATCGCCGAGGGCACGCGCGGGCTGCCGGTCATCTTCCCGGTGCATCCGCGCACCGCCAAGACCCTGCAGGCACTTGGCGACATTCCCGCCAGCATCCGTCTGGTCGAACCGCAGCCCTATCTCGAGTTCAACTATCTCGTCCGACATGCCAAGGCCGTCATCACCGATTCCGGCGGCATCACCGAGGAAACCACGGTGCTCGGCGTTCCCTGCCTGACGCTTCGCGACACGACGGAACGACCCGAGACGGTCAGCATCGGCACCAATGAGCTGATCGGCACCGATCCGGCGCATCTCAAGCCCGCGCTCGACCGGCTCTTTGCCGGAGCGTGGAAGAAGGGCGGCATTCCCGAACTCTGGGACGGGCAGACGGCGGGACGCATCGTGCAGCATCTCGAGCGGCTGTTGCGGCCGGCGTGAGCGCCGCGCGGACCATCGGGCTCTACTGGCACACGCTGCGCCATTTGCGGCCGGTTCAGATCTATGGCCGGCTGTGGTTCCGCCTCTACCGGCCCCGACCCGATCTTGCACCGGCGCCGGGCTTGCGGTCGCCCTCGGGCGCCTGGCAGACGCCGGCGGCCCGCGCTCCGAGCCTTTCCGGGCCCGGTGAATTCCGCTTTCTCGGAGAGGCCGGCCGGCTTGCCGAGATCGGCTGGGACGGGCCGCAACGCGACAAGCTATGGCGCTACAACCAGCATTATTTCGACGACCTCCATGCGGCCGGTGAGCCGGACCGGACCGAATGGCACACCGCGCTGATCGCGGACTGGATCGCACAAAATCCGCCGGGCCGTGGCACTGGCTGGGAGCCCTATCCGACCTCGCTCCGGATCGTCAACTGGATCAAACGGGCGCAAGCCGGCCATGCGCTTTCGCCCGAGGCCGCACAGAGCCTTGCCGTGCAGGCGCGCTGGCTGTCGCGACGGCTCGAATATCACCTGCTCGGCAATCATCTCTTTTCGAACGCCAAGGCGCTGGTCTTTGCCGGGCTGTTCTTCGAGGGTGTGGAGGCCGGACAATGGCTGGCGACCGGCCTTGATATCCTGGTGCGCGAAGTGCCCGAGCAGATCCTGGCCGATGGGGGTCATTTCGAGTTGAGCCCGATGTATCATGCGCTGGCGCTCGAAGACCTCCTCGACCTTGTCAATCTGGCGCATCGCTACAGAATGGCGCTGACGCCGGCCATGGAGGCGGCGGTCGATGGCTGGTGCGCGCGGGTGCAGGAGATGCGCCGCTGGCTTCATGCGATGAGCCATCCCGACGGCGCGATTTCCTTTTTCAATGACGCAGCTTTCGACATTGCACCGGCCAATGCCGCGCTTGATGCCTATGCCGGGCGGCTCGGTTTCGAGGTGGTCAATGTTTCCCCGCCGACGCAATGGCTTGCCCAAAGCGGCTATGCGCGGCTGTCGCGCGGCGCCGCCATTGCACTGCTCGACATGGCGCCGGTTGGGCCCGACTATCTGCCGGGGCACGCCCATGCCGATACGTTGAGTTTCGAGCTCTCGCTGTTCGGTGAGCGGGTCCTCGTCAATTCCGGAACCTCCTGCTATGGCGAGAGCGCGGAACGTCTCCGGCAGCGCGGCACGGCGGCGCATAACACGGTCAAGATCGCCGGCCGCAATTCATCGGAAGTCTGGGGCGGTTTCCGCGTTGCGCGGCGGGCGCGGCTGCGCGACGCGGTTCTCTCGGCGGGCGATCCGCTGATTGCCCATGGCGCGCATGACGGCTATCGGCGTCTTCCCGGACGCCCCCTGCATCAGCGGCGCTGGCGCATGGATAAGGGTTCGTTGGCGATCAGCGACCGTATCGGCACGGCGGTGTTGCCGGCTGAAGCGCTGTTTCATTTCCATCCCGGTGTAACGCTCATGCCGGGCTCGACCAGTTCGGCCGGCGAGGGCGTGACGCCGAAGGGCAGGAAGTTTTCCTGGCGGGTCGGCCGCGGCGGTGCCCGTCTCGAGCCTTCGACCTGGCATCCGCGCTTCGGTGAAAGCCGTGCCAGTCAGTGTCTGGTCATCGATCTGCATGAAGGGCAGAGCGAGATCGTCTTTGCCTGGCATGAAGAGCGACCCTGAGGCCCTGCATGCATATTCTCTTTCTCAGCGACAATTTTCCGCCCGAGGTCAATGCGCCGGCCAGCCGCACTTTCGAGCATGCGCGGGAATGGGTGAAGGCCGGACACAAGGTGACGGTGATCACCTGCGCGCCGAACTTTCCCAGGGGCGAAGTGTTCGATGGTTACCGGAACCGCCTCTGGCAGAGCGAGACGATGGCCGGCATCCAGGTGATCCGGGTCTGGAGTTTCATTACCGCCAATGAAGGCTTTCTGAAGCGGATCCTCGACTATCTGAGTTTCATGCTGTCGGCCTCCATCGCTGCGCTTTTCGTGCCGAGGGTCGACATCATCGTCGGCACGTCGCCGCAATTCTTCACGGCGGTCGCGGCTTTTCTTGTGTCCCTCGTCAAGCGCCGGCCCTGGGTCTTCGAGTTACGCGACATCTGGCCGGAATCGATCCAGGCCGTCGGGGCGATGCGGCAATCGCGGCTGCTCGATCTTCTCGAAAGGCTAGAGCTCTTTCTCTACCGGCGCGCGACGGCGATCGTCGCGGTCACGCATGCATTCCGCGACAATCTGATGGAGCGCGGTATTGATGGCGCGAAGATCCATGTCGTGACCAATGGTGTCGATACGAGCCGTTTCGTGCCGCGTGGCAAGGATATCGACCTGGTGGCGAAGCTCGGAATCGAGGGCAAGTTCGTCGCCGGATATATCGGGACGCATGGCATGGCGCATGCGCTGGAGACAATCCTCGAAGCAGCCGGGCGTCTTGGCGCGCGTCCCGACGGAGACAGGTTCCGCTTTCTATTTCTGGGTGGCGGCTCGGGCAAGGCGGCGCTGATGGCCGAAGCGCAGGCCAGGGGGCTCGCAAATGTGATCTTCATCGATACGGTGCCGAAGGATGACGTCGTGCGCTACTGGTCGCTTCTCGATGTTTCGATCATTCATCTGCAGCGGACCCCGCTTTTCGAGACGGTCATCCCGTCCAAGCTTTTCGAATGTATGGGGATGGGAATTCCCGTTCTTCACGGGGTGCGCGGCGAGTCGGCCCGGATTGTGATGGAGGAAAAGGTGGGAATCACCTTCGAGCCGGAAGATGCCGACGATCTATGCCGTGCTCTCGCGGCGCTTGCAGCCGACCCTGCCGCGCTTCAAGCCTTGCGTTCGAACGGTCCGGCCGCCGCGGTCAAATACGACCGCTGCGTTCTTGCCGGAACCATGCTGCGCATTCTCGAGCGAATGGCAAATGTCCGCGCGGCTGTCTAGCGCGCGCCAAATCCCGTCAGCATCGTCCGCACCGTCTTCAGCACGATCAGCAGGTCGAGCCAGGGCGAGAAATTCTTGATGTAGTAGAAGTCGTAATGGAGCTTGCTGAGGACCTGGTCCGGCGAAGCCACATGACCCTGCATCACCTGCGCCCAGCCCGAAATTCCCGGCCGCACGATATGGCGGTAGCGGTAGAAGGGCAGTTCCTGCTCGTACCATTCGGATAGCGGCGCGGCTTCCGGGCGTGGGCCGATCCAGCTCATCTCGCCGCGCAGGATATTGATCATCTGCGGCAGTTCGTCGAGCCGGGTGCGGCGCAGGATGCGGCCGAACCGCGTGATGCGCAGGTCGTCGTCCTGCGTGATCGCCTGCTCACGTGCCGACTGCGTGCTGTCGCGGGCCGTCGTCATGGTGCGGAACTTGTGGAGTGTGAAGATTTTGCCGCGATACCCCATGCGAGCCTGGCTGAAAAGCGCCGGGCCTTTCGATTCGAGGCGGATGATGGCAGCGATCGCCGCGAGGAGCGGCAGGGTGAGAAGGAGAACGAGGAGTGTACCCAGCCAGTCGATTGCCTGCTTGATCTTCAGATAGAGGTCGTCGGGGTTGAGCGCGCCCAGCGTGTTTTCGGAGAGATGCTCGATCTCGACGCGGCCGGTCAGCCTTTCCTGCAGCTGCTTGACATGGAAGACTGGCGTTCCGGCGATGGCCGTTTCGGCGATGAAACGCTCCCATTCCGGCGAAAAATCGCTGCGCAGATCGGCCACGACGGCGTTGAGACCGGGTGGCAGGGAATGGGTTTCGCTCAACCTTTCCCAGTGGACCGAACCGGTATCGGGCAGAGCGGCGACGCTGCCGCCCGGCACGATCCCGATCCGGAACGTCCTGAGCCTCACCATGGCGATCGACAGGGCGGTAAACCAGATGACCGTCATCAGATAGCTCGAGCCGAAGAGATAGCGGCTGTAATCGAGGCGCAGGAAGACAAAGAGAACCAGCACGGCACCATAGGTCAGCGCGAAGACGGGCACCGCATAGGAAATGCCTTCGGTACCCGGATAGTCCCGAAGCCGCCGATAGAAGAAGAAACCCAGCGTCAATGCGAAGGTGGCGCCGACCATAGTGTTGGTCAGGGAGGATTGCGTCAGCGGCACATCGGCCAGATTGAAACGCAACACAAGCGGCAGCAGGACGGCAAAGAGAACGCCACCGAGCAACTGGATGCGGTTTCTGAAGACGGTGCGCCGCAGAAGCCCCACAAGCGTCCGGTCCCGTCGGTCGGTCTCGGTGCGCGCCGCCGCGTCGGTGCCGCCTATCATCTCGGCTCTGTCCGGCATGTCCCCCGTTCCCCGACCGCCGTTTGCTCTTTGAGATTACGATCCATATCGCAATGCTTCATCCTAACGCGATGGTCCTCCGTAACAATGATTTACTATTGGATTGTGCCGACAGGCGGGCGCTATTTTGCCGCAGACAGAAGATGGTGGCGAGACCCGCCGAGACCCTCTTGCCGTCTCATCAAGTCCACTAAAATGCGGAGTTCGACAACGCAAGACGTTGTGTTGCGATATCCGTCGTGGTGGCTGTTCGAGCGCTGGGACCGCGTCCGTGATGATCGTGTGACAACAGCGCCTTTTCGAGTATGGGCTGGTCTAAGGTTGCTGTGCTGGCCGTCCCACCGAGTGATAGGCAAACCCTGCCTGTGCCATCTCGTCGGGCGTGTAGATGTTGCGCAGGTCGATCATCAGCGGTGCCTTCAGCAGCGATTTCACCCGCTCGAGATCGAGAGCGCGGAATTCGTTCCATTCGGTCAGGATCACGACGCCATCGGCGCCTTGCATCGCCTGATAAGCGTCATTGGCCCATTCGACACCATCCAGCAGCTTCGTCGCTTCCTTCATGCCTTCTGGGTCGAAGGCGCAGATGGTGGCGCCGGCTTGCTGCAGCGCCGGTAGAATGTCGAGGCTCGGTGCGTCGCGCATGTCATCGGTATTGGGCTTGAAGGCAACGCCGAGGACCGCGATGCGCCTGCCCGCAACCGCGCCACCGAAAGCCGCGACGATCTTTTTTGCCATGCGCTTCTTGCGGCGGTCATTGGCGCCAACGACCGCCTCGACAATGCTGACCGGGGTTTCAAAGTCGTGGGCGGTCTGCAATAGCGCCTTCGTGTCTTTCGGAAAGCAGGATCCGCCGTAGCCTGGGCCGGCATGCAGGAATTTCTTGCCGATGCGACCGTCAAGCCCGATGCCGCGGGCGACATCTTGGACATTGGCGCCCGCTGCCTCGCAAAGATCGGCCATTTCGTTGATGAAGGTGATCTTCGTCGCCAGAAACGCGTTGGCCGCGTATTTGGTCAGTTCCGATGTGCGCCGGTCAGTGAAGACGACCGGCGTTTCGTTGAGGAAGAGCGGCCGGTAGATCCGGCGCATCACCTCGCGCGCGCGTTCCGCGCTCGCACCGACGACGATACGGTCGGGCCGCATGAAATCGTCGATCGCCGCGCCCTCGCGCAGGAATTCGGGGTTCGATGCGACATCGAAATCAAGATCCTTGCGGCGGGTGCGGATCAGCGCCTCGATCCGGTCGCCAGTGCCGACCGGCACGGTCGATTTGGTGACGATGACTGCGTAGTGATCGAGCGTATCGGCAATCTCTTCGGCGACGGCGAATACGTAAGTCAGGTCGGCATGACCATCGCCGCGGCGGCTCGGTGTGCCGACGGCGATGAAGACGGCGTCCGCGTCCTTCAGCGCCGGCGCGAGTTCGGTCGTGAAACTCAGCCGGCCCGATTCCGCGTTGCTCGCCACAAGCGCTTCAAGACCCGGTTCGAAGATCGGGATTTCGCCCCTGCGCAGGTGATCGATCTTGCCCGCCTCCTTGTCGACGCAGACGACGCTATGGCCGAATTCGGCAAAGCAGGTGCCTGAAACTAGGCCCACATAGCCGGTGCCGATCATCGCCACTTTCATCGTTCACTCCTTACTATCATCTGCCGGATGCCGCCCCGTCCTCAACCCGGCCGGACAGACACCATTTCGATATCTATCTGCTTCTGACCAGCGCGCGCAAATAGCTGCCATAGCTGCTCTTGCCGAGGCCGCGGGCGGCCGCGAGCAATTGTTCGGCGCCGATATAGCCCATGCGGTAGGCGACCTCTTCCGGGCTGCCGATCTTCAGGTTCTGGCGCTCCTCGATGGTCTCGACGAATTGCGCGGCCTGCAGCAGCGACTGATGGGTGCCGGTATCGAGCCAGGTGAAGCCACGGCCCAGCAGCTCGACCGTCAATTCGCCGCGCTTCAGATACATCGCGTTCAGCGTCGTGATCTCGAGCTCGCCGCGCGTTGAGGGCCGGACTTCGGTCGCCATGTCGCAGACATGGGAATCGTAGAAATAGAGCCCGGTCACCGCGTGGTTCGATTTCGGCTTTTCCGGCTTTTCTTCGATCGAGACCGCCTTGCCGGCATCGTCAAATTCGACAACGCCATAACGCTCCGGATCGCGGACCCAGTAGCCGAAAACCGTCGCGCCTTGGCCCGGCCGGGCGGCGCGCTGAAGGATCGCCGAAAGGCCGTTGCCGTAGAAGATATTGTCGCCCAGCACCAGCGCGCAGCGTCCGCCGCCGACGAAGTCACGACCGATGATGAAAGCCTGAGCAAGACCTTCGGGCTTGGGTTGCACGGCATAGGTGATCGAGATGCCCCATTGGCTGCCGTCCTCCAGCAGATGTTCGAAGGCGGTGGCATCCTGAGGTGTCGTGATCACCAGAATGTCGCGAATGCCGGCCAGCATCAGGGTCGTCAGTGGATAATAGACCATCGGCTTGTCATAGACCGGCAGCAACTGCTTCGACACGGCCCGGGTCACCGGATAAAGCCGCGTGCCGCTGCCACCCGCCAGAATGATGCCCTTCATATGTCCCCTTGTCTTTTGCTGTCGAATGGTCAGTGGGTCGGCGCCAGGAGCCTGTCGAGCACGTCATCGAGCGCCTCCGTCCATGGCCGCGGAACGATGCCGAAATCATTGGTTAGCTTCGTGCAGTCGAGGGCCGAATTGGCCGGACGTCGCGCCGGGGTCGGGTACGCCGATGTCGGGATGGGCCGCACGCGTGCTGCCGGCGCACCCTGCGCGGCTGCCCTTGCCATGATCGCGCGGGCGAACTCATACCAGCTGGTCACGCCACTGTTGCAGAAATGCCAGGTACCGCGGGGGGGCGTTTTGCCGGACGCCTGCCTGTCGAGCGACAGACGGGCCAGCGTCAACAGAACTTGCGCGATATCGATCGCCGCGGAGGGCGAACCCATCTGATCGTTGACCACGGTCAGCTCGTTCCGCTGGGCGGCAAGGCGCAGCATCGTCTTCACGAAATTGCTGCCGCAGGGGCTGAAGACCCAGGCCGTGCGCAGGATGATGTGGTTTTCCGTGGTGCGGCGGAGTGCCACTTCGCCCTCGGCCTTGCTCCGGCCATAGACGCCGAGCGGGGCCACTGGATCCTCTTCCCGCAAGGGGCGGTTGGCCGAACCGTCGAAGACATAATCGGTCGAGACATGAAGCAGCGGGATGTCGGCCCTGTTGCAGGCAACGCCCAACAGGCCCGGCGCATGGGCGTTGACCGCCTCAGCCAGTTCCGGTTCGCTTTCGGCGCGGTCGACCGCCGTATAGGCGGCCGCATTGATCACGGCGTCGGGTTTCAGCGCTGCGATTGCCGCCTCGACCGCCACTCGATTGGTGATGTCGAGCTCGGCGCGCGTTGTTCCGATCGCCGCGAAGCCATGGGCGGCCGCCTCCGCGATGAGTTTTGTTCCGACCTGGCCGCCGGCCCCGGTCACCAGCAGTCGTCTTGTGTGCGGTTCGATCATGTGTGTTCAATCCGCGTCGATCAGGCCGAGACGCTCGCCGCGATAGAGGCCAGAGCGAACGCGCTCCCACCAGTCTCGGTTCTGCAGATACCACTCGACGGTCTTGCGCAGCCCGCTTTCGAAATTCTCGCGCGGATGCCAGCCGAGGTCGCGGGCGATCTTCGAGGCATCGATCGCGTAGCGCGCATCATGGCCCGGGCGATCAGCGACCAGGGCGATCAGCTTTTCATGCGGGCAATGTGGCGCGTCCGGCTGCAGCTCGTCAAGCAGGCGGCAGATCGTCCGCACGACATCGATATTGGTGCGTTCGGCATTGCCGCCGACATTGTAGCTTTCGCCGATGATCCCTCTTGTCGCAATGGTGATCAGCGCGTCGGCGTGATCGTCAACATGCAGCCAGTCGCGAATATGCAGACCGCTGCCATAGACCGGGAGCGGCTTTCCTTCCAGCGCGTTCAGGATGACGAGCGGGATCAGCTTTTCGGGGAACTGACAGGGGCCGTAATTGTTTGAGCAATTGCTGACAACGGTCGGCAGACCGAAGGTTTCGCGCCAGGCGCGCACCAGATGATCCGATCCTGCCTTCGAGGCGGAATAGGGTGAGTTTGGCGCGTAGGAGCTTTCCTCGGTGAAGGCGCCCGTCGGCCCCAGAGAACCGAAGACCTCATCGGTCGAGATGTGATGAAAACGGAAGCGCGCCTTCGCCGCGCCCCCCAGACCTTCCCACCAGGCGCGCGCGACTTCCAGCAGATTGGCGGTACCGACGACATTGGTTTCGATGAAGGCGGCCGGACCGTCGATCGAACGGTCGACATGGGTTTCGGCGGCCAGATGCATGATGATGTCGGGGCGGAAGTCTTCGATGGTCCGGCGCAGCGCCGACAGATCGCGGATGTCGGTCTGCGAGAAATGATAGCGGGCATTTTCCGACACGCGGGCCAGCGAATCGAGATTGCCCGCATAAGTCAGGCAATCGATGTTTAGCACTTCATGCTCGGTCTGACCGATCAGCCGGCGGATAACCGCCGAACCGATGAACCCCGCACCCCCAGTCACTGCAAAACGCATCAAGCAATCCCCTTTGGTCTCTCGCCTGTTTCGGCCCCCGATCTGTCCGCTTCATAGACGAAAGGTGCGGTCATCTCGGCCAGGCGCGGAAGCCGGAGATCCTTTTCCGACAGTGTGGCCTTGTCCGGCGTGACAGGCCAGTCGATCTCGATGTCGGGATCGTTCCATATTATCCCCGTGTCGTGGGATTGAGAATAATACATATCAACTTTGTAAAATACACAAGTGTTCGGCACAAGCGTGCAGAACCCGTGGGCAAACCCCTTTGGCACCAGAAGCTGCCGGCCGTCCTCGGCGTTCAACGTCACGGCCACATGCTGCCCGAAGGTTGGCGATCCGCGCCTGATATCGACGGCAACGTCGAGGACCGCCCCGGTCAGGACGCGCACCAGCTTGGTTTGTGCAAAATCCGGCGCTTGGAAATGCAGCGCGCGGACGGTGCCGGACGCGGCTGAGAGCGATTCATTGTCCTGTATGAATTCGATGTCGATGCCGACTGCCGCCAAGGCGCGGCGGTTGAAGGTTTCCGAAAAGTAGCCGCGCGCATCGCCGAAACGGCGGGGCTTCAGGATTCGGACGCCGGGGATGGCGGTCTCTTCGATGTCGATCATTGGGCGGTCCATGCTGGCCATAGGGCGGGATCGGATCGTATCGCCATGGTGTCCGCAGGACAAACCGCCCAACCGACCCTCTTGCGCTGATTGATTCTGGTTTGCGCAAGCGGACAAAAAAGCCTGATTCCGGTAACTTCGGAATCAATTTGGGTTCCACTCAGGTCGTTGGGGCTATCGGGGCGGCACCGAAACCGAAAGCGGCCCTGATTACGGGCGTCACGGGGTATGGCTGGCGCGCCCGCAGCGCGACAAGGGCTTATATCGTCCATGGGACGAAGCGCCTCTCATCAGCGTTCAATACGCAACGTATCGACGATCTCCACGAGGCCCGCGTGTCACGCATGCGCGTCTTGGTTGCACTACGGCGAGCTGACCGATGCGGCCAATCTGACCCGGCTCGTGCAGGAAACGCAGCCCGACGATATCTATAATTTTGCCGCCCAGTCCCATGTGCAGGTGAGCCTCAAGACGCCTGAATATCCTCAAGTCATCCATATGTTCGGGATGGAGAGGAAGCCCCTGATTCTACCAGGCACGACCTTCGAAATTTGACCAAATTGTCCTGCCAGAGCATCTGTTTCTCCATCGGCGCCCATGGTAAAAGCCCTGTAAATTCCTCTGAAGACCCATCTTCCAATCCCCCGGACAATCCAGCCTTGATGCAAGCAATGCCGCTCCAAAGTGCCAGTTTTCCAGGCCGCGCGCCGATTGCCCTGATTACCGGCATTACGGGTCAGGATGGCGGGTATCTTGCTGCCTTCCTACTTGAGAGGGGCTATATAGTCCACGGGCTCTCGCGTGACGTGTCGCGGCTTGATCGCGGTCGGTTTGCCCATATTGTCGATCTCAACCGGCGGCTTCATCTGCATAGCTGCGATATGATCGACGCTGCTGGTCTTTCGCGGCTTCTGGAAACCGTGCGGGCCGAAGAGATCTACAATCTGGCGGCGCAAACTCACATACAAACCAGTTTCGACGACCCGGCTTATACGACCGATGTCAACGCGACGGGAGCCGTGCGCCTGTTGAACGCCCTGGTGAAGCTCGACCTCACGCACCGTACGCGCTTTTATCAGGCCTCAAGCTCGGAGATGTTCGGCGATGCGAAGGGGAAAATCCAGAACGAGGACACGCCGCTTCATCCGCTCAGCCCCTATGCGGTTGCGAAGCATGCGGCCTTCGAGGCGACCGTCAATTTCCGCGAGGCCTTCGGCGTTCACGCCTCCAATGGCATTCTCTTCAATCATGAAAGCCCTTGGAGAGGGACCAACTTTGTGACCCGGAAAATTGCACGTGCTGTTGCGATGCGTCATGCCGGAGATACAACCCCGCTAAAGCTTGGCAATCTTGATACGCGCCGGGATTGGGGCCATGCCCGGGACTATGTCGAGGGCATGTGGCTGATGTTGCAGCGAGATGAGCCCGACGACTATGTTCTGGCGACGGGTGAGCATCACTCAGTCCGCGAGTTTGTCGAACTGGCTTTTTCTGAGACCGGACGCGATATCGTCTGGCGTGGCGAGGGGATCGAAGAGATCGGCTTCGATGCAAGCACAGGGGAAACGCTTGTTGAGGTTGATCCAGCATTCTTTCGCCCAACCGATATCAGCATTACGATAGGCGATGCGTCGAAAGCGCAACGCGTGCTGGGCTGGCGGCGCCGCACAAGCTTCCCTGAGCTTGTGAGCGAGATGGTTGTCGCCGATATTGATCGTCTTGAGCGGATGAGGGGGTCAGCGACGGGGTCCGCTGACTGACTTTTCCTGCCTATTTACGCTCATTTTTTGCGATGCTCAGCTTCTGCTAACTTTTCCAGTAGCGGACGGAATTTAGGCGCGATGTCGGGGCGGTCGAGCGCAAGCGCTACATTCGCGGTGAGATAACCGATTTTGTCACCGCAATCGTAAGTTGTTCCTTCGAAGCGGTACGAGAAGAAATCCTGCTCTGCGAGCAGCGCGATCATCGCATCAGTCAGCTGTATTTCGCCGCCGGCGCCCGGCTTCTGCGTTTCGAGTTTTTTGAATATTTCGGGCTGCAGGATATAGCGGCCGGAGATGATGAGGTCCGATGGGGCTTCCTCGATCTTCGGCTTTTCCACCATGCCCGTGATCCGGTGTGTCTCGTGGCCGAGATCTTCCGCGAGAGCCAGCACGCCGTAGCGGTTCACATGCTCGTGCGGCACTTCTTCCACCGCGATCACATTGCCGCCGTGTCTGTCATAGACATCCATCATCTGCGCAAAGCAGCCGCGTTTCCCGTGGATCAGCATGTCGGGAAGGGCGAGCGCAAAGGGCTCGTCGCCCACAATATCCCGCGCGCACCAGACGGCATGGCCGAGGCCCAGCGGCTCCTGCTGGCGGACAAAGCTCGCCGCACCCGCTGTGGGGCGGCCTGCGCGCATCATCTCGACTTCTGCGGTTTTCCCCCGCGCCTTCAATGTCGCCTCGAGCTCATAGGCGAGATCGAAGTGATCCTCGATGGCGCCCTTTCCCCGGCCAGTCACGAAGACAAAATGCTCAATGCCGGCCTCGATCGCTTCTTCGACCGCGTATTGAATGACCGGCTTGTCGACGACGGTCAGCATTTCCTTCGGAATGACCTTGGTGGCTGGCAGGAAACGGGTGCCGAGGCCGGCAACGGGAAAAACGGCTTTCCGGACTTTCTTGGTGGATGCGGTATTCATGAGATTGATGTGCTCTTGGCAAGACATGTCGGCAACGCGTGACGAAGGGTCAGGTTTCGCATTTATCTCCCATTGCAGCAAGACGAGGCCCCGACCGATCCAGGGATTCTTCCGGCATTGCGCTTGCCCCTGGGCGTCTCAAAACTCGCCGGAAACCGGGCCCGATTAACCCAAATCCGGACTGCGGGGTGAAAACCCCCGAGCGTTCCTCTAGTATCAACCGCTTGAGGGCGGCGTTAGACGGTAAAGGGATTCAGGGCGAAGTACATGATCTATCCGGTCATCCTTTCGGGCGGTGTGGGGTCGCGACTCTGGCCGACTTCCCGGGCTCTCTATCCCAAGCAGTTGCTGCCGCTCGTGTCGGAACGCACCATGCTGCTCGAGACCGCGCTTCGGGTGTCGGGCGGAAAGCGGTTCGCCGATCCCATCATCGTGTCCAATGACGAGCACCGCTTCATCATCGCCCAGCAAATGCGCGATGCCGGAATTGCCCCCTTGGCCCATATCCTGGAACCGCAAGGCCGCAATACCGCACCCGCGGCGGCCGCTGCTGCCGCCTTTGTCCAGGCCCATGATCCCAAGGGCGTTCTCCTTGTTCTTCCCGCCGATCACCACATTGCAAACATCGATGCGTTCCGCGATGCGGTTTCCCGGGGGGCTGTTCTCGCAGAAGCGGGCAAGCTGGTGACCTTTGGCATTCTTCCGTCGGGCCCCGAGACCGGATACGGATACGTGAAGCGCGGCACAGAACTCGAAGGCGGCGATGCCTTTGCTGTAGAGCGCTTTGTCGAAAAGCCCGATCTCGAAACTGCGCAAGCCTATCTCGCCGAAGGCGGCTATGACTGGAATGCGGGGATATTCATGTTCCGGGCGGATGTAATTTTGGCGGAGATGCATGCCTATTGTCCGGAAATCGCGGCCTGTGCGAGCGAAGCGGTTGCGAAGGGCGCGCGCGATCTCGATTTTCTGCGACTCGACCCGGAGGCCTTTGCGGCCTGTCCGTCGGATTCCATCGACTATGCGGTCATGGAGCATGTCTCAAGTGCGGTTGTGGTCCCGGTCGATATGGGCTGGAGCGACATCGGCTCGTGGTCGGCACTCTGGGAGATCGGTGAGAAGGACGCGCAGGGCAATGTCTTTGCGGGTGATATTCTCGCAGAGGACACGCGCAATTGTTTCGTGCGGGCCGAGGCCGGGTTGGTTGCGACGGTTGGGCTCGAGAACCTCATCATCGTGGAGACAGGTGACGCGCTTCTCGTGGCTGCGCGGGATCGTGTCCAGGATGTGAAAAAGGTCGTTGAGCGCCTCGCCGCGGCGGGTCGAACGGAACACCAGGCGCATAACCGCGTTTATCGTCCGTGGGGTTTTTACGAAAGCCTCGACTCCGGCGAGCGGCATCAGGTGAAACATCTGATGGTCCATCCCGGCGCGGCGCTATCGCTGCAAATGCATCATCACCGCGCGGAACATTGGGTGGTCGTCAAGGGACGCGCGGAAGTGACCGTCGGGGATACCGTCACGACGCTGGAAGAAAACCAGTCCACCTATATCCCGATCGGCACGAGGCACCGGCTCGCCAATCCCGGCGAGGAGCCCTTGAGCATCATCGAGGTGCAATCCGGTTCCTATCTCGGTGAGGATGACATCGTGCGCTACGATGACGTGTATGGGCGCGACGTGAAAAAGCCGGCTGCCGAGTAGCAGCCCTCGCATATGCGATCATGGGACGCCGGCGTTAATCCGCGGGCAGTAAATCGGTACTAGATTTCCTCAATGCATAGTCTCCCGCTTCCCCATATCCGGTCTGTTATGATCGCCGCCGCAGCGGTTCTTTACGCTGGCATTTTGATCGGTTCGCTGTCGACAACCATCGGGCCGCCAAGTCTTTTCCCCTATTCGGACAAGGTGATGCATATGGCAGCCTGGGGGCTTGTCGCCGCGATCGCCGCGACCCTTTCCCGGACCGTCTGGATATGGTTGGCGGTGGCGGCGGGCTTGTTCGCAAGCAGTGCCGGTGTGGAATGGGCGCAGAGCTTCATTCCCGGGCGATCCGCCTCCTGGCAAGACCTCATCGCCAATGCGACCGGTATTGCCGTGGCGGGGGGCTTTTGTGCCCTTTGGGCTAGAGCAAGGATCAAGATCTAGTCTGCTTGGCGTTCAATGCCGCTCTGGCCGGAGAGGTCGCTTGTCGCCGACCCTGTACCGGCGAGGGCTGAAATTGATAAGGCCAGCGTCCTGTCCGTGAGGTTTCAGTATAGGGGGATGACGATCCCGTTCATCGGACCATCGACCGTCCTTGCCGTGATGGCGATCCTGTTCGCATGGTTCTGACATCGTCCTTGCTCAACTGGGCGCTTTGGTCTTGGCCACTGCGACTCAAAGGATATCGACGGGTATATGGCCCTTATTCAGCCGGCTGCTGTTCGAGAGAGTGGGTGAGGACACCGGCATCGCGGACAGGAAGTCGGCTCTCGGATTTTTCCGAGAGCCGCTTCAACTTGCCCTGATAGAGCGTGCTCAGGATTTCGGCGTAATGGCGGTCGGTCTTGTCTCTCAGATTCGGCTTTTCTGCCACCAGGCGCGCGAGAATGCGCTTGTTGTTTTCATAGAGAGCCAAGAGTTCGTCGCCATCCCGGGTCCCCTCAATCGCGCGGCGCAGGGCCGAGCAGCACAGGATGGGACTGGCCGTGACGGATACCGCCTCGCCGTTCGCCCCGCGCAGGATCCAGGGACGCACGGCCGGACGCTGGCGGTTGAAGTGGGCAGAACAAGACACCGCCGGGGTCTCCGGCTTTGCCTGCGCGTCGTAGAGCGTCAGGCCGAAAGGAGCGCCCAGCGTGGCGAGCGCGCGTTTCGTGGCGTCCGTCTCTGCCGCCTTCAGGGCATGACCATGTGCCTCGCCCAAATGTGTGCCCTGAGCATGGCCAGCGCCGCTTCCCTCCCGGACAAAAGTCTCGTCCTTGGTGCGGACGCACAACCGCACCCGGGCGGTGTAGGTGCAGGCCGGTTTTCCGTCGTGTCGGCCCTGCCAAACGCATTGGGCCGTCAATGTGATCCGGTCCCATCGCTCCGCCCCGAAAATCCGGTTTGCCTCCTGGATCACATACCAGCCTTCCAGATAGGACAGGGTGGTGCCGTTTTCCTCGCGCGACCTGATCGCCTCGGCAGGCGGGGCGGTTTCGAGAGATTTCTTCTGTCTTGCCGTCAGGGTCATGTCTGTCTCCTTCTCCCGTCTCAAGCGATCCGGATGCTGATCGAGGGTTTCGGCGCGCCGAGACTTGCCCCATCCACCGCCCGACCCGCCTTCAGCGCATCGCCCAGCGCCGCGCGGTCGAGCTTCGGCGGCTGCGCTTTCCAGTACGCATCGGGAATCCGCTCCTCGTCCTCGATCACAACCGCAGGCGGCGAGGTTCTCAGCGAGACGGTGAAATCGGGCTCGGTGATGCGCCTGATCTCGGCGCGGGACATCACATCCGTGACCAGCCGCCGCTTGCGCTCGGCCCGGTCCTGGAAGCGCTCCAGCCGGGTTCTGAGGTCGCTCAAGCGCGCTTTCAGCCCGGCGATCAGCCCCAGATCCTCCTCGCGGGAGCGCAGAAGGGCGGCCAGCGCCTCTGTGAGCTCCGTCTCGCCCTCAAGCGTGTCGGCCAGGGTCTCGTCGTCGAGATCGGGAAACTCCGCCTCGAGCCGCTCGCGCAGATAGCCGTGCGCGTGAAAGGCCGCGGCGATCCGCGGCGGCAGTTTCGGGGTCTCCACCTCGGGAACAGCCGGGTGTGCAGCGTCGTCGAATTCTGGCATCATAACTGACCTCTTTTCGTTCATAGGCGACCTAAATCGTGCCATCCCGTGCCCTGAAGTCAACCAAAACAAGTCAATATATGATAGTTCTCGGTCTATTATGATTTATTCCGCTCAGATTCGGGCCGCCCGGGGCCTTCTCGACTGGAGCCGCGAAGAACTCGCTGCGGCCGCCGGGCTCGGGCTGTCGACGGTCCAGCGCATGGAAAAGGGTGACGGACCGGCCCGGGGACATGCGGGCAATGTCTGGTCCCTGCAGGCCGCGCTTGAGGCGGCCGGGGTCGTTCTTCTGCCTGCGGATGAAACGGCCGGCCCGGGCGTACGGCTCAAATTGCCCTCTGAGTGAGGGCGCGCGCGAACCTGTCCCCGATATCCCCGTTCTTCGTCCCTCCACCAAGAAAGAACTCCCTGGTTGTGGTTCGTTGTTGGGCAGGGAATTACGGGGATAAGCCGGGCCGCGTTCTTATGCCGGCGACTTCGGGGCGGCTTGGAGCGGTGTTCTGGGTTCTGCGGCGATGGCGGGCCAGTGGACAAGACGCACCGGTGAAGGGGATGTCTCGACGAAGCCCCCATTACGTCTGCCGCCGCTTCGTCCGGCGGCTCTAGCGTTTGGGCTTGCGGACCGGGTCCAGGAGGAGCGCAGGGGCAACACCCAGCGCCTTGGCGAGTTTCGCCAGAATGGTGACCGTCGGATTGCGCGTTCCCCGCTCGATGCCGCTCACATAGGTCCGGTGGAGGCCGCTTTCGAAGGCGAGGTCCTCCTGCGACCAGTCAAGGTCGCGCCTTAATCTCTGGACGTTGAGTCCCACCTGCCGCCTGATATCCATGGCGCTATCAGGCGGTTATGCATCCTATAAGTCTACATCCTATGAGTCACATTTTGCTTGACCCTGCCCGGCGCATTTCTTTCCATCGGGCGGGCGACAAACCACTGGACTTGCGGCCCACACGAAGCCTCACTGCACAAAGCTTCAGTGCGACGGTGCAAACATCATGGATGACGATCAAAAGGAACTTCTCGGCCGGTTGTTCGGTGTGGCCTGTGATGTGCTCGAACGGGCGCATGAGACCGCGGCCGCCGGACAAGCGCGCGATGTCGATGCCAAGCAGGCGGCGCTGTGCGCCCGCGATCTTGGCAAGGCTGCGGACCGTCTGGGCGCGCTGGCCGAGACCATGCGTCTTGTTGCCGAAGACAGACCCCGCCGGGAGAAGGCGTGACATGGCCCGCATCGCGCCCTCGACCCCGATCTATCAGCGCGGCCAATCCCGGACCTCCGCCCAGCGCCGCCCGCGATTGCGCGACAGGGCGCATCTCGAGCGCATCGCGCGAATGCCTTGCGCGGTCCCGGGCTGCCGGTCGGGCCGGATCCAGGTGGCACATATTCGCTTCGCCTGCGCCATTGAGGGCGCCGCGATTGTCGGCAAGGCGGAGAAGCCCGACGACTGGCGCGTTCTGCCGCTCTGCGTTTTCCATCACATGGAGGGCCCGGAAGCGCAGCACCGCATGAACGAAGCTCTTTTCTGGGCGCGGCACGGCATCAACCCTTACGCCCTGGCGCGCGCACTTTACAACCTCTCCGGCGATTCCGAGGCGATGCAGCTCCTGCTTGCCCGCGCGCCGGTGATTTTCCCTGACCGCGCTACTTACGAAATCTGAGCCCGCCATGACACGAGCGGCAACCCGGCAAATGCGGACCATCGATGTAGACGGATCGTCGACAGCCGATAAGTCACAAGGATGCCGAACGGTCCCATCGGGGCCTTCGTATCGAGCGACCTGTGCCTGACACGGGATCGAAAAACCACCAGCCCAAGGAGGTGTCATGCATTCCCTGCGAAATCTCTGTCTCGTTGCCATTTTCGTCAACACCGCGGCAGCGGCCGCGGCGCTCGACCGCGACCTTGTGGAGCGCTGCGCGAAGGAGCCCGAGCTCAGGGATCAGCTCTACTGCATCGAGCGCGGAGACAAGGACTACGACAATGAGGACGCAACCGATGAGGGAGACTGGCTGCGGAAATCTTCTGTATCGCCCATCGATGACAGCCGGAATGTCGCGCTTCATGTCCTCGCGGATACGCCCTTCGAGGGCTGGATCGACGAAAAATCGGGAGCGCTTTTTCTCAGATGCAGCGAAAACGAAACAGACGCCTATATCTATACGGGGCTGCCCGCGCAGCCCGAACGCGGGAATTACAACCGCGTCACGGTGACCCTGCGCTACGACAAGGAAGACGCGCGCACCATTGTCATGAATGAAAGCACCGATAATCAGGCCCTGTTCTTCCGGCAGCCCATCGCCGAAATAAAACGGATGATGGAGCACGAGGAAATGCTGTTCCGCTTCACGCCTCACAATGCGCCGCCCACGACAACGCGTTTCCAGCTGCATGGCCTTGAGAAGGCCATCAAGCCCCTGCGCGAAGCCTGCCACTGGTAGCGCGTTTCATCCAATCCGGTTTCATCTCTTCTTCCGGGAAAGACTTTCTCCATTGCTAGCCGTCAGGCTTGTCTGTGTACGATCGAGAGTGGCGAACGGGGTGGTGTTGTGCGTTTCTCGCGCACGTCCGCCGGTCTTTGGTCCGATGCGTCTCAACGGATAAAGGAGAGGGTCGATGTCAATCGGCAATTTGAATACGGCACCGGAGGAGATGAAGGCCGGACGGACCGAGCAGCGCCGTCCGGAGGCGACGGTCCGCCGGTTGCGGGCGGGAAACGAAGACATCACGATCGGCGAGAACAGCATCCTCGAGGGGTCTTTCGACACCCAGGGCGCCATGTTCGTGGATGGCGCGGCGGTGAACGCCGATTTGCGCGCGGCTCATCTTTCCATCGGCACGACGGGTCGTGTGGAGGGGCAGGCCACGGTTCTGCGCGCCGAAATCGCGGGCAGCTTCGATGGCATGCTCGAATGCGCCGGCGAGATCATCCTGCGCTCCTCGAGCCGTATCGCCGGCGAGATCAAATGCGCCAAGCTCGTTACCCATCGCGGCGCGATCATCGCCGCCCAGGTCCGCATCGTGGATGACGAGCGCCCGGAGGACGAGCAGGGCCGGGCCGCGCTTTCGGCCTTCGCGCCGGCCGCGGGCGGCCTGCTCAACCGCCGCAAGCTCAGGAGAGCGGTGCCGGTGGGATATGGTGTCCTTCTGGCGTTGGGCGCGATGGGCATCGTGTCGTTCCTGTCGTGATCCCGTACGTCTAGGAGTTCGGGTCCGCGCCATCTGAAGACTTGTCGGGTGAAGCTTGACGAGCCGCGGCGGGGGCGCAGTTGTCGAACCATTCTTCGTAGGTCGCGGCGCTGGGTGGAAAATGGGCGATGGCGACCTCCTGTTCCGCGGGGCCATTCATGGCGGCCTCCGCGGCACTCTGGATGCGCACGAGGTCCTTCAGGGCGAGGCGGCTGCCCTCCATGGCGTTTTGAATCTGTTTGTGAATCGCGACCTCGATTTTCGTTTTCCATTTTCGCTCGCCGTCAATGCGCACCGGAACCTTCTCGTTCAGTATCCGGAACACCAGCTCGGCGATCGAGGGCTTCTTCCTGTGCCGGCGGCCGCCTTCCGGATTGCCGCTTTGCCCTTTCTTGAAGCGGGTGTGGCGGGGCGGATTGCCGTATCCCACCTTCTCCGTCTGGTTTGCGGGCTTGTCGTCTTTCGTGGACATGGACTTTCTCCTTTCGGGTCTCGGAACAAGGGGGAATGTGCGGCTATTCGGCGCGCTCGCGGGCAAGCTCCTGGCGGAATATGCCGGTATCCTCGAAAAACGGCTCCTGGCCGGTTTCGGCGACCCAGCGCGCGAGAATGACATCGGCATAATGCGGATCGATTTCGGCGAGCAAGGCCTGCCGGCCCGCGCGCTCGGCGGCGATCAGCGTCGTGCCGCTGCCGCCGAAGGGGTCGAGAATATTGTCGCCGCGATTGGAGCAGTCGCGGATGGCGTCGAGGACCAGGGCCACCGGTTTCACGGTGGGATGGGTTTCCAGCGCCTCGGCGCGGTCGCGATGAAACCCGGCGTATCCGGGATAGTCCCAGACATTGGTTCGATTGCGGCCATGCTGGCCCAGCGCGACATTGTTGACATGCGCGGCGGTCCCCTGCTTGAAGAGCGGGATCATTTCGTGCTGCGAGCGATAGAGCGAGCCCATGCCGGCATTGGTCTTGCGCCAGATCGCGATGTTCTTCAACTCGGTGAAGACGGCCATGCCCGCCTCGACCACCTCGCGGATGTGACGCCAGTCCATGCAGACATAATGCAGCGCGCCATCCATGGCGACGGCCGCCATGCGCTCGAAGACGGTGGTCAGGAAGGCGACATAGGCCTCGCGGTCCATTTCGCCCGAGGCCATGGCGAAGTCGGGATGATGATGCCGGCCGAGACCTGAAACATTGCCGGGCACGCGCACATTATAGGGCGGGTCGGTGAACGACATGCGGACCTGCCGGCCATCCACCAATTGCGTCATGACGGCCTCGTCGCGCGCATCGCCGCATATCAGGCGATGCGATCCCACCTGCCAGACATCGCCCGGCCGGTTAACCGCGATGACGTCGCCGGGGTCGGGAAGGCTTTCCGTGGCGGCGGGCTCGGGGTCTATCATCAGCCGGTCGAGCTCGGGCGTTTCGAAACCGGTGATGGTGAGATCGATGTCGTGCGGTTGCTGCAGTTCGATGATCTCGTCGAACTCCAGCTTGAGATTGCGCTCGTCCCAGACCGCATCCTCGGCGATGCGATTGTCGGCCAGACGATAGGCGCGCAGCTGTGCCGGCGTCAGGTCCGCCGCGCAGATCACCGGCACGCGGTTGAGACCGGCCTGCTTTGCCGCCTCCAGCCGCGCCGCCCCGCAGACCACCTCATTGTTGGCGGAGATGATGATCGGGTTGCGAAAGCCGAACTGACGGATGCTTTCGAGGAGCTTCGCGATCTGCTTGCGGGAATGAGTCCGGGTCGCGCGCGCGGGAAGCGTCAACTCGCCGGGCGCGCGATACTCGATGATGGTCTCGGGCTCCATGATGTCCCCCTGTCTGGTTTTCGCCGCCCGTCATGGACGGCGCTCGATACAGGGGAACATTGGCAAACCGGTTTTTGTTCATCGCCGGCTGTGAGCAGAAATTATTCTTTCTTCCGCATTTTATTGATGTGGCGCCACGCCGTCGCTCGGCTGACGGCGTCATTCAATCGCTCGACGACCAGTTCGGCGACGCTGTTGGTACTGAGAGCGGGGGACTTTGCGAGAATCTCCTTCGCGATCGGAAGGATCCGGGCTGCATTTTTTTCGCCCACCGCTTTGTTGGCCCGTCGGCTGCGATCCGATGCTTCGATCTGCTTCTCGCCGTATTGGACGACCAGCGAGTCTTCAAGGCCCGTGACGATGGCGCTCGCACCGCTTACCCTGAGATGGGTTCGAGGATCCGCCGGGTCCGCCGTGAATATTTCCGACTTGATGATCGCCGCTTGCTCCGGTCCGGAAAATTTCGCTCGTACTTTCCTTTCCAGGTTTTGCATCTTGGCGCGCGTTTCTTCAGGAGTGAAGTTCGGATGCATATTGGGTTCTGACATAGCTCAAGCCTCCTTAAACTGGCTTCTTTTGTGTCTTCTCCATTTCAATTTGCTCCGTGGTCCCCTCTTTATTCCAAACCATGCAGAATCGGGTCAAGGGACGAGAGCTGACTCACGCCGGATTCGCTATCACGAGCCGAAAGAAGGTCAATCAGTTGCGGTATGGACCCGCCTGACCGGTGTCATGCGCGCGCGATGCGTTCCGTGTGATGGAACGACGGCGTTGTGTTGCTCCCTGCGCAGGGATGGCGATTCCCTGCTCGGGTGTCAGATTTTCCCTGTTTGATGATTCAAATTCCCTGCTCGCGTTCGCCGGATACCATGCAGGAATCCGCACGGATGCACCGTTTCCCGGCCATCTTCGCGGCCCCGCGGGCTTCATTTTGTTCAAATTTCCCTGCACATTCCCTGCTGGCAGGGAAATCGCGGGTAGGCGTCATGAAAATCGCGGAGCGATGGTTCGAGCGGAAGGATATGGGCGATGGCGTCACGCTCCTGTGGGAGCCGCATATCCATCCCTTCATCCGCTGCAACATCTGGCATGTCGCCGGACGCGACCGCGATCTGCTGATCGATACCGGCACCGGCGTCGCCTCGCTCAAGACGGAAATCGCGCGGCTTACGGACAAGCCGCTCACCGCGCTTGCCACGCATATCCATTACGATCATGTCGGCTCGCTGCATGAATTCGGCACGCGCCTCATGCATCCCATCGAGGCGCCGGGTATGGAGGATTACCGCGAATTCGCGACGCTGAGCGTTTCAGGGTTTCCGCGCGAGCTGCGCGATGCTCTGGCGGGATACGGGCTGGCGGACGGGGAGCCTTTGCTCATCGATGCGCTGCCGCATGAGGGCTACGACATCGAGAGCTACGCCGTGCGCTCCGTCGCGGCCACCGGGACGGTGGGCGAGGGCGATACGATCGATCTGGGCGACCGGCATTTCTCGGTCTTTCATCTACCCGGTCATTCGCCGGGCTCGATCGGCCTGTTCGAGGCGTCCACCCGCACGCTTTTCTCGGGCGATGCGATCTATGACGGGCCGCTGCTCGACGAGCTGCCTGGTTCCGACATCGCGGTCTATTGCGAGACGATCAGGCGGCTGCGCGCTCTTGATGTCGATGTCGTTCACGGCGGCCACGATCCGAGCTTCGGACGCGAGCGGATGATCGAGATCTGCGACGCCTATCTCGCGCGTCGCGGCTGAGGTTCAAGCGGCCGTCGCGGTGTGCGCCGGTTCCTCGCCATGCGCCTCCTTCCATTCGGCCACCAGCTCGCGATTGTCGTGCTGCCAGGGATGGAAGCTGGGCTTGAACCAGTCCAGATAGGCGGGAATCGATTTCCGCAAGGGCCCGGGATTGATCCACAGATAGTGGGCAAGCCGGCCCCAGGCACGCGGGCTCCATTGCATCCGCTCGACCGCCAGAAGATTGCGGATGTGCAGAAACAGATTGATGTTGAAGAAGATCGTCGCCATCAGCAAAGAGCGCACGCGCAGGAAGTAGAAGGTCCCGGGTCTGGTGACAGCCTTCAGCACATCGAAGGCGACCGCCTTGTGTTCCGTCTCTTCCACCGCATGCCACATCCAGAGTTCGTATTCTTCCGGCGATGCGTGTTCCGCGAAGGTCTCGCGCTCGCGCAGAAGGTGATCGGCGAGGACCGCCGTGAAATGCTCCAGGGCTACCGTCTGGCCGAGCTGCGCCTTTTTCGGCATCAGGACCCGCGCGAGTTTCTGCATGCGGGCCGAACGGCGTTCGAGCTTCCACATCGGGTAGCCCTGCGCGGCGATGCGGTCGTTATAGGCCTGGTGCTCGCGGGAATGGATCGCCTCCTGGCCCAGAAACTCCCGGATTTCGCCTTGCAGCTTCGGGTCGGTGATCTTGTGCTTCTGGTAACGCACCGTGTCGCAGAAGAAGCGCTCGCCGACGGGGAACATCGCCGAGAGGGCGTTGAAATAGGCGGTCACCACGGGATCGCCATTGTACCAGTGGCGGCGTTCACCCGCCCGGAACCGGCGGTTGCGCGTGGCGAAGACCAGTTCGCTCCCGCTCTGGCTGGATACGTCGTGGTCGGCTTCCTTGGCGGCGGACATGGGGCACTCCTTTTCCCTGCGGCTTCCCCCTACATTTTTGTCAGTTGAGCCCCATCTTCAATGGCAGACCACAAAATCTCACAATTCAACGCCGGAACCCGGGCTTTCGGTCCGTATCTATACTTTCCGGCGGACACAGGGTCCCAGAGCACCGGGATTATGAACAGAGGCGAGCCGCGCTCATGAAAATAAAGGTGGGGCGATACCGTATCCCCGTGCCGAAAAGCCGGACGGGCCGCATCGGCGTCGGCGTCGTGCTCGTCGTTCTGGGATGCATTCCGGGACCGCCGGGCCCCGCCGCCATTCCGGTCGGGCTTACCATTCTCACTCTCGATCATCCGCGCGGCCGTCGCTGGCGTCGCATCGTCGTCGTTCGGGCCGGTCGTCGCTGGCAGACGATACAGGCCAAACGAGAGATGCGCCGCGCGATGAAGCGCGACGCATCTCTCGTCAAGCCGGACATGGAAGCCGAAGGGTGAGCCTCAGCAGGCGCCACGGCGCAGCAGCACGGCGGGCAAGGTCTTGAACATGATCGCGATGTCCTGCCAGAGCGACCAGTTCTTCACATACCAGGCGTCGAGCTCCACACGGCGCATATAGGTCGTGTCGTTGCGGCCGCTCACCTGCCAGAGACCGGTGATGCCGGGCTTGGCGGAGAGGTAGTATTCCGCGTCCTCGCCATAGCGAAGCACTTCCGCGTAGGTCACGGGGCGGGGACCGACCAGGCTCATCTCGCCACGGATCACGTTGATGAGCTGCGGCAGCTCGTCGAGACTGGTCTTGCGCAGGAAGGCGCCGACCGCCGTCACGCGCGGATCGTTGCGCAGCTTCTGGTCGCGCGCCCATTCGGCCGCGGCCTGCGGATTGTTTTCCAGCACGTCCTTCAGGATCGCCTCGCTGTCGACATGCATCGTGCGGAACTTGCGGCAGAGGAACTCGCGGCCCTTCTCGCCGACGCGGCGATGGGCGAAGAAGGCGGCACCGCCGTCAAGGCGGATAAGCGCGGAAACGGCCCAGAAGAAGGGCATGAGGGCGAACAGGGCAGCGCTTGCTACCACGAGGTCGAAGCTGCGCTTCATGATGCGCGCCATCGGCCGGTTCAGATTGTCGGCCAGCGTCAGCATCACGAGGTCGTGGCTGAAGAAATTGCCGGCCTCGAGCGCCATCACGCCGATGCCCTTCACGGGCGGCACGATAGAGAAGGCGATGCGGGCGCGGTGCAGCGCACGCAGGATGTGGTCGAGGCTCGCCATTTCCTCGGGCGAGGGCGCGAGGACCACGAAGCGCGCGCCGTGGCGCTCGCAGGCGAGCTTCAGGGCTGCCGAAAGCTGGCCGCCCGCCTGATAGAGAAGGCTGTTCGGATTGGACGCATTGCGCTCGGAGGCGAGGTCGGCCAGGTCGATCGCACCGGCGACTTCGTAGCCCAGATAGGGTTCGTCCTCGAGCACCTGGGCGGCTTCGTCGGTGTTCTCTTTCGAGCCGATCAGGAGAACGGGTGCGGTCCAGCTTCCGTACCGCTTCAGGACATGTCTCATCGCGATACGGGTGACGGGCACGAACGCCAGCGCCCAGATCCATGCCTGGAGCATCCAGAGACGGGAGAAATAGTCCTTGGTGAGGTACTGGAGGAAGCCGTCGACAAGCGCGACGAGGGCGATGCCCTTCACGATTTCCTTGGTCTCGGCCCAGAACGGCGTGCGCTTCGAATAGTGGCCCTTCGCCGCCCACCAGAGGACCGGCAGCATCAGCAGGAAACCGATACGGACAAGGCGGCTCGTCAGTTCGCCGGCTTCAAGTGCTGCAAATTCCGTGTTGAGAACCTGCACATTGATGCCGAAAGCGATGGAACCCGCGATGATCTGCGCCAGCGCCAGTGCGCCAAGGTCGCCAACCAGCAGCATGAAGCGGTCGGCGAGGGGCGTCAGCCGCGTGCCGGCGCCGGTTTCCTCCCGGTAGCTGCTTTCGAAGCCTTCAACGGGGGGAACGGCGACGGGGGTCGACGCGCCGAAGGTCTGAATGTGCTTTTCGATTGCGGTCACGGTACTCACACCAATTTGTATCCGAATGCGACAGTTGGTCTGTGAGGTCGCAAGTTGTGCGCCAGCCGGTTTCGTCCCGTTTTGGGCGCGTGAACAGGGTAAACGCCGTCTTAAAATCCGGAGGTATTCAGTGTGGCCGCAGCCGTATCATCTCATCCGAAGAGACCGCGAATATCCGCGCGCACGATTTCGCCGAGCGCGGCGAATATCCGCATGTTCGCCCGCAGGCGCCGGTCGAAGCGCGGTGCATCCAGCCGCCGCGTGCCGCGCACGGGAATCTGCCGGAAGCTCGTACCTCTGCGAAGCGAGTTGATTGCGAGTTCCGTGCCGATGGAGTTCGTGTGATCGAAGCCCCTGTTTTCCGCGGCGAGCCTCAGGTCGTAGCCTTTCATGCCGCAGAGAATGTCGCGTGCGCCGAATCTGAGACGCACGTAAAGCCCCATCACGATTTCCGCGAAGCGCTGCTTGTGCGGGCGAACGCCGAGAACGAGCGGCATGCCTTCGTCGGCGAGCAGTGACTTGAAGCTCGCGACGAGGGCGGGATCGTGTTCGCCGTCGGCATCCATCGTGATGGCGTAGGCGAAGCCCCGTGCGAGGGCTTCCTCGAAAGCGCGGTTCAGCGTGCCGTCATAGCCGAGATTGGTCTCGTTGCGGATGACAATGGCGCCTGCTCTTGCGGCTTCTGCGCCGGTCTCGTCGGGCGAGGCGTCGTCCACCACGATCACCTCGGCGTGTTCACGTGCGGCCCTCACGATACTTCCGATGGTTGCCGCCTCGCGGAACGCGGGGATCAGGATCGCTATGCGAGATCGGTCCACAGTAATTCCTTCCCGGCCTCTTTCGCCGAAGCGAGGCGCTTTCCGAGCACCTTCGACAGCGCGTCCGGCGACACTGCTCCCTCGGGGCAGGGACGGAGCGCTTCGAGATGATCCTGCGACAGCACCGTTCCGGCATCGAGCGCGGTCTTGAGGCGGAGCGCGCGCCGCTGAATTATCACCGTCTCCATCTCGTTCTTCTCGATCCGCTTCACGCCGTCACCGAGTGCAGCTTCGAGTTCGCGTGTCGCATCGACCATCGCGCGCCACGTCACCGGATTGAGAGCAAAGGAATGGTCCGGGCCTTCGCGGGAATTGTCGTCCGTGAAGTGCTTTTCGATCACGCGCGCGCCGAGTGCCACCGCGCCGAGTACAGCGGAGTGCCCGGGGGTGTGATCCGAGAAACCGAGCACCATGCCCGGCCAGCGCGCTGCGAATGTCTGCAGCACGTGCAGGTTCACATATTTGAAGTTCTCGGGACTGCCCGTGTAGTTCGTGTTGCACTGCATGAGGCAGAGCTGGCGGTTGTGACGCAGAACGAGATCGGCCGCGGCCTCGACTTCCGCCATCGTTGCGGCACCGGTTGCGAGCAGGACGGGCTTTCCGGTCTTCGCGATGTGTTCGACTTCCTCGTGAAAGGTGATGTCGCCCGAGCCGATCTTGTATGCAGGAACGATGTCGCGGAACATGTCCACGGCCTCGATGTCATAAGGCGTGGTCATGAAATGAATGTCCGCCTTGCGGCAGGTTTCGACCAGTTCATCCGTCCAGTCGCGGCGCGTATGATACTGGTCGTAGACCTCGACGACCGACTTCTTCCATTTCGCCTGATGCGAGACCTGCCCCTTCGGCCCTTCGAATCCGACCTTGCTCACGATCCTGTCTGCAATGAAGTGCTGGAACTTGGCGCAGTCCGCGCCTGCTTCCTTCGACTTCCAGATCAGGTCCTTCGCGCGTTCGAGATTGCCGTCATGATTGGCGGCGATGTCGGCGATGAAATAGCTGGGTGCGTCGAGCGCGATTTCATGCGTTCCGATGCGGAGCGAGCTGTCGTAGGTCATGGGCCGATATCTCGTTGTAGCGGTGAAGAACGGATGCAACCACTTCGGGAAGTTCAGGCAGCCTGCGCCCGAGAAGCGTTTCTGCGCGGGTGACGTCGAGGCCGAGGCAATGGGCACGCGTCGTGGCGAGACCGCGAACGGAGCCGGATGTTGCGGCGGTGAGCTTCCGCTCAAGCTGCCGGGCGATTTCGCGCACGAAGTCTTCCTTCGTATATACCTCGCCCGCGGCGAGGTTGTAGAGGCCGGACATCTCTGCCTCCGCCATGTCGAAGGCGGCGCGCGCGAAGCTTCCGACATCGATGGAAGAGGACCACGCATCGGCGAAGAGCTGGGCGGGCCGATCGTTCAGGGCGACATCGATTGCCCATTCGGCAAGCGTCTGCTTCTCCCAGCCGCGAATGCCGACAATGCTGGTACGGAGCACGAGTGCGTTCGCCGCCGTCAGGGCGAAAGCCTCTCCCGCAAATTTCGTTCGAGCATATTCGTTGACGAGGGAGACGGGCGTCATCTCATCATGCGCCTCTCTGCCACCTTCGGTGAAATACTGGTCCGTCGAGACATGTATGAGTTTGCCGCCGCTTTCGCGCGCCCAGGCGGCGAGAAAGGCGAGGGGACGTGCGTTCGTGCTCCAGGCATCGAGAGGATTGCGCTCGCAGGCTTCGATGTCCGTGAGGGCGGCGCAGTTGAAGACCATGTCGGGGTTCTCGGCGGCAAGTACCTCCTGCAGTGCCTGCTCATCGGCAATGTCGAGCGTAATCTCCGCGTTTCGCCGGGCCGCTTCCCGCAATGCGTGACCCCGCAGCCGCGCTTCTTCCGCGACCGCCCGGCCAAGCAATCCGGTGCTGCCCAACAGAAGAAGCTTCATTCAGCCGTGCCTTTCGAACTGGAGAAGCATATGCACTTCGGAAGACAGATGCCGCCGGTCCAGTGCTTCCTGCATGGCGTCTATCGCAGGCTTCATCATACCTGTCCAGAGCTCGGCGGCGCCCGCTGTCTTGTCTGAAGCGGACAGCCGGACGAGAATGCTGCGGTAGAGATCCATCACGTCGCCACCGAACCACCATTCCGCTACCCGGTTCATTCCGAATTCGCGGCAGGTCCAGTCTAGCGAGGATTCCGAATAGAGGTGCGTATGTCCACCGGAGAGATGCCGCTGCATCACGTCCTGGAAGGCCGCTTCTATGAAGACGCTCGGGCTGAAAAGCGGCACGGAGATGTAGAGATAGGAAACGGCCTCGTTGTCCTTAAGGGCGGCGAGAAGTTCGCGCGGCTGCTGCAGGTGCTCCAGCACGCCGATCAGTGAGACGACTTTCGCATCCACTTCGCCCGCGAGCGAAACCGTATCGCCAAGGGCATGGGTGCGGACGACCGCTTCCCCCGCCATCTCGTTTGCGAGGCTCGCCTGCGTTTCCGAAACCTCGAAACCGCGAATATCGGTGAGCCCGGTGGCGCGGAGCGCGGAAACGAAATAGCCGGAGCCCGCGCCGAAGTCGGCATAGGAAAGCGCGTTGGGGTCTTCTCCCTTTGCGGCGAGCGCATCGACGAGAAAGCGCGCCTTCGGCAGATAGATGTCCTCTGTGCGCCTTCGATAGGCTTCGCGGTCGGCGGAGCTGTAGTCGCGCGCATAGGCCGCCCCGCCCGCCTCGACATAGAGTTCGGAACAGAAGGCGTCGCTGTCCTCGAATGCGCCATTCAGATGGCCGCAGCGGGGACAGACGAGATAGTCGATGCCGAGCTTCGAGAAGCTGACCTCGCTTACAGGGCCGTCGCAGGCCTTGCAGCGCAGGCGCCTCGGCTGTTCAGCGTAAAGCGCCGCCAGTCCGATCTGGCGCTGCAGAAGCGCCGCGTTCTCGTCGAAGAAATGCGATTTGTGAGAGAGCAGAGGTGCGCTCGGCTTGCCGTATTTCTGCATGATGGACCTCCCCTGCGAAGCCTTTGTCAGCGCTGAAGCCGCATGGCATTCAGCTCCTGAAGATGCTTGTTCTCCTCGCAGACCTTCAGCGTTTCCGTCCAGGAGGGAATGCCGTCGCCGAGCAAAGGAAAGAGCGCACGGCAGAATTCGAGGTCTTCGGGATAGTCGAGCGTCCAGCGCAGCTTGCCGAGGTCTTCGCTCGGGCCCTCCAGCGAGACACGGCTGATCTCCGGTGCACGGCGCAGCCAGGGCGTCACGTGTTCGCGGTCGTAGGGCTCGCGCGCTTCCTTCCAGTCGCGCTCCATCGCTGTCCAGGTGAAGGCTTCGCAGTCAAGCCCGTGCGGATAGCGGTGGACGAAATTGTTGGCGGCATAGTCGACGGAAACGTCGCCGGCAACGGCCGAGAGCACCTCGCCGCAGAGGCCGGGATCGATCAGCGGGCAATCGCTCGTCACCCGCATGATGATATCCGCGCCGAGATCGCGCGCGGCGGTGTAGTAGCGGTCGAGCACATCATGCTCCGAGCCACGCGCCACTGTGGCGCCACACGCCTCGGCTTCCCGTGCAACGGGTTCCTGCTCCGGGCCTTCCGGCACGGCGCAACAGACGATGTCGATGCCGGGAATGGCGGCACAGCGCGTCAGCACATGCCACAGCACGGTCCTGCCCGCCACCTCCTCCAGCACCTTGCCGGGCAGGCGTGTCGAGGTCATGCGCGCCTGAACGATGACGACGTTTGTCATGTCCGTTACCGCCTTGCGGGGACGCTCATGCGTCCGCCCGCGCGTTATAGGCCTTGATCTCGTCCACGCCGAGGAAATGCGGATTGGTGCCGGAACTGTATTCGAAACCCTGCTGCACGGTTTCGCCGCGTTCCTCGAGGTTGTTCGTCAGATAGTCGACGTCGCCGCGGAAGAACTTGATCGTCGGGCGGATCACGAAATGATCCTGGAATTCGACGGTGAGATGCGAATCGTCCGCCGGGCACATGGTTTCGTGCAGCTTCTCCCCGGGCCGGATGCCGATCACTTCCTGCTTCAGGCCGGGGGCCATCGCTTCGGCGAGGTCGGTGATCCGGACGGAGGGGAGCTTCGGCACGAAGATTTCGCCGCCATGCATGCGCGTGAAGTTGCGAATGACGAAGTCCACACCTTCCTGCAGCGTGATCCAGAAGCGTGTCATCCGGTCGTCGGTGATCGGCAGCGAGGTCGCGCCTTCCGAGATCAGCTTGCGGAAGAAGGGGACGACCGAGCCGCGCGAGCCGACGACATTGCCGTAGCGCACGACGGCGAAACGCGTTCTGTCATGACCGACCATGTTGTTCGCGGCGACAAAGAGCTTGTCCGAGGCGAGCTTCGTCGCGCCGTAGAGATTGATCGGGTTCGCGGCCTTGTCGGTCGAGAGCGCCATGACCTTCTGAACGCCTTCCGCTATTGCGGCCTTGATGACATTCTCTGCGCCGTGGATGTTCGTCTTGATGCATTCCATCGGATTGTATTCGGCTGCCGGTACCTGCTTCAGGGCGGCGGCATGAATGACGAAATCGACGTCCCGCATCGCCTGGCGCAGCCGTTCGGCGTCGCGCACATCGCCGATGAAGTAGCGCATCTGCGGTCCCGAGAACTCCTGGGACATCTCGTACTGCTTCAGTTCGTCGCGTGAAAAGACGATGATGCGGCGCGGCTTGTGCTGGCTGAGAAGGGTGCGGACATACTTGCGGCCGAAGGAGCCCGTGCCGCCGGTAATGAGTACGGATTTATTGTCGAACATCCGGGTTTTTTCGCTCTCGTTTGGGTGCCCGATTCATCGCACCATAACCCTAACGGGCCCTTAACCATGATAACGCCGGATCGCTGATTCGCGGGGCTGTTGCGGTCTTTTGGGAAGGCCCGTTCAGGCGGTGGCGCGGGAGGCGTCCGGCAGGGCGACGATCCGCCCGGCGGGGAAGGTCAGCGTGATCGTGGTGCCCCGGCCCGGCTCGCTTTCGATGTCGAGCGTGCCGCCATGATGTTCCATCAGGCAGAGCGAGAGCGGCAGGCCGAGCCCGGTGCCCTCGTATTTCCTCGACAGGTCGGAATCGATCTGCCCGAAGCGCTCCAGCGCCAGCGGAATGTCCTGCTTCGCGATGCCGATACCCGTATCGGCGACCCGCAGCACGAACCCCTCGGGCCCGGCCGCCGCCTCGACCGTCACCTGGCCGCCGTCGGGCGTGAACTTGACCGCGTTCGAGAGGAGGTTGAGCAGCACCTGCCGCACGCGGCGGTGGTCGGCGCGGATATGGGGCAGGGGGGAGGCGAATCCCGTGCGGATCTCGATCTTCTGCGTGGTGGCCTGCGCCTCGATCATTCTGATCGCGTCAGCCGCCACCTCCTCGATGTCGACATCTTCCTCGTGGATATGGAGTTCGCCCGCATCGGCGCGCGTGAAGTCCAGCACATCGTTGATGAGAGCGAGCAGATGCTTTCCGCTTCGGTAGATGTCCTGCGAATAGTCCTTGTAGCGCGGGTTTCCGAGTGGGCCGAAGGTTTCCGCCGTCATGATTTCGGAAAACCCCAGAATGGCGTTCAGCGGTGTGCGCAGTTCGTGGCTCATGGTGGCGAGGAACTGCGACTTCGCGTGGTTGGCGGCGGAAGCGGTCTTGAGCGCGACCATGAGGTCGGCCGATGTCGCTTCGAGCTTCTTCTTCGTTTCCTCGAGTTCGAGGACATGCGCGCGCAGCCGCCTGGCTTCCTTGACCGTCCGATCCGCGAGATGGCGGTCGACCGCGATGCCGGCATAGGCGAGGACAACGATCAGAAGCGTCACGGCGGCGACGGCGATGGCGAGCGCAAGGGAATCGACGGCGTTGCCCGCGATCTCGACGCTCGGATCGCCTGCAATGGACATGGCCGCCATGCCGGTGAAATGCAGGCCGCAGATCGCGATCGTTGCGAGTATCCAGCAGACGTGAATGCGCCACCGGCCCTTCAGCGAGAAGGCCGCCTCGGAGGCCGCGGCGGCGAAAAGCGTGCCGATCACGATGGAAGCGGCGATGAAATCCCGGTCCCAGGTGATGTATCCGTGCACGCTGATGGCCGACATGCCGACATAGTGCATCGCGCCGATGGCGAGGCCGATGATGGCGCCGCCGATGCCCGCCGGACGGAATCGCGTGGAGACCGCAAAGCCGATGCTCGCAAAGACGATGGCGATGACGAAGGAAAGGAAGGTGATGCCCGGATCGTAGCTGACGGGCGTTTCCGGCTGGAAGGCCAGCATGGCGATGAAGTGCGTCGCCCAGATGCCGCAACCTGCAACGGTTCCCGCGCCCAGAATCCAGATCGAGCGCCGTTGTTCGCCCTCTTCCGTGGAACGCAGGAGAAGATGGGTCGCAGAAAACGTCGCAAACATGCAGATGAATCCCGCCAGAACGACGAGACGCAGATCATGTTCGACGGTGATGCAGTTGTAGACCGTCAGCATGCGAAGAATGAAGCATGCCCGCGCTTAAACCTTCATTAAGGGAAACTGATACGGCGCTTTTTCCCGGGATATCCGGCACCGTTTCAGGTGAGCCAGCGGTCCGTCCGCGTCTCATTGTGGCATCCGCCGGGCTTCGTGTGCGTCAGCTTTCATTCGGCTGCTGCGCGAGCCTGTCGAGAAAGCGGTAGAGCGCGATGCCGGCGAGGATCGCCACCACGCCCGTGACGACCGTCCCGTCGATGTTCACGGGAACGAAGGGGTCGGCGGAAACGAGCTTCGCCTTGCCGTGGATCATCTCGTACTGGCGGTCCTTGAACGGCCAGACGGCGAGCAGCGATCCGCAGAGAACGCCGATCACGGTGAGCATGGTGCGGCGGTAGAAGCGCTCGAGCAGCCATGAGATGGCGCGCGAAAAGATCAGCGCACCGGTCACGACGCCGCCTGCAAGCGGCAGCAGGAACGACATGTCGACGCGGCCCAGCGCATCGATGGCGTCGGTGTACTTGCCGAGAATGAGGAGCACGAAGGAGCCTGAAATGCCGGGCACCAGCATGGCGGCGATGGCTGCCATGCCGCAGAGAAAGACGAACCAGGCGGCGTCCGGGGTGTCGACCGGGACGAGGATGGCGGCCAGCAGCCCCAGGCAGGTGCCGAACGCGATCCAGGCGATGCCCCTCGCGCCGCCGGTTTCGACATGGCCGATGAGGCCCACGATGGAGGCCGCGATGAGGCCGAAGAAGAAGCCGAACGTCATTTCAGGGAAGCTCGCCACGAGCAGGGAGAGCGGAATGACGCGGCTGAAGATGATGAGCGAGAGCAGCGCCCCCACCCCGATCGGCAGGATGAAGAGGAGATCGACATGGCGCGCGGCGGCCGTGAAGTCGAGCCGTCTCAGATTGCCGAGCAATTCCCGGTCGAAATGCGCAATGGCGGAGATCAGGCGTTTGTAGACGCCGAGGATCAGCGCCATCGTCCCGCCGCTGACGCCGGGCACCAGATCGGCGGCACCGATGCACATGCCGCGCAGCGTCTGCTTCGCCGGATGATAGTTTTCCCGGCCCTCGACGCTCAGCCGCGCCGTCAGTCCCTCCCAGCGGGCCAGCAGACCGTCGACCGGCAGATGCGCCAGACGGTAGAGCCGGTAGACGACAGGCGTTCCCGTTGCGAGCGCCAGCGTGGCGAGCGCGGCGACACCGCCGCCGGCGATGATGTCCGTCGTCCATTCGGTGCCGGTGGCGATGCGGGGCAGGGCGAGCAGCACGGTGAAGGCCAGCGCGGCAAGGCCGAGACGGAGGCCAAAGCCCATCCAGAGCAGCACCGTCAGGGAGCCGGTCAGCACCGCATGGCCCGCCGGGAAGGGAGACAACGGGTTCAGGCCCGCCTCCGACCAGGGCAGGACGGCGGATATGGCATGGTGGCCGGGCAGCGAAGCCGCGGGCGAGGGCCGAAGAATGTCCGGCGCGGCGAGTTGCAGGGCGAACAGCGCCACCGAAACAACGAGCACGCTCAGCCCCAGGGCCATGTCGTGGCGGAAGCCTTGCCCCCTTTCGTGGCCGAGGCGAACGAGGAAAGCCGCCAGGAGGGTCAGCGCCAGAAAGGCGGCAAATCGAGGCTCGCATCCGATTGCCCAGATGGCCGCCGCGGCGTCGCTTTGCGGGATGGTGCCGTTCAGCAGGCGGAAGATGGCGCGATCCGCCGCCTCCCAGATCCGCGCGAGCGGCGCAACATGCCACGAGGCGGCAAGGGCCAGCGCGGCGCCGAGCCAGAGCGCAAGCGGGCCGGGACGCCAGGCCGCCGACATCGGGAACATGCCGGGTTCCCCTTGCCTTTCCATCGATGTCTCCAGCCGCTGCCGTCCCTCGGGAATCGCATCGGAGTCTAGGGTTTGCACGGCGGGAATGACACCGGAATTCGCCTCGCGGATCGCGGCGCGCCGACATCTCGCCGCATTTCACCGTCAGAGTCGGTTGGTCGAGCAGCGATTAACCGACACAGCAAAAGGGCGGATGTGCCATCTGCGAATTTGAAGAAGGGCGTGATAGCGTCTCGCCCATGATGTCATCCGGAGAGCATTCGATGTCCGCCTTCCGTCCGTCCCGCCCCGTCCGGGCGCGGCGCCTTGCCTTGCCTGCTTTCGTTCTTCTGGCGCTCGCCGTCACCGGCTGTGCGGCGGATGCGGCGCCCGAGACAACGCTGCCGCTTCCCTCGCCGGTGACCGAGAACGCCGCCTTTGCCGACTGGCTCACCGCCTTTCGGGCGGATGCGCTCAAGGCCGGCATCGCCGGCGAGACCTTCGACCGCTCGCTGGCGGGTGTGCGGATCGACCGCGACGTCATCGAGGCGAACGAAAGCCAGCCGGAGTTCACGAAACCCGTCTGGGAATATCTCGAAGGCGCCCTTTCCGACACGCGCGTCGCTAAAGGCAAGGCGCTGCTCGCGGAGAACGAGGCGCTGCTCGGCCGGATCGAGGAGCGCTACGGCGTCGACCGCCATGTGCTGGTCGCGATCTGGGGGCTCGAATCCAACTACGGCTCCTTTCAGGGCACGATGAGCGTCGTGCGTTCGCTCGCCACCCTCGGCTTCGAGGGGCGGCGGACCGAATATGGCCGCACCCAGCTCATCGCGGCCTTGCAGATCATCCAGCATGGCGACATCGCGCCGGCGAGCATGACCGGCTCCTGGGCGGGCGCGATGGGCCAGACGCAGTTCATTCCCACGACCTACAATGTCCATGCCGTCGATTTCGACGGCGACGGACGGCGCGACATCTGGAACTCCCACGCCGATGCGCTCGCGTCGGCCGCGCATTATCTTTCCCGGTCCGGCTGGAAGACCGGCGCGACCTGGGGCTACGAGGTCAAGCTGCCGCAGGGCTTCGACTATGCGAGCGCCGACATGTCGGTCTCGAAGACGGTCGGCGAATGGTCCGCCGCGCGGATCGCCCGCATCGACGGACGGCCCTTTCCGCAAGGCGAGGCGGACGAAAAGGCGTCGATCTTCCTGCCCGCCGGTCATCGCGGCCCCGCCTTCCTCGTCATGGGCAATTTCCGCACCGTGCTCGCCTACAACGCCTCCACCTCCTATTCGCTGGCGGTGAACCTGCTCGCCGACCGGTTCAGGGGCCGGGGCGAGATTGCCGGCACATGGCCGCGCGGCGACCGGCCGCTCGGGCGGCAGGAGCGCCACGACCTGCAGCGGCTTCTCACGGAGAACGGCTACGACACGGGCGGCGTCGACGGGATCATCGGTTACAACACGCGCAAGGCGATCCGGGCGTTTCAGCAGGACGCCGAACTGCCGGCGGATGGCTATCCGACGCCCGGTCTGCTGGAAAAACTGCGCCGCCGCTGAGCGGATGACTGCCTCTTTTCGCGGCGTTCGCCTGCGGGAGTGGCGAAAATCCGGTCAGCATCCGGCTTTTTCGGGAGCGAAAACCGGAAACCATGCGTTTCGCATCATGGCATCGCTTTTGCTGACCCTCTAAGCTCATAAAGCGAAAGAAACGCGACATTGTCAGGAGACTCGATGGCGCAGGCCATCTTCGATGAAATGGGCGCACCGGGCGGCGAGATCCGCCAGGCTTACAAGACCTTGCAGGCATGGCTCGGCGAGACGCCGCCTGAAATACTGACGCTCAGGCGCGAGGAGGCCGAAACCTTCTTCCGCCGCATCGGCATCACCTTCGCCGTCTATGGCGAGGGTGGCGATCCGGAACGCATCATCCCCTTCGACATCATTCCCCGCATTCTCGAAGCCGCCGAGTGGCGACAGATATCCGACGGGCTCATCCAGCGTGTCCGGGCGCTCAACGCCTTCATCGCCGATGTCTATGGCGCTCAGGAAATCCTCAAGGCCGGTATCGTGCCGCGCGACCAGGTGATCCTGAACGACACCTACCGCTACCAGATGCAGGGCGTATCCGTTCCCCACAACGTCTTCACGCATATCGCGGGCATCGACATGGTGCGTGTCGGGCCGGAAGAATTCTATGTGCTGGAAGACAATTGCCGCACGCCCTCCGGCGTCTCCTACATGCTGGAGAACCGCGAGATCACGATGCGGCTCTTCCCCGATCTCTTCTCGCGCTACAACGTGGCGCCGGTCGACCATTATTGCGACGAACTGATGCGCACGCTCACCTCCGTCGCGCCGCGCAATTGCCCGGGCGAGCCGACCGTCGTCGTGCTCACGCCCGGCATCTACAACAGCGCCTATTACGAGCATTCCTTCCTCGCCGACCAGATGGGCGTCGAACTCGTCGAGGGGCCGGACCTCTATGTCATGGACGACATCGTCTATATGCGCACGACCCAGGGGCCGAAGCGTGTCGACGTGATCTATCGCCGCGTCGACGACGAATTTCTCGATCCGCTGAGTTTCCGTCCGGATTCGGCACTTGGCGTCGCGGGTCTGATGAGCGCCTACAGGGCCGGCAATGTGAACCTCACCAACGCCGTCGGCGCCGGCATCGCCGACGACAAGGCGATCTACACCTATGTCCCCGACATGGTGAAGTTCTATCTCGGCGAAACGCCGATCCTGAAGAACGTGCCGACATGGCGCTGCAGCGAGAAGGCCGACGCGCAATATGTGCTGGAGCGGTTGCCGGAACTCGTCGTGAAGGAAGTCCACGGCTCGGGCGGCTACGGCATGCTGGTCGGCCCCATGGCCACGAAAGAGGAAATCGAGGCTTTCGGCGCCCGCGTGAAGGCGGCGCCGGAGAAGTACATCGCGCAACCGACGCTTGCGCTGTCCACTTGTCCGACCTTCGTCAACGAAGGCGTCGCCCCGCGCCATGTCGATCTCCGGCCTTTCATCCTCTCGGGCAAGGACATCAAGGTCGTGCCGGGCGGCCTCACCCGCGTCGCCATGCGCGAGGGGTCTCTCGTCGTCAATTCGAGCCAGGGCGGCGGCACAAAGGACACCTGGGTTTTGAAGGACTGACGGCCCATGATGCTCGCCCGCACCGCCGACAGCCTCTACTGGATCGCCCGCTACATGGAACGGGCGGAAAATCTCGCGCGAACGCTGCGCGTCACGGACCGTCTTTCCCTCATGCCCTCGATCGCCGATGCGGACGGATCGGAATGGCATTCGACGGTCGTCGTCTCGGGCAGCGAAAGCGGCTTCTACGAAAAGCACGAGGAAGCGACGCCCGAGAACGTCATTTCCTATCTCGCCTTCGATCCGGAAAACCCGTCCAGCATCCGCAGCTGCATCGAGACGGCGCGGCGCAACGCGCGGGCCGTGCGCACCGCGCTCACGACCGAGCAATGGGAATGTCTCAACTCCGCCTGGCTCGAACTGCCCGGGTGGAACGAAGCCCGCGTGCGCGGCAGCGGACTGCACCGCTTTCTCGACTGGGTGAAGGACTGCTCGCTGCTCTTCACCGGCGGCACCGTCGCCACCATGCTCCGGCGCGACAGCTATTATTTCACGCGGCTCGGCACCTTCATCGAGCGCAACGACAACACGGCCCGCATTCTCGACGTGAAGTATCACGTGCTCCTGCCGGAACACGCCGAAGTGGGCGGCGGCATCGACTACTACCAGTGGGCGTCGATCCTGCGCGCGGTTTCGGGCTATCGCAGCTACAACGCCGTCTACCGCGAGGGCCTCAAGCCCTGGCTGATTGCCGAGTTCCTCATCATGCGCGAGGAGATGCCGCGCTCCCTCATCAGTTGCTCGGCCGAGATCAAGGAGTGCCTCGACAAGCTGGGCGAGGAATACGGTCAGCGGCACGAATGCCACCGGATCGCGGGGCAGCTCTATTCGCGGCTTCGCTTCGGCAAGGTCGAGGATGTCTTCCGGCAGGGCCTGCACGAGTTCCTGTGCGACCATATCGAGCAGAACGACAGGCTCGGAATGGAAATCAGCCGCAGCTACCTTTTGGGGTAGAGTGTCCCCATGCGAATCCAGATCCGCCAGCAGACAACCTATCGCTACGACACGCCTGCGAATTATTCGATGCAGGTGCTGCGCGTGCGCCCGCTCGACAGCGACGGCCAGAAGGTCCTTTCGTGGAGCCTCGACGTGCCCTCCTTCGCCACCGTCATGGAAGGGGAGGATGCCTATGCCAATTTCGTCCAGACCCTCTATATCTCCCGGCTTCACAGCGAGATCACGCTCACGATTTCCGGCGAGGTGGAGACGGTCGACACCGGCGGCGTCGTCAGCGGTGCGGCGGAGCCGTTTCCGCCGGTCTTCTTTCTGCGCCAGACCGATCTCACCGCGCCCGACGAGGCGATCCGGGCGCTGGCGGAGACGGCCGCCGCCGCGTCGGATGGAACCGCGCTCGACCTTGCTCACCGTCTCATGGAAGCGGTCCGCGGCACGGTCGACTACCGGATCGGCGAGACGCATGCCGAAACCACCGCCGCGCAGGCGCTTGCCCAGGGCTCCGGCGTCTGCCAGGACCATGCCCATCTCTTCATCTCGGCGGCGCGCCATGCCGGCCTGCCGGCCCGCTATGTGAGCGGCTATCTCTGGGATGAGGGCGACACCGAATATGAGGCTAGTCATGCATGGGCCGAGACCTATATTGATGGTCTCGGCTGGGTCGGATTCGACGTCGCCAACCGCATCTGCCCGACGGATGCCCATGTCCGCGTCGCCTGCGGCCTCGACTATCTCGAGGCGGCGCCGGTCCGGGGTCTTCGGCGCGGCGGCGGCGAGGAGACGATGGAAGTCCGGCTCAAGGTCGATGGCGCTGCGATCCAGCAGTGAAGCGGCGGTGAACATGGCTACCGGGTTCGGTGGACCCGGCGATATCTGGAGAATTCGATGACCTATTGCGTCGCGCTTCGGCTTGAAGCCGGCCTCGTCATGCTGGCGGACACACGGACCAATGCCGGCGTCGACAATATTTCCACCTTCCGCAAGCTTTCCGTGATCGAGCATCCGGGCGACCGGGTGATCGGCCTCATGACGGCGGGCAATCTCGCCGTCAGCCAGGCCGCGATCAACATGGCGACGGAGCAGGGGGTGCGGGTGCGCGGCTCGGACGAACTCGAGACGCTGCACACGGTTCCCACCATGGTGCGCGCCGCGCAGCTCATGGGCGAGGCGGTGCGCGAGGTCTATCGCCTCGACGGTCCCTCGCTCGAGGCGCAGTCGGGCGAGTTCAGCGTCTCGATCCTGATGGGCGGACAGGTCGGCAATGGCGAGCTGCGCCTCTTCCAGATCTATTCGGCCGGCAACTACATCGAGGCGACCGAAGACACGCCCTATCTCCAGATCGGCGAGCACAAATACGGCAAGCCGATCATCGACCGGGCGCTCACCTACGAGACGCCGCTCGACGACGGCCTCAAGCTCGCGCTGATCTCGATGGATTCGACCATGCGCTCCAACCTGTCGGTTGGCATGCCGATCGACCTCATGGTCTACCGCCGCGCCGCGCTCAAGGTCGCGCTCCAGCGCCGCATCAAGGACGACGACGACTATTTCCTGGGCCTCCGGCGGTCCTGGTCGGATGCGCTCACCCAGGCCTATCGCACGATCCCGGGTCCCGGCTGGGAGTTCTGAGCCTCTCCGCCGGACCGGAGTAATCCCCGGTTCCGGTCCCGTGCTCCAGACTGTCCGTCCCTTCATTCGGACACGGAGCACCCGTTATGTCGCATATCGCCCGATCCATCGCCTTTCCGGCCTCCGGCGCGGCCGCATGGCCCGTTGGCGCGCCGCCGCCCTGGCGCGGCGGCAAGCCCCTCTCCGGCGCCGTCCCGCCCTGGTGGCAGCCGGGCGCCGTTCTCGCCCTCGATTTCGCCAATGAGCGCTACATGCGTCTCGGCGCGTCGGTGCCGCTCGCGTCGGTGCTGGCGACCGCGCGCGCGGGCGAGGCGCGCTGCATTCGCGACGGCGTGGAACATGTCTTCGCCGCCCACGAGCCCGTGGTCGTCGCGGGGCATGGCGCCGAGATCTGGGGCGCCCTCACCAATACGGCGCTCCACAGCCGCGCCCTCGACGATCCCTACTGGACGGCGGCGAACCTCGCCGTCGCCCCGAATGCCGCGCCGGGCCCCGATGGCGCGCTCTCGATGGAGAAGCTCACGGCGGATGGCAGCGCCGCGCTCCACACGCTCGACGCGGCGCCGCAGGCCTTCGCGGCGGGCACGGCTTACGTCTTCCAGGCCGTCGTCGCGGCGGCGGAGCGAAGCCGCATCGGCCTGCGCTTCGGCACCGCCGCCTTTCCGGCGGCCGGGCGCCATGCCTGGTTCGACCTCGCCTCGGGCATGGTCGGCGGCGCGGAGCCCGGCGTGGCGGCGGGCATCTCGCCGCTCGGCGGCGGCTTCTTCCTTGTCTGGATTTCCCGCGCGGCGACGGCCTCCGCGGCGGACGGGTTCGGCTTCTACCTCACCGAAGGCGGCGCCCCCGCCGAGGCCTTCGCCGGCGACGGCGTCTCGGGCCTCCACGTCACCGCCGCGCTGCTCGCCGCCGCCGCGATGCCGCTTCCGCCGGTGCCGACGGGGGCCGCTTCCGCCACCCGTCCCGCCTGCGACTGCTCCATCCCGGACTTCGCGGCCTTCGCCTCGGCGGCCGGCCTCGATGCCGGTTTCGCCGGCCGCTGCGTGATCGACCTCACGCGCCTCTCCGACAGCACGGGGCGCGTCATTTGGTCGTTCGGCGTTGATAGCAGCAATCGAGTCTCCTGCTTCATCGCCAACAATGATCGCGTGTTTTTGCGACTGCGAGTCGGTGGTTCAAACCTTGTCGATATTAGTACCGGCGCACTTGCCGCGACCGGAGAGACGCAGATTGATTTTCAGGTGAAGAACGGCGCGTTCACGCTTTCTGCAACTGGAGTCGCAGACGCGGTGCCGAACACCGGCACTTTCTCACTCCCCGCACTTTCAACGGCATATGTAGGATTGGATTTCTCGGGTGCCTACCTGAATGGAGCGATGAAATATCTGAGCCTGAGATCAGTAGGGTAGTAGACAAGCGGTGATCGTCGTTGTGTGACGATCATTGCCGCTCTCACCCCATAGCCTTCGTGAAGGTCGCAAGGTCGAAATAGTCCCGCCACACCTTGATCTTGCCGCCTTCGATCTCGAAGACGCCGCAGCAGGGCAGTGCGACCTGCTTGCCGCCGACCTTCATCCGGTCGACGCGTTCGGCGAAGACGAGATTGCCTGCGGAGGCGATGTTCACGAGCTCCCAGTTCACCTCCGACCAGCCGTTGACGAAGCCGCCGATGAAGCCGGTGAGTGCCTCGCGGCCCTTCACGGGCTCGAGCATCATGTTGTGATAGACGCCGTCTTCCGCGAAGAAGGCGACGATCCCGGCGACGTCGAGACGCGGCCAGGCGTCGATGAAGTCGCGGACGATCCGTTCGTTGCCGCTCATTGTTTCCTCCCCAAGTGGCGGGGGCGGCGCTTGCGGCACCGCCCCTCATTTTCATTGTCCGGTTCGCGCGCCGGCATTCTCAGTAGTCGCCGAAGCGCTTGCCTTCCGCGACGATCTTTTCCAGCAGTGCGGCGGGCTTGAAGTCGTCGCCCATCTTCGCCTGGAATTCCTTCATCTTGGCGAGCACCTTGTCCGCACCCACCGTGTCGCCGTAGAACATCGGGCCGCCGCGATAGACCGGGAAGCCGTAGCCGTTGATCCAGACGATGTCGATGTCGGAGGAGCGGATGGCTTTGCCTTCCTCGAGGATCTTCGCGCCCTCGTTGATCATCGGATAGATGCAGCGCTCCAGGATCTCGTCATCCGAGATCGTGCGGCGGTTGATGCCCTTCTCGGCGGCATAGTCGAGGATCATCTTCTCGACGACCGGCGAGGGCTTTGCGTTGCGGTTCTCGTCATAGTCGTAATAGCCCGCGCCCGTCTTCTGGCCGCGGCGGTCCATCTCGCAGAGCCGGTCGCGGAGCGTCTCGCCCTTCGACTTCTCCTTCGACCAGCCGATATCGAGGCCGGCGAGGTCGGACATGGCGAAGGGGCCCATCGGCAGGCCGAAATCGTAGAGCACGCGGTCGACGTCCCAGGGCATCGCGCCTTCCATGATCAGCTTCTGCGCCTCGCGCTGGCGCTGCGCGAGGATGCGGTTGCCGACGAAGCCCGGGCAGACGCCGACAAGCGCGGCGATCTTGCCGATCTTCTTGGCGATCTGCATCGAGGTTGCGATGACTTCGTTCGAGGTCTTGTCCGCGCGCACGACTTCCAGCAGCCGCATGACGTTGGCGGGTGAGAAGAAGTGAAGGCCGATCACGGCTTCCGGCCGCTTCACCGCGGTGGCGATCTCGTCGATGTTGAGCGCGGAGGTGTTCGTCGCGAGGATCGCGCCCTGCTTGACGATCTTGTCGAGCTTGCCGAACACGTCCTTCTTGATGTCCATGTTCTCGAACACGGCCTCGATCACGAGGTCGCAATCGGCGAGGTCGTTCATGTCGAGCGAACCCGTCAGCAGGCCCATCCGCTTCTCGACCTCTTCCATCGGGAAGCGGCCCTTCTTCGCGGAGTTCTCGTAGTTCCTGCGGATCGTCGCGATGCCCCGGTCGAGCGCGTCCTGTTTCGTCTCCACGATGGTGACGGGGAAGCCCGTATTCAGGAAGTTCATGGCGATGCCGCCGCCCATCGTGCCGGCGCCGATGATGCCGACCTTCTTCACCGGGATGATCGGCGTGTCGGCCGGCACGTCCGGCAGCTTCCAGACCTGGCGCTCGGCGAAGAAGACATGGCGCTGCGCGGCGGACTGCGTGCCCGTCACGAGTTCGCGGAAGAGCTTCTGCTCGACCTTGATGCCTTCCTCGAAGGGCAGGTTCACCGCCGCCTCGATGCACTGGATGTTGTATTCGGGCGCGAGGAAGCCGCGGAACTTGCGCGCATTGGCTTTCCGGAAGTTCTCGAAGATCTCCGGCTTGCCGCGCGCCGCTTCCACCTTGTCGTTCATCTCGCGGACTTTTTTCAGCGGGCGGTTTTCGGCGACCACTTTCTTGGCGAAAGCAATGGCGCCCTCGCGCAGCTTGCCTTCTTCGGCCAGCTCATCGACGAGGCCCATTTCAAGGCACTTTCTCGCTGGCCCCTGCTGGCCGCAGTACGCCATCTGCTCGCAGGCCGCCCCCTATACACATCTCACGCTTCCGACGTCTCGCCCTCTGGCACACACCGCCGCTCACGTAGCGCTACTT
>OOGU01000005.1_pt1 | contig 70958 bp, 59 predicted proteins | sample 1670261 | NCBI WGS metagenome assembly OOGU01 (sample SAMEA98137168, study PRJEB22522) | marine metagenome | biome: marine biome; feature: marine water body; material: sea ice | place: Arctic Ocean | collected 04-Sep-2015 | depth 1.3 m
GCCCCCGACAATTGTGCCAGCACCATCGTCACCACATGACCCCAGGGCGAGAGCTGACGCTTCGCACGACCGCTGCGGTGTCGAGCCGCTTCCCGCTCGAACCATCCCCGAGGCACCGCTTGGAGCAATTGGGCAAACACCGTAGATTGATAGCGCATGGCTTGGGCTCTCCGAGCTTCATTCAACCGCGTTCGTCGCAAAACACAGTTGAATCCAAGCCATGCAACCCGTCCACCCATTCCTTAACCGGACAGCAGTGGGCTTGACCCGGGGGTCCAGCAGCCGCGCTTCCCCTACTCAGACTTTCAATCAAGTCTCATCCTCGCGCCGTGCCCCCCGGATTTGCAATGCAGCGTAGGGGAAAGGCTCGAATCAGCAGCCAGCCTATCTGAACCATTACTCGCAGCAGTCGCCGCCTATGCCACAAAAAATGCAGCTTGGGTCGCGACCTGCTATTTTGCTCGCACTCAGAAACGGACTTCTCTCAATTATCAGGCAGCAATCGAGATAAGAATGACACTGGACATCAGGGGAAGTGTAAAAAACACGAAGCTGAGCTCGAATCCGTATGTTGTCTTTGAAGAGCTTATTTCCAACGCAATCGACTCATTCTTGATTCGGAAAAGTCAGGATACATCCGTCTCCGACTTGCGGGTTGATATTCAAGTCACCTTTTCTTCCGCTGATCTTCTGGATGACCAAGAAACTATGTCCGTAGTATGCCGAGACAACGGATGTGGTTTGGGCGACGAGCAACTCAAAGCGTTCCTGACAAAAGATACGTCCTACAAAGACGACCTCGCTATTCCTGGAATCGGTAAGTGTAGAGGCGCTGGCCGTATTCAGTTCTTTCATCATTTTTCGAGCATATCGATCGACAGCACTTGCCGCGATGCATCCACCGTTGTGCGACGGGTGATGCAATATTCAGAGCCACAGAAGCTGATTGAATCCCACAACTTCGCTTCTAGTCCCGGCCGGGAGAGCGAGATCGGAACGGTTATAAGGTTTGAAAAGTTCAGAGACGCAGTTCGCTCGCGTATCGCAGATGGAAATAAACTTAGCGATTTGTTTTCTTCACATACGCTGAAGAAACAAATGTTGGTGGCCTTTCTGCAAAGGCTGGTCAGTCTGGGCGAAGGCCTTGGTGACTTCGAGATAAAATTTACCACTAGCCAAGAGAAGTCGGACGATCAAATCGAATTCCTCAGATATGCCGATCTACCAAAAATAAATAAGAAGCGCGTTGTTGATGTCGAAGAATGCGATCCGAAATCAGGCGAGAAGCTTGGTACTTATCAGAGATTCGAGTTGTCTCATTATCGGTTGGACGCGACCCAGTTCGATCTCCCCAAGAACGCAATTGCACTGTGCGCAAAGTCGTCGCCTGTGAAGGATATTACTTCTAGCTATCTCCGGACTAGATCGGAACAAAACAATCCAGTGGGTGGGTATCACCACATTGTACTTGTCGAAGGCGATTTCCTCGATCAGCACGTTAATGAACAACGCGACGATTTTGACAACATTCCGAAAGAAATTCCTTCTGGTGACATGTTCTCAGTTGAGAAAATTTCTTATGCAGCACTCCACGAAGTTATTGACCCTGTGATTGAGGGGATGGTGGTGCCGTCGGGTTGGAAGAAGGAGGAGGTCCTCAAAGAAGTCACCGATCAATTTGGAGTCAGCGAAGCCATGTTGGTGGACACATCTACTCGCATTGTTTACGGCGACTCCCCTAAGGCTGTGGTCGAGAGAGTTTTGAAAAAATATCAGGAAATGGTGATTGATGAGACTGCAGAAATATTCGACTTGAAAGAAGAAATTATGAGGGCTGAGCCAGATTCGGATGAGTTCAGGGAGAAGATCAATGACTTATCGTGGAAGTATACATCGTCGCTGAAAAACTTTGACATGGCGAACTTATCGCAGCTCGTTGTTCGCCGTGCAGCGATCGTAGAAATCCTAGAGCTTGCGTGCAGTCGGGAATTGGTTATGCAGGCCACCGTCGAGGGTAGGCGGCGGAAGGACGAGAGAATTATACACAGCATTTTCTTCCCTATGCGGAAAGATAGCGCTGAAATTTCTGATCACGACATTTGGCTGCTCAGTGAAGAGTACCACTATTATGATTACATTGCGTCAGATACGCCTCTGGCAAACATTACATGGAATGGCGAAAAAGTATTTGAGAGCGACATAGATAGCGATTTTGAAAAGTTGCTCGCTCGGCGAGCTGATGAGAATGCTGGTAAGCGACCGGACATCGCTTTGTTCAATAGCGAGGGTTCGGCGATCATCGTCGAGTTCAAGGCTCCCGGCGTGCAGTTGGATGATTATGTCGGAGACCTCACGGAATACTCTCACCTCCTTGCCGCAAAGTCCGGAGGGAAGCTCAAGAAGTTCTATTGTTACCTAATTGGAGATACCGTTAATCCGCTGCGCTTGAGTGGATGGACGCCCTTTGCCATGGGTAACGGGTGGTTCCGATCAAGCGAACTTCGAGATCCCGGTACCCGAGTGCAGCTCGGTGAGACGTACTCGGAAATATTGTATTTCAGCGATGTCGTGGAACGAGCAAAAAAGAGAATTGGAGTTTATCAGAGGAAGCTCAACCTCAATCTCAGACATTAGGATTTGCTTAGCTGCCGCGGTGTCATGCAATGGCAAACAAAAAACGGCGTCCCGAAGGGCGCCGTTCTGATTCTATCGGTGCGGCTTCGCCGCGCTCTTTGCGTCCTCGCGCCTTCGCGTGAGCCTTCTCCGTGCCTCCGTGTGACACCTTTCTCTGCGGCTCTGCGCCTCTGCGTGAATCAAAAAGCGGCAAACATGAAGTTTGCCGCTTCTGGATTGCTTCGTCGGCCTTGCGGCCTTCTCGCAATGACGAGCGAGAGGGAAGGGCGCTAAGCCCTCAGTGCTGGCTCTCCGGCATCTGCACCCTGATCCCGTCGATCGCGTCGCTCGCGACGATCTGGCACGAGAGCCGCGAGTTGTCTTCGCGCCGTTCGCAGAAGTCGAGCATGCTCTCTTCCATCGTCTCGATCCCGGCGAGCTTCCCCTGCCATTCGTCGGGCACATAGACCATGCAGGTGGCACACGCGCAGGCGCCGCCGCAATCGCCGTCGATGCCGGGAATGCCCTGTTTCACCGCCGCTTCCATCAGCGACATGCCGTTCTGGACCTCGATCGTGTGTTCCGTGCCGTCATTCTCGACATAGGTAACCTTCGCCATTCCGTTCCGCGCCTCCACGCTACTTGTCTTTGTTGTGTCGCTCGCCGTTCAGCCGGCGATTTCCTTTACTGGGATCGCTTCGTCGCGAATGCGCGCCGGGTCGAGCACCGCCTTCTTCTGCGTCAGCATTTTCGCCATCATGAATTCCGGCGCGCGGTTGACCGCGTCGACCGCGACGAGAACGCCGTCCTTCAGATAGAACACCGCGAAGCTGCGCCCGCTCTCCGGGTCGCCGCGTACCACGGCCTGCGTGTATCCCGCCGAAAGCCCCACGATCTGCAGCTTGAGGTCGTACTGGTCCGACCAGAACCACGGCACCTGGTTGTAGGGCTTCTCCTTGCCGGCCAGCGTCGCGGCCGCCGTCTTTCCCTGCTCGATGGCGTTGTGCACGCTTTCGAGCCGCAGCCGGTGGCCATAGACCGCGCTCGGATGGCTGGTGCAGTCGCCCGCCGCGCAGATATCCGGGTCGGACGTGCGGCACTGCTCGTCCACCACGATGCCGTTCGAGACCTCGAGCCCGGCTTCGGACGCCAGTTCCGTGTTCGGAATGATGCCGATGCCGACGACGACGAAGTCGCAGGGGAAACGCTTGCCCTCGCCGGAGACGACGGCTTCGACCTTGTCGGTTCCTTCGAAGCCCGCGACGGTGACGCCCGTCTCGATGGTCACGCCTTCTTCCCGGTGCACGCGTTCGTAGAAATGCGACACGATCGGGTCCACCACGCGCGCCATCACGCGGTCCGCCGTTTCGAGCACGGTGACGCTGAGCCCACGCTTCGCCGCGACCGCCGCCACTTCCAGCCCGATATAGCCGCCGCCGACGACGACCATCCTCGCGCCTTCCCTGAAATGCGCCTGGATCGATTTCACGTCCTCGATGTTGCGGAGATAATGCACGCCGTCGAGTTCGAAGCCTGGCACGTTGATCTCGCGCACGCGGCTGCCCGTCGCGATCAGCAGCTTGCCGTAATCGAAGCCGCGGCCGTCGCCGGTCAGGATGCGCTTCTGGCGCCGGTCGATCTCCGTCACCCGCGTGCCCCAATGCGTTTCCACGTTCGACTGCGTATAGAAGTCGGCGCCTTTCAGCTCCACCCGGTCATAGCCGATTTCGCCCGCGAGGAATTTCTTGCTGAGCGGCGGCCGCTGATAGGGCGCATAGGGCTCGTCGCCGAAGAGCTTTATCGGCCCCTCGAAGCCTTCCGCCCGCAGGCTCTGCACGGCCTGCGCCGCCGCCTGGCCCGCGCCGATGATGAGAATGTCGTCCGCCATCTTCCTCCCTCGCCCCGCCGCGTTCTTTCCGCCGCGCTTTCATCCGTACAAGGATGAATCTGGGGCCGTCCTCAAACAAAGGTGTCACCCCGGTGGAAACCGGGGTCCATGGGCCTCCCGGCACCCCGTGATCCCGCTTCCGGGGCGCTCGCCGCCCCCCGCGCAGTCTCCCCCGAAAATATGCGGAGATAAACTACGCAAACGCCGGATTTATATACCCTCTTTCGGGGGATTGCGCCTCACCCCCTCCTCGCGGCGGATCGCCGCGCGCCGGGCTCGTGCGGCACTGTCCGAAGTGTAACACGCCAAAAAATGACGCCAGCGTCAACTTTTTTGTGGGGGCTCCCGCGGGGAGCGGGCAGGGACTTGTCCCCATGGGGATATCCCGTCTTATGGCGAATCGGCGCGCGGCCGGAAAAACTTGTTCCCGGGGGCCTTCTCCCCGGTTTCGCGCGAGCGCCGCCTTGTGTGACGTTTCGATGACAGTTCGGTGACAGTCGCCCCGGTTTATCCCCGTTCGGCCCCTGTCACAGAGCTTGTCCCCGCCTCGTCTTGTCTCTGAAACCATGCCCCAAAAGCAGTCAAGGAGGCTTCCCCATGAGCACCGATCTCACCCCCCGCATGAACCCCTACAAGGCCGCGCCCGCCGCCTACAAGCCGCTGATCGAGCTTCAGGCGTATACGGATCAATGCGGCCTCGAGCCCTCGCTGCTGGAACTCGTGAAGACCCGCGCCTCGCAGATCAACGGCTGCGCCTTCTGCCTCGAAATGCACACTCGCGAGGCCCGCGCCGCCGGCGAAAGCGAGGCGCGGCTCTATCTCCTGAACGCGTGGCATGAGTCGCCGCTCTACACGGAGCGCGAGCGCGCGGCGCTGCAATGGACGGAAGCGGTGACGCGCGTCAGCGAAACCGGCGTGCCCGACGAGGTATGGAAGGCCGTCAGCGCGGCGTTTTCCGAACAGGAAATCGCGAACCTCACCGTCGCCATCGGCATGATCAATGTCTGGAACAGGCTGGCCGTCTCGTTCCGCTCGCTTCATCCGGTCACGGAGGAACAGCAGCGGAAAACCGCCTAAAGCAGCATGGATTTGCTCTTCGCCTTCACCACGCCATAGTCGAAGGTGAAGGCGGAGAGGATCATGTTCGCGGTCTCGCCATCCTCGGAAAGCGGCAGGAAAATGGAGTCGAACGTGTCGAAGCCGTCGGCAAGCCAGGCCGCGTCGCCATGTGCCCGCACCGGCAGCTTCAGTTCCGCCGCCTGCCTGTGAACGGACTGCACGCTCCTAACCGCATCCGCGCCGAACGGCTCGAAGGCTTCCGTGATCGTCTTGCCGGTCGCGTCCGCGCCGAAATAATGCGCCACCTTCGTCCCGATCAGCCGGTAGCGGAAATCGCTGAACCCCGTCAGCACATCGACAAGGATGATCCAGCCGAGCTGGTCGCGCAGCTCAAGCGGGCTGATTTCCGCCCGCGTCGGCATCGTCCGTGTGCCCCGTTTCGCGTTCCAGTAGGCATGGATGTCGGCCAGAACCGGATGCTCGATGCGAGCAGGGTTCACCTCCGCCAGGGTCCGCTCCCGAATATCGTTCATCGCCCCGCGTCTCCCCTCATTCCGCAACGGCAGTCTGTCCCGCGATCCTTAACGGGACCCTAAGGTAAAGTAACTTTATGGAAATTGCCGTGCCGCTTGGCGCGCCCCGTGCCGCCGCGCTACAAACGCTCATGACTGCGGAAAACCTGAGCATTCTGGAGTTCGAGCTGGCCGATGAGGCGGCGACCCGCGCCCTTGGCGGCGCGCTTGCGGGCCGCCTCCGGCCGGGCGATCTGATCCTCCTCGAAGGCGATCTGGGCGCCGGAAAGACCGCGCTCGCCCGCGCCCTTGTGCAGGCCCATCTCGCCGCCCACGGCCTCGCCGAGGACGTGCCGTCGCCGACCTTCACCCTCGTTCAGACTTATGAAAGCCCGGCCCTTCTCATCGCCCATGTCGACCTCTACCGCATCGAGGACGCATCCGAATTGCGCGAGCTCGGCCTCGCCGAAACCATCGACGAAGGCGTCGTCATCGTCGAATGGCCGGAGCGCGCGGCGCGGGAAATCCGCCGCCTCTCGCGCGATTGTCTCGACATCTCGCTCGCTCTCATGCCAGAAGGCATACGTCGCGCGCGGCTTGAAGGCAGGGGAAGCTGGGCCGCGCGGCTCGAGGGGCTGACGATTTGACGACGCGCGAGGAAACGATCCGCGCCTTCCTCAAGGAAGCCGGCTGGGAAAAGGCGGAGCGCCGTCCGCTCGCGGGCGACGCCTCGACGCGCCGCTATGAGCGCCTCTCGCTCTCGGGCCGTCCCGCCGTGCTGATGGACTGGCCCTCCGGTCCCGACGCCCCCGTCATTGAAGGCCGCGCCGCCTACAGCCGCATCGCGCATCTCGCGGAGGATTGCCGTCCCTTCGTCGCGGTCGGCGAGCATCTGCGCGGCCTCGGCCTCGCCGCACCGGAAATCTTCGCCCGCGATCTCGCGCATGGCCTGCTGCTGCTGGAAGATCTCGGCGACCACGTCTATGGCGAGTTGATCGAAAAGGGCGAGGGGCCCGCCGGCGAACCGCTCGACGACCTCTACCGCGCCGGCATGGAAACCATACTCCGCCTGCAATCCGTGCCCGCGCCCGCCGCGCTTCCCGTCGGCGACGGCACGGCGCATGAATTGCCCCGCTTCGACGACAGCGTCTTCCGCGCCGAGCTCGACGTGCTGCTCGACTGGTATTTCCCGGTGGTGCTGGAACGCGAGGCGACGGCGCAGATGCGCGCCGATTATCACGGGCTCTGGACGGCGCTGCGGCCGCATGTCGATGCCGGTGTTGAGACGCTTTTCCTGCGCGACTACCACTCCCCCAACATGCTCTGGCTCGGGGATCGCGACGGCGCGGCCCGCGTCGGCCTCATCGACTTTCAGGATGCGCTGATCGGGTCGCGCGCCTATGACGTCGTTTCCTTCCTGCAGGACGCGCGGCGCGACGTGCCGCCGGCCCGCGAGCAAGCCATGCTCGCGCTTTACCTCGAACGCGCGAAGGCGGAACTTCCCGGTTTCGACGAAGAAGAATTCCGCGCTTCCTATGCCGTCCTCGGCGCGGAACGCGCGCTGCGTCTCATCGGCCTCTGGCCGCGTCTCCTGAAGCGCGACGGCAAACCGCACTACATGGCGCACATGCCGCGCACCATGGATTATCTCCGCCGCAATCTCGCGCATCCCGTACTGGGCGATCTCCGCGCCTGGCTCGATGCCCATGTCCTCGCAAAGGTTTGAGATGACGGGCCGCGTGCGCAGGGCGATGGTCATGGCGGCAGGCAAGGGCACGCGCATGCGCCCCCTGACCGACACCATGCCGAAACCGCTCGTGCCCTTCGGAGGGAAACCTCTGATCGATCATGTGCTCGACCGTCTGGAAGAAGCCGGTATCGAGGAAGCGGTGGTCAATGTCCACCACTTCGCGGACATGCTGGAAGCCCATCTCGCGGCGCGCAAGAGCCCGCGCATCGTGATCTCGGACGAGCGCGCCGAACTCCTCGACACGGGCGGCGGCACGAAGAAGGCGCTGCCGCTTCTGGGTGAGGAGCCGATCCTCACCTTCAATTCCGATTCCGTCTGGGCCGAAGAGCTCGGCTCGAATCTCGCGGAGCTGATCGCCGCCTGGGACCCGGAGCGCATGGACGCCCTGCTGATGATCGCCGAGGCGGCCCGCACCATCGGCTATGTCGGCCGCGGCGATTTCAACATGGACGCAGCGGGCCTTCTCTCCCGCCGGGGGCCTTCCACGACCGCGCCCTTCATGTTCGCCGGCGTCCAGATCGTGAAGCCCGCCCTCTTCGCGGACGGCCCGGCGGGCCCCTTCTCGACCAACCTCGTCTGGGACCGCCTGATCGAAAAAGCCCGCCTTTTCGGCCACCGCATGACCGGCACCTGGATGCATGTCGGCGCCCCGGACGATCTCGCCGAGGCGGAAGCCTTCCTGCGGGATTTGTGAGCGGCATTATCGTTCGAGGGACGCTACGATGGGCCCCATGAGGGCCGATTCCCCAACGCTTTTCACCATGCCGCCCGGCACGCCGTTTCTCGAGCGGCTGGCGGCGACGTTGCTCGAAGACCTGTCGCTCGGCGGCCGCTTCGAGGGCGATTTCGTGCTCGCCGACGCCACGATCCTGCTGCCCACCCGCCGCGCCGTCCGCGCGCTGGGCGATGCCTTCCTGCGGGCGGGCGAAGGCCGGGCGCTGATCCTGCCGTCGATCCGCGCGCTCGGCGATATCGACGAGGAAGAACTCGTTCTCGATCCCGTGGGCCTCGGCGCCGAGGCCCTGTCTCTGCCGCCCGCCATGCCCGCCCTCGAGCGCCAGCTCCGTCTGGCCCGCCTTATCGCGGACGAAGGCGGCGCGGACAAGGTGCGCGCGCTCGGTCTCGCCGCGGATCTCGGCCGTTTCCTCGACATGATCGTGACGGAAGGCGCCGATCTCTCCGCGCTCGCGAGCCTCGTGCCGCAGGAATTCGCGGACCACTGGCAGATCACGCTCGACTTCCTGAAGGTCCTGACGGCGCGCTGGCCGGAGGAACTCGCGCGTCTCGGCTACATGGAACAGGCCGAACGCCGCAACCGTCTCCTGCGCGCGCAGGCGGAAGCCTGGACCGCGAAGCCGCCGGCCGGTCCGGTCATCGCGGCAGGCTCCACCGGCTCCATTCCCGCCACCGCCGATCTGCTGAAAATCGTCGCGCATCTCCCCTGCGGGGCGGTCGTGCTGCCGGGCCTCGATCTCGCTCTCGACGACGAGAGCTGGAAAACGATCGGCGAACCCGGCACCGCCTCGCACCCGCAATACGGCATGAAGAAACTTCTCGCGCATCTGCGGGCGGAACGCGCCGATGTCGCGCTCTGGCCGGGCACCGGGATATCCCCGCGCCGTACCGCCCGTGCCAGTCTCCTGTCGGAAGCGCTGCGCCCCGCCGAGACGACCGACAAATGGCTGCAACGGCTCTCGGCGCTGAAAGGACAAGCGAAGGAGGGGCTGGCAGGCCTGTCGATGATCGAGGCGCCCGGCGAGCGGGACGAGGCCGGGGCGATTGCGCTCCTGATGCGCGAGGTGCTCGAAACGCCCGGCAAGACCGCCGCCCTGGTCACACCCGACCGGAAGCTCGCGCGCCGCGTCGCGATGGAGCTTCGCCGCTGGCAGGTGGAAGTGAACGATTCCGGCGGCGAGCCGCTCAAGAACACCGCGCCCGTTTCGTTTCTTCGGCTCGTCGCGGAAATGGTGACGGAGGAATTCGCGCCGGTTGCGCTGCTTGCCTGCCTGAAGCACCCATTGGCGGCCGCTGGCGAAGACCCGGGAGCGTTTCGCACCGGGGTCCGCCGGCTGGAGGCATTGCTGCTGCGCGGGCCGCGCCCCGCCGCAGGCATTGCGGGCCTCCGCGCGGCGGTGAAGGAAGCCGGGAACGACGAAAGAAGGAGCCGCCATCTGCCGCGGCTCGCTGCGTTGATTGACCTGATCGAGCGATGCATGTCGCCGCTCGCCGATGCGATGCTGGAGCGGCGTGAAACGGCGGACATCGTGCGGGCTCATATCGCCGCCGCCGAGAATCTGGCGGAGACGGCAGGAGAAAAGGGAACAGGGCGGCTCTGGAAGGAAGAGGCGGGCGAGGCGGCGGCGAATTTCATCCGGGAGCTGATGGACGCGGCACCGGCGTTCGGAGATATCGATCCGCGGACCTATGCGCGCCTTTTCGCCGAACTTCTTGGCGGCCGGGTCCTTCGCCCCCGCTGGGGTCTCCATCCCCGGCTTTTCATCTGGGGTCCGCTCGAGGCTCGCCTTCAACACGCCGATCGCATGATCCTCGGTGGCCTCAATGAAGGAAAATGGCCGGCAGAAGCGAATATCGATCCCTGGCTCAACAGGCCGATGCGGGCCGCCATGGGCCTCGAGCCACCGGAACGTCGCATCGGCCTCGCGGCGCATGATTTCGCGGAAGGCGCATCGGCCATTGAGTCCGTCTTGACCCGGTCGCTGAAGGTCGAGGGTGCCCCCGCCGTCGCCTCGCGATGGTGGCTCCGCCTCGAAACGGTCCGCAGCGGTGTCGGCGGCGAGGATCTGGCGGACGAAAAATGGTGGAAATGGGCGCAGAAGCTGGACCGGCCGGAAAAGCTGCTCGTTCCGGTTCGTCCGCGACCTGCTCCGCCGCTCGAGGCGCGCCCGGTCAGATTCTCCGTGACGGAAATCGAAACGCTGATCCGCGACCCTTACGCGATCTATGCGAAGAAGATCCTGAAGCTGCCCGTGCTCGATCCCGTCGACGCCGATATCGCCGCCGCCGAACGGGGCACCATCGTGCATGAGGCGCTCGAGCGCTTCGTCGACGAGTATCCGGTGGAGCTTCCGGAGAATGCGCTGGAACGTCTTGTCGAAATCGGACAGGAGGTCTTCGCCCATGCGATTGGCCGGCCGGGCGTCGCCGCCTTCTGGTGGCCCCGCTTCCGGCGCATAGCGCGCTGGATCGTGGAGCATGAGCGTGAGGAGCGGGCGAACCTCCGCCGGGCCTATGCAGAAGCGCGCGGCGAAATCCTGATCGGCGATCTCGCGCGGCCCGTGACGCTTGTCGGCAAGGCGGACCGGATCGACCTGCGCGAAGACGGTACGGTCGACATCGTCGACTACAAGACAGGCATGTTGCCCAGCGCGCGCCAGGTCGAAATTGGTCTTGCACCGCAGCTGCCGCTCGAGGCCGCCATCGCTGCGCGCGGCGGCTTCCGGGAAAAATCGGAAGGCAACGCGGAAATCCCCCCGGCAAGAACACGCCGCATGATTTACATGCGCCTGACAGGCGGAGAGACCGCGGGAGAGATGCGCGCCGTTTCCGACCCGGATGGCGAGCTCGCGGAGAACATCTTTGCTTCGCTGGTCGCGCTTCTCGGCCAGTATGAAGACGAAGAGACGCCGTATCTTTCCCGCCCGCGTCCGATGTTCTGGGGCCGCTATGCCGACTACGACCATCTTGCGCGCGTCAAGGAATGGTCTGCGGCGGGCGAGGACAGCGAATGAGCGGTGTCGCCCGGAAGGATATGGCCCCCGACGAAGCGCAGCGGCGCGCCTCGCATCCCGAAACCTCCGTCTGGGTGTCGGCCAATGCCGGGTCGGGCAAGACGCATGCCCTGACGACGCGGGTCGCACGATTGCTGCTCGCAGGCACCGAACCCGAGCGTATTCTCTGTCTCACTTTCACCAAGGCGGCGGCCGCCGAAATGTCGGCGCGTCTCTACAAGCGTCTCGGTGGCTGGGCGACAATGGCGGATGCCGAGCTGGCACCGGCCATCGCCGATATCGGCGGCAAGAAGCCCGGAGCGGGCGAGCTCGCGACCGCTCGCCGTCTCTTTGCGCGTGCGGTCGAAACGCCCGGTGGTTTGAAGATTCAGACGATCCACGCCTTCTGTGAGCGGCTTCTCGGCCGCTTCCCCCTTGAAGCCGATGTGCCGCCGCAGTTCGAGATTCTCGACGAGAGACGGGCACAGGAACTGATAGCCGAGGTGCGGGACGCGGTTTTGCGCCGCGCCAGCGAAGCGCCTGAAACGCCGATCGGCCTCTCGCTTGCGCATGTCGTCTCACGCGTCGACGAACTCACCTTCGGCAAGTTGCTGACGGAAGTAATCGGCCAGCGCGGCAATTTCGTGAAGATGCGCGAGCGTTTCGGTGGACTGGAAGGAATTTGTGCCGCTATTCGCGTGGCGCTGTCGGTCGAGGCCGGCGCCACTTCGGATGTTCTCCTCGCCGAGATAGCGGCCATCGCGGAAGAAGACATGCGCCAGGCGGCGACTGTTCTGATGGAGGGGACGAAGACGGATGCGGAGCGCGCGGCGGCTCTCCATGCCTTTCTCGCCGCACCCGAGCGGATAGACGCCGTCGACGACTATATCGGTGTGTTCCTCACAAAGGAGATGACGCCACGCAAGACCGTCATCACGAAGAAACTCGGCGAAGAGAATCCTCAAATTGCGCACGCGTTGGAGAAGGAACAAGAGCGTGTCCTGCACCTTGTCAGCCGGCTCAAGGCCGTTCGTGTCGCTGAAGCGACGGAGGCCGTCGTAACGATTGCCGTCACGATCCTCGATACTTTCGAGGAAGAGAAACGGGCACGTGCTCTGCTCGACTATGACGACCTGATCGCGAAGGCGCGCGCACTGCTCACGAGAAGCGCCATGGCACCCTGGGTGCTCTACAAACTCGATGGCGGCATCGACCATATTCTCGTGGACGAAGCACAGGACACCAGCCCCGAACAATGGGATGTAGTGGCGCGGATCGCCGATGAATTTCTGTCGGGGCACGGCGCCCGCGAGGTCGTGCGCACGATATTTGCCGTCGGTGACGAGAAACAATCGATCTTCTCGTTCCAGGGCGCTGATCCCACCCGCTTCGATGACATGAAGCGTTACTTCGAAAAGCAGGTGAAGGGAGCCGAAAGGCGATGGGATTATGTCCCGCTTACCCGCTCCTTCCGCTCCGTTCCGGAAGTTCTGAGGACTGTCGATCGCGTCTTCGAACTCGAAAGGGCCCGCAACGGGTTGACTGCGTCGGGAGATGTTGATCCCCATATTGCGCATCGCGATCTGGATGCGGGCCTCGTCGAAATCTGGGATCTGGAAGAACCGGAGGAGGGAGAGGAGGCTGACCCCTGGGATGCGCCGCTCGACTATGTCGCGGGCGCGGCGCCCATGTCGCGCCTCGCCGCCCGCATCGCGCAAACCATTCGCGGCTGGCTCGACGACGGAGAAGAACTCCCCGCAAAAGGCCGCCCCATTCGTCCGGGCGATATCCTTGTCCTCGTGCGCCGCCGCAATGCCTTTGTCGGCGAGATGGTGCGGCACCTGAAGGAACTCGATATTGCGGTTGCGGGCGCAGACCGCATGGTTCTGACCGAGCAGATGGCGGTGATGGATCTCCTCGCGCTCGGTCATTTCGTTCTTCTGCCCGATGACGATCTTACCCTCGCGACCGTGCTGAAAAGTCCCTTCGTAGGCTTCACCGAGGACGAACTCTTCGAGCTTGCCTGGCAACGAAAGGGCACGCTCTGGCAGGCGTTGAAAGACAAGGCGGCAGACCGCCGATACGGCGATGCGGCAGACTTTCTTTCCCGTCTGCTCGATCGTGCGGATTTCGAGCCGCCCTACGAATTCTTCGCGCATGTCCTGGCGGGCGAAGGGGGCCGCAAGCGTCTCCTGGAACGGCTCGGTCCCGATGCGGCGGACCCGATAGACGAGTTCCTCTCTCTTGCCCTCGAATTCGAGGAGGATCATGCGCCCTCCCTCGAAACCTTTCTGCACTGGCTGGAACAGGGTGCGGCCGAGATCAAGCGCGACATGGACCAGGGCCGCGACGAAGTCCGTGTGATGACAGTACATGGGGCGAAAGGGCTGGAGGCCGACATTGTATTCATGCCTGATACCTGCGCTGCGCCGGGCGGCGCACACGATCCCGCTCTTCTTTCACTGCCGCCGCTGGGCGAGGATGGGCCGGAACTGCTTCTCTGGCCTGTTCGCAAGAAAGACGAAGACGCGCTGAGCGCAGAAGCGCGCGAGCGACTGAGAACATTGCGAGCGGCAGAGTACCGGCGCCTTCTCTACGTCGCGATGACGAGGGCCCGCGACCGCCTCTACATTGCGGGCTACCGGGGGATCAATCCGCCTGCCCCCGATTGCTGGTACGAGATGATCTGCGAAGCGCTCATCCCGGAGTCGGAGGAGATCGAATTCGAGGATGGACGAAAAGTCTGGCGGATCGAGGGAAAGCAGCGCGGGAAGGTCGAGGCGGACAAGAGACAGGAAACGCGTAGGTCCCCAGGTGTCCCTGCATGGAGCGGCCGGAACGCTCCTTCCGAGCCGACACCCTCGCGGCCATTGGCGCCGTCGCGCCTGCCGCCGGAAGACCTGGCCGAACCGGCTGCCTCTTCGCCCGCAGCCGGCGACAGCACCGCGCGGTTCCGGCGCGGCAGTCTCATACACCGCCTTCTCCAGACCCTGCCGGATCTGCCTGTGGGAGAACGACCCGCGGCGGCGAGGAGATATCTTGCATTGTCTGTACACGGACTTGATGAAAACGAAAGGGCGGAAATAGAGCACGCTGTTTTCCATGTGCTCGAAAACCCGAAGTTCGCCGATGTTTTTGCGCCCGGGAGCCGCGCCGAAGTGCCGGTTGCCGGCATGATCCAGTTTCGCGGCCGCCCGCTCCTCGTCGGCGGCCAGATCGACCGGCTCTGCATTGCCGGTGACGAAGTCACCATTGTCGACTACAAGACAAACCGTTCGCCGCCGAAAACGGTCGCAGAGGTCGCTCCCGCCTACATCGCCCAGATGGCGGCCTATCGGGCGGTGCTCGCGGATATCTATCCTGACCGTGTGATTCGCTGTGCCCTGCTCTGGACCGAGGAGCCGGAACTCATGCTATTGCCCGCGGAAATGCTGGAGAATGCGCTTGCTGCGGCGGCGCCTGCGGCAATGAGGTAGCCTTGACCTTGTTGAGGGGCGTTCCTAGATTCAAGCGAACGTGAACCCGTACCCTGTTTATAGCGCGTCACCGGCGCGCGCCTTGCCTCCGACATCCGGGGCCGGGCTGGAAAGGATAAAGACATGACAACCAGCAAAGTGACCGACTCCTCGTTTGAATCCGATGTGCTGGATGCGAGCGGACCGGTATTGGTCGATTTCTGGGCCGAGTGGTGCGGTCCCTGCAAACAGATCGGTCCCGCGCTCGAAGAGATCGCCAAGGATTACGGCGGCAAGCTGACGATCGCGAAGCTCAATATCGATGAAAATCCGAACGTGCCGACCAAATACGGTGTGCGCGGTATTCCGACGCTGATGATCTTCAAGGACGGCCAGGTTTCGGCGACCAAGGTCGGCGCATTGCCGAAGGGCAAGATCGTCGAGTGGATCGACAGCTCGATCTGATCGATCGGATATATTTGTTGAAAGGCCGGTCTTGATGACCGGCCTTTTTCTATCCGTTGTCCTTGAGGATGTGGCCCGCAAGATAGAGCGATCCGCAAATGAGGACGCGCGGTGTCGCACGTCCCGCAGCAACGCCGAGCCTTGCCAACGCGTCATTCAGCGAGGAGGCGGCGCTTGCGCTCAAGCCGGCGCCCTCGGCGGCGGCCGCCAGGCTTTCGGCAGAAAGGCTGGCATCCGCGTCGGGAATCCGGATCGTTTCCACATGGGCGGCGAGCCCGCGGAACGCGGCGAAGAAACCGCCTGCGTCCTTCGTCTCCAGCATTCCCGACAGAAGCAGCAGCGGCCGCGCCTCGCCCGGCGCATCGTGCTGCGCGAGATCGGCGAGCGCCTCCGCGACGGCGCGCCCCGCAGCCGGGTTGTGTCCGCCGTCGAGCCAGACCTCCGTTCCTTCCGGCAGATACTGGAATATCGGTCCGCGTGTCAGGCGCTGCAGCCGGGCTGGCCACTCCGCATGCGCGAGACCTTGCGCGATTGCGTCCCGTTCGAGCGGCAGCGCGCCGGCTTGCCTTAGCGCGCATATGGCGACGCCCGCATTGTCGATCTGGTGCCGTCCGGGAAGGCGCGGCAGAGGGAGGTCGAGAAGCCCCGCCTCATCCTGATAGACGAGGGCGCCCGCCTCTTCATGTGCCGTGAAATCCTGCCCGTGAACGAAGAGCGGCGCTCCCGCCTTTGCGGCGGCTTTCTCGATCGCGGCGAGCGCTTCGTCGGGTTGCGGTCCGATGACCGCGGGCACGCCTCTTTTCAGAATGCCCGCCTTCTCCGTCGCGATGAGCGTGAGCGTGTCGCCGAGAAACGACTGGTGGTCGAGGTCGACAGGTGTGATGACGCTGACGGCCGGTTTGTCGACCACATTCGTCGTGTCGAGACGCCCGCCCATGCCGACTTCGAGAATGAGTGCGTCGGCGGGCGCCCGCGAAAAGGCGAGGAGGGCGGCACCCGTCGTTATCTCGAAGAAAGTGATCGGTTCGCCTGCATTTGCCCGTTCGCATTCGTCGAGAAGCCGCGAGAGATCGCTCTCCTCGATCGGCGCACTGTGCGGCTTGCCTGCAAGGCGGATTCGTTCGTGAAAGCGGACGAGATGGGGAGAGGTATAGCTGTGGACGGCGTAATCGCCCGCCTCGAGCATGGCGCGCAGCATCGCCGCGACAGAGCCCTTGCCGTTCGTTCCCGCGATGTGGAAGACCGGCGGCAATCTTCGTTCCGGGTTGCCGAGCGCGCCGAGCAGACGCCATGTCCGCTCGAGCGACAGATCGATCAGCTTCGGATGGAGTTTCGTCAGCCGTTGAAGAATGACATCGCTTTGGACGAGTGCGTCGTCGCTCACGGGGCTGACGATGCGGCGACGGTCGCCGGAACATTGGCGCTCTGCTGCTTCGCACTGCGCGGCCGATGGGTCATCAGCCGGACGAGGCGGGCGAGCGTATCCTTCATCTTGTGTCGATGGACGATCATGTCGACCATACCGTGCTCAAGCTGGAATTCGGCCGACTGGAAGTCGTCGGGCAGTTTCTCGCGGATCGTCTGCTCAATGACGCGGCGTCCCGAAAAGCCGATCAGCGCCTTGGGTTCGGCGACATGGATGTCGCCCAGCATGGCGTAGGAGGCGAGAACGCCGCCGGTCGTCGGGTCGGTAAGAACCACGATGAAGGGAAGTCCCGCCTCGCGCAGCAGTTGCAGCGCAACCGTCGTGCGCGGCATCTGCATGAGCGAAAGAATGCCTTCCTGCATGCGCGCACCGCCGGCCGCCGTAAAGAGGATATAGGGTGCCTTCTTCTCGAGCGCGACTTCCGCGCCCTTGATGATGGCCTCGCCTGCGGCCATGCCGAGCGATCCGCCCATGAAGGAGAAATCTTCGATTGCGATCACGGTCTCGACGCCGTCGAGCGGTCCGTGTGCCACTGTCACCGCGTCGTCGCGTCCGGTTTTGGTGCGCGCTTCCTTCAGGCGGTCGGGGTATTTCTTCTGGTCGCGAAATTTCAGGGGGTCGAGCGCGACGGCGTCCGTCGCGATGAGCTGGTAGTCGCTCTTGTCGAAGAGGGCAGCGAAGCGTTCCTTCGTGCCGAGACGCATGTGATGGTCGCAGTTCGGGCAGACGCGCATCGCCGCTTCGAGATCGCGATGGAAGATCATCTCGCCGCACGAAGAGCACTTGTGCCAGAGATTGTCCGGCGTCTGCTGCTTCTTGTTGAAGACCCGCTGGATCTTCGGACGAACGACATTGTTGATCCAGTTCATCGCATGAACTCCCTTACTCGGCCGCCGCCGCCCGGGCGTGGTGAACGCCATCGGCAAGCGACCGGACAAAAGCCAGAACGCGCTCCGCGGCGCCGGACTTGATGGCGCCATTGGCATCTATCTCTCGCGCGATGGCATCGACGATGGCGGAGCCGACGACTGCCCCATCGGCGGCACGCGCAATATCGGCTGCCTGTTCCGGCGTCTTGATTCCGAAGCCAACGGCAACGGGAAGTGAGGTATGCCGTTTGATCCGCGCCACGGATTCCGCGACATTGCGCGCTTCCGGGCTCGCCGAGCCTGTGATGCCGGTGATCGAGACATAATAGACGAAGCCCGAGGTGTTCGCGAGAACGGCAGGCAGTCTCTTGTCGTCCGTCGTCGGCGTTGCGAGACGGATGAAGTTGAGCCCGGCTTTCAGTGCCGGCACGCACAACTCGTCGTCTTCTTCCGGCGGCAGATCGACCACGATCAGCCCGTCGACGCCCGCTTCGCAGGCGCGCGTGAGAAAGGTTTCGACACCCATGTGGTATATCGGGTTGTAGTAACCCATGAGCACGATGGGCGTCTCGTTGTCGGTTTCGCGGAAACGGCGGACGAGCTCGAGCGTCTTCAGCATTGTTGCGCCGCTGCGAAGCGCACGCTGCGACGACGCCTGGATTGCGGGGCCGTCGGCCATCGGATCGGTAAACGGCATGCCGAGTTCGATCACGTCGGCCCCCGCGCCGGGCAGGCCTTTGAGCACGCTGAAGGACAACTCCGCGTCGGGATCGCCTGCCGTGATGAAGGTAACGAAGGCAGCGCGGCCTTCCGCCTTCAAGCGGGAGAAGCGTTTATCCAGCCGTGTCGTCACAACGTCACCCCCAGATGATCCGCGACGGCGAACACATCCTTGTCGCCGCGACCGCACATGTTCATCACCATGAGATGATCTTTCGGAAGCTTCGGGGCGATCTTGCTCACAAAGGCGAGCGCATGCGCGGGTTCGAGCGCGGGAATGATGCCTTCCAGACGCGAGCAGAGCTGGAAGGCGTCCAGCGCTTCCCGATCCGTCGCCGAGACATATTCGGCGCGCCCGGATTCATGGAGCCACGCATGCTCTGGTCCTATGCCGGGATAGTCGAGCCCGGCTGAAATCGAATGACCGTCCTTGATCTGTCCGTCGTCGTCCTGCAGCAGATAGGTGCGATTGCCATGGAGAACGCCCGGCGCGCCGCCTTTGAGCGAAGCGCAATGCTCTCCCGTCTCGATCCCGCGGCCCGCCGCTTCGACGCCGTATATCTTCACGGATGGTTCGTCGAGGAAGGGATGGAAGAGGCCCATCGCATTCGAGCCGCCGCCGATGCAGGCGACGACGCTGTCCGGCAGGCGCCCTTCGCGCTCCATCATCTGCTGGCGCGTCTCCTGTCCGATGACGGACTGGAAGTCGCGCACCATCGCAGGATAGGGATGCGGGCCCGCGACCGTTCCGATCAGGTAATAGGTGCTCTCGACATTCGTCACCCAGTCGCGCAGCGCTTCGTTCATCGCATCTTTCAGCGTGCCGGTCCCCGATGTGACGGGAATGACTTCGGCGCCGAGCAGCTTCATCCGGAAGACGTTGGGCTTCTGCCGCTCGATGTCGGTGGTACCCATGTAGATCACGCAGGGAAGCCCGAACCGCGCACAGACCGTCGCCGTCGCAACGCCGTGCTGCCCCGCGCCCGTCTCCGCAATGATGCGCGTCTTGCCCATGCGCCGGGCGAGCAGAATCTGCCCGAGGCAATTGTTGATCTTGTGGCTGCCGGTATGGTTGAGCTCGTCGCGCTTCAGGTAAACCTTCGCGCCGTCGAAATGCTCGGTGAGGCGTTCGGCCAGATAGAGCGGGCTCGGCCTTCCGACGTAATCGCGTTGCATGAAGTCGATTTCTGCCTGAAAGGCCGGGTCGGCTTTCGCGTCTGAATAGGCCTTCTCGAGATCGAGCACGAGCGGCATCAGCGTTTCGGCGACGAAGCGGCCGCCGAAAATGCCGAAACGTCCGCGTTCATCCGGTCCGCTTCTCAGTGAATTTGCTTTGGCCGCGCTCAAGATAACTCTCTTTCAGTATCGCTTTTCTCTCAGGTCGCTTGCGCTGCCTTGATGAAAGCCTCGATCAGCTCAGGCGATTTGTGGCCGGGCGCGGTTTCGACGCCCGAGGATACGTCCACGGCTTCCGCGCCGGTTATCCTGACCGCCTCTCCGACATTCTCCGCGTTGAGCCCGCCCGAGAGCATCCAGGGCAGGCCCGGCCGGTGGCCGGCAATCAGCGACCAGTCGAAGACGAGACCGTTTCCGCCCGGCAGTGCGCCTGCCATAGATTTAGGTGGTTTGGCGTCGAACAGCAACAAATCGGCGGAATCGCGGTAAATATCCGCGCTTTCCGGGTCTCCGGGCTCCGATATGCCGATGGCTTTCATCAAGGGAAGCCCGTAGCGGGACTTGAGTTCCATGAGGCGCGCGGGCGTCTCCGCGCCGTGAAGCTGCAATATGTCGGGATCGAGCGCCGCGACCACGGCGTCGAGCGTCTCGTTGTCGGCGTCGAGTGTGAGTGCCACCTTCGCAACCGTCGATGGCATGTCGGCGGCGAGCGTCGACGCCGTTTCACAGGACACATATCGCGAACTTCTCGCGATGAAGTTGAAACCGAGATAGTCGGCGCCGGCGCCGATTGCGGCTTCGACCGTTTCCCGGGTCGACAGGCCACAAATTTTGACGCGGGTTGTCATGTCTCTCTCACGCTGCGAGCGATTTGCCGATTTCCTCGGCTGCCGCGCGGGGACTGCCTGCACCGGTGATGGGCCGGCCGATGACCAGTATGTCGGCCCCGAGCGACAGCGCTTCGGAGGGCGTCATCACGCGCTTTTGGTCGCCGATATCGCTGCCTGCGGGACGGATGCCGGGTACGATGAGCGTGAAATCAGGACCGAGGTCGCGCCGCAGCATCTCGATCTCATGCGCGGAGCAGACGACGCCGTCGAGCCCTGCCGAAGCCGCAAGGCCCGCCAGACGGCGCACATGGTCCGACGGCGATCCCGAGACCCCGGTATCGGCGAGGTCTGCCTGGTCGAGGCTGGTCAGCATGGTGACGCCGATGATGAGCGGGCGTCCGGCGCCTGCTTCCCTCGCCGCGTCTGCCGCCGCCCGCATCATGGCGCTGCCGCCTGCCGTGTGCACGTTCACGATAGCGGGCTTGAGCGGCAGAACCGCGCGGATACCGCCCGCGACGGTGTTCGGGATGTCATGAAGCTTCAGGTCGAGAAAGATCGGAAGGCCGGTTTCCGCAACTGCCTGATAGCCGGCCGGGCCCTGCGCATTGAAGAATTCCATGCCGAGCTTGATGCCGCCGACGCGTCCTTCGAGATCGCGCGCAAGAGCGATGGCGCGGCTGATCTCAGTTGTGTCGAGAGCGCAGAAAACGGGATTTTCGAGCTTCATGCGGACTTGCCCCTTGGCTTGTGGGCGCGTGATTCCGGGCCTTATAGCAGATCGTGGAAGCGCGCGGGTGCTATTCTAGGCCTCGTCGCGCAGCGCTGGAAGAGCGCTGCCGGAGGGCGCCGTCCGGGCTGCCTGAGCGGCCTTCTTGCGGCGCGCCTGCGCCCAGGCACCGATTCCGCCGATCAGGATACCGAGAAAGACAGAGCCCAGAATGATCAGGAAAAGGGGCACTTCGATCCCGAGCGCCGGCGTTTCCGGATCGAAGGGGTCGAGGCCGAAGGTAACGGGGGCGCGGTTTGCGATCGCAATCGCCATCGCAAGAACGATAACAGGAGGCAGGACGAGCCAGCGCAGGAGTTTCAACGGGCGGATTCCTGTCCAGAGTGATCCAGCAAAGACGGTTCCGGCGGCGAGGGTCAGTCGTCGCTGTCGTCGTTGTCGTCGTGAGACATGAGCTTGTCGTCGGCGATGTCGGCATTGTTGAGCCGCTCGCGCAGTTCCTTGCCCGTCTTGAAGAAGGGCACCGACTTTTCCTCGACGTGAACGGGTTCTCCGGTCCGGGGATTGCGCCCCGTGCGGGCAGGCCGGTTCTTGACAGAAAAGGCACCGAAACCGCGCAGTTCCACCCGGTCTCCGCGGGCAAGGGCCGCGCTGATTTCATCGAAGATCGTGCTGACGATGCGTTCGACGTCGCGCTGGTAAAGATGAGGATTGGCTTGGGCGAGACGGGCGACGAGTTCCGATTTGATCATTTCCTTGCGTCCCCCGGCTTCGCCTCACCGCGCTTCCCCCGCTTGCCGGAAACGGCGGGAACCTGCTTTCATTTACCGGTCAGGTTGCCAAAGGCTCGTCAGACCGTCAAGTGTAAGTCGTTTTGTTTGCTGTGTTTTTCCGGTCAGACCATCGGCGGCGACCACCGTCGCCTCGCCAAGTGCCTGGCCCACGAAGCCGGCGAACCCGAGTTCGGGATAGGCAGGCACCCAATCGGTCACCGGCAGGTCTTCATCGACGTCATGGGTTTCGGCGAGCCAGGCGATCGCGGCCTCTTCGCCGCCGAGTTCGTCCACCAGCCCGTTTTCGACCGCCTGCCAGCCCGTATAGATGCGCCCGTCTCCTACCCGCCGTGCGGTCGCTTCGTCCATCTTGCGGCGCTCGGCAACCAGCCTGAGGAACCAGTCATAGGAGCTGTCGATCAGTTCCTGGGTGACCTTGATCGACCTGGGATCGGCCTTGTGAAAGGGGCTCGGTTCGGCCTTGAGCGGCGAGGATTTCACTTCGCGCATCTGGACGCCGATATTGTCGAGCAGATCCTCAAGCTGCGTCCACTGGAAGAGAACGCCGATGGAGCCTGTGATGGTGTTGCCGCGGGCGACGATATGGTCCGCCGATATTGCAGCTATGTAGCCCCCGGAAGCGGCCACCGTGCCGAGAACGGCGACGACGGGCTTCTTTTCCGAAAGATCGCGCACGGATTCGTACAGGGCTTCGGCGCCCGTCGTGGTGCCACCCGGGCTGTCGATCGAGAGAATGACGGCTTTGACGCTGTCGTCCTCGCCGATCCGTTCCAGCATGTCCTGCTGATAACGGTCGTCGACGATCACGCCGCCGATCGTGACGCGCGCGATATGCGTCCGGTTGAAGCTCAGTCCACCTTCCGCAAGTACGACGACCACCGCCACGAGAACGGCGATGACGGCGCCGGCGCGCCAGAGGAACAGCCGCCGCTTGAGACGTCGCCTGTCTGCGAGTGTATCGGCGTCGAGTGACAAGGGAGAGATCCTCCAGGTCAGAACATCCGGGACCCGGAGCTTAACGTGGCCTGCGAAAGAGTAAACGGTTTCGCTGCCGGATCGTTATGGCAGATGGGAAATGCCGGTGGCGCGGCAGTACCGCGCCACCGGATCGTCTTACTTGTCGTCGGTGCTGGCCTTGTTCAGGGCCGCTCCGAGAATGTCGCCGAGCGAGGCGCCCGAGTCGGACGAACCGTACTGGGCGACCGCTTCCTTCTCTTCCGCGATCTCCAGCGCCTTGACGGAAAGCTGGATCTTGCGGGCGGCGCGGTCGAACTGCGTCACGCGGGCATCGACCTTGTCGCCGACGGCGAAGCGCTCGGGGCGCTGATCACCGCGGTCGCGGGCGAGTTCTGCACGGCGGATGAAGGCCTGCATGCTGTCGTCGCCGACACTCACCTCAAGACCGTTGTCCGTGACGCTGGTCACCGTGCAGGTAACGACGGCGCCCTTGCGGATATCGCCGAGGCTTTCCATCGGATCGCCGCCGAGCTGCTTGATGCCGAGCGAGATGCGTTCCTTCTCGGTGTCGACGTCGAGCACCTGAGCCTTGACGACCTGGCCCTTCTGGTAGTCCTGCATGGCTTCTTCGCCGGCGCGGTTCCAGTCGAGATCCGACATGTGCACCATGCCGTCCACGTCGGCATCGAGACCGATGAACAGACCGAACTCGGTGATGTTCTTGATCTCGCCCTCAACGACCGTGCCGGGCGGGAAGCGCTCGGCAAAAGTGGTCCAGGGGTTGTCCATGCAGTGCTTCAGGCCGAGCGAGATGCGGCGCTTCACCGGATCGACTTCCAGCACCATCACTTCCACTTCCTGCGAGGTGGAAACGATCTTGCCCGGATGCACGTTCTTCTTCGTCCAGCTCATTTCGGAAACATGGACGAGGCCTTCGACGCCCGGCTCCAGTTCGACGAACGCGCCGTAGTCGGTGATGTTCGTCACGCGGCCCTTGAAGCGCGCGTTGAGCGGATACTTGGCTTCGACGCCTTCCCACGGATCGGCTTCGAGCTGCTTCATGCCAAGCGAGATGCGCTGCGTTTCGTGGTTCACCTTGATGACCTGGACCTTCACGGTCTGGCCGATCGAGAGAACTTCCGTCGGATGGTTCACGCGGCGCCATGCAATGTCGGTGACGTGCAGCAGGCCGTCCACACCGCCGAGATCGACGAACGCGCCGTAGTCGGTGATGTTCTTGACGACGCCCTCGAGCACCTGACCTTCCTTGAGGTTCTCGACGAGTTCCTGGCGCTGTTCGGCGCGGGTCTCTTCGAGGACGGCACGGCGCGAGACGACGATGTTGCCGCGGCGCTTGTCCATCTTCAGGATCTGGAAGGGCTGCGGGATGTTCATCAGCGGCGTCACGTCGCGCACCGGGCGGATATCGACCTGGCTGCCCGGAAGGAAGGCAACGGCGCCGTCGAGGTCGACGGTGAAGCCGCCCTTCACGCGGCCGAAGATCTGGCCGTCGACGCGCTCCTGCTTTTCGAAAGCGACTTCCAGGCGGATCCAGCTTTCTTCGCGCTTCGCCTTCTCACGGCTCAGCACGGCCTCGCCCGCGGCGTTCTCGATGCGCTCGAGATAGACCTCGACGGTGTCGCCGACATTGATATCGGACGGCTTGCCGGGGGTGGCGAATTCTTTCAGGGGAACGCGGCCTTCGGTCTTGAGGCCCACGTCGATGATCGCAAGATCGTTTTCAATGCCGACAACCGTCCCCTTGATGACGGAACCTTCCTGCATGTTGCTGTCCGAGAAGGACTGCTCGAGAAGGGCGGCGAAATCTTCGCGGCTCGGATTGAGCGCGCTGTCTGTGTTAGCCAATAGAAGTCTCCTGACGATGCTTTTATTCCGGCCGACGGTTGGGTCCGTGGGTCTTCCCCCGAAATCGTGAGGTGTTCGGGAGCGTGTGGATTGGGCACTCGGTTAGGGGTTGCGGATATGTCCGGAGCCGGCCGCACGTCAGAGGCTTCGCCAATGCGAAAAAGCGCGCTCGCCCCATGAGCGAAAACGCACTTAACCCATTGCTTTGTCTATGATCGCGACGGCTGCGCCGAACGCCGCTTCTATACTCAAATCGGAGGTGTCGAGCAAGTGCGCGTCCGCGGCAGGCTTCATCGGGCTCGCCGCCCTGGCGGCGTCCCGGCGGTCTCTTTCCTCGATATCCTCAAGGACTTGTGCCTCGCTCACCCGAGACCCCGAATTCTTGAGTTCAAGCCATCGCCGGTGGGCACGAACCTGCGGGCTTGCGAAGACGAAGAGTTTCGCCTGGGCAGCAGGGCAAACAACGGTTCCGATGTCCCGCCCGTCAAGCACGGCGCCGGCTTTCCCGTCCGGCGGATTTTCGGCGAAATTCCGCTGAAAATGGAGGATTGCGGCTCGTACAGGCGGCATCGCGGCGACCAGGGAGGCCGCTTCGCCCGCCTCCGGCGTACGGATCGCCTTCTCATCGATCTTCGTGATGTCGAGCGCCTGCGCCGCGGCGAGGGCTGCCGTTTCGTCGGCCGGATCGCCGCCGCCCGCCCGCACGGCATGGCCGACAGCACGGTAGAGCGATCCCGTGTCGAGATAGGCGAACCCGTAATGCGCCGCCAGCTTGCGGGCAAGCGTACCCTTGCCGGACGCCGCCGGTCCGTCGACGGCAATGACGGTTCCTTGCGGCTGCGTCACTGTGCCTGCCCGGCGAAGCTGGCGCCGAGGCCGCGCATCAGTCCGATGAAGTCCGGAAAGCTCGTCGCGATCATGGAGGCGTCGTCCACCGTTATCGGTTTCTGTGCCGCAAGCCCCATGATGAGGAAGGACATGGCGATGCGGTGGTCCATGTGAGTGGCGATGCGCCCGCCGCCTGCGACGTCGCCACCGCGGCCCTCCACCACCATGCCGTCCTCGCTCTCATGCACCTTGATACCGTTTGCCCGGAGGCCGGAGGCGGTGGCGGCGATCCGGTCGCTCTCCTTCACCCGCAATTCATGGATGCCGAGCATCCGCGTTTCGCCTTCCGCGAAGGCGGCTGCGATGGCCAGAACCGGATATTCGTCGATCATCGAAGCCGCGCGGGCGGGCGGCACGTCGACCCCCTTCAGCCTACTCGAGCGCACGCGCAGGTCGGCCACGGGCTCGCCCCCCTCGTCGCGCTGGTTCATCACTTCTATATCGGCGCCCATTTCGATCAGCGTCGTGTAAAGGCCGGCGCGATGAGGATTGAGCGTGATGCCCTTGACGACAATCTCGGAGCCGGGCGTCAGCAGCGCCGCCACGACCGGAAAGGCTGCAGATGAAGGGTCGCCCGGAACCGTGATCGGACAGGGAGAAAGCTCCGGCTGGCCAGTAAGCCTGATTTCGACGAGCCCGCCTGGACCCTCCTTTGCCTCGATCTCCGCCCCGAAGGCTCGGAGCATGCGCTCCGTATGGTCGCGTGTCGGCGTTGCCTCGATAACGGTGGTCTTGCCGGGCGCATTGAGCCCGGCCAGCAGGATCGCGGATTTGACCTGGGCCGAGGCCACCGGAGACGTGTAGGAAATCGGAAGCGCCGGCCGCGCGCCGGTCAGCGTCAACGGCAGTTTTCCTCCGTCCCGGGCATGGAAATAGGCGCCCATCTCGGTGAGCGGATTGATGACCCGTCCCATGGGACGCCGTGAAAGCGAGGCATCGCCCACGAAAGTCGCCGTTATCGGATGCCCGGCGACGAGCCCCATGACGAGCCGGGCCCCCGTACCCGAATTGCCGAAATCGAGCGGCTCCGCTGGTTCCCGGAGGCCGCCGACACCAACCCCCCAGACCCTCCACGAGCCGTCGTCCAGGCGGTTCACGCGCGCGCCGAGCCGCCGCATGCATTCCGCCGTTGCGAGCACGTCCTCGCCTTCCAGCAGCCCTTCGATCCGGGTTTCGCCAACCGCGAGCGTGCCCAGAATGAGCGCGCGATGCGAGATTGACTTGTCCCCGGGCACGCGGATGGTTCCGGCGAGGGAGCCAGACGGTTCTGCGGTGAGGCCCGCTGAGGCGTGTGAGGATGGTGAGGCCAATTGTGGTCCTTGCCGGGCTGGCTTCGCAGGTTTGCCGGATGGTTTCCGGCCCGCGCCGCAAACCGCCTGATTGGCCGGTTCCGGCGCCGCGCGAATAGGTTTTGACAGGAGCAATTTAACGTGGCAATGGGAAAATCCTTCAAGGCCATGTGCCACGCGTTTCCGATGGAAGCGCCTTGAAACGCAATTTGATGCGGGGGAGTGCGGAACTTGTCGAAACCGGAGTTGGGAACCAAACGCGATTGTCCGAGCTGCGGAGGGAAGTTTTACGACCTGAACAAGAACCCCGTCGTATGTCCCAAGTGCAAGCATGAGTTCGTGCCGGATACCGGCGCAAAGGCAAAGCGTGCAAAACCGGCCGAAAAGCCGAAGGAAAAGGCGCCGAAGCGCGCCGCGGTGGCGGAGGATGACGGCAACGTCTCGCTGGACGCCATGCGCGACGAGGAACTTGCCTCGGATAGCGATGACGACATCGATATGGACGATGTGGATGTCGACGTCGAGGACGACGACAGCGACGACGATGCCTTCCTCCCCGACGATGAGGATGAGGACGACGACGTCAGCGGCATTGTGCGCGGTGGAAAAAGCGACGACGACTGACACCGGGCATAACCGGGCAATTGCGGAGCGGCGGCCAACTTTCTCTTGATCGCGGGAAGGACCGGTCCTAAGTTCCGCCACCGTCGGCGCGGGTCCCAACCAGCGCCGGATTCCAGGATGGGGCCATAGCTCAGTTGGGAGAGCGCTTGCATGGCATGCAAGAGGTCGTCGGTTCGATTCCGTCTGGCTCCACCAATCCTCCCCAGATTAACCAGCGACCGGCATAGCGGCTCCGGAAAGCGTGCGCCTTTGGGCTTGTCGATCGATCCTGCGTCGTCAGAGCACACAGAACTCTCCGTGTCTGTGGACAGATCCAGGTCCGGAGCAGGCATTCGAGTTGAATGGGATGGGCGTGAGTTCGACTCCGTTCCTTTTTCCTGTTGGCTTCGCAGAAATCTCGGAACAACACTCAGCCACTGCAAAAGCCTTGCATCGCGATAGAATCGCGCTTGAGCATCTGACGGGCGTTCAGGCATCGCGTGAGCGAAGGCGGACAACAGGCTGCATGCCTCCATGACGGTTTGAACGATGAGGAAAGTGCAGGAGTTGATGCTAGGCTGACCTGGGTTGCTGGTCGCATGGCGTGGGTCCCGCCGCTGCGCCGCACGACGATGACGAGAAGGGGGAGTCTGAGAAATGGAAACATCCGGTCTTTCCGCCGGTCTTTCCCATGTGAGGGGAGCGTCGACGCCGCCTCTCCGCCGGGAAACCATCGGGGCGGCTCTTTCGGCGGCCGCCGAAACCTGGCCCGAAAGGGAAGCGCTCGTCTCCGTTCATCAGGGCATCCGCTGGACATATGGCGAGTTGAACGGGAAGGCGGAGGCGCTTGCCGCCGGGCTCTTCGCTCTGGGGCTGCGGCGTGGTGACCGGCTCGGCATATGGGCGCCGAACTGCGCGGAGTGGACGCTGACGCAGTTCGCGACGGCAAAGGCGGGCATCGTTCTCGTCAACATCAACCCGGCGTACAGGCTCTCCGAGCTCGAGTACACGCTGAACAAGGTCGGTGTTGCAGCGCTCGTCACGCCGGAGCGTTTCAAGACCTCCGAATATGTTGCGATGGTGAACGAGCTGGCGCCGGAGATCGCGCGCTCTGCGGGAACCATAGCCTCCGCCCGTCTGCCCCATCTGAAACACGCGATCCAGATCGGCGGCATACCGGCAAAGGGCTGGCTCGGTTTCGACGATATCGCCCGCCTCGCCACCGCGGAAAGCCGCCGCGCCATTGAGGGAACGGCGGGTGAGCTTGATTGCCGCGACCCCATCAACATCCAGTTCACGAGCGGTACGACCGGTCTGCCCAAGGGTGCGACGCTGTCGCACTTCAACATTCTCAACAACGGCTTCTTCGTCGGCCGGTCGATCGGCTTGAAGGAAGGCGACCGCCTCTGCATTCCGGTGCCGCTCTATCACTGCTTCGGCATGGTCATGGGCAATCTCGGCTGTCTCACGCATGGCGCGACGATGGTCTATCCGGCCGATGCCTTCGACCCGCTGGCCGTCCTGCAGGCGGTGGAGAAGGAGCGGTGCACGGGACTCTACGGTGTGCCGACAATGTTCATCGCGGAGCTTGGTCATCCGGAGTTCGGCAAGTTCGATCTCTCCTCGCTCCGCACGGGCTGCATGGCGGGCTCGCCCTGTCCCGTGGAGGTGATGAAGCAGGTGATCTCCCGAATGCACATGAAGGACGTCACCATCGCCTATGGCATGACGGAGACGAGCCCGGTGAGCTTCCAGACCGGCGAGGACGATCCGCTGGAGCGCCGTGTCTCGACCATCGGACGCGTACAGCCGCACCTTGAATGCAAGGTGGTGGACCTTGACGGCAAGACGGTACCGAGCGGCGAACCCGGTGAGCTCTGCACGCGGGGTTATTCCGTGATGATCGGCTATTGGGACGATGACGAGAAGACCGCCGAGGCCATCGACGCCGAGGGCTGGATGCACACGGGCGACCTCGCGACCATCGACGCGGAAGGCTATGGCAACATCGTCGGACGCCTGAAGGACATGGTGATCCGGGGCGGCGAGAATGTCTATCCGCGCGAGATCGAGGAATACCTCTACCGCCATCCGAAGGTGGAAGATGTCGCCGTGGTCGGTGTGCCGGATGAGAAGTTCGGCGAGGAGATTTGCGCCTGGGTAAAGCTCAAGCCGGGTGAAACGGCGAGCGAGGATGAGATCAAGACCTTCTGCAAGGGGCAGATCGCACACTACAAGGTGCCGCGTTATGTGCGCTTCGTTGCCGAGTTCCCGATGACCGTCACGGGCAAGGTCCAGAAGTTCCAGATTCGCGACTCCATGATCGCGGAACTGAAGCTCGACACCGCGAAGACGGCTTGAACGTTGAATGCATGGCTATTGCTTGTCGCGATGCGCAATCGTTCCAGGATGGATAGATTTCGGCGACGTCCATGAGAGCCGCCATGTCGAGGATGGTCAGCACGCCGCCGCGCACGCGCACGATGCCGTTTTCCCTCAGGTTTCGCATTACCCGGCTTACGTGAACCTGGGTCAGGCCAAGTGCATCCGCGATGCTTTGTTGGCGAAGCGGAAACGGAAACGAAGAGTCATCTGTCAGCTTCTTCATCGTCAATCGTTCGTGAAGATCAAGGATCAGTCGCGCCAGGCGTTGCTCTGCGTTGCGTCGGCCGAGGTCGACAAGGCGCGCCTCGCTGGCCTCCCGGCCTGAGAAACATATGTCGACGAAAGCCCAGACAAGGGCAGGATCGTCCTCGGCGATTTCCTTGAGATTGCTGACCTCAAAGGCGCAATAGTCGACCGGCGTCACGCTTTGTACCGGCGTGCGGACTTGATTGCGCATGATCAACTCGCCGCCCGCAACGTCGCCCGGAAGTAGAATGGAGAGCACCTGGCGCCGCCCATCGGGCGTTACGACAGAGCGAAGCGCCCATCCCTGTCTCAGGACGATGATGCGTCCAGGTGCTTCGCCGGGTCTGTAGATGTGCTGACGTGCGCGAACGGAGCCTTCGGTCTTGCGCCCCCGCTTCACGTCCGGCGCGATCCCCATGACAGCACCGCAAAAGCCGACGTGCCGAAACGGACAAGCGTCGCATCCTTCGGATGAATCGGGTGCCGCTCTGTTTTCTGCGCTGCTGGACCCAGAGTGGGTAGTTTCGTTTCTTATACTCAAAGAACATTCACCGCCGAGCATGGCCCGGCCCGCCTCAGGGATAGGCATGTAAACTGTTTCACACGGGGTAGTTAGCGCGTCCGAACCAACTTTTCCAGATTGAACACGAATGAAATGTGGTTTCCTAACTTAAGTTATAAACATTATATATAAGTATTAGTTATAATAAATCTATGGCGAATACATGGTAATTAACCATTTATTCTACATCAACCAATAGACTCACAATTAGTAACTCCGATTCGGTGACAAAACGTCGCAATTACTGCGTTGTCATGGAGGGGTGAGAGGGAAGTGCCCGGCGAAGCCGGGTGGCTGTAAACGGGGGCCGTTATGACGAAAGCCGAAATATCTACCGCGGACCGGGAGTCGCGCCTGAGCTTCATGGAAGTATCCGAGACGACAGGAACAGCGCTTCGCGACTTCTGGAAGGTTCTGGAGCCGCACCTGCCGCAAATTCTCGATGGTTTCTATGCCCATATCGGCTCCGTGTCGGAGCTTTCGGCGCTGTTGGGCAATCAAGCGCCCCGTCTGAAGCAGGCGCAGGGCACGCATTGGGGCCGACTCTTTTCGGGCACCTTCGATGACGCCTATATGCACAGTGTGCACACAATCGGACTCACGCATAACAGGATCGGGCTGGAGCCGCGCTGGTACATCGGTGGCTACAAGTACGTGATGAACAGGTTGGTCGAGATCGCGGTGAAGAAGTATCGGTGGACGCCCGGCCAGCTTTCTGAAGTCCTTTGCGCTGTGAACACGGCCGTTTGCCTTGACATGGACCTCGCAATTTCGGCCTATCAGGATGCGATGGTCGAAGAACGGGCTGGACGGCAAAGGGCGCTGGAAGCGGCCATTTCCGATTTCGACGTTGCCGTCAACGAGATCATCAAATCGGTAGCTTCGGCCTCGACGGAACTGCAGGCCTCGGCGCAGGCCATGTCTGTTACAGCGGAGCAGACGAGCGCCAAGACGACGACCGTCGCCGCTGCATCGGAAGAAGCCTCCACCAACGTGCAGACAGTTGCCTCCGCGAGTGAGCAGCTTTCGAGTTCGATTGCGGAAATCGGCAGGCAGGCGTCGATGTCGACCAAAATAGCTGGGCAGGCGGTGCAGGATGCTCATCGAACGGATGAGAAGGTACAGGGTCTTGCCGAGGCCGCTCAGAAGATCGGCGACGTCGTGACCCTCATCAACGATATCGCCGCCCAGACAAATCTGCTCGCGCTGAACGCGACCATCGAGGGTGCGAGGGCCGGCGAGGCGGGCAAGGGCTTCGCCGTCGTTGCCTCGGAGGTAAAAAGCCTCGCCAACCAGACGGCCAAGGCGACCGAGGAAATTGCCGAGCAAATCAAGACGATGCAGGGCGCAACGCAGGAATCGGTCGACGCGATCAAGTCGATAGAGCAGACCATCACCGAAATGAATCAGATCGCGACGTCGATTGCCGCCGCCGTGGATGAGCAGGACGCCGCGACGAACGAAATCGCCCGCAACGTCCAGGAAGCCGCACGCGGCACCCAGGATGTCTCCTCCAACATCGCTTCTGTTGCCGAGGCGGCGACGGAAACAGGCTCCGCAGCGGCGCAGATATCCGGCTCCTCCGACATTCTGGCACGTCAGGCAGAGACGCTCCGCCAGCAGGTCGATACGTTCCTGAGCCGTGCAAGGGCCGCCTGACCAATACGACTGTTGGGGAGTATCGAAGTGGCGCGCCGCCAATCTGCCCCGTCGTCCTCGCCTGCAGTGTTCGTCTTCGATCCTGCGACGAGCCGACTCGCTTCGCGGAATGCCGTTGCGGGTGAGATGCTTTCCGCGCTCGGCTGGAAGGGTGGCGAGCTCCCCACTCTTTCAGCAGTGGAGCGACTCCTTGTTCAGGGAAGCAAGGTCTCCGCGGATCCGCAGACTGTCGTCGGTGATCAGGAGCCCAATTACGAACTGCGCAGGCGCTGCCATCGCCCGGATAGCAGTGAGTTGATCCTTACCCGCATCTGGACACCGGGATCCAGCACGACGCTGATCGTCACGGACATCACGCAGTCGGTACAGGAAGAGCGGCAACTTCGATTCGCGCAACTGATCATCGACCGCTTGATGAAATCCGAGTCGCTCTCGGTTGCGCTTGGCTCCATTTTGCATGCGGTCCTGCTCTATGGGGGCTGGCAGAAAGGTGTTGCCTGGATACCAAGCGGCGGGCGCCCTTCGATGCGCAAGAGTCTTGCCCGTGCCAGTGCCGAAGCGATGGCGGACGAGGAAAAGGCACTCGAGTTCGCCCGGACCATGGCGGAGACGTGCCAGATGACCGGGGAGACCTCCCATGCGTGGGACGAGTCTGGCGGTTGTGTCGCCCTCCCGCTCAAGGCGAACGACGAGGTCATCGCTGTTCTAACTTTTCATACAACACAACCGCGCCCGCGCGATCGGCTTGCACTCGAAGTGCTTGATGGCATTGCGGATCGAATCGGCATGGCGCTCAAATGCCGGATCAACGCCGAAGAAATGACTCATGCGCGCCGGCAGTTGGACGAGTTGCTCGACGCGGCGGGGGACGCCATCGTGGCGATGGATGGCGAGCATCGTATCCGCATCTTCAACAAGCAGGCAGAAGCGATCTTTGGTTATGGCGCCGAAGAAGCGATCGGCAAGAAGCTCGACATGCTCTTGCCACGGAGCACGAGAGCACGACATCGCACACATGTGGCCCGGTTTGCGCGCGAAGACGCCTCGACCCGGGTTATGGGCCGGCGGCCCGAAGTGAAGGGTCGACGCAAGGACGGCTCGGAATTTCCGGCCGAAGCGTCCGTCTCGCGCATTACACTTGATGGTGACATCATCTTTACTGCAGTAGTGCGCGACCTGACGGCGCTGCGTCAGGCAGAAGACGCAATCAGGGCGCGAGAGCGGCAGATGCGCATGATCATCGAAGCAATGCCTTTCGGGCTTGCGACCGTCCGCCAGGCGACGGGCGAGATCATATTCGCCAACAGTGCCTTTGGCGTGCTGGTGGATTGCGAACGGCGAAAACTCGTTGGCCGCAATTTCGCGGAGTTTGCGGGTGCCGACCTGGCTGCGACGCTCATGGCGAGCGAAGATATGGACGGGCGGCACCGCGAAGTTGAGGATTCCCTGACCACGGGAAGCGGTGACGAGCTTCGGTGCGTCGTCTCAGCCCTGTTGCTGAGCATGGGCGGCGAAGACGTGATCCTGATCGGCTGCTACGACGTTACCGACAGGCACCGTGCGGAGGAAGCCTTGCGCGAAAGCGCATTCAATCTTGCGGCTGCAGAGCGCATCGCCCATCTCGGCAACTGGCAGCTCGATATCGGAACAGGTGAGATTGCCTGCTCCGACGAAGCTTTCCGCATCTTTGGCGGTGAGCCGCAAGACGCGCGGCTGAAGTTGCCTGAGGTCCTGGACCGCGTTCATTCTTCCGACCGTGCCCGGATACGCGATGCGGCGAACGATGCCATAAAACTCGGCACGCCTTTCCGCACGATGTACCGGATCATTCGCGCCGGCGGCGAAACTCGCTACGTCCGCTGTGAGGCAGAGGCGATTCGCGGTCCTGATGGTGGTGTCAAACAACTCATCGGTACCGTTCTCGACATTACAGACCTCCAGAAGGCGACCGAGGAACTCCGCGCTGCGCGAAACAGAGCCGAGTACGCCAACCAATCAAAGTCACAATTCCTGGCAAATATGAGCCACGAACTTCGAACGCCTCTCAATGCCATCATAGGGTTCTCTGAATTGATGGCGACCGGTGTCATGGGGAGGTTGGAGACCGCGCAGTATCAGGCCTATGCGAAGGATATCAATGATAGCGGTCTGCATCTCCTTGCAATCGTGAACGACATTCTGGATCTCAGTCGAATCGAGGTGGGCGCGACCGAACTCGAAGAGACCGAAATCGACGTGGAAGAACTTGCCCGGTTCTGTGTGAGGACGGTGGAGGGACGCGCCCGTACGGCAAAGGTCAGGCTGTTCCGGCAGCCGATGCCGGAAATGCCGAAGCTGTTCGCAGACCAGAGGCTTGCGCGGCAAATTCTGCTTAATCTTCTTTCGAATGCGATCAAGTTCACGCCTGCCGGCGGAAGTGTCAGCCTCGGTGCGGAACTTACCGCGGAAGGAGAGCTGGTATTCCTTGTGGAAGACACAGGCATCGGCATCGCGGCCGAGAACATTGACCGCGTCACCGAACCGTTCATGCAGGTGGAAAATCATCTCTCGCGTCGGTTTGAGGGGGTGGGGCTCGGGCTTGCGCTTACCAAACAGTTCGCCGAGTTGCATGACGGTACGCTGTCCATCGATAGTGTCGAAGGAAAGGGAACCCGCGTTGAGATCCGGTTTCCTGCGGTGAGGATGCGTTCTGCCTCCGAATTTCGTGTCGCTGCGGCGGGTGAATAGACAGCTGCCGTACGGGGTCTCTCAAGTATTTATGATGTAATAATAACAATAATTCTCATTTTTACGCAGAGTTAATCTTATAAAAATAGCCTTTTCTCAAGGTAAACTGAGAAACAGGCTATTGAAGATGGATGATCTTCTGAAGGATTTCCTCGCGGAAACCTCCGAGTCTCTTGACCTTCTGGACAGCGAGATCGTGGAGCTGGAGCAGCGGCCAGACGATCCGGCGCTTCTGGGCAGCATCTTTCGCGTGATGCATACGATCAAGGGGACCTGTGGCTTCCTGGGGCTTCCGCGGCTCGAGGCAGTGGCGCATGCGGCTGAGGACGTGCTCGGCCGCGTCCGCGACGGCGAGCTTTCCGTTTCGCATGACGTCATATCGCAGGTGTTGACCGCGCTCGACCGCATCAAGGAACTCGTCGCCTCACTTGGCGAGACGGGTAGCGAGCCGGAAGGCGAGGACAGCGGGATTATCGGCGCTCTGAGGCGCATAGCGAGTGGCGAGACTCAGGCAGCGCCTGCAAACACGGCACCGGCGAAGCAGGGAAAGCAGGGCTCGCTCTTTGAGCGCGCAGGAGGTGCCTCCGGCATCGATACTGCCTGCGAACTGGCCTGTGCGGGCTTCATGGCGAAATCCGGGGACTGCGCTGTTCTTGAGCCGGAGATGCTGAAGCTGCAATTCGCGCTGGCCAGGGGATTCGAGGTTGCGCTCGAAAAGACACCGGGTATCGACGTTGCCGATGTATTGAGCTGCCTCACGGACAATGGCTGGACCCAGCAGGACCTGGCGCTGCTCGAAGCAGAACTCGCAGCTGCCTTCCGATCTCTCGAAGTGGGCGAGGAGGATATCTCCGCGCTGCTCCTCAGTCTTTATCGCGGCAAGTCACCAGATGCGGAAGTTCCCGAAGAGGATGCGGTGCCGGCGAAGACTGCCTCAACGGAGAAGCCCCAGGTTAGCAACGACAAGCACGATGCTGGGCACGGTCAAACGCAGACGCTTCGCGTCAACATCAGCGTCCTCGAAGACCTGATGACGCTCGTCAGCGAGCTTGTTCTGACGCGCAACCAGCTTCTGCAGATCATGCGCAGCCACGATGAGACTCCCTTCGCCGCGCCCCTTCAGCGCTTGAATCAGGTGACGACCGAACTGCAGGAAAGCGTGATGATGACGCGCATGCAGCCGATCGGAAATGCCTGGGGAAAGCTCCCGCGTCTGGTACGTGACCTTGCGCAGGAACTGGGCAAGAAGATTGAACTGGTGATGACCGGCGCCGACACCGAACTCGACCGCCAGATCCTCGAGTCGATCCGAGATCCGCTCACGCATATGGTTCGGAACTCCGCCGACCATGGTATCGAGTCTTCGGCCGATCGGGTCGCCTCTGGCAAGCTGGAGCACGGAACGATCAAACTTTCGGCGCGACACGAAGGCGGCCACATCGTCGTCGTTGTGTCAGATGACGGGCGCGGTCTGCCGACAGCCCGCATTCGCGAGAAGGTGGTGGCCAACGGGATTGCGACAGAGTCGCAGCTCGAAGGCATGAGTGAACAGCAGATACAGCAGTTCATATTCCGGCCCGGTTTCTCCACGGCAGCTGCAGTGACGAGCGTTTCGGGCCGAGGCGTCGGCATGGACGTCGTCCGGAACAACATCGAGAAGATCGGCGGGATCATTGAGTTCCAGTCGACAGAGGGTGTCGGCTCCAGCTTCATCATCAAGATCCCTCTCACGCTCGCGATCGTCTCCGCGCTCATCGTCGAATGCGAGGGCGAGCGGTTCGCGCTGCCGCAGAACAGTGTGGTTGAACTGGTCCGCATCAACCCCACCGCAAGCAAGGGACTCGAAAACATCAACGGCAGGCCGGTTTACCGTCTGCGAGACCGGCTTCTGCCGCTCGTCTCGCTGAGCGAGATACTGGGGCTGTCGGACTCCGCTGAAGCGCCCCCGGGAGATCGTGAGGTTGCGGACAGCACTTATGTTGTTGTCTCTCAGGTTGGTGCGCTCGTCTTCGGCATCATCGTGGACAAGGTGTTCGACACCGAGGAAATTGTTGTAAAGCCAGTGTCGCGCTGCATGCGTCACATCTCCTGCTTCTCCGGCACGACGATCCTGGGCGACGGGCGGGTGATCATGATCCTCGATCCTAACGGGCTCGCTTCGGCCGTCTCCGCCTCGCCGCATGCCGAAGCTGCGTCGCTCGCGGAGACCGGGCGCGGCTCACGCCGCAACGAAGCTGTTTCGATGTTGGTCTTCGAGGCTCGCGACAAGGGGCCGAAGGCCGTGCCGCTTTCACTCGTTGCGCGACTTGAAGAGGCGGATCTCGGTACAACCGAGAGGGCCGGTTCCCGTACGGTGTTGCAGTATCGCGGCGGATTGATGCCTCTGATCGACCTGGATGGCAATCCGGCGGCACAGGTGGGAAGGCATCCGATACTCGTCTTCGTGGACGGGAACCGCATGCTGGGCCTCGTAGTCGACCGCGTCGTCGACATTGTTGAAGCGCCGCTCGACCTTCATCTCGCAGGAGGTAGTCGCCCGGGAATCCTCGGTAGCGCAATCATCGCCGGCAACGCCACGGACATTATCGATACTGTCTATTATCTCCGTCAGAGCGACGCTGACTGGTTCGAGGTCAAAACGGAGAGCCCGTTCGGCATGGAGAGTGAGCGGCAGGTTCTGCTTGTCGAGGACAGTGCCTTCTTCCGCAATCTGCTGATCCCGATGCTCACCATTGCGGGCTATTCGGTGACAGTCGCCGAGCACGCTGAGGCGGCCATTTCGCTCTGCAAGGATGGTGCTCATTTCGACATCATCGTGTCGGACATCGAAATGCCGGGTCTTTCTGGTTTTGATCTGGTGAGAACCCTGCGCGCTGACGAAAGGCTGGGCGAGGTGCCGATCGTCGCGCTCTCCTCACACGCGAATGCCAAAGACATCGAACGCGGGTTGGAAGCGGGCTTCACGGACTACGTTACGAAGCTCGATCCCAAGGCACTGCTTGGCGTTCTTTCCCGCACATCGTCCGACGAGTCCCGCAAGGAGATCGCAGTATGAATACGTCCTGTCAGACCAGCGCTGCTGCGGATGGCGTGGAGACGGCCACCGAGGATTACGTGACGATGACCGTCGCCGGGCAGGCGTTCGGCATTCCGGTGCTCAGCGTGCGCGACGTATTGAGCCCGCAGATCATCACTCGTATCCCCCTGGCGTCTCCCGAGATTGCGGGATCGTTGAACCTCAGGGGCCGCATCGTGACAGCGATCAACATGCGCACAAGGCTTGGGCTGCCCGCGGATGGCTTCGTCGAGAGGGCGATGGCTGTCGTCGTCGAGCATGATGACGAGCCATTCAGCCTGCTCGTCGATGAGGTGGGAGAAGTTCTGAGCCTGCCGATCGGCCAGCGGCAGGCTGTGCCGGCGACACTCGACGCGCGCTGGCGCGACGTCTCCCAGGGGATCTACCGGCTCGACGATCGGCTGCTGCTTGTTCTGAGTGTTACAAGCGTGCTCGGCACGATCGGATTCGACCCGGTTCACTGAACGCAACGGAGGAAAGAACTATGGCCGTTAACATGAAGATGCCGATTCTGATCGTGGACGACTACAAGACGATGCTGCGCATTGTCAGAAATCTGCTGACCAAGCTCGGCTTTTCCGACATCGACGAAGCGACCGACGGCATGGATGCCTTGGCAAAGCTCAAGAATCGAAATTACGGCCTCGTCGTATCCGACTGGAACATGCAACCGATGACAGGCTACGAGTTGCTGCAGAAGGTGCGCGGGGATGACAGACTGAAGTCCCTCCCATTCGTCATGGTCACGGCCGAGTCGAAGGTCGAGAACGTGATCGCCGCGCGCCAGGCTGGCGTGAACAACTACATTATCAAGCCTTTTAGCGCCGAAGTGCTGAAGGCGAAGTTGAAGACGGTGCTGGGAGATTTCTGATGATGGGGAAGGGAAAACTCGATCTCGTCGAACGTTTGACAAACGAATGCATCGACTTGTGCCAGACTGTATTGCGCGGACGCAAGCGACTTGAGCCGCTGCTCGATCCCGCTTTCCGCACACAAAAATTGCTGCGGGCCGTCAACGAACAGAAGACGGCGGTAAACGAGATGGAAGCAGCCGTTGATCGCATCATCGCAGCGGTCGAACGAATGTCGGAAATTGATTTTTCGGATGCCGCTGCGGCAGAACAGCAGCTTTCCGCTTGCTGCGACGAGATCATGGAGGCTTGTTGCTTCCAGGACCTGACCGGTCAACGTATGTCGCAGGTGAACGATACCTTGAACGAAGTCGAGGCCGTGCTTGCCAGCATTGCCGATGGGCGAGCTTCGCCGCAGGTCTCCGTCGCGGGGGAAAGCCTGCTCAACGGTCCCGCCCTTCCCGGCAACGGCGTCGAACAGGACGTCGTGGACCGCCTTCTCGCAACAAGCGAAGGAAGGCGATAGGAGGGAAATGAAAAGTGGTTCAGAGAAGCTGACAGACAAGGAAGATCGATCTTGCCACGTGATGGTCGTTGACGACTCCGCCATCGCGAGGGGCATCGTCACCCGCACGCTGGAGGAGGAACAGGGCATCAAGGTTGTGGCCTCCGTGCCGAACGGACTCATGGCCCTGAAGGCGATCGGCAATCACGAGATCGACGTCGTGGTTCTGGATATCGAGATGCCGCAACTCGATGGGCTCGCAGCACTTCCGCAATTGCTGGAGCGCCGTCCCGGTCTCAAGGTCATTATGGTCTCATCGGCGAGCCAGCGCGATGCGGATATATCGTTGAAGACCATGGCCATGGGCGCTGCGGATTATGTCGCAAAGCCAATGGCCGGTTTGGGTGGCGCCGAAAGTTTTCGAGCGGAGCTTGTGCGCAAGGTGCGCGAACACGGCGCGCGCCGGACGGCGTCGGCAAGGAAGAAGCACACGCCGGCAAAATCCGCTGCTTCAACTGGAGTTCAGCCGGCCGCCTCGCGGAAGCCCGCTCGCAAGCTTGTCAAACCCGAGGTCATCGCAATCGGCTCTTCGACCGGCGGCCCGCAGGCGCTTGCCGAGGTGTTGCGGAACATCGATCCGGCCTTCACGCAACCCATTCTGGTCACGCAGCACATGCCTGCCACCTTCACGGCGCTTCTCGCGGAACACATGACGCGCTATTCGGGCCGCCTCGCCGCGGAGGCCCGCGATGGCGAACCGCTTGAGCCCGGACGCATTTACATAGCGCCGGGCGGCAAGCACATGCTGGTCGAACAGCGCGCGGCGGGCGGAGCGATTATCCGGCTCGACGATGGCCCGCCGGAGAATTCCTGCAAGCCTGCCGTGGATCCTATGCTTCGAAGCCTTGCAAAGACCTTCGGCGAACGTTTGCTCGTCGTCATTCTGACGGGCATGGGGTGTGACGGACTGAAGGGGTCGCAGACTGTCATTGAGGAGGGCGGCCGCGTACTCGCACAGGATCGCGAGAGCAGTGTCGTATGGGGAATGCCTGGCGCGGTCGCTCAAGCTGGCCTGTGCGAGGAAATTCTGCCGTTGTGGCAGATAGGTGCAGCGATCGCTCGTATCGCCGGGGGAGAGGGAAAATGAACAATCTCGAATTCGACTATTTGAAGCAGGTTCTCTACGAACGCTCAGGTCTCGTCGTGACCCGGGAGAAGGGATACCTCATTGAGAGCCGGCTGGCGCCGCTTGCGCGGCGGAACGGCCTCGAAAGCGTCGATCGTTTCATCGAGGAAACTCGTCGCACGCGAAATGAAGCTGTGCTTACGCAGATCATTGATGCGATGACGACGAACGAGACGCTTTTCTTTCGTGATGCCTGGCCATTTGAGCGTTTGAGCAAGACCTTGATGCCGGAGGTCATGGCGAAGACGAAGACATCCCGGCGGATCAGGATATGGAGCGCCGCCTGTTCGAGCGGACAGGAGCCATATTCCCTCGCAATGACGCTGGCGGAAATGGCCCCAGCACTGGCTGGCTGGCAGGTTGAGATTGTCGCCACGGATATTTCGGATGCCATGCTTGCTCGAGCTGAGGCGGGCCGGTATTCGCTGTTCGAAGTATCGCGCGGTTTGCCCGAACACATGCTCCGCAAGTACCTGCTCCCTGAAAAGGATGGCTGGCGGGTCAAGGATAGTTTGCGCGAGATGATTGAGTTCCGGCGCTACAATCTGCTCGAAGATCCCTACCAGAGTGGTCTTGGACCTTTCGACATCGTCTTCTGTCGCAATGTGCTGATCTACTTCGATGAAGAAACGCGAAAGCGAGTCTTCACGGGGCTTGCTCGTGTCATGCGCCCCTGGGGTTACCTCTGCCTCGGCGGAGCGGAAACGGTGGTTGGAATCTCGGATGCCTTCCGTGTACTGCCCGGGGAAAGAGGGCTTTTCGGACTCGCGCGATAGATCGTTTCATTGGAGGTGTCCAATGTGCGCGATGAGTTGAAGGAAAGCGCTCGGACTGGCTGGCTGGTTGACAGTGTGCCGGTGATGGCCGGATTCAGGATGTTGATGAGATCGTCGGCGAGCCGTCCATAGCCACGGCGCGATGGGCACCTGGATTTGCGGTCAGTCGGCTCAATGCAGTTGACCTGCCCCGACGGACCTCGCATCGTGCTGTCGCACGGATGCGGGTAGCGGAATGAACATCGATGGCGTGCTGATCGCCGGTGGCGGGGCATCACGGATGGGAGGAAGCGAAAAGCCGCTCGAGCTCCTTTGCGGAAGCCCGCTCATCGAGCATCTGATCGATATCGTGCGGCCGCAGGTTGCGACGCTGGCCCTCAACGTGAAGGAAGAAGCTGCTACGCTCTATGGCGGCACGGCGACTTCCGGTCTTCCGCTCATCTTCGACCGGTTCGGCGGCGATGCCGGCCCCTTGGGCGGCGTACTGGCGGGGCTCGAATGGGCCGCCGCGCGAGGCAGCGCATGGCTTGCAACATTTCCCGCCGACACCCCGTTCCTGCCTCGAGATCTTGTGGCGAGGCTCGCCGCGGAAGCGCACCGGGGCACGCCCGTGGTCGCCGTGACGGACCGGAAGGTGCAGGGCCTCTGTGCGCTGTGGCCCGTCAGCTGCCAAACCGTACTGGCCGAAGGCATCGAAGCGGGCCGGTATCGCAGCCTCTGGTGGACCCTCGACGACCTTGGCGCGGTGCGCTGTCCATTCGACGATACGCTGGCGTTCTTCAACGTGAACACGAAAGACGACCTTGCGACGGCCGAGGTCATGGCGCGGAACAGGGACGGCCGCGCATGAATGTCGCGCATTTCCTTGCGAAACGCTTCGGGCTTTCTCTCCGACGGGACGCACGGGGCCGCCTGTGCTGTCTGGAACGGAACTTGCTGTATATACCGCAGCCAGGCAACACGGGTTCTGCCTGAGCGGTACGTGACTCCGGAACGGCGGAGCGGTAAGTGGACAGCGTAAAACCCCTCAAGATCCTCATTATCGACAGCAACGACGAACGCGCCGCTGTGGTGGAGGCCGGCCTTGCGGGCTATGGCGACGCGCAGATTCTGCGTATGGGGTTGCTGGTCGATCTTGCGCGAAAGATCGAGGAAATCCAGCCCGACGTGATCTTCGTCGATGTGGACTCACCGGACCGTGACACGCTGGAAAACATGCGCAGCGTTTCCGATGTGCTGCCGCGTCCCATCGTCATGTTCGTTGAGGAAAGTGGCGCTTCGCTTGCGGAAGAGGCGCTACGTGCGGGCGTCAGCGCCTATATCGTCGACGGGCTGAGCGAGAAACGCGTGAAGCCGATTCTCGACGTCGCCATCCTGCGCTTCAAGGTTTTCCAGAAGATGCGGGAAGAACTCGACAAGGCGAAATCCGATCTCGCAAGCCGCAAGGTCGTGGAGCGCGCCAAGGGCCTGCTCATGGAGCAGCGCAGGCTCTCAGAGGAGGATGCCTACAGGCTCCTGCGCAATACGGCGATGAAGGAAGGAAAGTCGATTCTCGAGATCGCCGACAGTCTGATTTCGATCTCGAGATTGCTCAAGGGCTAGGCAAAAGCTGGTCGCGCCGTAATCACCTCGTTGAATTTTTGTGCAATGCAAACAAAAATTCCCCTTTAAAATCAAAACTCTATTGCGCTGCGGCGACGCTTACGTATTCTCGATGATAGATGAGCACGCGGATCGATCCGCGGCGCTCCCCGCCCAGGGATCAACGGCGACCCTCCGCGGACATATCCGGGCCAATGGCGGCCCACCTCAGACAATGGCGTCTGTTTCGGCGAGCGATCGCTGGGCAGGCGCTTTTTTGTTTTCCGCGGCAGGACCGCGAAATGAAGGGTGGCTGGCAAATGGCTTTGAAGCGAATGGAGATTGTTCCTGGTGTTCTTGCCGCGATGATCGCGGCAGCGGGACCTGTCCTCGCGGCGGAAGATTTCGGCGAGGCGCTGCTCGGCGGCAAGCCGATCATCGACCTGCGACTCCGCTATGAGCATGTCGAACAGGATGGTGTCGCGAACAATGCCGACGCCTACACGGGCCGCGCACGCCTCGGCTACGAGACGGGCTCCTTCCACGGTTTCACGGCGCTGACGGATTTCGATCTCGTCGGTCATGTCGGTCCCGAGGACTACAACGACACCGTCAACGGACGCACGAGCTACCCCGTCGTCGCCGATCCGGATACGGCGGAACTGAACCGCTTGCAGATCGCCTATGACGGGCTGCCCGACACGGCCGTAACGCTTGGCCGTCAGCGCATCATCCTTGGCAATGCGCGTTTCGTCGGCAATGTCGGCTGGCGGCAGAACGAGCAGACCTTCGATGCGCTGCGCGTCGTCAATTCGAGCGTCGACGGGCTGTCGCTCGGCTACACCTATCTCAACCGCGTGAACCGCGTCTTCGGCGAGGACAGCCCCGTCGGCCGCTTCCGCGGCGATACGCATCTCGTCAACGCCGACTACACGGGCTTCGGCGGCGTGACGCTCGGCGCTTACGCCTATCTGCTGGATCTGAACGAGGCGCCGGCGCTGTCGACCGAGACCTATGGCGCGCGCCTCTCCCTGCCGCTCGAACTCGCCGAAAGGACGAAGCTTGCGCTGACGGGCGAATATGCGAACCAGACGGATTACGAAGGCAACCCGGCCTCCGTCGATCTCGACTACATGCTCGCCGAAGCGGCGTTCTCGCATGCCGCCTTCGGATTTACCGCAGGCTACGAAGTGCTGGAAGGCGACGGGGCGGTGGGCTTCTCGACGCCGCTCGCCACGCTGCACGCCTTCAACGGCTGGGCGGATGTGTTCCTGACGACACCGGCGGCGGGTCTCGAAGATTTCTATCTCGGCGCGACATATGCCCTGAACAACATTCCCGCCATCGAGAAGCTCGTGCTCGGCGTGACATGGCACGACTTCTCGGCCGAGCGCGGCGGCGCCGATTTCGGCGACGAGCTCGACATGGTCGCCAATTTCGTTCTCTCGAAGAACCTCTCGCTCAACCTGAAGTTTGCGAGCTTCGACGGCGAGAACGGCTTTGCGAGCCGCGACAAGACCTGGCTCTCCCTGACTTACGCCTATTGACCCGCCAATCCTGCAAGGAGTCCGACATGAAGGACAAGAGCGACAAGGACATGAAGACCATCGACCGTCGCAGCGTGCTCAAGACCGGCGGAAAGCTGATCGGCGCGGCGGCGCTCATGAAAGCCGCGGGCGCGCTGGTGCCCGGCGGCGCCTGGGCGGCGGGAAGCGAGGGGATCGAGAAGACCGACCTTACCCTCGGCATCATTCCGCTCACCGATTGCGCGCCGCTCGTGATCGCGCATGAGAAGGGATACTTCTCGAAATACGGCATCAACAGCCAGATATCGAAGGAAGCCTCCTGGGCGAATATTCGCGACAAGGTGTCGATCGGCGCGCTCGATGCGGCGCATATGCTGGCCGGTATGCCGATCGCTTCCTCGCTCGGCGTCGGCGCCATCAAGAAGCCGACCATCACGTCCTATTCGATGGACCTCAACGGCAACGGCATCACGGTTTCGAACGAACTTTACGACCGGATGGTGGAAGCCGACCCGGAGGCGATGGCCGAGCGGCCCGTTTCCGCCCGCGCGCTCAAGAAAGTGATCGATGCGGACAAGGCGGCCGGCAGAAACCCCATGACCTTTGCCATGGTGTTCCCCGTGTCGACGCACAACTACGAGATCCGTTACTGGATGGCGGATGCCGGCATCGATCCGGACAAGGACGTTCGTCTCATCGTGATCCCGCCGCCGCAGATGGTGGCGAATCTGCGCGCCCAGAACATCGTCGGCTATTGCGTCGGCGAACCCTGGAACGAGCGCGCGGTCATCGCGGGAATGGGCAAGACGCTCATCACCAATCACGAGATCTGGAACAACAATCCGGAGAAAGTCGTCGGCGTCAATCTCGACTGGGCCGAGAAGAACCCGAACACCCACATGGCGATGATCCGCGCGCTGGTGGAAGCCGCGCAATGGATGGACAAGCCGGAGAACAGGCTCGAAGTCGTCGAGATCATCTCGCGCAAGTCCTATGTCAACGCGCCTGTCGACGTCGTGAAGATGTCCATGACCGGCACCTTCCGCTATGCCATCGACGAGGAGCCCCGGCCGCTCCCCGATTTCAATGTCTTCTACCGTTACGCGGCGACGTTCCCCTGGAAGAGCCATGCGATGTGGTTCATCTCGCAGATGATCCGCTGGGGACAGATCGAACAGCCGCTCGATATCGCGAAGACCGCCGGCGAAATCTACCGGCCGGACATCTACCGTGAAGCGGTGAAGGGGATGGGCATTCCCGTTCCGGCCATCGACATGAAGACTGAAGGCACGCATGCCGGAGGCTGGACGCTCGAGGAGGCGAGCAAGCCCATCGCCATGGGCCCGGACCTCTTCTTCAACGGCGATGTCTACGACCCCGCAAGGATCCTTTCCTACATCGACGGCTTCGAGGTGAAGAACCTGGCATTCGCCATGGACGAACTCTCGAAGCTGAACTCGTGAGGAGACGTCAGATGAAGTCTGTGGCACTCACCATCGTCGAGCCGGCAGAGGCCCCGGACCCGGCCGGGCTCCAGCCCGCCCCCGCCCCCGATGCAACAACGGAGACAGCATCGCGCGAGCGCAAACCTCTCGAAGCGCTGGCGCGCGCGATTCTCCTTCCCGCCATCACCTTCGGGCTCGTCCTTCTCGGCTGGACAATCATGCAGGCGGCCTTCGTGCCGTCCTTTCCGGATGTTCCTACCGTCTGGAACAAGGCGATCGAGATCTTCTCCGACCCCTTCTACGTCTACGGCCCCAACGACATGGGCGTTGCCTGGCAGGTGATGTATTCGCTGGGCCGTGTTGTGGCGGGCTTCCTGCTTGCCGTTGCCGTCGGCATTCCCGCCGGGTTCCTGATCGGCGCCAACAAGACTTTCGAGCAGGCCTGGATGCCGCTCATCGCGATCCTCCGGCCGGTGAGCCCGCTTGCCTGGCTGCCGATCGGCCTTCTCATTTTCCGGGCGGTCGACCCCTCCGCGATCTTCGTCATCTTCATCACCAGCATCTGGCCGATGATCCTGAACACGGCGGCGGGCGTGAAGGCCATTCCGCAGGACTATCTGAACGTCGCCCGCGTGCTGAACTTCAACCGCCGCGAAATGGTCACGAAAATCTACGTGCCGGCAACGCTGCCCTACATGCTGACCGGCATGCAGCTCTCTCTCGGCACCGCCTGGATGGTGATCGTCGCCGCGGAGATGCTGACGGGCGGCATCGGCATCGGCTTCTACATCTGGGACGAATGGAACAACCTTTCGGTCCCCTCGATCATCGTTGCCATCGTCATCATCGGTTGCGTCGGCATTCTGCTCGAAGCGGGCATGAACCATATCCGCCGCCGCTACGACTATGCGTCAAAGCAGGAGTAACGTCATGCCGGAACGGTCTTCAATTCTCCAGATCAGCAAGGTCGGCAAGACCTTCGGCACGCGTTCGGGAAGCTTCGAGGCCCTGCGCGACGTCGATCTTGCGATCAGCGGGGGTGAATTCGTCTCGATCATCGGCCATTCGGGCTGCGGCAAGTCCACGCTGCTCAATCTCGTGGCGGGCCTCGAAACGCCGACGCTTGGCGGCATATTTCTCGAAGGACAGCTTGTCGACGGGCCCGGACCGGAGCGGGCGGTCGTCTTCCAGAACCACTCCCTGCTGCCCTGGCTGACTGTCTACGGCAATGTGCGCCTCGCGGTGGACAAGGTTTTCGCGGGCAGGAAGTCTTCCGCCGAACGGGACGCATGGGCCCGGCAGATGCTCGACCTCGTCAACATGTCGGACGCGGCGGAAAAACGGCCGGCCGAAATCTCGGGCGGCATGAAGCAGCGCGTCGGCATTGCCCGCGCGCTTGCGATGGAACCGAAAGTGCTGCTGCTCGACGAGCCCTTCGGTGCGCTCGATGCGCTGACGCGGGCGCAGCTTCAGGACAGCGTCATGGATATCCATGCGCGCCTCGGCAACACCGTCATCATGATCACCCATGACGTGGACGAAGCGGTCCTGCTCTCCGACCGGATCGTGATGATGAGCAACGGACCGGCCGCGGGCATCGGCGAAATTCACGACCTTACGCTGTCGCGGCCCCGGCGGCGGCTGGAGCTCGGCGAGAACCTGGACTACATCGCCGCCCGCTCGGCCGTGATGCGCTTTCTCACCCGGAACCGGACAGACAAGGCGGCCTGACCATGACCGGGAAGCAGAAACTTGTGGTGATCGGCAATGGCATGGCGGGCTGCCGCGCCGTGGAGGAGCTTCTCGCGCGCGACCCGGAGCGCTATGAAATCACGATCTTCGGGGCCGAGCCGGAGGTGAACTACAACCGCATCATGCTCTCCCCCGTCCTCGCTGGCGAAACGAGCTTCGACGAGATCGTCATCAATGGCGCGGACTGGTACGCGGAGAACGGCATCGAACTGAGGAGCGGCGAAGAAGTCGTCGGGATCGACACGGTTTCCCGGATGGTCGCGACCGACAAGGGAAATCGCTGCGGCTATGACCGGCTGCTGATTGCGACCGGGTCGCTTCCCTTCATCCTGCCCGTGCCCGGCGCGACGCTGGATGGCGTCATCGCTTTTCGCGACATTCAGGATGTTCGCCGGATGGTCTCGACGGCGGAAGGCGGCGGCCGGGCCGTGGTGATCGGCGGCGGTCTGCTCGGCCTCGAGGCGGCGAACGGTCTTCGCACGCTCGGCATGGACGTCACCGTCATTCACTTGATGGAAACGCTGATGGAGCGCCAGCTCGATGAGGCGGCGGGCTTTCTCCTGCGCCGCGAGCTGGAAGGACGCGGCATCGAGGTGCTGACCGGCGCGACGACGGAAGAGATCGTCGGCGACGAGGCCGTGAAGGGCGTGAAGCTGAAGGACGGTCGAACCGTTCCCGCCGATCTTGTCGTCATGGCGGCGGGCATCCGGCCCAATATCGCGCTCGCCCGCGACGCTGGCCTCGACTGCAATCGCGGCATCGTCGTCGACGACTTCATGCGCACCTCCGATCCCTCGATCCTCGCGGTCGGCGAATGCGTCGAGCATCGCGGGCAGGTTTATGGACTCGTCGCGCCGATATGGGAGATGTGCCGCGCCGTGGGCGACACGCTGGCGGGCGCGGAGGGCGAAGGCTACCGGGGCTCCGTCACCAGCACGAAGCTCAAGGTAACGGGTGTCGACGTCTTCTCCGCCGGCGACTTCGCAGCGGGCGACGGCCGCGAGGACATCGTCTACCGGGACGCCGCGCGCGGCATCTACAAGCGCATCGTCATCTCGGAAGATCGTGTCATCGGCGCCGTTCTCTACGGCGACACGGAAGACGGTAACTGGTACTTCGGCCTCCTGAAGGCGGGCGAGGACATCGCGGCCAGCCGCGAGACGCTGGTCTTCGGGCCTGCCTTTGCGGGAGGCGCGCCCCAGGACCCTAATGCCGCCGTTGCCGCATTGCCCGACACGAGCGAGATCTGTGGCTGCAACGGCGTCTGCAAGGGCACGATCGTCACGGCGATCCAGGACAAGGGACTGGCGACGCTCGCCGATGTGCGTGCGCATACCAAGGCGTCCGCCTCCTGCGGCTCCTGCACCGGGCTTGTCGAGAAGCTGATGGCGCTGACGCTCGGCGAGGGCTACAACCCCGCCGCGGTGGAACCGATGTGCGGCTGCACGGAACTCGGGCATGACGACGTCCGCCGCCTGATCCGGGCGAAGGAACTGAAGACGATCCCCGCCGTCATGCAGGAACTCGAATGGAAGACTTCCTGCGGCTGCGCGAAGTGCCGCCCGGCGCTCAACTATTATCTCGTTTGCGACTGGCCCGGCGAATATGCCGACGACTACCAGTCGCGCTTCGTCAATGAGCGCGTGCACGCCAACATCCAGAAGGACGGCACTTACTCCGTGGTGCCGCGCATGTGGGGCGGCGTCACCAGCGCCAAGGAGCTGCGCGCCATTGCCGACGTGGTCGAGAAGTTCGCCATTCCGGCGGTAAAGGTCACCGGCGGACAGCGGGTCGACATGCTGGGCGTGAAGAAGGAAGACCTGCCCGCCGTCTGGGCCGATCTCGGCAAGGCGGGGTTCGTGTCGGGACACGCCTATGCGAAGGGCCTGCGCACCGTGAAGACATGTGTCGGCACGGACTGGTGCCGCTTCGGAACCCAGGATTCGACCGGCTTCGGTGTTCGCATCGAGAAATTCATGTGGGGCTCGTGGACGCCCGCCAAGGTGAAGATGGCGGTCTCGGGTTGCCCGCGGAACTGCGCAGAGGCGACCTGCAAGGATGTCGGCGTCGTCTGCGTCGACTCCGGCTACGAGATCCACTTCGCGGGCGCGGCCGGCCTCGACATCAAGGGCACGGAGAAACTCGGCACGGTGGCGACGGAGGACGAAGCGCTGGAGCACATCGTCGCGCTCGTCCAGATGTATCGCGAACAGGCGCGCTATCTCGAGCGCATCTACAAATGGGCGAAGCGCATCGGCTACGACGAAGTGCGCAGCCAGATCCTCGACGATGCGGAGAAGCGCCGGGCCTATTTCGACCGTTTCGTCTTCTCGCAGAAATTCGCGCAGGTGGACCCCTGGTCCGAGCGCGTATCGGGCAAGGACAAGCACGAGTTCAGGCCCATGGCGGAAATCGGTGTCCCTCAGGCAGCGGAGTAGGTCGATGACGAACTGGGTCGAGATCGGGAGATTGTCGGACATTCCGAAGCGCGGCGCGCGCTGCGTGTCGACGCCGATGGGACGGGTCGCCGTCTTCCGCACGGCGGCGGACGAGATTTACACCATCGAGGACCGCTGTCCGCACAAGGGCGGGCCGCTGAGCCAGGGCATCGTTCACGGCTCCGCCGTCACCTGCCCGTTGCACAACTGGGTGCTGTCGCTCGAAACCGGAACGGCGCTCGGTGCGGATGAAGGGGAGGTGCGCCGCTTCGATATCAGGCTGGAAGGAGAAATGATTCTGCTGGACGTGGCGGTCATGGCCGTCGCCGCCGACTAGCGCTCCTGCCCACACAAATGAACATGATGAAAAGCGCCACAGTGAAAACGACCTGCCCCTATTGCGGCGTGGGTTGCGGCGTGGCGGTGCCGGCGGCGGCACCGCGCAATGCGCGCGTTTCGGGCGATGCGGCGCATCCCGTGAACAGGGGCCGTCTGTGCTCCAAGGGATCGATGCTCGGCGAAACGACCGGGCTGGAAAACCGCCTTCTCCATCCGATGAAGAAGGGCGCGCGTATCGGCTGGGACGAGGCGCTGGACGAGGTGGCGGCGAGATTTTCTTCTGTCGTCGCGACGCATGGGCCGGATGCCGTCGCCTTCTATGTATCGGGACAGTTGCTGACCGAGGATTACTACGTCGCCAACAAGCTGATGAAAGGCTTTATCGGCAGTGGCAATATCGACACCAACTCCCGCCTCTGCATGTCGTCGGCGGTGGCGGCGCACAAGCGCGCCTTCGGCGAGGACCTCGTGCCCGGCAGCTACGAGGACTTCGAGGAAGCCGATCTCGTTGTGCTCGTCGGTTCGAACACGGCCTGGTGTCACCCGATCCTCTATCAACGCCTGCTTGCCGCGCGCGCGAAGCGGGGCACAAGGATCGTCGTCATCGATCCGCGCCGCACCGCGACCTGCGACGAGGCGGACCTTCATCTTCCGATCGCGCCGGGACGGGACCTGAGGCTCTTCACGGCGCTTCTTTGCGAGCTTGCCGCCCGTGGTGCGGCGGATGAAGGTTTCATCGCGCGGAGCACGAAAGGTCGGGAAGGCGCACTCGCTGCGGCGAGGCGCGAGCACCGCTCGCTTGAGGAGACGGCTGAAGCCTGCGGTCTCGATCCCTCGGCGCTTGAAACCTTCTTCTCCTGGTTTGCGGAAACGGAGCGAACGGTCACCGCCTTCTCGCAGGGTATCAACCAGTCGCAGCGCGGCGTCGACCAGGTCAACACGATCATCAACTGCCATCTTCTCACCGGGCGGATCGGCAAGCCGGGCGCGGGGCCTTTCTCGCTCACGGGTCAGCCGAACGCGATGGGCGGCAGGGAGGTGGGCGGCCTCGCGAACCAGCTCGCGGCACATCTCGAATTCGATGAGCCGGGGCGCGGCAAGCTTGCGCGCTTCTGGGGAACGGAGAATCTCGCCGCCGGGCCGGGACTCAAGGCCGTCGATCTTTTCGATGCGATGGCGGAGGGGCGCATCAAGGCGCTCTGGATCATGGCGACCAACCCGGTGGTGAGCCTTCCCAATGCGGACTTCGTGCGCCACGCGCTGAAGACCTGCCCCTTCGTGGTTCTCTCCGACTGCGTTGCCGGTACCGACACGGCCGCCTTTGCCGATATGGTGCTGCCGGCCGCGGCCTGGGGAGAGAAGGACGGCACGGTGACGAATTCCGAGCGGCGCATCTCGCGGCAGCGCGCCTTCATGGCCCCGCCCGGCGAAGCGCAGCCCGACTGGCGGATCGTGAGCGAGGTCGCGCGGCGCATGGGATTCGCCGATGCCTTTACCTATCGGAACCCGGCGGAGATCTTCCGCGAGCATGCGGCGCTGTCGGGCTTCGAGAACGGAGGTGAACGGTTCTTCGACATCTCCGGTCTTTCCGGGTTGAGCGATGCCGCCTATGACGCGCTCGAACCCGTGCGGTGGCCCATGCGCGGAGCGGGCGGTACGCCGAGGCTCTTTTCAGACGGTGTCTTTGCGACGCCGTCCGGACGTGCGCGCTTCGTTGCACCGGCATCCACAGTCGAACGGCTCGCGAATGAAAGCGCCTTCCCGCTGACGCTCAACAGCGGCCGTCTGCGCGACCAGTGGCACACCATGACGCGCACGGGTCTCTCGCCCGTGCTCGGCGCGAATGCCCCCGAACCCGTGGCGGAAATGCACGAGGAGGATGCGCGCGCCGCCGGGATCGCGGATGGCGGGCTGATGCGCGTCGTGACGGAATACGGTTCCGGCATTTTCCGTGCCTCCGTGACGCAGGCGCAGCAGCGCGGCTCGCTCTTCGTCCCGATCCACTGGTCGGATGTGAACAGCGCGATGAGCAGCGCGGGCCGCATGGTCCATCCCGAAGTCGATCCGATCTCGGGGCAGCCCGCTTTCAAGCACACCCCCGCCCGCGCCGAAGCCGTCATGCCGCTCTGGCGGGGTTTCTTTCTTTCGCGGCAGGAAATCGCGCCGCCCGGCTGCGGCTATTGGGCGAGCCGCCGCGTGGACGGCGGATGGATCTGCGAGATGGCGGGCCTGTCGGAAGGCGAGGCGCCGCCCGAGCTCGATCTCCTTGCGGGCGAAAGCGCCGGTGCTGCCGGTGGATATGAGGAGCTGGAGATGCGCGACGGTCACGCGGGCGCGCTTCGTCAGGCACGCCTCGGGAACGGACGCCTGACCGATTGCCTGATCCTCACGCGCGGCGGGAAGCTGCCGCCGCGCGACTGGCTGGCCAGCCTCCTGCTCGCCGATGAGATCGACGAGACGACGCGGCGCGTCTTTCTTTCCGGACGGGCGGGCGAGGGCGCAGCGGATAGCCGCCTCGTCTGCGCCTGCATGGGCGTGCGGTCTGACGCCATTCTCGCCGCGATCGCGAAAGGGGCCTGCAACGCCGCCTCGGTCGGCGTGCAGACGGGCGCGGGCACGAATTGCGGATCATGCCGCTCGGAAATCCGCAGCCTGATCGAACGCGTGGAAACGGAGGAAGCAGCATGACCTTTCCCGAGCGGAAGGCGCCATTCGTTTCCTTCGTCGGCGCGGGGCCGGGCGACCCTGAACTTCTCACGATCCGCGCGCTGCGGCGCCTCGAGCAGGCGGACATCGTGCTCCACGACGCGCTCGGCACGGCGGAAATTCTGAATCTCTTGCCCTCTTCCGCGCGCCGCGTGAATGTCGGCAAGCGCGCCGGACGGCACGCCATGCCGCAGGATGAGATCAATCGCCTGCTCGTCAATCTTGCGCAACGCGGAAAGCGCGTCGTGCGGTTGAAAGGCGGCGATCCCGTCATCTTCGGCCGTCTCGATGAGGAGACGGCGGCGCTCTCGGCCGCCGGCATCGGTTTCGAGGTTGTGCCCGGCATCACGGCCGCTTCCGCCGCCGCAGCATCCGCCGGACTATCTCTCACCAGACGGGGCGACTCCCGGCGCGTTCAGTTCGTAACGGGCCACACGAAAGAGGGAGAGCCGTTCGACCCGGTTGCATCGGGCGTCGCCTCTCCGGGCGTCACCAGCGCGATCTACATGGCCCGCGGGGCCGTGAGACGGGTTCGGGCAGGGCTGATTGAAACCGGTTGGGCGAGACAAACGCCTGTTCTCATCGTCGCGGGCGCGAGCCAGTCCGGCGAGATCAGGATCGCAAGCCGTCTCGATGGTCTGGAACAGGCCGTCCTCTCGCTGCCGCGCGACCTGCCTCTGGTCCTGATCGTCGGGCCGGCTGTCGCTTCAACGCAAATGAACGGCAACGCGGATGCAGATGTCCCCCGTCGCCATCATCCAGGCCCCGGCGGCTGGACGATACCCGCCGAGGTGCCGGTCGATGCGCCGCCGATGCGATCTCCATCGGACTTCTCAGGGCGTCGCGGCGTTCGGTAGGTGTCTTCCCGCTCTACCGGAAGCGCTCTTTACCCTCAGCGCGGCGCAAGCCCGTTCATCAGCAGGTTGATATATTCGTCAACGAGCTTCCTGTCCGCCGGCTGGCTTGGTCGCGGGTGCCATTGGCCGATGGAGTTGAGGGCACCGGCAAGCGCAAAGGCGGTGATCTTCGGGTCCGACGAGGCGATCGACCCGTCCGCGATTCCATCGGCGACGAGCTGCCTGATCTTGCGGTCGATCTCGCTCTTGATCCGCCGCACTTTCTTCCGGCTTGCCTCCGACAGTTCGGCGTCGCTGATGCGCACGGCGCAGCGCCCGAAATCCGTCTCGATCACCGCGGCATAGCCCTCGAGATAGGCGACCAGGCGCGTCCTTCCGTTTCCTTCCGCCGCGCTGCCCGCCGCTTCCAGCATGTCGAGCCCGTGTTGCACGCAGGCAAAGAGCATCGCTTCCTTGTTCTTGAAATAATAATAGAGCGTGGGCTTCGTGACGTTCAGCGCCTGCGCCACCTCGTCGAGAGAGACGCGGTGATAACCCCTTTCCGAAAACACATGTGCCGCCGCCGCAAGCACCGCCTCGCGCTTCAGCGCGCGCTCGGTCTTGCGCTCGGTTTCGTTCTTCCAGGGCGATGCGATTGCGGCTTTGGCCATGCGGGAATCTCCGGATTCGGGCGCGCCAGGGGCACGGGCCCACGCTGCTTTGACAGAATACTATATAGAAACTATGTTACTTCAAAGTAGAAAAGCCGGTAACTGCCGCGCCCGGCCGGGACGAGCAGGGCCGCGATGACAGAGGAGTGACGACGATGGCGAATCGTGTGGTTGTGGCAGGCGTCGGAATGCTTCCCTTCGTGAAGCCCGGCGCCAGCGCCTCTTACGACGAGATGGGCGCGGAGGCTGCGCGTCTTGCGCTGAAGGACGCGGGCATCGACTACGACAAGGTCGAGCAGGCCTATGTCGGCTGGGTCTACGGCGATTCGACCTCCGGTCAGGCCGCGCTCTACAAGGTCGGCCTCACGGGCATTCCCGTCGTCAATGTGAACAACAACTGCTCCACCGGCTCTTCCGCGCTCTTCCTCGCGCGCCAGGCCGTCGAGGCGGGCATCGTCGATTGCGCGATTGCGCTCGGCTTCGAGCAGATGACGCCGGGCGCGCTCGGCGCGGTGTTCGACGACCGCCCCAATCCGCTTGGCGACTTCCTGAAGATTGCCGATGACAGTTTCCAGGGGGCAGGCGAAGTGCCGATGGCGCTCCGCCTCTTCGGCGGCGCGGGCTACGAATATCAGGAGAAGTACGGCGCGAAGAGCGAGACCTTCGCCAGGGTGCGCGAAAAGGCGAGCCGCCACGCGGAACACAACGAACGCGCGATCTTCCGCACGCCGGTCAGCGTCGACGACGTCATGCAGTCGCCGAAGATGTTCCTGAACCTGACGCGCCTCCAGTGCTGCCCGCCAAGCTGCGGCGCCGCCGCCGCGATCCTGTGCTCCGAGGGTTTCGCGCGCAAGCACGGGCTCGATGCGAGCATCGTCATCGCCGGTCAGGCCATGACGACGGACTATCCCTCGACCTTCGCCGAGAAGAGCCTCATCAAGGTCGTCGGCGCCGACATGACGAAGGAAGCCGCCCGCCGCGTCTACGAGCAGGCAGGCATCGGCCCGGACGCCATCGATGTCGTCGAGCTGCACGACTGCTTCACGACGAACGAAGTCATCACCTATGAGGGCCTCGGCCTCTGCCCCGAAGGCGGTGCCGAGAAATTCGTCTGGGACGGCGACAACACCTATGGCGGCAAGGTCGTGACCAACCCGTCCGGCGGCCTTCTTTCCAAGGGCCATCCGCTTGGCGCAACCGGCCTCGGCCAGTGTGCGGAACTCACCTGGCAGTTGCGCGGCCAGTCCGGCAAGCGCCAGGTCGAGGGCGCGCGCGTCGCGCTCCAGCACAACCTCGGTCTTGGCGGCGCCTGCGTCGTTACTCTCTACGAACGCAGGGCGTGAGCTCCGTCCCAGCCCGGCATGGCACTCAGCTCATCGAACCGAGCTTCTTCGCAACGCGTTTCACCGCCGTCGTGATGACGACGAACGAGACGTAGAGCGTGACCGGAATGTTGAGGAGCCCGATCGCAAGGAAGATAGCCGGGATCGAAAGGCCCTCGTCGGAAAGCCAGAAGATGAAGCCCGACGCGCCCACCATCGCGAGCGCGTTCAGCACATTGTTGACCGCGATCAGCCGCGCCCTGTAGTGCGGCTCGCTCCGCGCCTGCAGGATCGCATAAAGCGGCACGATGTAGAGCCCGCCGCAAATCGCGATGCCGAAAAGGTCGCCCACGATGCGCCAGTTCTCGGGCAAGCTCAGAAAGGCCATGATGCCGATGAACTCGCCCGTCCTGGTGGCGAGCAGCGGTTCGCTCGCGAAGAAAAGATCGGCGGAGAAGATCGTGATGCCGAGCGCCCCCACCGGCACGTAATAGTCGCGCACCTTTCCGCCCAGCAGCTTGTCGCAGAGCAGCGAGCCGATGCCGATGCCGATCGAAAAGATGGTCAGCAGCATCGCGACGATCTGCTCGTTGCCGCTCAGTACACCGCGCGAGAAGACCGGGAACAGGATGATGAAGACCGATCCGACGAGCCAGAACCACGAAATCCCGATGATGGAACGGAAGATCGGCAGGTCGCGATATCCGAAACGGATCATGTGGAAGGTTTCGGACACGAAATTGTAGTTGATCTTCATGCCCGGGCTCGCCGCCGGGCGATCGGGAATCTGCCGCGACGTCAGCCAGCCGAGTGCGGCGACGCCGATGCAGAGGATGGAAACAACCGTCAGCCCATACGCCCGCAGAACGATCAGGCTGCCGAGCAGCGTGCCTATCAGAATGACGAGGAAGGTTGCGGTTTCGATCAGCGCGTTGCCACCGACGAGTTCGTCTTCCTCGAGCAGTTCCGGCAGGATGCCGTATTTGAGCGGCCCGAAGATCGCCGATTGTGCGCCCATGAAGAAGAGCACTGTCAGCAGCATGACTGGCGCCTCCAGGGCGAAGCCCACGGCCGCCGCGATCATGATCAAGATTTCGAAAAGCTTCACCTTCCGGATAAGCCCCGCCTTGGGCAGCTTGTCGGCGAACTGGCCCGCCGTCGGCGAAAACAGGAAGAAGGGCAGGATGAAGATACCGCCCGCAAGCGCCACCAGCGTCTGCGTGTCGATGCCCTCGAGGTTCGCCGCCGCCGAATAGGTGATGAGGATCACCAGCGCGTTCTTGAAGATGTTGTCGTTGAACGCACCCAGCGCCTGCGTCACGAAGAGCGGCAGGAAGCGCGGTGAGATGAGCAGCCTGAACTGCGAGTGATGTTGCGTCTCGCTCATGCTCTCTCTCCTACCAGCCGCGCCGTTTCCGCTTCGATCGTGTCTTCGAGCACGCGCATGAAGGTATCCTTGTCGAGTCCCGTGCGGATCGGTTCGAGGAAGGAAAGCACCACCTTGCCGGGCGTCTTGCGCCAGGCGCGGCACTGCCAGCAAAGCCCGACATTGGTCGCCACCGGCGTTACCGGCAGCTCGAGATCGGCATAGAGGTGATAGACGCCGACCTTGTAGCGTTCGCGGTCGCCGACCGGCACGAGCTGCCCCTCGGGATAGATGAGGATGTGCCGGCCATTGTCGTAGGCGCGTTTCGCCGCCGTGCTCAGCGTGTTGCGTTCCGTGCCGCCGCCGCAGGTGTCGACCATGATCATGTCGAGCTTGGTGAGAATGCGGCCGACGGCCGGATAATCGAGCAGATCCTTCATCGCCACGGTCGCGATCTGCGGCAGCAGCGAGAGCACGAGAATGCCGTCGGAAAAACTCTGATGCTTCGAGGCGATCAGGCTCGGTCCTTCGACGGGAATGTTCTCGCGCCCGCGCACTTCCATGTGGATGCCGGCGACATGCCTGAGCAGCCACACGATCCCCTTCGCCCACCAGTGCAGCACCGCCGCCAGCGGCTTCGGCGAATGGAGGTAGGTAAGCGGCAGGCAGGCGATCGCGACGAGCGCCGTGAAGCCGTAAAAGGCGATGTTGAACAGAAAGGACCGCATGGGCGTTTCCCCTATTTGCCGGCCGGTTCGAGATGCAGGATGTCGATCACGCTTTTCGAGAACAGGTCGCGATGCTTGATGAGCGGCCCCTTCAGTCGGCCGAACGCCTTGAAGGTGACGGCCTGCAGAACAATGCCGAGCGCCATCGCCGCGCGTACATTCGCATCGTCCTTCGGAATTTCCCTCCGCTTCATCGCTGCCTCGATGACCTCGACGACGACGCTCACGGGGTTCGGCAGCTTCGGGTCGAGATAGCGCAGCAATGTGTACTGGTTCACTTGGTGATAGCGGAACAGAAGCCAGTCCCCGTCTGCCATGTTGCAATAGACCTCGACGATGGCGCGCGCCTGCTCGTCGATATGGTCGTATTTCGCCGCCGCCGTCTTGATCGCTTCGGCAAGGCTCGCATGCTGGCGCATGAAAAGTTCTCGGGCGAGCGCATCCTTGCTTTCGAAGTGCCGATAGATCGTCCCCTCGGAAATCTTCACTGCCTCGGCGATCTGCTTTGTCCGCGTTTCCATGATCCCCTGGGAAACGAAAAGTTCCAGGGCAGCACGTTCGATCTCGGTCTTGGTGTTGGGGCCGCGGGGCATTCGAGGCTCTCTTCTTTCTGGTCGCAATTGAGTCGGTTGGGTGAAAGCGTATCAGGTTCCCTGCGAAAGAGGCGCACCCGCATGTGCGCCCGGCAGAAGCCGCATCTCGCCGCCCGCCATCTGGCGCCGCAACTGCGCCAGCGGTGCGGAAAGGTCCCGTCCGTCGTAGAGCAGGGCGCTTTTCGTCATCATCGCCGCCACGCGCTTGCGCTCGGCCGCCATCGCGCCTGTCAGTTTCTCGCTCATCCGGCGCACGGCCTCGGCCCAGGCCGGCCGCGCCCCGGCAAGTGCTTCGCGCAGCCACTGGCCGAGCTGCTTTGCGTCCTTTTCGATCTTTGCCCAACCGTGCCGCGCGGTGTTGATCCGCTTGCGGACAAGGTTGAGTTCCGCCTCGCAGGCACGCTTGCGGAGGGTCCATTGCGCCGTGGCCCTCGCGAGTTTCCCGATGGCGGCGTCTCCCGTCGCCTCCGCCGCGGCGAGGGCATCGGTCAGGCAGACGAGCCGTGCGTCGATCCTTGTCAGCGCCGCCTTGTAGCGGAGTTCGCTTTCGACATGGCAGTCCAGCATCTTCGCCTCGGCGGCGATCCGTTGATGCGCCCGCCGGATGTCCTCGAGCGCCCGGCTTGCGCGCGCTTTCAGCTCGGCGCGGCCTGCCGCGCTCGAAGTCCGGATCCGGTTGAGAAACGTGCGAAGGGTGAACATGGGTCCTGCTCCTTTTGCCGGGCGCCGGAGGCGTCCTGTTGCAATGAAAGTAAGTGAGTACACACTTCTTGTCAAGGCCGTAATGCACCTCTGTCTGAATTTCGTGAGAAGCGTTAGTGAACTGTTTTCGTTGGATAAATGCGGGAAACAAGCCGCCGGGCCCTTGAGAAGGGGACCGGCCAGGCCCGCTCCGCCACGAGGAAAAGAAGCCCCGCCACGGCGCCGCCCGCATGGCCCTCGAAGGCTGCGGGCCAGGGCGTATAGAAGAAGAGCGTCTCCGCCGTCACCGCCTCGTAGACGATCTTCGCAAGTGACAGAAAGCCGATCAGCGCGATGAAGCCGCTCCGCTTCTGCCGCCATGCTTCCACGATCATCACGGCCCAGAGCGCATTCAGCACGCCCGAGAAACCCGCATACTGGGAAAGCTGCGTCGGGCTCAGAAGGATCGCCGTGTCGATCGCGGCGACGCCGGCGAAAATGATCGCGCCCTGCCGGGTGTAGGAAATGCCCTCGTCATGCCGCGCCATCACCGCGAGGACGAGATAGGCGAGCCCGTTCCAGATCAGGTGCTGGAAGTTGAGATGGACGAGATGTCCGGTGACAAGCCGCCACAGCTCTCCATCCATGATCTTCGCCCGGTCGAAGATGAGCATGTCGCTCGCAGCCGCGCCGATATGATGGATGAGCGCCATCGCACCGGTGAGGAGAAGGGGAAACCATGGCAGGGAGATCCCGCCATGGTTTCGTTCGCTCTGGCCCTCCGGCTGCATGCTCAGGCCTTGGCGGCCCGCTGGCGCACCCGCACCAGGTGGAACAGGCCGAGCAGCAGCAGAAGCGCCGGTCCAGCCGCACCGCCGCCGCCGCCGCCGCCGCCACCACCGCCGCCGGACGAAGCGATATGTGTGCGCGGTGCATTGCCCACCGGCGCCGAAGCGAAAGTCGGTGCCGCGTTCTGCCGCGCGTTGCGGGCGTCCGCTTCCGCCGTCAGCCTCTGCTGGTTGTTCCGGGCGATGCCTTCCTGCGCGAAGATCTCCTCGCGCACCACAACCATGGATGTGTAGGGCGTGAGCAGTCCGTATTCGATGGCCGTGTCGGCAATCGACTGTTCGGAATCCGCGTCCTCGCCGATCACGGCCAGTTGCCGCATCTCGTCCTCGATGCGCGAAAACGCCCAGAGCCTTTCGATTTCGGGGTTGAGGCCGGCGGTCTCGGGCATGTCGAGGGTGGCTTCATAGACCTTCGGCTTGCCGTCGACCTTGCCGCGCACGCGGAATTTCGCCGGACCCGAGCCCCAGTAATGCCCGAACACGACCAGCTGCTCGCCGCGATAGAGCCCGCCTTTCAGTTCCGGCGTCACGTCGGCAACCTTCACGCCGTCGACGCTGACGTCGATATCGCTCAGCGAGTGGTGCGACAGCCGGGTCACGGCGGTCATCAGCCGCCCCGTGATGTCGTCGCTGTTCGAGACGTTCATGGTCGTGCCGCCCGAGATCGCGGCAAGATGCTCGAGCATCGGCCGGTCGGCGCCGTTGCCCATCACGACGGTGAAGAGCCGCATGTCCTGAGAGGCGGCAAGATCGACGAAGTCCTTCCGCTCGTGCGGCCCGACATTCGCGACGCCGTCAGTGATCAGAACGACGCCGCTCGGCCTGTCTTCATCGAGATCGTCGAGGCCGTCCTGAAGCCCGGCATAGAGATTGGTGCCGCCGCCGATCGGTACATTGCGCAACTCGGAAATGGTCTGCTGAACCTCCTGCGGCGTCGCGGAGCGGAAGCCGCTGAACATCCGCATCGCCCTGTCGTCGAAGAAGATGACGCGGAAGCGATCCTGCGACGGCAGCGCTTCAAGTGTTCTACCGATGCCTTCCTTCAGCGTTTCGAATTTCGCCTCCATCGACCCGGACCGGTCGAGAATGAAGGTCCAGTCGCGGCCGCCCGTGATCGTCGCATTGTCCTCGCCCGGCGTCAGCACGGCCATGAAGGTGCCGGTTCCCTCCGCCGTTTCCTTGTAGGTCAGCACGTCGAGCGAGCCCGCCAGTCCGGGCTTCTGCCGCCAGTAAAGGGCGACGTCCTTGTTGAGCGCCGCCGCTGAAACCTGCGCCGCCGCGGCCGACACGGCCTCTTCCGCACGGTTGCTGCCGCGCGCGATCGAGACGTGCCAGCTCCCGTCGGCGTCCTGGCGCACCGCTGCATCGGGATGTTCGGGCAGCCGCAGGGCTTCCACCGGATAGGACGTGCGCATCGTCACGTCGAAACTGAAGCTGCCTGTCACCTCGTCCTTCATCTGCCAGAAGGACGCGACGGCCGCATCTTCGGTCCCGCCTTCTTCCAGCGGATAGACATAGCGCCCGACGCCCGCATCGAGCTTTGCGGGTTGCACATAGGACATGCGGATGCGCACGTCGGAATTGGCGCGCACCGGCCATACCGACATCTGGAAGCGCCGGAAATCTTCCTGCTCCGCCAGCGCCGTTTCGCGGTCCGCCGCTTTCTCCCTTTCGTAGAGCGTCCGCGCGTCCTCGCGCTTCATCACTTCCGCGGTCACCGGCTTGCCGTCGATCCAGTAGGTGAATTCGCCGACGGCGGCGTGCTGCGGCACCGGAAAGGCATAGACCGCCTCGAGGTCGCTCCCGCCCGGATTGCGGAACGTCTGTTCGATGGTCGTGGTCGCGTAGCCGTTCTCGATCAGCACGTCGACATGGTGATCCTCGATCGCGAGCGGCGTGGAGGAATTTGCTGGCGTGAGCAGCCCGGCGGCATCCGCCGGTTGCGCCGCCATCATCATTGCCGGCAGGGCGAGCGCCGGAAGCAGGCTTGCCCTGCGGACGAAACCGCCTGAAAGACTTCGCATGTTCGTCTCCTCTGGTTGAGCGGTGTCGGGTGGGGTGTCGAATATGTAAGTGGTTACACACTTACATCGGGGTAATGTAAGCGAGCACCCGCTTACTTCAAGGGAAAAACCGCATGCCGCGCGGAAACCGGGCCGGACCCCCCGGATTCCGTGGAAATCCGGGCCGGAAAATCTGAAAGGAGGGCGGCCTCCGGAACGGGCGAACCTTCCAGTGGATGGATGAAATCTCCTCGACCGCCTATATAGGAGCCATCGCCATTCACTCTTCTTCTTCGAGGACAACAATGCAGATGGACAAACTCGCCGCGCCGCTCGTGCTCGCCCGCGGCCCCGCCATGAAGAACCGCTTCATGCTGGCCCCGCTCACCAACACGCAGAGCCACCCCGATGGCCGTCTCTCCGACGAGGAGTTCCGCTGGCTCACCATGCGCGCCGAAGGCGGCTTCGGCTCACCATGACCTGCGCCGCCCATGTGCAGGCGGGCGGGCAGGGCTTTCCCGGCCAGCTCGGCGTCTGGGACGACAGGCATCTCGAAGGGCTGACGCGGCTCGCCGCCGCCATCAGGGCGCAGGACTCGGTCTCCTCCGTGCAGCTTCACCACGCCGGCATCCGCTCGCCGAAGGAGATCGTGGGCGATGTCGTCGGCCCCTCCGACGACAAGGACACGGGCGGCCGCGCGCTGACGACCGCCGAGGTCGAGAAACTCCGCGACGATTTCATCGCCGCCGCGAAGCGCGCCGAAAAGGCCGGCTTCGACGGCGTCGAGGTCCACGGCGCACATGGCTACATCCTCGCGCAGTTCCTCTCGCCGGAGTTCAATCGCCGCGACGACGTTTACGGCGGCGCGCTCGAAAACCGCGCCCGCCTGATCTTCGAGATCGTGAACGGCATCCGCGCCGCCTGCCGCCCGGATTTCCAGCTCGGCATTCGTCTGTCGCCGGAACGTTTCGGCCTGAAACTCGCCGAGATCCGCGACGTCGCCGCCGAACTTCTCGCCGATGCGAAGATCGACTTTCTCGACATGTCGCTCTGGGATGTGAAGAAGGAACCGGTGGAAGAGGAATTCCATGGCCGCTCGCTGATGAGCGTCTTCACGGAATTGCCGCGCGGGCAGGTGCGCCTCGGCGCCGCGGGCAAGATCGCCAGTGCCGCGGACGCCGCCTGGGTCATCGAGGCCGGCTGCGACTTCGCCGTGATCGGCCGCGCCGCGATTCTCCGCCACGACTTCCCGCGCCGCGTGCTCGCCGATCCTTCCTACGTGTCGCCGCCGCTCCCGGTCACGGAGCAGCATTTGCGCGACGAAGGCCTCAGTCCCGCTTTCGTCACCTACATGCGCAACTGGAAGGGTTTCGTCGCGGAAGAAGCCGCCTGATCAGTTTCCCCGCGCCGCGATCTTCTGAAGCCAGGGGCGAATGGGCAGGAACAGCCGGTAGCCGAGCGCGAGCCCCCAGGAAAAAGGCGGAACACGGAAGATGATACCGGGAACACGAAGACCGGGCAGCGCCGCCCAGAGTTCCGCGAACGCCGCGCCGCCCGTGACGAGAACGCCGTCCGTCCGCATCACATGGAAGCGCTTCATCGCCGCCGCGCAGTCCGGGGCGCCGGCGCCGCCTCGATAGGTTTCGATGCTCACATCGATCCATTCGATCTCGTCCGCTCCTTTGCGGCGGCGATAGAAATCGATCTCGCGGCGGCAAAGCGGGCAGGAGCCGTCGAAATAGACCTTGCAGGTCGGTTTCCCGTTCTGCGTCACCACGCTATGGCCTCGCCCTTGTGGTCGAAGAACCCGCCGCTGTCCGCGCTCGTCAGGCGATCCACGACGCTCGCGATATCGCTTGCGGCTTCCTCCGCCGGGCGCACATGGAGGCCGGTCTTCTCGAAGGGTGCCGATAGCGCGCTCGCCACCGTGCCGGGATGAACAGAAAGACAAACGGCCTCGGGCTTGCGGCGTGCCGTTTCGATGGCAGCGGTGTGCAGAAGCTGGTTGAGCGCTGCCTTCGATGCCCGGTAGCTGAACCAGCCGCCGAGCCTGTTGTCGCCGATGCTGCCGACTTTGGCGGAGAGGGTCGCAAGAACGGATTTTCCCTCGCGCGGCAGCAAAGGCAGAAAATGTTTCATCAGCAGCGCCGGACCTGTCGCATTCACGGCAAATGCGTGGGCCATGTGCTCGGGCGTGATGTCGCGCAGGCTTTTCTCGGGCATGAATCTGTCATCGTGAAGAAAACCTGTCGCGTCGAGAAACAGCCGCAGATCCCCGTTCATCGCGGCAATGGCGCGCGCGGCGCTGGCGACCGATCTCTCATCGAGAATATCGAGGGGGATCGTTCCGCGGCGCGACAGCCGAACCACCGCGCGAAAGCGCCCGCACGCCTCCGCCATATCGGCAAACGCGCCGCCGATGGCGCCGCTTTCCCCGGCAATCACGGCAATCCCGCCGCCGGGGAACGAGGTGAAGCCGGGTTGTGTGCTGTCGGTCATGAACCTTCGCCTGGCCGGGGATGCTCTTGAGAGTCATACGTCCCGGACCGCCCGGAGGTTCACTTGCCGTTCCGGTTCACCACGTATCGATGAAGGCGCGGGACGGTTTCGCTTCCATCGGCGGCAGCGATTTCAGCCCCCGCGTCACCCAGTGCCGCGTTTCCGCCGGATCGATCACCGCGTCGATTTCAAGGAACGACGCCATGTTGGTCGCCTTCCCGTTCTCGTAATAGCGGTCGACCATCTTGCGGTAGAAGGCGTCGCGCTCCTCCGGATCCTCGATGGCCTCCATCTCGCGGCGATAGCCGAGCCGGACCGCCCCTTCGAGCCCCATCCCGCCGAACTCGCCCGTCGGCCAGGAGATGTTGAAGAACGGCGCGTGGAAGCTCCCCGCCGTCATCGCCTGCGCGCCGAGCCCGTAGCCCTTGCGCAGCACCACCGCGAACAGCGGCACGCTCATGTTCGCCGCCGTCACGAACATGCGGCTCACATGGCGCACCTGCGCCTCTTTCTCGATCTCCGGTCCGACCATGAAGCCCGGCGTATCGCAGAGCGACAGGATCGGCAGCCCGAACGCATCGCAGAGCTGCATGAAGCGCGCCGCCTTGTCCGCCGCCTCCGCGTCGATGGCGCCGCCGAGGTGATAGGGATTGTTCGCCATCAGCCCCATCGGCCGCCCTTCCATGCGAATGAGCGCCGTCTTGATGCCGATGCCGAATTCGCGCCTGAGTTCCAGCACCGAGCCTTGGTCCGCCACGCCCTCGATCACCTTGTCGATGTCATAGGCGCGCAGCCGGTTCTCCGGGATCATGTGGCGCAGCAGCCGCTGGTCGCTCGCCTCCCAGTTCTCGATCGGCCCCTGGAAATAGGAGAGGTATTTCTGGCAGGCGTCGATCGCCTCTTCCTCGTCCTTCACGAAGATGTCTATGACGCCGTTCCTGCGGTGAACCTCCGCCGGGCCGACTTCCTCCGGCGTATAGACGCCGAGCCCGCCGCCCTCGATCATCGCCGGGCCACCCATGCCGATATTGGAATCCGCCGTCGCGATGATGACGTCGCAGCAGCCGAGCAGCGCCGCATTGCCCGCAAAGCACCGCCCTGCCGTCATGCCGACCAGAGGCACCTTGCCGGAAAGCGTCGCAAACGTGTGGAAGCTCGGCGTGTCGAGCCCGGCGACGCCTGCCGTGTCCGTGTCGCCCGGCCGTCCGCCGCCGCCTTCCGCCAGCAGCACGATCGGCAGCTTCTGGTCCCGCGCGAGAAACAGCATGCGGTCCATCTTCTTGTGGTTCATCGCGCCTTGCGTGCCCGCGAACACGGTGAAGTCGTAGCCCATCACCATGGCGCGCGCCTTCTCCTCGCCGAAGAGCTGCGCGTTGACGGTTCCGATGCCGGAGACGAGCCCGTCCGCCGGGCTCATCTTCAGGAGTTCCTCCATCGAGCGGCGCCTGCGCTGCGCGGCAAGCGCCAGCGCGCCATATTCGATGAAGCTCCCCTCGTCGCAGAGCTGGTCGATATTCTCGCGCACGGTCCGCTGGTTGCGCTTGCGCCGGCGCGCGACCGCGTCGGGCCGGTTCTCGTCGAGTCCCAGCGCGTGCCGGTCGATCACATGTTGCAGGTCGGGCCGGATATAATCCGGATCGACCGCTTCTTCCGTTACTGCCGCCGCGTCGCCGCCCGCGCTCTCCTCGATGAAGAGGATCGGCTCGCCTTCCATCAGCGTCGCGTTGCGAACGGCCGCCACTTTCCGCACCGTGCCGCCGAAGGGCGCCGCAATCGTGTGCTCCATCTTCATCGCTTCGAGCACCGCGATCTGCTGGCCCTTCGCGACCGTCGCGCCTTCCGCCACGTCGACGGAGATCACCTTGCCCTGCATCGACGAGGGAACCGGTGTCGTCCCCGCCGGCCCCTCCACATGTTTCGCCGCCGCCGCGCCCGCGCCGTTCCCGCCGGTGAAATAACGCCCCGGCATCGCTTCGGCTTTCGCAAGCTCGCCCGCATGTTCCGCAATGAAGCCTGTGCTCACCTCGTTCGCCTGCACGTCGTCCCGCGCCATCAGCGCCTGCAGGAAGGAAAGGTTCGTCGTCACGCCCTCGATCTGGAATTCGCTGAGCGCGCGCCGCGCCCGCGCCACCGCATCGGCATAGGCGGGCGAGGGCGAATGCGCGATCAGCTTCGCCAGCAGCGAGTCGTAGTTCGGGCTGGTGCGGTATCCGGCATAGCCGAACGTGTCGACGCGGATGCCCGGCCCCGAAGGCGGGTTGAACGTATTGAGCACGCCGCCCGTCGGCACCGCCGCGCCCGTTTCGTCCATCCGCTCCATGTTGACGCGGAGCTGGATCGCGAAACCGCGTGGGACCGGCGTCTCCGTCAGCCCCACCTCCTTCAGCGTCGCGCCGCCCGCGATCCTGAGCTGCGTCTTCACGAGGTCGACGCCCGTCACTTCTTCGGTAACCGTGTGCTCCACCTGCAGCCGCGGGTTCGCCTCCATGAAGGCAATCGCGCTGTCGGCATTCTTCGCTTCCGTGTCGATCAGGAATTCGAACGTGCCGAGCCCCTTGTAGCTCGCCGCGCCCGCGAGCTTCCGCGCCGCCTCCGTCAGGCGCTTGCGCATCGCATAGTCCAGCGTCGGGCTCGGCGCGATCTCCACCACCTTCTGGTGCCGCCGCTGCAGCGTGCATTCGCGCTCGCCGAGATCGATCACGGTCTTGCCGTCGCCCACGATCTGGATTTCGATGTGGCGCGCTTTCCGCACCAGCTTCTCGACATAGATGTCGCCGCTGCCGAACGCCGCCGTCGCTTCCGAGCGGCAGCGTTCGTAAGCCTCCGCCAGCTCCTTCGCGTCGCTCACCGCGCGCATGCCCCGGCCGCCGCCGCCCGCCAGCGCCTTCAGCATCACGGGCGCGTTCACCTTCTCCATGAAGGCGCGCGCCTCCTCGAGGCTTGTCGCCCCGTTCGTGCCCGGAAACAGCGGCACGCCTTCCTTCTCGGCCAGCGCCCGCGCCTGCGCCTTGTCGCCGAAGAGCCGCAGCGCTTCGGGCGAAGGCCCGACGAAAATAATGCCTTCCTTCGCGCATTCTTCCGCGAAACCGGCATTCTCGCTCAGGAACCCGTATCCCGGATGGATCGCGTCGCATCCCGCCTTCTTGGCTTCCGCCACGATCTGCGCAATTTCGAGATAAGCCGCCGCCCCCGTCCCCGTCAGCGGCAGCGCCTCGTCGGCGGCACGCACATGCAGCGACAGCGCATCGTCTTCCGCATAGACGGCGACGGTCCGCAATCCGAGTTCGGAACCCGCGCGCGCAATGCGCACGGCAATCTCGCCGCGATTGGCGATCAACAGGCTTTTCATGGGATAGGGCCTCCCTCGCCCTTCAATGGCTTTTGACAATTTGAGTAGGGAGGCGGGCCGCGCCTGTCAAACCTTCGCTCGCCCGCGCCCGGCTCCGTGAGAACAGACAGGAAACGGCTTGCCGCCCGCCGCTCCGGTGTGAAGCGGCTTCGGTTGACCTCGCTTCGCGCGGGCCTAGGTCGTTTCCGAGGCCACAAGGTCGCCGGGGAAGGGAGGACGTTTGTCCGCAAAGCCGATTGCGATTGCCGCTGCGGGCGCCGTGTGCTGCGCCCTCGCGGCGCTGCCCGTCCGCGCGGCAGAGAGCGAAGCCGCGCCTCCGGATGAAGCCGGGCCTTCCGAAGAAGCCGCGCCCGTTTTCGATCTCGGCGGTGCGCTCCGCGTCAACTTCTACAACAAGAGCTGGGAGGCGCGGCAGAAGCGCCGCAGCATTTCGCAGAATCTCCGCCTCGACACGGCGATGATCGACGCCTCTTTTGAATCCGGCCGCTGGGACGGCTCGGCGCAGTACCGCTTCTATTATTACAGCGACGGCGACCAGCTCACCCATTTCCCGCATCACGCCTGGGTTGGCTACAGGCTCGACAGTCGCCAGAAGCTCCAGGCCGGCATCCAGAAGGTGCCCTTCGGCCTGCTTCCCTTCGCCTCCAACAATTTCTTCTTCTCGCTCGCCTTTTATGCAGGCCTCGAAGACGACTACGATTTCGGCTTCCGCTACAGCCGCGACATGGGGCCTTGGACGCTCGACGCCGCCTGGTTCCCGATGGACGAGGGAAGCTGGTCGGGCGACAGCGAGGACAGCGCGCGCTATTCCTACGATATCGTCACGGACGGCACGCGCGACAATGACGAGCGTCATCAGGTCAATCTGCGCCTCGCGCGCAGCTTCGCGCTCGGCAACGGCGTGACGGGCGAAGCGGGGGCGTCGTTCCAGTATGGCCTCATCCCCAACGGCATCACCGGCCGCAACGGCCACCGGAATGCGCAGGCGCTGCATGCAAGCTTCGACTACGGACCCTGGAACCTGAAGACGGAAGCGATCCGCTACGCCTTCGACCTCGAAAATCCCGCCGGCCAGGACGATCGCTACGTCGTCATGGGCGCTTTCGACTTCCCCTATCGCGTCGCCGCGCGCGGCGCGATCTATGTCGCGGGCCTCGCCTATGCATGGGACACGGTGGAGGAGACGGGCGGTCTCCTGAAAAGCGTCACCTTCTACAACGACTACAGCTATCTCGATAAGGCCGAGGACGCTTATTCGGGTAGCCAGCAGAATGTGCTCGGCGCGGGGCTCGATTTCGACGGCCCGCTCTATGTCACGCTCGATTGGGCGCTCGGCCGCAACAACGCCTATATCGGGCCCGAATTCACGCGCGCGCTTGCGGACGGCGGCACGGGCGGCGGCTGGTCGAGCCGCGTCAATCTCAACCTCGCGCTCTATTTCTGAGCGGGTGCCGCTTCGGCGAGCTTTCGCGCTTTCGCCGGGCTCATGCCCAGCAACCTCAGGATGCTCTCGCAAGCGGCCCGCGTAAGGGCAGGGTCCCGCCCCCCGTGAAGCTGCGCGCGCAGCGCCACGCCGATCAGCGCCGCCACCTGGTCGAGCAGGAAGTCCGTCACGTCGACATCGAATTTTCCCTGTTCGACGCCGCGTTCGATGTCGCTCCGGAGATAGTGATAGATGTCGCGCCGCACATCGGGCAGGTGCTCCGCGCTGCCGAGCAGCACATGCGCCCAGTCCGGTTCCGCGATGGTGATGTCGATGAACCGCGCCGTTGCCGTCGTCACGCGCTTTGCGCCGTCCTCGATCCCGGCCATCTCCTCGTCGAGCTGCCGGCTCACCGCCAGCGCGATTCCGTAGGCCGTCTCGCGGAGGATTTCGTCCTTGTCCGTGAAGTAGTTGTAGAAGGTGCCGTTCGCGAGCCCGGCCGCCTCGGTGATGTCGAGGATCTTCGCGGCCTCCATCCCCTTCGCCGCGACCACGCTGGCCGTCGCGTCGAGCAGCGCCGAGCGTGTCCGCTCGCGCTTGCCGCCGCCCGTCGTCTGTTCCTGGAAGTGTCCTTGCCGCACGCCGCGTTCCTCTGTGCCGCCCGAAGAACAGGGAGGATAGCGCGGGGACGGGCTTGACAAAAGCCATTTATGAGATGTATCTCAAATATGAGAGTAATCTCAATTTATGGAGCGCGCATGTCCCGCCTTCCCGTTCTTGTCGTGGGTGCCGGTCCGGTCGGCTGCCTCGCCGCCCTTCTTCTTGCGCGCCAGGGCATCGCCTCGCACCTGGTCGACCGGTGGCCCCGGCCCTCCTCGGCGCCCAAGGCCCATGCGGTGAACCCGCGCACGCTGGAAATCTGCGAAAGCGCCGGCGTTTCCGCCACCGCGCTCCGCCGCGCCGGCGCGAGCGCCAACGATGCCGGTTTCGTCCGCTTCATGGGCACGCTGGCGGGCCCCGAATTCGGCGCCCTGCCTTACGAGCGTCAGGACGATGCGGCCCTTGCCCACACGCCCTTTCCGCTGACCAATATCCCGCAGCCGAAATTCGAGGCGGCGCTCTTCAGGGCGATCGAGGCTGAGCCGCTCGTCTCCTTCGAGCGCGGTGTCGCCTGCACCGCGCTGGAAGAGCGAGGCGACGGCGTCGTCGCGACGCTCGCCCGCATGGGTGAGGACGAAACCGTCGATGTCGAATGCAGCTACGT
>OOGU01000007.1_pt1 | contig 67061 bp, 66 predicted proteins | sample 1670261 | NCBI WGS metagenome assembly OOGU01 (sample SAMEA98137168, study PRJEB22522) | marine metagenome | biome: marine biome; feature: marine water body; material: sea ice | place: Arctic Ocean | collected 04-Sep-2015 | depth 1.3 m
GGTCAGCGCGTGGCGCTGCGGGTGCGGGTTCTCGCTGTGGGCGAGGAGCGGGGAGTGGGCGGGGGGGGGCGGGGCGGGGTGCCGGCGGGTGACGGCGGGGTGCCGCATCGGCGTGGAGCTCAGGGACGGGTGCGCCGAGCAGGGGCGGGCTCCTGAGCGGGGACAGCGCGTCGTCGGGGCGGACGGCGAGGGCGGGCGGCGGGTGCCTGTCGAGCCGCGTCAGGGCCGCCAGAAGGTCGGCCATCTCGGCCCGGCGCTTTTCGAGCTGGGCGGTCAGCACGGCTTCCGCGCCCTTCAGTCCCTGCAACCTGTCTTCCGAGGCCGAAACGTCGGCTTCCTGGGTCTGTACGCGGGCGGCGGCGTCGATCAGCTTGCGGCGGACCTCTTCGGCTTCCGCGCGGACGGCGTCGGCCTGTGCCTGCAGCTCCTTCTGGCGCTCCAGCGTGGTGTCGATTTCCTTTTGCAGGGCTTCAAGCTCGCCGGGCTCCGCCGTCTGTGCCATGACGGGAGCGGCGGCCCCGAACATCGCCGCCAGCAGGAGCGGTCCGAGCCTTATGTAGCGGCGCTCACGCACTGACCCGGTCAGCGGTCTGTGCCGCGGTCAGCGAACGGCCGGTCATCGTCGCCGGAGCGTCCACGCCGCAGAGATGAAGAAGCGTCGGGGCAACGTCGGCGAGCGTGCCGCGTTCGAGCGAGACGTCCTTGCGGCCGCCAATCATGACGAAGGGGACGGGCGATGCCGTGGTGCGGCGGCAGGGTCCGCCGGTCTCCGGATCCAGCATCGTCTCCGCCTTGCCGTAGGTGCCGCAGAGAATCAGCGTGCCGCCACGCTTGTCGATCTGCGCGGCGATCTTTCCGAGGCACTTGTCGACCGCTTCAATGGCCGCGATTGTCGCCTTCAGATTGCCGGTTCGGCCAAGCACGGCCGGGTTTGCGAAGGCGGCGGTGATGACGTCGTGCTCGCCTTTTTTCAGAGCCGCCAGCAGTTCGCTGGTGATGCTGGCAGAAGCGAGGTCCGGCTTGCGTTCGATCTGTGCGGGCGAGTCCGTCACGAGAACGGTCTCGCCTGTAAACAACGATGCCGCGCCGCCGCGCGCGAAGGTCGAAAGGTTCGTTTCTGCGATACTTTCGGTCAGCGTCAGCTGTTTCAGTCCCGCTGCCGCAAGCGTTGCAGCAAGGCCCGGCGCAAAGGAGATCGCATCGTAGAGCGATGCGACACCGTTTCCGAGCGGGGCACCGAGCTTCACCAGCGAATAGACGCCGGACAGCACCGGGGATTTCTGCGCGAGCCCCGCGGCCAACGGGTCCGACAATGCGGCAAGGAGGCTCTGCCCGTGGTCCGGCTGCAGGTTCACGAGGAGCAGCGCATCGTCTTGCCTGATACCGCGGAACGACGACGCAAGCGCGGGCATCACCCGGTCGTCATCGAGACCCTTGCGATAGCATTCGTCCAGATAGGCGGTCGGATATTCGGTGTAGGGCGCCTCCGCATTGGCGAGCGCGCGCCACGCGGTCGCGGTCGCCGCCGGGTCGCAGCCGTCATCGAAACCATAGGCGCGGCCGAGCACGCTGCCGAGATCCGCATGTTCCGCGCCTGCGATGTCGTCGAGGAACTCGCTCAAATGATCGATGCCGCCCTGTGGACGCGTGTCCTGTCCGTCCATGACGGCGTGAACCCAGACCTTTACGCCCTCATGGCTCAAAAGCGCGGCGAGAACCGCCATGTAGTGCTGGTTGCCGGCGATGCCCGATGGCGTCACCGCGCCGATCAGGTGAACTGCGCCGCCCAGCGGGCGTACGCGGGAGACGATTTCCCGGAGGAGCGGATGTGCCGCAATGCCATTCGGTCCGTCGCTTGCAAAGGCGCGGGCGATGCGGGCGGATGGCGGTTCGACCGGGCGGCCGGCGCCAATCGTCGCATAAGCTGCCTGCGGATGTCCGGGCTTGCCGGAAGCCAGACCCACGGCTTCGCCGGCGGCTTCGAGCTGCGTTGTCGGCCATGTCGCCGCCAGCCGGTCATAGATCGGCGTCCGCGCCAGCGCGAGCGCGTTTCCGTCGCGTTCGCCGCGCGCACCCCAGCCGTCCAGCAAAGCAAGGACAAGAGGTCGAACGCCAGTCATTGCAGTCATGATGATCTTGAAATTCCGCGAGCAATTCGAGGCTCGAATCGGCGCGCCCTCCGCGCACGAAATCGGAACCTAGTGCAAGCGTCACAAAGTGTCCACTTGCCCAGGTACGCGCTTCTCACGCGCGGTGATAGGGATGGCCGGAAAGTATCGTAATGGCACGATAGAGCTGTTCGGCGAGCATGGCACGGGCGAGCATGTGCGGCCATGTCATGGCGCCGAAAGCCATGACATGGGCGGCTTTCTCGCGGATATCTGGTGCGAGGCCGTTTGCGCCGCCGATGACGAAGGCTATGTCGGCAATGCCGGTGTCGCGCCAGGTTCCCAGTCTTCTTGCGAAGGCGTCGCTGCTTTCGGTTTTGCCGCGCTCATCGAGCGCAACGAGCGTTGCACCCTTCGCCGTCGCACCGAGCAGAAGTTCCGCCTCGCGTGCCATCAGCGCGGGCGCATCGAGTTTCCGCTTTTCCTCGACCTCGTTCACGGGGCCTGCGGAAATGCCGATGCCCCGTCCGGCAGCGTCGAGGCGCGAAATATAATCGTCGACAAGAAGTTTTTCGGGGCCCGGTTTCAACCGCCCCACGGCGCAGATCTGGACGCGCATAAATCCCCCGTCCGGCTAGGCCGGCCACCCTTCAGCGGAGACGGGGAGAAGCCGCGGGCTTCGCCTGAGGGAGCTATAGCCTCAGACAGCCAGCTGGTCGGCCGGTATATCGGCAGACCACATCTTCTCCAGCCTGTAGAACTCGCGCACTTCGGGGCGGAATACATGGATCACCACGTCGCCGCCATCGATGAGCACCCAGTCGCCCTGTTTCATTCCCTCGACCTGCGACGTACCGAACCCCGCTTCCTTCATGCGGCGCACGAGATGATCGGCCACGGCGCCGACATGGCGCTGTGACCGTCCGCTCGCGACGACCATATGATCGGCGATGGGGGTCTTTCCGGTCAGATCGATGGAAACCACATCTTCGGCCTTGTCTTCCTCCAGGCTCTCGAGCACGAGAGCGAGCATCTTCGAAGACTCGCCGGTACCGGCCGCCTGCCCTTCTCGGGACGCCGCGGCCTCCTTGACTGCTCCGGCGGGCTTTGCCCGGCCGGGCTTCTGCTGGACCTTGAGGTCCTGTGATTGTCTGCTCAGGAACAAGCTCCTTGGTTTCGCGTACTGCACATCTACCTGTGGTGGCCCATCGAACGGCCGCCACAAAGAAAAGAATAAGACCGAGAGGGCATCAGTTCAATGACCGGATTCAGACGCTTGCGTGACAGAAGCGCTCAGGCAGGGTGTTTTGCCTGTGCCCGGATTTCCGTCGCGGAATACGTACTTTCCGGACCCGTCAGGAATGCGAGGGCTGGCGGCACGAGATGGGGCAGGAGGGCCGCGTCACTGGCGTCGAGCGTTGCCTCGCGCAGCGCGGTCGCGGCGGGCGAAAGCCGCGCCTTCAGCGTATAGCCGGGGCGGGGATAGACCGCGATCGGCACCGTTTCCGCGATTTCCCGCCAGTTCCGCCATTTGGGGAACTGCAGCATGTTGTCGGCGCCCATCAGCCAGACGAAGCGGATTTCGGGAAAGCGGCCTGTCAGCGCGGCGAGCGTGTCCGCTGTGTAACGCGTACCGAGCCGCGTCTCGATGTCGCTGACCACGATGCGCGGGTCCCGTGCCATCGCTTCTGCGGATGCAAGACGCTCGGCGAAAGGCGCCATACCCTTCACGGGCTTCAGCGGATTGCCGGGTGAGACGAGCCACCACACGCGGTCGAGCCCGAGCGCCTTGAGGCACATCTTCGTTATGTGGAGGTGGCCTTCATGCGCGGGATTGAAGGAGCCGCCGAGCAGTCCGACCTTCAGCCCCGGTGTCAGGAGTTCGCGCCGCGCCATCTGCCGCTTACGGGCGCACCTGGCCGCTGCCGCGCACCAGGTATTTGAAGCTGGTCAGCTGTTCGACGCCGACAGGTCCGCGTGCATGGAACTTGCCGGTCGCGATGCCGATTTCCGCGCCCATGCCGAACTCGCCCCCGTCGGCGAATTGTGTCGAGGCGTTGTGCAGCAGGATCGCGCTGTCGATTTCCGCAAAGAAGCGCTCGGCGGTCTTCTGGTTGCCGGTCACGATGCAGTCGGTGTGGTTGGAACCATATTGTGCAATATGCGCGATGGCGCCGCCGACGCCCTTTACCACGCGCACCGCAATGATCGCGTCAAGATACTCGGTGTACCAGTCCTCTTCCGTTGCGGGCTTCACGCGGGTGTCCGCCTTTTGCGCCGCCTCGTCGCCCCGCACCTCGCAGCCCTCCGCGATAAGCGCCGAGACGAGCGGTTCGAGATGCGTTGCCGCGCAGGCTTCGTCGACGAGCAGCGTCTCCGCAGCCCCGCAGATGCCGGTGCGGCGGAGCTTCGCGTTCAGGACAATGTTGCGCGCCATGTCGAGATCGGCTTCGCCGTCGACATAGACGTGGCACACGCCCTCGAGATGCGCGAAGACGGGCACACGCGCCTCTTCCTGAACGCGCGCGACGAGGCTCTTGCCGCCGCGCGGCACGATGACGTCGAGATTGCCGCCCAAGCCCTTCAGCATTTCGCCGACCGCAGCCCGGTCCGTCGTCGGCACGAGCTGGATCGAGGCTTCGGGCAGGTTCGAAGCGAAGATGCCTTCGACAAGTGAGGCATGGATCGCCTTGTTGGAGCGGGACGCTTCCGAGCCGCCGCGCAGCACGGCGGCATTGCCCGCCTTGAGGCAGAGCGCGCCCGCATCCGCCGTCACATTGGGACGGCTCTCGTAGATGATGCCGATGACGCCGAGCGGCACGCGCACGCGTTCGATGTGGAGTCCGTTCGGGCGGTCCCATTCGGTGATGATGGAACCGACGGGATCTGGAAGCGCGGCGATCTCCTCCAGCGCGCGGGCAATCGCCTCCACGCGCTTCGTGTCGAGCGTCAGCCGGTCGACCATCGAAGGTGCGAGGCCGTTCTTCACCGCATCCGCCACATCATCGGCGTTGGCGGTCAAAATGTCGTCCACATTCGCGCGCACGCACATCGCGGCGGCGAGCAGCGCCGCGTCCTTCTGCTTCGTGGAGGCCTGGGCGAGCGCTGTCGCGGCTTCACGCGCCCTGATGCCGATTTCGGCCATCAGCGCGGGGACATCTTCGCGTCCGGCGTTGAGTTTCACGATGCTCACGGGGCTCACCTGTCTCTCTGTCGATGGGCTGCCGCCAAGTATCTCAGGCAGCCTGTCCGGGTTCAATGGCGCCGGTTTCCCTATCTGGGGACGGCTCCTCGGAATTTCACGGCTTTTTCAGCACGAGATCGTCACGATGGATCATCTCCGCGCGGCCTGAAAAGCCGAGGAGTTCCTCGATTTCGTGGCTGGAATGGCCCTTGATGATGCGGGCATCCTCGCTCGCATAGGCGCTGAGGCCGCGGGCGATCTCGTGGCCTTCGGCGTCGCGTACCGTCACCGCATCGCCACGGCCGAAATCGCCCTCGACAGCGGTGACGCCGGCGGGGAGGAGGCTCCGCCCGCCCATCAGAGCCTTCACCGCACCCTGATCGATGGTTATGGTGCCGAGGCTTTTCAACGAACCCGATATCCAGCGCTTCCGGGAGGCAAACGGCGTCGAATGCGCCGCGAACCAGGTACAGCGTGCGCCTTCCTCCACCGCCTGCAGTGGATGAAGCGCGCGGCCGTTCGCGATCGCCATGCGGGCGCCGCCTTCGGTCGCGATGCGTGCTGCAGCGATCTTCGTCTTCATGCCCCCGCGTGAATAGATGCTCGCCGCGTCGCCCGCCATCGCCTCGATTTCGGGTGTGATCTCGGCGACTTCCGCGAGATGCTTCGCGCCGGGAAGATGGGGCGGCGCGGTGTAAAGCCCGTCCACATCCGACAGCAGCACGAGGCAGTCGGCGGAGACCATGCTTGCGACGCGCGCCGCGAGCCGGTCGTTGTCGCCATAGCGGATTTCCGTCGTCGCCACAGTGTCGTTTTCGTTGATGACGGGAACGGCGCCAAGCTTCAGGAGCGTGTTGATGGTCGAGCGTGCGTTGAGGTAGCGGCGGCGTTCTTCCGTGTCTTCCAGTGTCAGAAGCACCTGAGCACAGGAAAATCCATAAGCGGAGAGAATTTCCTGAAACGCATGTGCGAGACCAATCTGTCCGACGGCGGCCGCTGCCTGACTTTCCTCCAGTTTCAGCTTCCCGGGCGCAAGCTTCAGCGCGCGGCGGCCGAGGGAAATCGCCCCGGAAGAAACGATCATCATTTCCTGTCCCCGCGCGCGCATGCGGGCGACGTCTTCAACCAGCGCCTGCAGCCAGGTGCGGTTGAGCTTGCCGGTCTCGTCGTCGGTCAGCAGTGCCGAACCGATCTTCACCACGACGCGCTGCGCGTTTTCGAGATGCGTGCTCACGGACGCCAACCCTCTTCTTCTTCCGCCGCTTCGGCCTTTTCCTCCTCGCGCCGCAAGGCGATCTCGTCAGCAACGAGGCGCAGCACTTCCTTCACGCCTTCGCCCGATACGCCGGAGATGACGCGCACATCGCCGCCGCTTTCCTCGCGCAATGCCCCGAGTTTCTCCGCACGTTCTTCTTCGGTGAGGGCGTCCACCTTGTTGAGGCAGAGGATTTCGGGCTTCCGGTCGAGCTCGCTGCCATAGGCTTCCAGCTCGCCGCGCACGATGCGATAGGCGTCGGCGACGTCGTCCGCGGTGCCGTCAACGAGATGGATCAGGATGTTGCAGCGCTCGACATGGCCGAGAAACCGGTCGCCGAGGCCCGCACCTTCATGCGCGCCTTCGATCAGGCCCGGAATGTCGGCGAGCACGAAGGTCCGCGTGTCGACGGTTACGACGCCGAGTCCGGGGGCGAGCGTCGTGAAGGGATAGTCCGCGATCTTCGGCTTCGCCGCGCTCACGGCGGCAAGGAAAGTCGACTTGCCGGCATTGGGAAGGCCGACGAGCCCGGCATCGGCGATCAGTTTCAGGCGCAGGACAATTGTCCTTTCCTCGCCTTCCTGGCCTGGGTTCGCGCGGCGCGGCGCCTGGTTGGTCGCGCTCTTGAAATAGGCATTGCCGAAGCCGCCATTGCCACCCTTCGCAAGCAGCACGCGCTCGCCGACGGTGGTCATGTCGGCGATCAACGTTTCCTCGTCTTCCTCGAAGATCTGCGTGCCGACCGGTACTTTGAGCACCACGTCTGCGCCGTTCGCGCCGGCGCGGTTCTTGCCCATGCCGTGCATGCCGGTCTTCGCCTTGAAATGCTGCTGGAAGCGGTAGTCGATCAGCGTGTTCAGCCCTTCGACGCATTCGGCGATGACGCTTCCGCCCCGGCCGCCGTCGCCGCCGTCCGGTCCGCCGAATTCGATGAACTTCTCGCGCCGGAAGCTCACCGAGCCTGCGCCGCCGTTGCCTGATCGGATATGGATTTTCGCCTGGTCGAGGAACTTCATGTCACGTTTCCATCTGCGCCAGCCGCATGGTGAGGCAGCGCACTTTCTCCTGGCGCGCAAGGCACCAGCGGTGGTCCTCGCCAGTATAGCGGAAGCCGAGTTTCGTCAGCACGCGGCCCGAAGCGTGGTTCTCCCAGAAATGGCCGGAAATCAGCGTCTCGGCGCCGAAACGGGCGACCGCCTCGCCGAGCACGGCCCGCGCTGCCTCGCTCGCATAGCCCTTGTTCCAGTAGGGTTCGCCGATCCAGTAGCCGATCTCATGCGTTCCGTCGGCATGGGCCTGAAGCCCGCAGGTGCCGATGAAGCCTTCGCCATTCGCTACCGCATAGGTGAATTCCTCGTCCTCCGCGCGCATGGCCTCCTGCTTGCCGATCCAGTCATGCGCCAGGTCGAGCGAATAGGGATAGGGCATGCGCGACAGCATCCGTGCCACGTTTCAGTTGTTGGCGAGGCGGGCCAGTCTTTCGGCGTCGTCCCGGCAGAGCGGTCGCAAGGTCAGTCTCTCGGTTTTCAGTTCTTCGCGCATCGGGCCTTCCCATCACGTCTTCGCATGAGGGCATGAAAAAAGGGAGATGGCGGTCCATCTCCCTCTTAAATCCCGATGGTTGCCACCTTTGCGAGGCGGCTTCACCTCGCGTTTCAGTCCGCCGCTTCCGGCATGTCGGCCGTGACGACCGAAACGAAGGCGCGGCCGTTCTTGCGGATGCGGAATTCCACCACGCCTTCCGACTTCGCGAAGATCGTGTGGTCCTTGCCCATGCCGACGTTGCGGCCGGGGTGCCACTGCGTACCGCGCTGGCGGATGATGATGTTGCCCGGAATGACGGCTTCGCCACCGAACTTCTTCACGCCGAGGCGCCGGCCGGCGCTGTCGCGACCGTTGCGGGAGGAACCGCCTGCCTTCTTGTGAGCCATGTTTCTACTCCTGCGTGCCGCTTAGCCGGCGATGTCGAGGATCTTGACGAGCATCAGATCCTGGCGATGGCCGTTCCTGCGACGGTAATTCTGGCGGCGGCGCTTCTTGAAGATTTCGAGCTTCGGGCCGCGGGTGAGTTCCACCACTTCGGCCTTCACCTTGGCGCCGTCCACGAGAGGCGCGCCGAGCTTCGTCTCGCCGCCTTCGCCGCCAACCATCAGGACTTCGCCGAGGTCGATCTTGTCGCCGGCCTTCGCGTCGATCCGCTCGATCTCGAGCAGGTCGTCTTTCGCGACCCTGTATTGCTTGCCGCCGGTCCGGATGACTGCGAACATTGTTGATACCACCATGTAACGAAAAAGGCCCAGCGTCCGCCGGTGAGCGGCACGGGCCGAATTGGCGCGCAATATACAGGGGGAGGTTGCGCTGTCAAGCCGCGAAAACCTTTAAAACCGGCGCTTTCTCAGCTATTTCCGACCGTTTTCCTATCCATTGCCGAGCGCCAGGCGCAGAGCCCCAGAAAATAGAGCGAGGAGGCCACAAAAGCCCAGAAAGCGGCGGGGGCGGCCTCGGAGGGTTCGCTGTCCGGCCCGCTCGCCACCACCAGCCAGAAGGTCGCCAGCGCCCAGAGCGTGGTCACGGCGAGCGTCAGCGGCCGCAGCGTCGTTACCCGGAAGGGATGGATGAATTTGAGCGGCACGAAGGTCAGAATGCCCAGCGCCGCAATCACCGCCAGGTTCACCCAGGGCCCGGTTCCCAGCACATAAAAACACAGCACAATCATGTTCCAGGTGGCCGGAAAGCCCGAAAAGTAGTTGTCATGGGTCTTCATCTCCCGGTTGCCGTAGCAATAGAGGGAGGTTGTCATGATGTAGGCCGCTGCCGGAATGCCCCAGCCGTCGGGGACGAGGCCGAAACGGTAGATCAGCAGCGCCGGGATCACCGAATAGGTCAGATAGTCGATCACATGGTCGAGGACGGCGCCGTCGAAGCGCGGTGCATATTCCGTCACGCGGACCTTGCGGGCCATCGGCCCGTCGAAGCCGTCGATGATGAGGGCAGCCCCCAGCCAGAGCAGAGCCAGGCGGAGGTCGCCCCCGATCAGCGCCGCAATGGCGAGCAGCGCGGTAATCACACCAGATGCCGTGAAGGCGTGAACGGCCCAGGCGGCGGCAACCCGGGCTTTCGGGGGCCGCACCTTCTCCTCATCCCTTGCCGGTGCTCCATTCATGGGACGCAGTCTAGCAGGCGGGCGGGGCAATGCCTAAGCCTCGCCCGGCTTTCCTTTTTCCGTCCCGATCCGGTCTTGTGCGGCGACCGCGTGGCGTTTACATTCCGCGCCGTTTCAACCTCACGGACGGCCTCGACGGTCCGGTCCGTCCTCTGCGGAGAGGTGGCTGAGTGGTTGAAAGTACCGCACTCGAAATGCGGCGTACTCGCAAGGGTACCGTGGGTTCGAATCCCACCCTCTCCGCCACGCTCTACCTAAGTCATTGGTAGCGCTGAAACTCGCAGAAATCCTGAGCTTCTGACTTCCCGATTGTTACACCGCAGTGTTACACCGGGAGCATGGAAGAGTTGAGTAAGCACCCTAGGCTCGCACGTCGCGGGCAGGTCTATTGGTTTCGCGCAAAAGTCCCCGCTGATCTTCGGCTGCACTACGCGCCCAAGCAGGAAATCACCTTCAGTCTTCGCACGCGCGATCTGAAAGACGCGCTTGAGAAGGTGCGGGTTGAGGCGGTGAAACTCGATCAGGAGTTTGCGGTGGCGCGCCGTAAGCAAGCCGAGCAACCCCAGACAGCATTGAGCGACATAGAAATCGAGCGTCTGTCGGCCATCTATCTGCAACAGCTCTTGCAAGAGGACGAGGAAGTCCGCCGTGACGGTACAGGCGGGGACGCTGTCTACGTTGCGGCAAGGGATCAACTTGAAGGAGCTGCCATCGCCGGTTTTGACGAGGCAGATTTGCAGAGCGACGTTGGCATGTCGGAGCGCGAATACGCGAAAGCGGGCGAAGCGCTCGATATAGTAGGGGAAGAGTTTAGAGCGGCATTGGCGCGCGGGCGCACCACGATTGTCGAGGAGGAGGTGGACGAGCTTCTGGCTTGGAACGGTGTCCGGCTCGACAAGCTCTCTGAGAGCTACCGAAAACTTTCCTCTGCTATCTTGAAGGCCAGCGTTACAGCCCACGGGATGCAGGCGCGTCGCCACCGAGGAGAGGTGGTCGATACACCGCGTGCACCAGCTCCATTCGGTAATCAAGGCGGTGCTTCGGCTGGCAAGGCAATCCGGTTCAGTGAGTTGTTCGAGAAGTGGAAGAAGTCACATCAAGGACCAACAAAGACCAAGGACGAGTTTGGAGTGCAGGTCCGGCGCTTCGTTGAGGTGAACGGTGACTTGGAGGTGCATGAAATCACGCCAGCACATGTGCGCGATTTCAAAGACGCCATGATCTTGATGCCCGTGCGGCTGGACAAGAGGCTGCGCGCGATGAGCGTGCCCCAAATCTTGGAGGCCACCAAAGACGCAAACATTGTGAGGCTGTCGCCGCGAACTGTCCGGGAGAAATCTGTTGCGGCCATACGTGCCGTTCTGGCCCGTGCAGTGGATGATGGAGACCGAGCCGACAATCCTGCCTCAGGGATTAGGGTTCCTGTGTCGAGCGAGCGACGGCGGCGGCCCACCTATCCCTTCACCATTGACGAGCTAAACAGGTTCTTCACTTCCCCTGTGTTCACGCAGGGCCAGCGAACGCCCGGATGCGGTGGAGAGGCCGCTAGGTGGTTGCCCCTCCTTGCGCTCTTCACGGGTGCGCGTCTTGAGGAGCTTGCGCAACTTGAGGTCAGCGACGTCCGGGTTGAGGAAGGTGTTCAGTACATCTTCATCGGCGCAGACCCAGACTTGCAGCGAGTGAAGAACGAGCAGTCGCGCCGCAAGACACCACTTCACCCGGAGCTTAAGGCGCTAGGCTTTCTTGAGTACGTGGCGAGCGTGAAGAGCGCCGGGGAAGCGCGCCTGTTCCCGGAGGTGGTGTCGAAGGAGGAGAAGATTTCTGCGGCGTGGTCGAAATGGTTCGGGCGATATAGGAAAAGATGCGGGATCACCGAGAAAGGGAAGGTCTTTCATTCGTTCAGGCATAGCGCAAAACGCGCCATGCGCGAGGCTGGCATAGAGAAGCCCTTACGCGATGCGCTGATGGGGCACGCATATGACGACGAAGCTGACGAGTATGGATTGGACGAGGATGGTCTCGGCGTCTCGATGCGAACGCTCTACGAAGCCCTTAGCAAACTGCGCTATCCGCGACTTGATTTGACGCATCTCTATCCGGGACGAGCGTTCGAAAACTGACGCAAAAATTTGAGAGGTCATACAGAAGGGTGATTGAGCGCGCTTCCCCCGTGGGTGGTCACGCAGCTGGGCGCGTCGCATCAAGTTCAGCTAACCATCGAAGGTAGGAGGCGGCTCCGCTCACGAGAGCAACCGTCAGGCCGATGGGAGGTTGCTGTGCTTCCTCAACTGCCTGTCCGTGTCGGTAGAAGTGTACGCCGTCCACCCAATCACACAGGCTTTGTGCAAGCTTGTTGGCTGCTTGACGGGCGGTTGCGTCGTCGCCATGCATTTGTGCGATTGTAGGCAAGAGGTGTTGCCTGATCTCAGCGCTCCCCAACCGTTGTGCGTTAAACATGAGCTTGAACAGGATTTCGAGGGCTTCGAAAACGTTTCGTAGGGCTTCCTTTGAGTTGGGGTTGTCGCGGTCAAGTGCCTCTTGTGCGCCTTCGAATGCGTGGCGGACAGCGCCGTAGCGGTCGTCTTCTAAGGCTCCGATGGCGGATACATAGTTGCGTTGGAATTCGTCATCGACCGCATAGTGAACGCCGCCTAGCTCGTCTAGCCGATAGTGAACGTGTTCTTCGCGAAAGATGCGGGCCACGTCCTGTCGCAGTTGCTCCACCCGTCTTGGGTCGTGCCGGACGTGTCCATCTCTGGTGCGCGCATCGAGATACATGGACATATGCGTTATTGCATCGAGGACGTCTCGTAGTTCGGCTGTATTGAAGAACCTGTCCCACGATATGCCGTAGCCCATGTAGGGAAGTTCGACACCTTGCTCCCTTTGCACCAGACCAGCGTAATCGTCATCCAAAAAGTCTGAGAATAGATGGTAGATGCGCCGCCTCATACGCGCGCTATCGGCTTGGCGTTCTTCTCGCTTGATATAGACGCGAGAGAACGGCAGACCGGATGGAACTTCGTTGTCACACATGTTTCGATCCGGCCTTGTTTGTTCGTGTGAAGCAGTGTTCAGGAAACCCCCGCTTGCGACAAGGACGAAAGTTGAGGAAATCCGCAGGCGGCAGAGCGGTATCGAGATCGTTCAAAAAACATTTGATTTTTGAACGTTCCTGTCGAAGTATCTGCCGCAGACGCATACAAATCGGGATGAACCAATGAGCAAGCGGGCTGCGATCTATCTTCGGGTATCCACGGACGGCCAGACCACGGACAACCAGCGCCTTGAGCTAGTGCGAGTCGCAACCCAAGCAGGGTGGGACGTGGTCGAGGTATATGAGGACGCTGGGGTCTCGGGAGCGAAGGGACGCGACAAGCGCCCGGCGTTTGACCGTCTGTGCAAAGACGCGGCGCGTCGCCAGTTCGATGTCGTCATGGCGTGGTCAGTGGACCGGCTAGGGCGCAGCCTACAGGACCTTGTCGGCTTCCTGAGCGAGCTTCATGGAATGCGCGCGGACCTCTTCCTGCATCAACAGGGCATCGATACGACGACGCCCGCTGGCAAGGCCATGTTTCAGATGCTCGGCGTGTTCTCGGAGTTCGAGCGGTCGATGATCCAAGAGCGTGTGAAGGCCGGTCTGGCGCGCGCTAGAGCGCAGGGAAAGACGCTGGGCCGCCCGCGCATTGTCGATGATCGTCTTCGCCAGACGATTGCAAGCGCGCGTGCGGAGGGGCTGAGCGTTAGAAAAATCGCTACCCAAGTGGGAGCGTCGGTGGGGACGGTCCAAGGTGTTTTGAGGGGCGCTTGAGCACCGCGTCCGAGTGCGTTGCGCTATTTGGCCGGAACGGCGAGCCTTTCCCGCGTAACGAAATGGCACGGCCGGTTCTAGTTGCACCTCAGTCTTGCCAAGAGGAGCATAGGCTTCGCGCGGGCCAAAGGAGATGCAGGCACAATGTCTTTGAGCTTCGATGCTTCAAATCTGCCGGATGCCCCGCTGGAGCGTGCTGTAATGCTCCAGAACATGATAATCGCCTTGTCGCAAAACGGCGGCTGGGATGAGGCTGTGTATCTTCAGCTCCGAAACGAGTTCATGGAGGGCGAAACGCGTAGCCTGTTGCCCTCCTTCGTCCGCACTTCTCGCGATCACGGGGCCTTGTGGGCACACCTCAAGAACGTCGCTACCGGTTCAGGATCGTGGGGAGTTCGACGCGCCCATATATACGAAGCATTCCAGCCGCTTCTCGATCATCTGGAGGGGCGCAACAAAGCTCCGGCCGATGCCGCCATCTCCGAAGTTCTATCCTCCTTCGATCTTGAGGGCGTTCACCGGGCGTGGGAACGGGCGCTCAGTAGGCGAGATGAAGACCCAGAGAGTGCCATCACCGCAGCGCGCACGCTGCTGGAGACTGTCTGCAAGCGCATCTTGGATGAAGCTAAGCAGACATACGGGGACGATGATCTTCCGAAGCTCTATGGCAAGACGGCCAAGGTTCTGAACCTTTCCCCCTCTCAACATACTGAGGAAGTGTTCAGGGCGATCCTAGGCGGCTGTCATACCGTTGTGCAGAACCTTGGTACGCTCCGAAACAGGCTTGGCGATGCTCATGGGCAAGGGCGGAACCCGGTACGACCGGCGCCACGTCACGCGACGTTGGCCGTCAACCTAGCCGGATCAATGGCGACGTTCTTGGTGGAAACTTGGAAGAGCCAGCAGGAGTAATCCGACGGCGGTAGCCGGTCAATTTCCTTGCTACCAGTGCTCAATTCCAGCACCGCCTGATTTAGGTTGCTCTCTAGCTATATGGAACGGCCCTACTTGTGCCGCCGAGCGGCAACAGTTGGCGCTGCTTTGTGCGTGGGGGAGAAATCTATTTCCTCCTCCTCCCGCTATCTGGCACCGGCGCAGGCTCAAGGCGAGTTCCGCCCCAGCCGTTCCGCCTCCAGACACCTCACAATCACCTCCAGGAACACTTTCATGAACACTGTCTCGGCCCTTCGGGGCAAGCAGAGCGTGGCGCTGCGCGCGCCGTCGCTCTCAACTCTCTTTGAAACGCCTTTCCCCCCTCGTGAACACATCATCGCTCCTTGGCTTCGTGCCGGGGAGAGCGCGATGGTATGGGCACCAACCGGTGTCGGCAAAACCATGTTCTCCCTTACGCTCGCTCTTGGGGTGGCCGGAGGGGGCAGCGTCTTCGGGTGGACCTTTCCACGCCCTCAGCGCGTGTTGATTGTCGATGGCGAGATGAACACGGCGGACCTCGTGGACCGCTCCAAGATGCTCTTGCAGACCGTTGAGGGCATCAATGCGGAAGAGGCCGCACGGAACATCACCGTGATGGCACGGCAGTACCAAGACCCCGACGCGGAATTCCCCGACCTCGCTACCCCCGAAGGCCGCGATGAGGTTTTCGAGAGGGCGCGGACGGGCCGGTACGACCTTGTGATCCTCGATAACTTCTCCACCCTTGCCACCGTCGATGATGAGAACGCGGCGGCGGCCATGAACCCCGTGCTCGCCTTTCTCATGCGCATGAAGCAGGCCAATATCGCGTGCCTCTTGGTGCATCATTCAGGGAAGTCTGAAGCATCCTTCCGGGGCAGCTCCAAGCTCGCTACGACGTTCGAGGTCATCATCGGCTTGCACCGCATCCCCGGACAGGCGGCGCGTCACGGGACCGCTTTCAACATTGTTTGGGACAAGTACCGGGGCAAGCGAGACGATGGCGTGAGGGGACGGCGTGCGGCACTTGAAGAGTGCTCTCGGGGTCACCTCCGATGGAACCATGAACTTTCTACTGAGGAGGAATGCGACGACCTCGTGGAAGCGGTGAAGTCGCTCCGGTACGCTACACAAGAAGAGTTGGCCAAGGCTCTCGGCTGCTCCACAGGCAAATTATCCAAGCTCAAAGCTCGGGCCATTCACACGCTGCGGCTCGTTACGGAGGCCGACTGGGATGAGTGCTTGAAGGCTGCCCGCACGCTTCGTGATGAAGACGTTGAAGGGCAAGACTTAGCGCCCGACTTCTAGGCACCTTCAGGGGTATCGGCAGGGGGGTTAACCCCTGCCTCATAGACAGAGGATTTCACGCTTCACTCTCTTCTCTAGGGGGTGAAGCGTGAAACGCTTTTAGTCTCAACGGTTTAGAAGGCGGCTGGGACAGGTGCTTCACTTTACAGTTGAGCAGGGTTGAGCACAGGGAGTTGCAGGGGTGACTTGCTGGCCTCATCGTGAACCCGGCGTACCCGAAGCACATTGGAACAACAGATGGCACTCCTGTCCGAGCGTGAACTTGTAGAGATTAGGGTGCGCGCTGAGGGCACCGATGCGGTCTCGCATTTTCGCGCGGAGATCGCAAAGTGCGAGAAATTGGGAGATGAGAAGGGCAGGTTAGCCAATCTGGAGCGGTTGCGGTTTGCCGAAGAGTATATTGCGCAGCAGGTCGCACTGAAGCGGCGGTTGGCTACCACCTTGCCGGATGACGGCGATTTGTTTGGCGGCATCGCCAACGCATCGATCCAGTCTGATGAGTTCGATTTTGGCGGCGGTGTCGTTGCGCGGAAGACATATGCACATGTAATGGCACCGTTCTTGGCAGCTTTTGAACGTGCGCGTCCCGGCAGCTATCATCCCGGCCCGTTGAAGGCGGTAGGCGGAGGAATAGCTTTCGATGTGGAGCTTGAGATTGTAGTCCCTAGAAGCTCTCAGCCTACAGGATTTGACCGACTAAACACCATCTGGTGGCTTGCCGCCCTCCTCCGCATGCTTCATCCCTCGGGTTTGAGAGTGCCGGTAGTCGCTAACATGTCTTTCGCAGCTGTGGTGGGGGCGGACAGCGAGCCAAAGTTCTGGCCGGTTGAAATGACCGGGCGCGGTCTTCAGTTGCAGCCGTCTGCCGAACTGCCTGTCGAGGTGTTGGAATGGGTGGCGAAGCACTACGTGGGCGGTGAGCGGCTGATGCGGGATAGTGCGTTCTCACTAGCGTTTCAGGCGTTGGATGCGAGCTTGTTCGTGAGCCATCTCGGCTCCTCTAAGCTGCTCCTCTGGGCCGCGCTTGAAGCACTGTTCCGGCCCGGCCGCCACCGGACCACGCACCGTTTGTCAGCAGCCATAGCCACCTATCTAGTAGCTAACCGCAGTGACCGGGACCGAGAGTACGACCGTGTAAAGAGGCTGTATGAAGCTCGCGGGCAGGTCACCCATGCGGCAGAGGTTCCAGACGTCGCGGATGTGGCAGCTGCCTTCCGTCTCGCTCAAGCGTGCTTCACCAAAGTGTTGGAGTTAGGACAAACACCGGACATCGATGCGCTTACTGCGAGTTGGAAGACAAGGTGACGCTATTGTGCAGGCGCTGCCCTGCGACCCCACAGCGTTGGGTATAGCATCATGGTACAGAACGATCTTATCAGGCTTCAAATTCGGCAAAGGGCATCCGGGAGGCATTCATCGACGTGCAGCGGGCACTCTTCGCGCATTGACCACGTGCAGTCCTGTCTTCGCTTGTCGCCGTTACCCCAAGCTGTTACACCAGAGCTACCTAGGGAAGGCAAAAAGTCCAGATTTTCTGCGAGTTTGGGTGGTCCCTTCGAGTGTCCCACCCTCTCCGCCATAATCGCTTGACATGTTTCGGCTCAATACCGGACTTTGGCCCCCGATCGTGACGGAATGGCATGGGGGTGCCCGAAGATGTTCAAGAGCGTCAATCCAGTAAAATTCGTTCTGTCCGCCGTTCTCTCGATGGCGGTTCTCGGCAGCGTGCCGGCGCGGGCGGCAGACGACGTTTTCATGATGCCGGTCAAGCCCGCTCTCGAAACGCCAAACGCGAAGGAAAAGCTCGACGGCTCGGTCTCCTTCTACTTCGGCGACACGCCGCATCCGAAGGTGCTCGAAAACTATGGCGAGTTCGTCTCCAACAAGAAAACGAATGCCTTTGCCAAGTCCGACGCAGAGACCTGCCAGCATGTCGTTCTTTCCAACTTCATCGAATTCCAGGAGCGCGCGCAGTCTCTCGGTGGCAACGCGGTCATCAACATCAAGAGCTATTTCCGGCGCAATGAAGTGAAGGACGACAGCCGCTACGAATGCCATGTGGGCTTCCTCATGTCCGGCGTGGCGCTGAAGGGCGAGGTGGTGAAGCTCGCCGAGTAGAACGCGAGGCATCCTCGCGGCAAGGCGGAGGAAGATGCAAACGCAAAGCGTTGCAGTATCGCACGGCGCGCCCGAAGCCATTCATGTCGGCTCGTGGGCTGCAATTCTATGCGGGCCCGGCGGCACGGAGGAACGGCTTGGTTCCTGTGCTGAGGAAAAGGAGATCCCCGCGGGGCTTCGCCGTCGCCTCGGAACGCTTGGCCGCATGGGCGTTGCCTGCGGTCTCGGGGTCGCGCCGCAAGGCGATGCCGACATCGTTTTCTGTTCACGCCATGGCGACATTTCGCTCGCGCATCAGTTGCTGACGGCGCTGGTCGAAGGCGAGCCCATGTCGCCAGCGGGTTTTTCCATGTCTGTGCACAACGCGGTGCCGGGGGTGCTTGATCTTGCGCGCAAGGCTCGGATCGGTCACACCGCAATTGCGGCCGGTGCGCAGACGCTCTCGGCCGGTCTCGTCGAAGCCTGGCTCCGCCTTGCCGCGAGACCCCATCTCGATGTCGTCCTGGTATACGCGGAAACACCCTTGCCCGAATTCTACGACCAGTTCACCGACGGCGATCTTGGCGGGACGGCGTTCGCGCTTCGTCTCTCGGCGCACAAGGGCGAGGGTGTCTGCTTTTCTCTCGGTTCGGACCGTGGCGAAACGCCATCGGATGTTCAGCCTCTCGATGCGCCGCATGCGGAGTTTCTTGCGCGTACAATCATCGAAATGTTACGCGGCCCTGCTTCCCGCGCAGAACTCCAGTGGCGGTCGCAGGGTTTCCTCTGGTCGCTGGGGAGTGCCGCCGATGCAACGTCTTGACTACGCCTGGCGTCTGTTCGGAACCGGTCTCTCTTTCGCCGCCTTCGGCATCGGCGGTCTTGTTCTCTCGCTGACGGTTTTCCCCCTTATCAATCTCTTCGTGCGAGATCGCAAGAAGCGCTCCGCATACGCGCAGCGGCTTGTGCATGGTGCGTTCAGGTTGCACCGCAATTTCATGATCGTCATGGGTGTCATCGAGTGGGAGACGCACAATGCCGAAGTGTTGGCGGGTGACGAGGGTGTCCTCGTCGTCGCGAACCATCCGACGCTGCTCGACGTCGTGCTTCTCATGTCGCTCATGAACCGCTCGCAATGCATCGTCAAGGGAGGCGTGGCGCGCAACCCCTTCATGCGCGGCGTCGTGGCGGCCACCGGCTATATCCGCAACGACGACGACCCGGAGAAACTGGTGACGGATTGCGTCGGTGCGCTGGAGGCCGGGAACAATCTCATCGTTTTCCCGGAGGGATCCCGGACGGTTCCCGGCGCGCCGGTCAGGCTGCAGCGCGGCGTTGCCAATATCGCGATCCGGGGCCGGGTTCCCATTCGTCTCGTAACCATAAAATGCGAGCCGCCGACCCTCATGAAGGGCCAGAAATGGTATGAGATTCCGCCCCGGCGCATGCATTTCACGATCAGGGTGCAGGGATTGGTTGAAACCGAACCTTATATAGGTGAATCTGCACCATCGATTGCCGCGAGGCGCCTGAACGGGGACCTTGCCGAGTGGCTGACGGGGGAAGTGGGGCATGGATCGGCTCGAGGATCGTATTCGGCGGCTCATTGTTGAAACGCTGAATCTGGAAGACATTTCGGCAGACGATATCGGCGAAGACGAACAACTCTTCGGAGAAGGGCTTGGGCTGGATTCGATCGATGCGCTCGAAATCGGCATCGAAATCCAGAAGACCTTCGGAGTGAAGATCGACTCCAAGGACGAGAATCTTGCCAGCTATTTTTCAAGCGTCAGGGAACTGGCGCGTTTCGTGTCCCGGCAGCAGCAGGAGCAGGCGGTATGACCCGGGACGAAATCTATGAAACGCTGAAAGGCTTTCTCGTCGAGCTCTTCGAAATTCCCGAGGAGCAGATTTCGCTCGACGCAAATCTCGCCGACGATCTCGATCTCGACAGCATAGACGCGGTCGATCTCATTCTCAAGTTGCAGGAGTTCATCGGCCGCAAGGTTTCGGCCGAGCAGTTCCGGTCGGTGCGGACGGTACGTGATGTCATCGACCAGGTTAATGAGCTTCTCGAACAGGCGGCCTGATTTCTGGGGCACCGCCGTCACCGGCGTGATGTTGCTTGTTCCGGTCGCAGCGGTGCTTGGGCTTCGCTTCGTGGGCCCCTGGCCGGTTGTCGTTCTTCTCCTTGTCTGTATTGCGGCGCGTCTTCTCGTGCCGCGCGCGATGCCGGTGCCGGTGACGATGACCGTTTGTCTCATCGCCGTGGCGCTTGCCGTGCTTGCGGTCAGTTCCGTTTCGCCGGACCTTGCCGCGCGGCTCTACCCGGTCTTCATGAGCGCCACCATGCTTGTTGCCTTCGCCGCCACTCTCTGGAAGCCGCCCAGCATGATCGAGCGTTTCGCGCGCATCGCCGAACCGGATCTCGACGCGCGCGGTGTCGCCTATACGCGGCACGTTACGATGGTCTGGGTTGCCTTCTTCGCCTTGAACGGGCTCATCGCCCTATGGACGGTACTCGAAGGCGACCTTTTCTGGTGGGGCCTCTATAACGGCCTCATCAGTTATCTCCTCGCGGGCAGCCTCTTTGCGGTCGAATTCCTTGTGCGCCAGCGCGTTCGCAGCAGGAGCGATCCGGCATGATGGAGGCGCTCTGGTCCTTCCTTTCAGGCGCGGAAAATTCCACGCCGGTCGCGTGCCGCGGTTCCCGTGATCTTTCCGCCGGTGCGCTTCGCGCCGCGGCGCTTTCGCTTGCAGAAGATTTGCGAAAGGACGAGGGCGCTGTCTTTCTCTATTGCGAGGATGCCGCGAATTTCACCGCTGGCCTCATTGGCGCGCTGATCTGCGGGCGCGACATTCTTCTTCCCGCGCATTCCGCGCCGGCCTATCTCGCCGAGATCGGTGCCAAGCGGCAGAACCTCGTGAGTGACCTTTCCACGCTCGACGGCATGCACGTCTCCGTCGCGGAAGACGGCGATGCCGGGGCCTTGCCCGCCATTCCCGATGGCCGCATCGGTTTCTTCACGTCCGGGACCTCCGGCGATCCAAAACTCTGCATGAAGGCGATGACGCAGCTTTCGGCGGAAGTCGCGGTCCTGGGGAACCTGTGGGGTACTCCGGCGGGTGCGGTCGTCGGCACCGTCTCGCACCAGCATATCTACGGGCTGCTGTTTCGCGTCCTCTGGCCGCTCGCCTCGGGGTCGGTGTTTTTCTCCCGCATTCACGAAACCTGGGAGAGTGTTGCCGAAAGTATCGGCGAACATGGCACCGTCATTTCCAGCCCCGCCCACCTCGGGCGGATTCCGCCCGAGGTAAGGTTGCGGCACAAGCCCGCCTTCATCTTCTCTTCCGGCGGGCCGCTCACGCCCCAAGCGGCGCAAGGTGCGCTGGCGCAATTCGGGTGCCTGCCGACGGAAGTCCTCGGCAGCACCGAAACCGGTGGTGTCGCGTGGCGCCGGCAGGTGGAGCCCGGAGAGGCATGGACACCGCTTCCGCGCGTCGAGGTGTCCGCGGATGCGGATGGTGCGCTCACCGTCCTGTCGCCCTTTACCGGGGCGTCCGTTCCGGTGCCGATGGGGGACGCCGTCGAATTCCTCGAAGACGGCCGCTTCCGCCTCAAGGGCCGGCTCGATCGTATCGTCAAGGTCGAGGGCAAGCGCGTCTCCCTGCCGCGGGTCGAGGAGGCTTTGCGCGCACTGCCTCAGGTCGAGGACGTGGCGGTAACCGATCTGCCGGATCGCGGCGGCGCGCTCGGCGCCATCGTTGTGCTGACCGGTGAGGGGCAGGCCGCCCTGTCGGCGTGTGGATCGTTCAGATATTCGCGGGATTTTCGCGCCGCGCTTCGCCGTCGGCTCGAACCGATGGAACTTCCCCGTTTCTGGCGTTTCGTCGACGAGGTTCCGCAGAACAGTCAGGGCAAGAGAATTGCTTCCGTGATGCGTTCCCTGTTTCGATCACCGGAACTGCCGCAGATCGAGTCGGAAAATCGGGAGGGCGACAAGGTGGAGTTCGATCTCCTGCTCCAGCCGGACCTGCGCTGGTTCGAAGGGCACTTTCCGGATCAGCCGATTCTTCCCGGCGTTGCGCAACTCCACATCGCGTCTGTTCTCGCCGAAAGGGTCTGGGGCATCGAGTTTCCGGGCCACGACATGTCCCGCGTCAAGTTCCGGCGTGTGATGCAGCCGGGAGAGCGCGTGTCGCTCTCGCTTGTTCGCCGCGAACGGCGGCTGGACTTCCAGTATGTGAGTGGCGGCGAAATCGTCGCGAGCGGCACGGTCAGGGGTCTTGAGTGACCGTCGATCCCTGCGCCATCGTGCCGACCTACAAGCATGCCGGTGCCTTGCGCGGCGTCGTGCGGAGACTTGTGGAGGAAGGTCTGCCCGTCGTTGTCGTGGACGATGGCAACGTGCCGGAGATCGCCGGACAGATTTCGGAGATATGCGCGGATTTCGAAGGGGTTGAACTCCTGCGGCGCGATACCAATGGCGGCAAGGGTGCCGCCGTTCTCGATGGCATCGCCTGGGCGAACGCGCGTGGTTTCACCCATGCGCTCCAGGTGGATGCGGATGGCCAGCACGACATCTCCCGCGTCGGCGATCTTTTGAAGCTTGCCGAGGCGCAACCCGAAGCCCTCATTACCGGTGAACCCGTTTACGACGCAACCATCCCGCGCAGCCGCCGCTTCGCGCGCTGGATCACGCATTTCTGGGTGGCGGTCAACACGCTCACCTTCCGCTACATCGACAGCATGTGCGGGTTTCGCGTCTACCCGGTCGCGACGGTGCTGCAGGTGGCGCGTGCACACCGCCTCGCGCAACGCATGGCCTTCGACACGGAAATACTGGTGCGCCTCGTCTGGCGAGGAACGAAAGTCGTCACATTCCCCGTCGCCGTGATCTATCCGCCGGGAAACCATTCCAATTTCGCGCTCTGGGACGACAATCTTCGTATTTCAGGCATGCATGCGAAGCTCTTCTTCATCATGCTTGGACGGTTGCCGTTTCTCGTCTGGACGCGCCTGCGGCAGCCGAAGGAAAATTCATCCCGGCACTGGGCGCGTATTTCGGAGCGCGGCAGCTATGCCGGATTGTGGATTCTCGGTGCGGTCTATCGCCTGTTCGGCCGCCGGGCCTGCATCGCCGCCGTTTCTCCGGTCGTTCTCTTCTTCTTTCTCACGGGTGGTGAGCAACGACGCGGTTCGCTTTCCTATCTTGCTCACGCTCATGAAGCGGGCCTGATCGCCGAACGGCCGGGCTGGCGGCTTTCCTTCCGTCACTTCATGGCATTCGCGTCTTCCGCAATCGACAAGCTTGCTGCGTGGACGGGAAACATTCCCGCGTCCGATGTCGAGGGTGTGGATGAAGGCGATTTCGCTGCCGCCAAGGAAAGCGGCAAGGGCGCACTCGTCCTCACCGCGCATTTCGGCAATCCGGAAGTTCTGCGCGCCATCGCGACGCTTGGCGAGCGCTTCCGCGTCACGGTCCTTGTCCACACGGTTCATGCGGTGCGCTTCAACCGCCTGATCAACGAGTTCTCCGCCTCCTCCATCGTTCGCGTCGTGCAGGTGACCTCCGTCGGCCCGGACACGGCGATCCTGCTGCAAGAGGCGGTCGCGCGCGGCGAATGGGTCGTCATGGCGGGCGACCGTGTGCCCGTCAGCGGCAATGAACGGATAAGCTGGGCGCCCTTTCTGGGCGAGCCGGCCCCCTTTCCGCAGGGACCTCACATTCTGGCTGCCCTCCTCAAATGCCCGGTTTATCTCTTGTTCTGCCTGCGCGAAGGGACGCGCCACCGCGTTCATTTCGAGCGCATGGCGGAGCGGATCGAATTGCCGCGCAAGGACAGGGAAGGAGCACTTGCCGCCTCCGTCGCCGATTATGCCGGCCGTCTCGAAAGGCATTTGCGCGCGGCACCGCTACAATGGTTCAACTTTTTCGATTTCTGGCACCCGGCGGGGCTGAGACCACCCCCCGCAGCCGCGCTGCCACAGAGAGACAGGACAGGCGTTTCGTGACAGGCGAAGTGATTTTCGGCGGGCGGGACCTCACCATCGAGGAGGTTTACGCCCTGGCCACGCGGAAGGCCTCGGCGCGGCTCAGCGACAATTCGGACTTTCGCGAAAGCATTGTCCGTTCGGCGGCGCATGTCGCGGAGACGCTCGCGCGCGACGGCGTCATCTATGGCGTGACGACGGGCTATGGCGATTCCGTCACGACACCCGTGCCGCTCGATCTGGTGCCTGAGCTGCCGCTCCATCTCACGCGCTTTCATGGTGTCGGCATGGGCCGCTTTCTCACGCCGGAGGAAACACGCGCCGTCATGGCGTCGCGGCTTGCCTCGCTTGTGCGGGGCTGGTCGGGTGCGAGCTTCGAGCTTGTCGAGCTCCTGTGCGAGATGCTCCGGCTGGATATCCTGCCGCTCATTCCGGCGGAGGGCTCGGTCGGCGCTAGCGGCGATCTGACACCGCTCAGTTATGTTGCGGGCGCGCTTGCGGGCGAGCGGCGCGTTCTTTTCAAGGACCGTGAAATGATGTCGGCCGAGGCTTTCGCTGAAGCCGGTCTGAAGCCCGTCGTCCTGCGCCCGAAGGAGGCCCTTGCCGTGATGAACGGCACGGCCGTCATGTCCGGCCTCGCTGCTATGGCCTTCATGCGCGGCACCATTCTTTCGTCGCTCTCCACGCGCCTGACATCTCTCGCTTCGCTTGCGCTCCTCGGCAATCCGTCGCATTTCGACGAACGCCTTTCCGTGGCGAAGCCTCACGCCGGTCAGACGAAGGTTGCCGCCCGCATCCGCAACGATCTTTCCGCCTTTGCCGCGCGCCATGCGCCTTCGCGTCTTCAGGACCGCTACTCGATCCGCTGCGCACCGCATGTGATCGGTGTCTTCGAAGACATGGCGCCCGTCTTCCGGGCGATGCTCGAAACAGAGATCAACAGCGCGAACGACAATCCGCTGATCGACCCCGAAAGCGGCGATATCCTCCATGGCGGTCACTTCTATGGCGGTCACGTCGCCTTCGCGATGGATTCGTTGAAGAACCTCGTCGCAAACATCGCCGACCTGATGGACAGGCAGATGGCGCTTCTTGTCGATACGCGCTTCAACAACGGCCTACCGTCCAATCTTTCCGGTGCGACGGGGCCGCGCGCCGCCGTCAATCACGGCCTCAAGGCGTTGCAGATCGCGGCTTCGGCATGGACGGCGGAAGCGCTCAAGCTCACCATGCCGGCAAGTGTCTTTTCGCGCTCGACCGAGTGTCACAATCAGGACAAGGTCTCGATGGGAACGATTGCGGCGCGCGACGCGCTGCGTGTGCTCGAACTCAGCGAACAGGTGGCAGCCGCGCTGACGGTTGCCGTGCGGCAGGCGCTCCGCCTCCGGATTGAAAGCGGTGCGCTCTCCAAGGCCGATATCGGGCCGTCGGCCTCCGCCTTCTTCATGGAGATTGAAGAGACGATTCCCTTCATCGAGGAAGACCGCCCGCTCGACGCGCTGCTCGGCGAGCTTTGCCACCGGACGGAGACCGGCATGTGGTCTCTCGACTGGCAGGAGGGGGCGGCATGAAAGCCATCGTCACGGCCTCCGTTCCCTTCGATGTTCAGTTCTACGATCTCGATCCCATGAACATCGTCTGGCACGGCAATTATTCGAAGTATTTCGAACTCGGCCGCGTCGCGCTTCTCGGAAAAATTGGCTACGGCTATGGTGCCATGAAGGCGTCGGGATATGCTTGGCCGGTCATCGACATGCATATCCGCTACTACAGGACGCTGGAACTCGGACAGCGGGCGGAAGTTCAGGCAAGTGTCGTTGAATGGGAGAACCGCCTCAAAATCGACTATCTGATCGTGGATCCTGCAACGGGGCGCAAGGTGACGCGCGGACATACCGTTCATGTCGCGCTCGACATAGAGACAAAGGAAATGCAATGGGAAACGCCGCCCATCCTGCGCGAGAAGCTTGCTCCGTGGCTCGGATCGTGAAGCTCGCCGCGCTGCCGGTCCTGTTCGCCTTCGCCCTTTCCTCCGCGGCGTCGGCCGCCACTTGCCCTTCGCCGCGAGACATAAAGATCGGCGAGGTCGACCGCGCCTTCGCTCAGGAGCGTCATATCGAAGGCATGTCGAAACCGCTTCTTTCAAAGGGCCGGCTTACGGCCGATGAAGATCGTATCGTCTGGCACATGACCGAACCCTTCGACGTCGAGACGGTCATCGCCCCCGACGGCATCACCGAATCCGTCAATGGCGAAGCGCCGCGCCCGGTCGCCTCGGCATCGGGAGAACTCGGAAGCGCCATCGCGCGTTCGGCCGCCGCCCTGATGCGCGGAAGATGGGAGGAGCTGACGTTGCTGTTCGAGGTTTCGGAGCCGGCGGTGCTCGACAATGGCGACTGGCAGGTTCTGCTCGTGCCGCACAACGAACGCATGAAACAGGCGGTCGGCTCTATCGAGGTGACGGGCTGCGGGGACGTGGAGCGCATCGAGATCGGCGGCGGGGGCGGAGATCGCCATATCGTCACCTTTCCGGCGGGCGACGACGCGCCATGACGCTTTCCCGCTGGCCGGCACTGCTTATCGTTCTCAGCATTCTGGCCGCGCTGGGTTTTTCCCTCTCGCGCCTTTCGGGGTCGGTCGACACCGATATTCTTTCTCTCCTGCCCGCCGACACGCATGACCCCGTTCTCGCCGATGCGGTGCGCCGGGCCAGCGATGCCGCTTCCAACCGCGTGGTCTTCGCCATCGAAGGGGGTGCCGCCACAGAGCGGCAAACGGCGCGCATGGAGCTTTCCGAAGCGCTCGCCGCCACCGAACGATTCCACCCCATGGATGAAGAAGGCGAAGCGCTCTGGCGATGGCTCTTCGCGCACCGTACCTCGCTTCTCTGCGAGGCAGACCGCGAAACGCTCGAAGCCGGGCACGGCGATACAATTGCGCAAGAGGCGCTGCGCCAGTGGTACGGACCGGCCAGCGTGGGGTTTGGCGGGCTCGTGTCGCAGGACCCGCTTCTTCTCACTAACCGTCTGCTCAACTGTGTGCTTCCCGGCGCTTCCGCGCCGTCGGCAGCTGGCGCGGAGATAGTGTCGGGAACAATCGAAGGTTCGGTCTACCGGCTCGACGTTCAGGACGATGTCGCCGGTGCCGTTCAGGGCTGGCGCGATACGTGGGGAGAACGCGGGTTGTCGCTCACCCGGGGCGGCGCGCTTTTTCATGCGGCCTATGGCGCGGCGCAGGCGCGTTTCGAGGTGACCCTTATCGGCGGCGTCACGCTCTGCGTCCTTCTTTTCCTCTACTGGACGATATTTCGTTCGTTCCGCGCCCCGGTGCTTGCGCTTTTCATGGTCGCGTCCGCGCTTGCGACCGGCCTTGCCGTCGTGCTCGCCGTCTTCGGCACCATTCACGTCATGGCACTCGTCTTCGGTGCGGCGTTGATCGGCATGGTCGTCGACTACACGACCTATTACCTCGTCACCGGTCTCGGCGGGGCACCCGGCACGCCGGACGAACGCCGCGACCGACTCTTCCGTCCGCTCACGCTCGGTATGCTCACGTCGGCGGGCGCCTTCGCGGCGCTTCTCGTCTTTCCGGTGCCCGCTTTCCAGCAGGTTGCGCTTTTCGGCATGTCTGGGCTCGCAATGGCCTGGGCGGGTACGCTCTGGCTTGTGCCGCATCTCGAGGGCGGCCGCACGGAGACGGGGCCGGGCGCCATCCGCGTCGCGCATCATGCGGAGGGCTTTCTTTCCCGCTCGCCGCGCGGGCCCGTCATCTGGGCCGTCGCGGGGGTGGCACTGCTGGCCGCGTTTCTCGGCTGGCGTTACGGAGAGGTGCTCGACGATGTGCGCGGGCTGCAGGACCCCTCGCCGGTTCTTGCCGCGGAAGAGGCGCATTTGCGTGCCCTGACGGGCTTTGCGCCCTCCACCGCCTTTATTCTCGTGCGCGGCACTTCGGCCGATGCTGTGGTCCGGGAGGAGGAAAACCTGCTCGCCGCCCTCCCGCCCGAAGACCGGGACGCCGTCGTCTTCGCCGCAAGCCGCATCGATCCGTCCGCCACTCGTAGCCGGGAAACGGAAGCGCTTATCCGCGCCCGGCTGCTCGACCCTCACCTTGACGCCCTCGCCGGTGAACTCGGCGTCGCCTCTGAAGGAACCTATGAAAGCGGCTCGGACGGGACTGTTGACCTGCCCGCCACCGCCGCCTCGCTCCGGGGTGAAACGGACGGCACCGCCTGGTCGATCGTGCCGGTAAGGCGCGCCATCGAGCTGCCGGATGCGGCCGCGGGCGAGCGTGCTCCCTGGATCATTGTCGAGCCGGCCTCGCTCTATTCCGGCCTTTTCGCGGAGTATCGCCGTCTCGCAACGCTGGCCGTCGCAGGCGCGCTCCTTGCCACGGGGCTTCTTCTCGTGCTGCTCGAAAGGCGGCTCCCGGTTCTTCGTGCGCTTCTTCCCGCGCTGCTCGCCACGCTCGCGACCCCGCCCCTCGTCATGGCGCTCGGCATCCCGTTCTCGTTCTTTTCGGCCATGGGCCTCTTCCTCGTCGTCGGCGCGGGTGTCGACTATGCGATCTTCCAGCGTGAGCCCTCGCATCCGGAGAGCCGCTGGACCCGCGCGGGCATCGTGCTTGCCGCGCTCATGACCTGCATATCGGTCGGAATGCTCGGTTTCAGTTCGGTCTTGCCCGTGAGAAGTTTCGGCGTCACCGTAGCCGTGGGGATTTTTCTGTCGCTGGTCCTGTCGCCGCTTGCGCGCGGGCGGACCAGCGAAGTTGATGTTGGGGATGGGGTGTGATGCCTGACGTAGTGATTATCGGTGCCGGTCCGGCGGGATCGGTCGCGGCCGCGCTTCTGGCGAATGCCGGGTTCGAGGTCGAAGTTCTCGAACGCATGCATTTTCCGCGCTTTTCGATCGGCGAGAGCCTGCTGCCGCAGGCGATGGAGTGGCTCGCCGAAGCGGACCTCCTGCGCGATGTCGTCGAAGCGGGCTTCCAGCACAAGAACGGCGCAATCTTCCGTCTCGGCGAAAAGGAAGAGCGGTTCGATTTCCGCTCGAAGAGCGCGGAAGGCTGGGGCACGACCTATCAGGTCCGGCGCGACAAGTTCGACGAGCTGCTCGCACGCGGCGCGGAACGCAAGGGCGCGAAAATTCTGTTCGGGCAGACCGTGGTCGCCATGCGTCCGCATCCCGAAACGCCGAGTCTCACCGTCAGGGACGAAGCGGGCGTGGAACGCGAAATCACGGCGCGCTTCGTTCTCGATGCCAGCGGCTTCGGCCGGGTTCTCGCGCGGCTTCTCGATCTCGAATCGCCGACGAGTTTTCCGAACCGAATGTCGATCTTCACCCATGTCGAAGACAACATTCCGCCCGCGGCCTATGACCGCAACAAGATCCTCATCACCGTCAATCCGCGCAATAGCCAGATCTGGTACTGGCTTATTCCGCTGGCGGACGGGTTATGTTCCATCGGTGCGGTCGGCGCGCCGGAGCAGATCGCGCCCTATGGCGCCACGCGGGAGGAGCAGCTCGCCGCGCTCATCGCGGAATCGGGCCTCATGTCCGACTTGCTGACAAACGCAAAAAGAGTGCGCGATGTCGGCGAAATTTCAGGCTATGCGGCGCGCGTGAGTTCGCTCACCGGCGACGGTTATGCGCTGCTCGGAAACGCCGGGGAATTTCTCGACCCGGTGTTTTCCTCCGGCGTCACCATCGCGCTCAAGTCCGCGTCCCTCGCCGCGCATACGCTGATCCGTCATCTTCGCGGCGAGACGCCTGACTGGGACGCGGAGTTTTCCGCGCCGCTCAGCCGCGGCGTCGAAACCTTCCGTGCCTATGTCAGCGGCTGGTACGATGGCTCGCTGCAGAAAATCATCTTCAACCGGCCGGCCGCCGATGCCCGCCAGGTCAAGGCGATGATCACCTCCGTTCTGGCGGGCTATGCGTGGGACGAGGAAAATCCCTTCGTCCGCAATCCGCAGAAGTATCTCAGTATGGTGGAAGAGTTGTGCGGTTAGGTTTGATTGTTCTTCTGGGCCTGTTCGCCCTTTCCGGCTGTGCCGGAACGCCGGACCCCTTGCCGGTGCGCGAGGAACTTGCGCCGGGCGTGTTCCTCACGCTTCCGCAGACGCAGCCCTTTGGTCCGGGCGTCGCGGCTACCCAGCTTGTCGAAGCGGATTATGGCACCCGCCGGGATCGCTTCCAGGCGAACATCGAAACCTCGTCCCAGCGCTTCGTGCTTGCCATGACCGTTCTCTCGGGTCCGCCGCTCATGACGGTGGAATGGCATGAAGGCGCGGTGGTCGTTCGCAGGGGTGTCGTTCCGGCAGTTCTCGACGCGGAGCGGATTCTCGCTGATTTCATGTTTGTCTATGCGAATGAGCAAGCGCTCCGCAAAGCCGTTTCCGGCGGCGATCTCGTCATGTCGGGAAGCGGTGCCCGCCGCATTTTCCGCAATGGCGAGTTGCTTGTCGAAGCGGTTCAGCCAGATGGAAACCCCTGGGAAGGGGAGGCGCGGCTCGTCAATTTCGTCTACGGTTACGAGCTTTCCATCACCAGCCATTCGGCAAGCCCGCAATGACCGGCACGTCCATCTACATCGCTGGCGCTTCCGCCGCCAATGCCCTCGGTTCCGACTGGAACGGTGTGGCCGATGCGCTGTTCGCGGGCGATCCTTCCGGCCTCGCGCAGACGACCAGGCTGAGCGACGGCCGCACACCGCCGGTGGGTCTTTTGCGCGCCGAGCCGGAAGCGCTGCCCGCGCATCTCGGCGAATGGGAAAGCCGCAACAACAGGCTCGTCTACCATTGTCTTCTGCCGCTTCTGCCCGCGATCGAGGAGGCCCGTGCGCGTTTCGGCGCGGCGCGTCTCGGCGTCGTCATCGGAACAAGCACGTCGGGCATAGAGAGCTGGGAAAAGGCCTTGCCGCGCCGTCTCGCCGACGGCGTCTGGCCGAACGATTTCCGCTTTCCCCGTCATGAGCTCGGCGATCCTTCCGCCTTCGCTGCCGCGGCGACGGGCATCTCCGGTCCGTGCTATTCGGTTTCCACCGCCTGCACTTCCGGCGTCAAGGCGATGGTCAGCGCGGCGCGGCTCATCCAGACAGGGCTCTGCGACGCCGTGGTGACGGGGGGCGTCGACACATTGTGCGGGCTCACGCTTAACGGCTTCTCCGTTCTCGACTCCGTTTCCGCCGAGCGCTGCAATCCCTTCAGCGTCAATCGCGACGGCATCAACATCGGCGATGGCGGCGCGCTCTTCCTGCTGACGCGGGATACATCCGACATCCGTATCGCGGGTTGGGGCGAAAGCTCCGACGCGCATCACCTGAGCGCGCCGGACCCGGAAGGCGGCGGTGCCGAACTCGCGATCGGCGAAGCGCTCTCCCATGCCGGCGTCGGCGCCGGCGACATCGCCTATATCAATCTTCACGGCACGGCGACGCGTCTCAACGATGCGATGGAAGCGCAGGTCACGCACCGCCTCTTCGGCAGCGACACGCCCTGCAGTTCCACCAAGTCGCTCACCGGTCACATGCTGGGCGCGGCCGGCTCGGGCGAAGCCGCCTTCCTCGCGATGGCGCTTCAGCGCCGTCTCGCGCCGCCGCATGTCTGGGACGGCGAGGCCGATCCCGATCTCCCGGCGCTTCATCTCGCAGACCGCATCGGCGAGCGTGTCGATGGCCGTTACATGATGAGCTGTTCCTATGCTTTCGGCGGGAACAACATGGCGCTCATCCTGGCGCGGGAGTAGCCCCCATGACGGAAATCCATGCAACCGGGCCGCTTCCCGCCGCCGCAGACCTTGTCCGCCACAGCGGTACCATGCTGCTCCTCACTCGCCTCACGGAAGCGTCGGAAACGCACGCCGTTTCCGAAGTCGCGATCACGGAGAACTCGACCTTTTATCGCGAGGGGCGCGGCGTGCCCGCTTATGTCGGCCTCGAATACATGGCGCAGACCATTGCCGCCTATGACGGCGTCGAGCGGCGGCAGAGCGGCAAGCCGCCCGAGATCGGTTTCCTGCTCGGTACGCGACGCTTCGATGCCTCGCATCCCTATTTCGCGGCGGGTGAGACGCTGCGTGTCCGTGTCGACATGACATTCAACGACAATGGTATGGCAGCCTTTGACGCGGTCATCACCGTCGCGGAGGAGGAACGCGCCCGCGCCTCCATCAATGTCTACAGGCCCGAGAGCGGCGGCCTCGGCACTCTCGCGGGGGCGGCGCGATGAGCGAAGCGAAACCCCGCCCCGTCCTCGTCACCGGCGCGAGCAAGGGCATCGGCCGTGCGATCGCGGTGCGTATCGCGCGCGACGGCTTCCCCGTCACCGTTCACTATGGCGGCGACGAAGCGGGCGCGGAGGAAACGCGCCGTCTCATCGAGAGCGATGGCGGCAGCGCCCGCATTCTCGGCTTCGACGTGTCGGACCGCGACGCCGCGCTTGCCGCGCTTGGAGCGGACATGGAGTCGAACGGACCCTATTGGGGCATCGTCCTCAATGCCGGCATCGCGCGCGACAATGCTTTCCCGGCGCTCACGGGCGAAGACTGGGACGGCGTCGTCGACACCAATCTCGGCGGCTTCTTCAATGTCGTCCATCCGCTCGTCATGCCGATGATCCGGCGGCGCGATGGCGGGCGCATCGTCACCATCTCCTCCGTTTCCGGCATCACCGGCAATCGGGGCCAGGTGAACTACAGCGCGGCCAAGGCCGGCATCATCGGCGCGACCAAGGCGCTCGCCGTCGAACTCGCGACACGGAAGATCACCGTCAACTGCGTCGCGCCCGGTGTCATCGAAACCGCGATGATCGAGGAAGCGCCGGTCGAGGAAATCCTGAAAATGGTTCCGATGCAGCGCCTCGGCAAGCCGGACGAGATTTCGGGTATCGTGGCCTTCATCCTGTCGGAGGAAGCGTCCTACATGACGAGACAGGTGATCTCAGTGAACGGGGGGATGTGCTGATGCGCCGCGTTGTGGTCACGGGCATGGCGGGCGTCACGCCGCTCGGCGATACCTGGGACGAGATTTCCGCGGAGATGGAAGCGGGCCGCACCGGCGTCCGCTACATCGACGCATGGGACAAGCTCGGCGACCTGAAGACGCGTCTCGGCGCGCCGTCCGTGCAGTTCGAGCATGAGAAGGTCTATCCGCGCAAGAAGATGCGCTCCATGGGCCGCGTCGCCGCCCTCGGCGTGCGCTCGGCGGAACGCGCGCTCGAGCATGCAGGCCTTCTCGACGATCCGATCCTGACGTCCGGCCGAACCGGCGTCGCCTTCGGGTCATCGTATGGCTCCACCGAACCCACCAAGGGCTTCGTTCATTTCATGGATACGGGCGAGGCGACCGGCCTTTCCGCCATGAGCTACATCAAGATGATGAGCCACACGGCGGCGGTGAATATCGGCATCTTCTTCGGGCTGCAGGGCCGCGTCATCACCACGTCATCCGCCTGCACGTCCGGTTCGCAGGCCGTCGGGTATTCCTGCGAGGCGATCCGCTATGGCCATGCGGATGTGATGATCGCGGGCGGCGCGGAAGAACTCTGCCCCACCATGGCCATCGTCTTCGACACGCTGTTCGCGACGAGTTGCCGCAATGATGCGCCGCATACGGCGCCCAAGCCCTATGACCGCGATCGCGACGGCCTCGTGATCGGCGAGGGTGGGGCGGCGCTCATCCTCGAGGAGCGCGAACACGCGCTGGCGCGCGGCGCGACGATATACGCGGAGATCGTCGGCTTTGGCACCAACATGGACGGCTCCCATGTCACCGATCCGAAATCGGAGACGATGGGCGAAGCGCTCAATCTCGCGCTCGGCGATGCCGGGTTGCCGTCACAAGCCATCGGCTTCGTCTCTGGCCACGGCACGGCGACGCTGCAAGGCGACACGGCGGAGACCATCGCCACCTCGCGTGTGCTCGGCCCCGCCGCGCCGATCCATTCGCTGAAAGGCTATTTCGGCCACACGCTCGGCGCCTGCGGTGCCATCGAGGCCTGGCTCACCATCGAGATGATGCGTGAGAAGCGCTTCGCGCCGAACGTGAACCTCGTCAATGTCGACGAGAAATGCGGCGAGCTCGACTACGTCACCGGTTCCTTCCGCGCCCTCGACACTGAATTCGCCATGTCCAACAACTTCGCTTTCGGCGGCGTCAACACCTCGCTGATTTTCAAGCGAGTGTGAGGGACTATTCCGGCCGAGTACCACGTTGGGGGCGATTGACTACAGGCTGCTAGGCAAAGGATGAGAACAGGTCAAAGCATGTTTCGCCAATCCCTCCCCACTCATTCTTAGCTCGTCGCCGTTCCGTCGTCGACAAAGCGCAACAATACTTCGACGCGCAGAGTGCCCACCTCCCTCGCCTTTTCTGCGCGTTCCATAAGGTAGTAGTCAAACGCCATCATCGGTGTAACTGCCGTGCTCCGCTCCACTATCATTTCGGCGGCCTGCACGATGCGGAGCAATTCCGAAATATCGAGCAGGTGAACGAAGCCACCGGTCGCGCCCATGAAATCGTGCATGAATTCGATGCCGTAGGCCGAGTGGTCGTCTACAAGATTCAAGTCAGGAATTAAGACGACAGCGTGGGTAGGGCGCTCCCGTTCGATTGACAACGTATTGCCCTTCGGGCTTGTCACTGGGACGCCGGATTTGAGAGCCCGTATAGCTCCGCGCAGTTGAGCGAATGCTTTATCGATATGAATGGAAATGTCGCGCTTCAGCTTCGTCCTGTCCGGCAATTTTTCGCGCGCCAAAACGGAAAGCGTCTTGGATTCGATTAATATCGCGCCGAACTCGTGACTCAACAGGATGTCGGTCAGTTCTCTTGTGCCGTTGCCCTTCGGTATTTGTGGGCTGTGATGGACCCCAGAGAGTTGAAGGTTGTCAGTCAGCCAAATGCCCAACTGCTCTTGCTGATTACCTTCGTCGTCATCGAAGAGGTTAATCAGGCTGGATGATGCCCCCGCAGTGATAAAGTGATTTTGGAGGATCTTCCAATCCGTCCTTCCGCCGACCTCCAGCAACAACCATCCTTCACCATGAAGGTGAAGGCGGTCGAGTAAAGGAAAGGCCGTCACTGTGATAGCCGAGTGGTCAATCGGGCCCAGCGCCGCGATGCTTGTCCACATAGATAAACGGTCTAACTTGCCCGGCACAGACAGGTCGTTCCAAGTGACGTTCACTGCAAGTTCGTTGAATAAGAATGCAACCAAACGTTCGCCGCGTGCCATGCCACGAATACCGTTCAACTCTTCTTCGCGTTCCACGATCGACCAAACGATGCAACCGTTGCTGCCATCGTCGCAAATCTTCAGCGCGTACAGCAGACGACCGCCGCACATAGTGAAGGCAAGCTGCATCTGCGCGCCTCGCACGATGTACTTCAATAAGAGCGTACTGCCCTTGATAAGAAGGGTTGGCTCAAACCCGTCGCTGCCTTGCGCATAGTCGAAGCGGACTAGCTGCGGAACAGCTAAAAACTCCGAGCGGTTGTGTGCCGATAGCATGTGCATCAGGTTATCATGCGCTATTCTAGTGGAAAGAGAACAGCGAACTGATTAGTTCTCGATAGAAAGCCGCCCACGGATGATCCGGGAGAGGTGTCTTTGTCTTGGACCTGGCTTCCGGCGTTACTTCTTCACGTCGAAGCGGTCGGCATCCATGATCTTATCCCCGGTCCCACGAACGCGCCTAGATTTGCTCTGATGCAATTTTCGTGGGGCGACGGTTGTGGAAGTCGACTGGAAACTCCGTCTTGCTAGGCTGAAGTACGATATCGCGGCGGAGCGCTTTCCGGCTGCAGGCCGCCGCCTCATTCGGTTAGCTAAGGCAAATCCCAATTGGCGTCTGCAACCCCGCGTACCAGCGGGCAACCCAGATGGCGGTCAGTGGATGCCGGTATCGCGGACAGGGCCAAGTGGGGGTCGAGGTCCTTCCTCTGTCCGGATCGGTGGGAGGACTCTGGAATCTACGCCAGCTCAAGCGGCGCGTTACGCGCTTGCTGAGGCGCGGGCGAGAGATTGGGTGGCGAGGGTTCGTGAGATTGATCCTCGATGGAGCCCAAGGCCGAACATCTATGAAACCATGGAAGGTGCAATTAGAGCGCGACAAGCAGAAGCGTCGGACGCCCAAACGCGGCTTGCGGAGCTTGCGAGGCTAGCGCCTAGGCAGCTGATAGAAAACTATCGTCATGCGCACAATTCCCGTGATTTGCTTGGATACGAAACGTGGCCTCGCAATCAAAACACAGTAGCAGTTGCCCGGATCGGCCGCATTGCAGTTGTCGGTCCCAGTTCGGGTGCTCCTCCCTATACGGCGCGAGACCGCATAGCAGCGCAGCGGGCAGTCGATACGCTTGTGATCAGGCATCCGGATGTTATGAATAGGGTTAACATCGGCGGCAGACCCAATGATGCTTTGTACCATGCTGAGGCGACGGTCCTTTTACGGGCGTCGCGCATTAACGGTGGTTCTCTGGCGGGGCAGCGCTTCGAAGTGCATACCGACCGTCCGATGTGCAGAAGTTGCGAAGCAGTCCTTCCACGGCTCGGATTGGAGTTGGGCAATCCGGCCGTTACGTTTGTCGGGCCAAACGGTGCGAGGCGGACTATGCATAATGGCTTTTGGGGGTGGTAGGGACCATGAGAAAGCATAGCTATTTTGCCTCCCGTTTTCGCGAGGGGTGGCCCGGGGTGGCTGAGATGGAACCCTATTTTCTCGCACCTCCCGGAAAGCGGTGGTTCTTCGAGACGCGCAACGACAGTGCCGGTCTGACGCTGGAAGGCGTTGATGGCACCGGCCATTTCGGGCCGGTTGACCGGCGCCGTATCGCCATCCACCTCGATATGTGGGGGCATCCGGAACTGGGTGTGCAGCTTACTTACCGGAAAAGGGGAGGCGGGCACGACGAGACGTTCTACTCGATGGGGGATCCTTCACGTCTCGACGAGCATGTGCCCAGCCTCCACGACACATTGTTGCCGGTCGGCTTGTTCATTTCCTATGAGGATGGGTGGGAGGCTGTGAAGGAGTTCATCGCGACGGATGGCGAAAGGCCGAAATCCATTACGTGGATTGAGGAAGAAGCGCTTCCGGCAGGAACGTTTCCTGCGCCTTAGCCGCTTGTCGCACTCCTCTGCAATACCCCGGTCCAAACAAAAAAACGCCGCTCCCGGATTGCTCCGGGAGCGGCGTATGTTGTTTCGCACCTGAGTCGGAGCGTTACTTCTTCAGGTCGAAGCGGTCGGCATCCATGACCTTGACCCAGGCCGCCACGAAGTCCTTCGCGAACTTCTCCTTCGCGTCGTCCTGCGCATAGGCTTCCGCGTAGGCGCGCAGGATCGAGTTCGAGCCGAAGACGAGGTCGACGCGGGTCGCTGTCCACTTCGTCTTGCCGGTCTTGCGGTCGCGCACCTCGTAGTGGCCGCCGTTCTTCACCCAGCTGTTCGCCATGTCGGTCAGGTTGACGAAGAAGTCGTTCGTCAGCGCGCCTTCCCTGTCGGTGAAGACGCCATGCTTGGTGCCGCCATGGTTCGTGCCCATGACGCGCATGCCGCCGACGAGGACAGTCATCTCGGGACCGGTAAGCCCCATCAGCTGCGTGCGGTCGAGCATCAGTTCTTCGGCGGGCAACTCGTAGTCCCGCTTCAGGAAGTTGCGATAGGCATCGGCAAGCGGCTCCAGCGCCTCGAAGCTCTCCGCGTCCGTCATCTCGTCGGTCGCGTCGCCCCGGCCCGGTGCGAACGGCACCTCGATGGCGGTGCCCGCCGCCTTCGCCGCCTGCTCGACGCCGACATTGCCCGCAAGTACGATCACGTCGGCGAGGCTCGCACCGCTTTCCTTGGCGATCGGTTCCAGCACCGAAAGCACCTTCTGGAGGCGCTTCGGTTCGTTGCCTTCCCAGTCCTTCTGGGGTGCAAGCCGGATGCGGGCGCCGTTCGCGCCGCCGCGCATGTCGGAACCGCGATAGGTGCGCGCACTGTCCCAGGCGGTCGAGACCATCTCGGAAACGGAGAGGCCCGATGCCGCAATCTTCGCCTTCACCGCGCCGACGTCGTAGTCCGTCTTTCCGGCGGGGATGGGGTCCTGCCAGATCAGGTCTTCCCTGGGCACTTCCGGTCCGAAGTAGCGCGCCTTCGGGCCCATGTCGCGATGGGTGAGCTTGAACCAGGCCCGCGCGAACGTGTCCTTGAAGTATTCGGGGTCCTTGCGGAACCGCTCGCAGATTTCGCGGTAGATCGGGTCCATCTTCATCGCCATGTCGGCGTCGGTCATGATCGGCATGCAGCGGATCGAGGGATCCTCCACATCGACCGGCATGTCCTCTTCCTTCATGTCGACGGGCTGCCACTGCCAGGCGCCGGCGGGGCTCTTCTTGAGCTCCCATTCATGGCCGAACAGCATGTCGAAATAGCCCATGTCGAACTTGGTGGGCTTGCTCGTCCAGGCGCCTTCGAGGCCGCTCGTGACCGTATCGCGGCCGATGCCCCGGCCCTTGTGGTTGATCCAGCCGAAACCCTGTTCCTCGATCTCGGCGGCCTCGGGCGGGGGGCTCAGATCGGCTTCGAGGCCGTTGCCGTGCGCCTTGCCGACGGTGTGGCCGCCGGCGGTCAGCGCGGCGGTTTCCTCGTCGTTCATCGCCATGCGCTTGAAGGTCACGCGCACGTCATGCGCCGACTTCAGCGGATCGGGCTTGCCGTCGCGGCCCTGCGGGTTGACGTAGATGAGGCCCATATGGACCGCGCCAAGCGGCGCTTCGAGCGATTCCGGGTCTTCTTCGTTGGCGTAGCGGAGCACGCTTTCGGCCAGCCATTCCTTTTCGGAGCCCCAGTAGACGTCCTTCTCCGGGTGCCAGATATCCTCGCGCCCGAAGGCGAAGCCGAAGGTCTTCAGGCCCATGGATTCATAGGCGACGTTGCCGGCCAGGATGTACAGGTCGGCCCAGCTCACCTTGTTGCCGTATTTCTTCTTGATCGGCCAGAGCAGGCGCCGCGCCTTGTCGAGATTGCCGTTGTCCGGCCAGGAGTTGAGGGGTGCGAAACGCTGGTTGCCGGTGCCGCCGCCGCCGCGGCCGTCGAACAGGCGGTAGGAGCCCGCCGCGTGCCAGGCCATGCGGATCATGAGGCCGCCGTAATGGCCCCAGTCGGCCGGCCACCACTCCTGGCTGTCGGTCATCAGGTCCGTCAGGTCCTTCTTGAGGGCCTTGACGTCGAGCTTCTTCAGCTCCTCGCGATAGTCGAAGTCCTTGCCCATGGGGTTGGGCTTGGTGTCATGCTGATGAAGGATGTCGAGGTTCAGCGCATTGGGCCACCATTCCGTCACCGAGCGTTCGGCGGTGGTCATCGAGCCATGCATCACTGGACATTTGCCGCTTGTTGCCGTGTTCATTGCCGATCTCCTGTGCGTCGATTATCCGGGGCAGTGTTGCTCATCTGCCCTCAGTTTAGAATTATTACAATTAAAAACTATCACCCCCGACGCGAAATGCAACCCCTCGATACTGTGCCGTGGAAGACCGGCAGCAGGCCTTCCTTGCCCTTGTGCTCCATCGCTACGGCCCGCTGGAGCAAAGTCAGAGCTCAAGTCTTGTTGGCGGGCTTCAATCCCTCGATCAGGTCCATCGGCAGCGGGAAGACGATGGTGTTGGTCTTGTCGCCGGCGATGTCGTGAAGCGCCGCGAAATAGCGCAGCTGCATCGCGCGCGGATCGCCCGAAAGGATGCGGCCCGCTTCCACCAGCTTCTCGGCGGCCTGCTGTTCTCCCTCGGCGTTGATGATCTTCGCCCGCCGGTAGCGTTCGGCTTCCGCCTGTCGTGCGATGGCGCGCACCATGCTCTCGTCGATGTCGACATGCTTGATCTCGACGTTCGCGACCTTGATGCCCCAGGCGTCCGTCTGCTCGTCCAGGATTGTTTGAATGTCCGCATTGAGCTTGTCGCGCTCCGCCAGCATCTCGTCGAGTTCGTGCTTGCCGAGAACGGAGCGGAGCGTCGTCTGGGCGAGCTGGCTCGTCGCTTCCATGTAGTTCTCGACATTCAGGATCGCCTTTTCCGGATCGACGATGCGGAAATAGAGCACCGCGTTCACCTTCACCGAGACGTTGTCGCGCGAAATCACGTCCTGTGTCGGCACATCCTCCACGAAGGTCCGCAGGTCCACGCGCACCATCTGCTGGATCACGGGGATGATGAGGATGAAGCCGGGTCCGGTCACACGCGTGAAACGGCCGAGTGTGAAGACGACGCCACGCTCATATTCGCGCAGGATGTTGATCGCCGAAACGAAGAAGGCGATCAGCAGAACCGCCAGAAGAATGTAAATCGCCAAACCACCCATTATGGGCCTTCCTTCCTGATATGTGATGTCAGAGGGACGGGCTCAGCTCACGACAAGCGTCAGCCCATCCATTCGTTCGACGCGAACGGTCGATTGAGGTGCAAGCTCGGCGGGGCCGCGCGCCCGCCAGCGTTCACCATGAATATGGACATAGCCTTCACCGTTCGCCCATTCGAGAACGCGCGCTTCCGCTCCCTCCATTTCCTCGGCGCCCGTCGCGACGGGTCTGCGCATCGCGCGCAGCGTATAGCCGATGAGAAATATCAACAGTGCAGCGCTTGCTGTCGCCGTGCCGGCGATCGTCACCCATGATATCTGGAACTCGGGATTGTCGCTGTCGATCAGCATGGCTGCACCGAAAACAAAGGAGACGAGCCCACCGAAGCCGGCCACACCGAAGGTCGGGGTGAATGCTTCCACGGCCATGAGAACAAGTCCGAGCACGATGAGCGCGACGCCTGCATAGTCGAGTGGCAACTGGTTCAGCGCGTAAAGCCCGAGCAACAGACAGATCGCACCGAGAATGCCGGGGCCAAAGCTGCCGGGATTCGACAGTTCGAAAATGATGCCGTAAACGCCGATCATCATGAGCAGAAAGGCGACATTCGGATTGCCGATTACCGCGAGGAGCTGCGTCATGAAGCCGGGCTCCACATGTTCAATGCGGGCATCCGCGGTTCTCAGTGTCTTCGTGCCGGTTCCCGCCACGACCTCGCGCCCATCCATCTGGGCGAGAAGATCGTCGAGGTCGCGCGCGACGATTTCGATGACCCCCGTCTCCTGTGCTTCCTTTGCACCGAGGCTCACGCCTTCGCGTACCGCTTCTTCCGCCCACTTGGCGTTGCGGCCATGCGTTTCGGCGAGCGATCTTATCAGTGCGACGGCATCGTTCGTTGCCTTCTTTGAAAGCGCTTCCTCGTTTGACGGCACCGCCTTGCCGTCCTCGCCGTCTCCGCTACCGCTCGACTTGCCGGGCTGTTGCGGGCTTCCGGGCATACCGCCCATCGACACGGGGGTCGCCGCGCCAAGGTTCGTTCCCGGCGCCATGGCGGCGATACCGGTTGCATAGATGATGTAGGTGCCGGCGCTTGCCGCGTGCCCACCGCCCGGCCAGACATAGCCGGCAACGGGGACGTCCGAAGCCAGAATATCGCTCACGATATCGCGTGTGGACGTGACGAGACCGCCGGGCGTGTCGATCCTCAGGACAAGAACATCGGCGTTGCGCTCTTCTGCGACGGCAATCGCGTCTCCGATCTGACGGGACGTCGCAGGGCCGATGGTGCCCTTCACGGTCGAGATGAGAGCCAGCGGCGAACCTGCCGGCGTGGCTTCTTCCTGCGCCTGCCCGATTATCGGCAGAATCGCGCCACATATCGCCAGAAGGACAAATAAGAGCGAACGCTTGTCGCGGTTCATTCGGCTCCCTTTCGTGGCTTGCCGCTGTTCTCCGCCGGGCGCATATCCAGTCTGCCAAAGCCGGGAGCGAATGGCCATGTTTTCGTGCGAACCGTCTCCTTGCCCACCCTTGCCGGGCGCGCCCTTTGCTCCATTTTCATCGATAGCGCAGCAGATAGTGGAGGAAAGGCCATGTCGGAACATGTCTACAGGGTCATCGAAGTCGTCGGCTCTTCGCCCAAGGGGATCGAAGGCGCCATCGAAAACGCCGTCGAAAAGGCGAACAAGACGCTTCGCGAACTCAGATGGTTCGAGGTGATCGAAACACGCGGGCATGTCGAAGGCGGCAAGGTCAGCCACTATCAGGTGAAGCTGAAGCTAGCCTTCACGCTGGAATAAGACGGCCGGCAGCCTTTATCCGGCGCCGCGCGGGGAAACTTTCCTGCTTTCCGGCGTTGTTGCTCCATGAGCCGCGCAATTCTGCGGCCTTTGGGCCCGCGGTTCGCGCGCCCGGACAGTCCGTCCTGGAAGGAAACTCCATGCCTCTCCTCAATCTGGTTCTCGTCCTCATCGTGATCGGTGTGCTGCTCTGGCTGGTCAGCACCTACATTCCGATGGATTCGAAGATTAAGAGCATCCTCAATGCCGTGGTCGTGATCGCGGTTGTGATCTGGCTGCTGCAGGTCTTCGGATTGCTCGGCTCGCTCCAGAACATAACCGTCGGCTAGGTTTCCGGGACGCCGATCAGTCTCAACGCGTCGCGGTACTTTCTTGCCTTCCCCTCTCGCTCGCCGGCCGGACTTGTTTTGAGCACCGCGGTCAGATTGTCGGTCAGGTCGGCGATCTTGACCGGCCGGGCGAGCGGATTGGCGGCGGCGCGCTTCGCGAAATCGAGATAGTCCTCGCCCTCCCGCCGCGTCAGAGCATCGACCGCTCTGACGATGTCCTCTGCCACGCCGGATTTGTGCAGCCTGTCGAAGGTCCAGCCCTCGACATGCTCCACGACATCATGGAGCGCGGCGACGATCCGTTCCTTCTCGCCGGTCACGGCCAGCGTGACCCGCATGACATGGAGCATGTAGGCGTCACCGGTCTTTCGGTCGAGTTCGTCTGCATGGGCTTCTGCCGCCAGCGCGATCGCGCGCCCGAGGGTGATGGTCATCTGCGTCTCCAGCTTTCCGCTACGTCCCTTCAACCGGCGAAAGCCATTTCCGTTCAACCTCGCGCCAGCCGTCTCCTTTCGCTACTCTCCCTCCCCAACAGAAACGCTGGACAGGGGAGAGGCCAATGGAGCCGGTCAGGAAACTCAGCCGTTCGATCGCAGGCAAGGTTGCGCTCATCACGGGCGCGGCGAGCGGCATGGGCCGCGCCACCGCACATATCTTTGCGGGCGAGGGCGCGAAGGTCGCGGTCCTCGATCTCAAGCAGGACAGGGTCGATGCGGTCGTCGCGGAAATCAAGGCCGAAGGTGGCGAAGCGGAAGGCTGGGCGCTCGATGTCGCGGATGGCGACGGCATCATCCGTGTCGTGAAAGAGATAGAGGCGCGTTTCGGCGGGCTTGATATTCTCGTCAACAATGCCGGTCTCGCGACTTTTCACGGCGTTGGCGAGCCGGAATACGAGAAGACCTGGACGCTTGCGCTCGATGTGATGCTGACGGCGCATGTCCGTTTCATCCGCGCCGCACTTCCCTCGCTCAAGAAATCGGGAGAGGGCCGCATCGTCAATGTCGCCTCGACGGAAGGTTTCGGTGCAACGCCGGGCAACTCGCCTTATGTCGCCGCCAAGCATGGCGTGATCGGCCTTACCCGCGCGCTTGCCGTCGAGCTCGGACGAGATGGTGTTACCGTCAACTGCATTTGCCCGGGGCCGATCCGCACGGGGATCACCGCGGAAATACCGGATGAGCACAAGGAAATATTCGCCAAGCGTCGCGTGCCGCTCCGCCGCTATGGGTTTCCCGAAGAGGTTGCGCATGTGACGCTGAGCGTCGTTCTGCCGGCGGCCTCCTATCTCAACGGCGTTGCGATTCCCGTCGATGGCGGCATGCTCGTCAAGAACGCGTGAGGAAGCGGGCGGCGCCTTCTCCTGCAGCACGGCCTGTCGCGAGGCAGGCCGTGATCAGGTAGCCGCCGGTCGGCGCCTCCCAATCGAGCATCTCGCCCGCCGTGAAGACGCCCTGCATCTTCGCCAGCATGTAGTCGCTATTGAGTTCCCCGAGCGCGATGCCGCCGTCGACGCTGATTGCCTCGGCAACGGGGCGAGGGCGGTCGATTGGCATCGAAAGATGCTTGATCGACTGAGCCAGCCTTTCGGGATCGCCGAAAACGTCACTGCCTGCGTGTTCACGCAACAATGCCGCCTTTGCGCCGTCGATCCCCGCTTTCCTTCTCAGATGGTTTGCCATGGAGCTCTTGCCGCGAGGCGCGGCGAGATCGCGGGCCAGGCGCGTTTCGTCGCGATCCGGTGCGAGATCGACAACGAGATTCGCTTTCGCCCCGGCGTCGAGAAAATCGCGGAGCGGCGCCGAGAGTGCATAGACAGCACTCCCTTCGATGCCGGTCGAGGTGACGACGAAATCGCCTTTCACGTGCTTCCCGCCGAAAGAGAGCATGATCGACTTCACGGGTGCGCCTGCGAAGTTCTCCTTCATGTGCCGGCTCCATGCGATGTCGAAGCCGCAGTTCGCGGGCCGCATCGGCGCGACGGAGATCCCCCGTGCTTCAATGAACGGAATCCAGCTTCCGTCCGCGCCGAGGCGTGGCCAGCTCGCGCCGCCCAGCGCCAGTACCACCGCCTTGGCGACATGGGTCGAGTCGCCGTCGGGCATGCGGAAGCGAAGTGAGCCTTCTTCCGTGAACCCTGTCCAGCGGTGCCGCGCATGAAAGATGACGCCTGCTCCGCGAAGCCGCGCGAGCCATGCACGCAGCAGGGGAGAGGCCTTCATGGCAGTCGGGAAGATGCGACCCGAGCTTCCCTCGAATGTCTCGATGCCGAGTTCCGCCGCCCAGTCGCGGATCGCCTCAGGCGGGAAGGCCCGAAGTGCGGGTTCGAGAAAAGTTCGAGCATCGCCGAAACGCGTCAGAAAGGCGTCGAACGGCTCGCCATGCGTGATGTTGAGGCCTGACTTTCCCGCAAGAAGGTATTTCCGGCCGAGCGAAGGCATGGCATCGAAGACATGCACCTCGGCGTGAGGCGCCAACCGTTCGGCGGCCATCAGCCCGGCAGGCCCGCCACCGATCACGGCAGCAAGAGGGCGCGACGAAGACGTGCGGGATTTTTCGGGGGTGTTGCTCACCGAGCCAAGCTATCATCGCTTTCGATTGAAAGCAGCTATTCGAAAAGTACATTCTTCATGACTGAAATCTATGTCGACGCCGATGCCTGTCCCGTCAAGGAGGAGGTCGTGCGCGTCGCGGAACGCCACGCCATCACCGTCCATGTCGTAAGTAATAGTGGCATGCGGCCGACCGGCCATCCGCTCGTCCGGCAGGTCGTTGTGCCGTCGGGCCCCGATGTGGCGGACGACTGGATTGCCGAGCGGGCGGGCGAGGGCGACATCGTCGTCACCGGCGACATTCCGCTTGCCTCCCGTGCGCTCGAAAAGGGCGCCGCGGCGATCGGCCATGACGGTCGCGCCTTCACGAAGGACAGCATCGGCATGGCGCTCGCCATGCGCGATCTCATGCGCGAACTTAGGGAGACGGGTGAATCGAAAGGCGGTGGTCCCGCCTTCTCGAAAGAAGACCGCTCGCGCTTTCTTCGAGCGCTCGAAGACGCCGTCCAGAACGAAAAGCGGCGCGCCGGACCCTGAGCCGCGGCGCGCCGCCTCGCTGTTTCACGATTTCACGCGATGAAGATTACCCGGGAAGGGCGCTCTTCAACTCGTCCGCGTCGTCGTTCTGCGCCTTGCCGGCAATGATGTCGGACAGGTCGGCTTCCGGGCCGTAATAGGACCGGTTGCTGTCGTCGTCCCAGTCGATGTTGCTCACGCCGACCGAGGCACCGGCGAAAAGGCCTTTGGTGTCGGACCAGCCGATCACGTCGGCTTCACCCAGCGTGCCGGCTGCGGCCTTCGAATAGTTCACGACGGTGAAGCCCGCCTCGGCGTTCAGCGCAAGCTTGTTGCCGGTCTTGAACGCGTTGACCGCCTCGTCGCTCATCAGCAGGAAGGCGACCGTGCCGCCGGACGCACCGGCCTGTGCGCCAACCGTGATGCCGCCGAAATTGTAGAATGCGGGATCGGGCCATTCGCCGTCCTTGCGTACCAGCAGCACGCCGGCACCGCCCTGGCCGCCGACGACCGCGGCCGCCTTGCCGAATTCAGGCACGATATAGACGCCCTTGGCCTTTTCCAGAAGGCCGGAGAGTTTCTCGTCCTGCGTCATCTGTCCTGCGCTGTTCACGGCGTCGTTGACGAGCTCCTGTGCTTCCATTTTTGCGTCTGCGCTCTGCGCATCCGTGATGGAGCCGGTCATTTCGGCTTCCGCGTTGGCGTTGGCCTTTGCGTTCGCTCCGGTGTCATCCGTGGCGCGTGCCATCGGCACGCCAAGGGAAAGGCCCAGAGCCAGAGCGCAGGTCAGAACGGCGGTCTTCGTCCCGGTTTCATTTGTCATGCGCTGTCTCATGATCGTCCTCCTGTTCGTCGGTACAACTACTCCCCAGAACACGGGACTCGATGCAGCGTTCCATATTTTACAAGCGTTATGGCCCCGCAATTTTTTGCGGGGCCATCTCTTTTCTTTCGCTTGAAACGAATTAAATGCGGCGAGGCGAGCTGTGGAAAATCACGCCGCTCCGGCAGATTCGAAGCTCATCGCGACGCCGTTCATGCAGTAGCGCTTGCCGGTCGGCGGTGGTCCGTCGTCAAAGACATGACCAAGATGGCCGCCGCAGCGGTGGCAATGCACCTCAGTCCGCGTCATGAAGAAGCTGCGATCCTCGGAGGTGCCGACGGCGTTCTCGAGCGGTGCATAGAAGCTTGGCCAGCCGGTACCGCTTTCATATTTCGTTTCCGAGGAGAAGAGCGCCAGGTCACAAGCCGCGCAGTGGTAGGTTCCGGCGCGCTTCTCCTTGTTGAGCGGGCTCGTGCCCGCCCGTTCTGTGCCGTCCTCGCGCAGGACATAATACTGTTCGGGCGTGAGCTGCTTCTTCCATTCCGCTTCGCTCTTCACGATCTCGAATTCGCCCTCGGCCGCGTCGGCCTTTCCGCCGCGCGAAAGGAGGCCCGTTGCGGCAAGAACACCGGCAACCGCCGTTCCGCCCAGAAAGATGCGTCGTGACATCATGTGATCCTCCTCAATGTCCACCTGCTTCATCGCCCCATACCTGCTCGAGCCGTTCGTCGCGTCCGCAGCTCCAGCGGTAGAAGGTGTAGCGGTTCGGATTCTTCATGTAGTAGTCCTGGTGATACTTCTCGGCGGGGTAGAAGGGAGCCGCCTCGAATATCCCGGTTACAATCGGTTGCGAAAAGCGGTCGGATGCCTCCAGTTCCGCTTTCGATCTTTCGGCGAGTTCCTTCTGCTCTTCGTTCAGATAGAAGATCGCGCTGCTGTATTGGGAGCCGGTGTCGCAGAACTGCGCGTTCTTGCGGAACGGGTCGATGTTCCGCCAGAAGACATGCAGCAATTCCTCATAGCTCACCTTTGACGGGTCGTAGACGATCTTCACGGATTCGATGTGGCCGGTACCGCCCGCCGACACTTCTTCGTAGCTCGGGTTCGCCGTTGTTCCGCCGGTATAACCGGAGGTGGTGCTGATGACGCCTTCGGTCTTGTCGAAGGGCGGTTCCATGCACCAGAAGCAGCCGCCAGCGAAGATCGCGACGGCGGTGCCTTCCTCGCCGGGGGGCTGGGCGCCTGCGCTTCCGGTGCCTGCAAAGGCAATCAGCGCAAGAGCGAACGAGAAAACAAACCGCTTCAAAATCCGGACTCCTTCTTTCCTCTCCGTGCCCCGCCATGTGGCCTTGTCAGGAATGTAGGTCGAAAACACCGCCATTGCCTTTCACTTCAAGGTCACGTCTTTGCGAGCGGGCCGGGCGTCAATCCCACATGGACGCGAGGGGCTTGGGGGTCTAGCATTGTGCTGCCTTGGGAGGGGCAGAAGATGGGCGTTTCGGCGGAGAATTCGGCTGTTATTCATGCGGATGGCGTGGCTCCGGTCATCCGGCGCATCAGGGCGGATGAGCCCTGGCGCTGGCTCGAAGCGGGATGGGCCGATCTGCGCGCCGTTCCTGCGATCAGCCTCGCCTATGGGTTCGTCTTTCTGTCCGTTTCGCTTTCGCTCGCCGGACTTCTCTTCTTTTCCGGGTTGAGCGCACTGTTGCCCGTTTTTGCCGCCGGCTTCCTTCTGCTGGGGCCGCTGCTCGCCGTCGGTCTCTACGAGGCGAGCCGCCGTCTCGAACAGGGTGCGCCGGTCCGGCTTGCCGACGTTCTTTTCGTTTCGAGCCGCAACCTGACGCAGCTTGCGCTTGTCGGCGCCATGCTCGCAGGCGCAATGATCGTCTGGCTGCAGATCGCGGGCTGGCTTTTCGCGCTTTTCTTCGGCCCGATCGGTATTCCGCCCCTGTCCGAGTTCGCGCCCCTTCTCCTTCTCAGCCCGCGCGGGCTCGCCCTCCTCGTCATCGGTACAGCGGCAGGCGGCATCATCGCCTTCGCCGTCTTTGCGATGTCGGCGATTTCCGTACCGCTTCTTCTGGCCCGGGATGTCGATGCGGTGACGGCCGTACTCGCGAGCGTTCGTGCGGTGCGCGAGAATTTCTGGACCATGCTGCTCTGGGCGTGGATCGTCGCCTTGCTCACGGCCTTCGGGATCGCGACGTGGTTTCTGGGGCTGGCAGTGATCTTTCCGCTGCTCGGCCATGCGACCTGGCATGCGCAGCGCGCGCTCGTGGCGGACGCCTAGTCCTTCCTCTCGTCCTGTTCCGGTTCGTTCTCGTCGAAGAGAATGCGCTCCGCCGCGCCTTCCAGATCGTCATACTGCCCGGTCCTCAGAGACCAGAGAAAGCCGATGAGTCCGAGAAGCCCGAGCAGCAGTGCGGCCGGTACGAGGAAGATCAGGATGTTCATCGCCGCGCGCCGAGATTGAGCCGCAGTGAATTCAGCGTCACCGTGATCGACGAGCTCGACATGGCGATGGCGGCGACAAGCGGCGTCACGAAGCCTGCTACCGCCAGCGGTACGGCGACCGCATTGTAGGCAAGCGCCAGGCCGAAATTCTCGAAGACAAGCCGTCGAGACTTCCGGGCGACGTCCACGGCTTCCACGATGGGGGCAAGCAGCGCGCCCTGGAAGATGAAGTCTGCGGCCGTCTGGCTCACATCGGCCGCGTCCGCGGGGGAGAGCGACACATGAGCCGCGCGGAGTGCAGGCGCATCGTTCAGTCCGTCGCCGATCATGGCTACCTTGCGGCCCTCAGTGGCGAGTTCTTCAAGGCGTTCGATCTTGGCGCCCGGCCGCGCGCCTGCGCGCCACTCGGTGATGCCCAGTTCCTCGGCGAGTTTGCGCACCGCCGGTTCGCGGTCGCCGGAGAGAAGTTCGATCGCGAAACCGCGGGCGCGCAGCGCCGCAACCGTTTCCTTCGCATCGCTGCGGGGCGTATCCTCGAAACGGAAGCAGACCGGTGCGGCATCGCCCCGCTTCAGCCATAGCTCGGAACCGGCATGCGAAGAACTTGTCGGTGCCCCGGTGAAGTCGGCATTGCCGAGCCGGACCATGTCGTCGCCGAGCCGGGCTTCGAGCCCCATGCCGGGCACTTCATTGACGTCTTTCAGAACCGGACGCGTCAGCGCGCCGCCCTGTGCTGCCAGCGCGACGGCAAGCGGGTGACGGCTTGACGATGCGAGCGCGACACCCAGCGCAAGATCGGCGCGGTCGAGGTCGTCCTTGTTGACGAGGTGCGGGCGGCCAAGCGTCAGTGTGCCCGTCTTGTCGAAAACGATGGTATCGGCCTGCGCCAGCCGTTCCAGGCCATCCGGCGCCTTCACCAGTACGCCCTGCCGGGTAAGCCGCCCCGTTGCGACGACCTGCACCACGGGCACGGCAAGTCCGAGTGCACAGGGGCAGGTGATGATCAGGACGGCGATGGCGTGCGTCAGCGCGGTTTCCCAATGTGCGTCGAGCGCGAACCAGAGGGTCAGTGTGGCTGCCGCCATCAGGTGCACGGCGGGCGAATAGATCCGCGCCGCACGGTCGGCGATCCGTACATACCGGGCGCGTCCCTGTTCGGCCGATTCCATCAGACGCACGATCTCGGCGAGGAGGGAATCGTCGTCGCGCTTCGTCACGGTTATGATGAGCGGAGCGCCGAGATTGAGCGTACCCGCAAAAACGGGCGCGCCGGGCCTGACCGTTTCGGGAAGGCTTTCGCCGGTGACAAGACTGGTGTCGATCTCGCTCGTTCCGCTCATCACTTCACCGTCGGCGGGAACGCGTGCGCCCGCGACGACGAGGACGCGCATGCCGGGCTCGAGATTTTCCACTGCAATGGAACGCTGCGCACCGTCGGGCGCGAGCAGGGTCGCGGCGGTGGCGCGGAGCCCAAGCAGGTTCTCTGCCGCCGAACATGCCTTTGCGCGGGCCTGCACGTCGAGATAACGGCCAATCAGCAGGAAGAAGAGAAGCGTCACGCTGGCGTCGAAATAGACGTGGCGCGCGTTCACGATGGTCTGCACGAGGCTCATCGTCGTCGCGAGGATGACAGCGAGCGCGATCGGCACATCCATGTTCATCGTTCCGGCGCGGAGCGCCTTCAACGCCGAACGGAAGAAGGGTTGTCCGGCATAGGCAATCGCCGGAAGCGCGATCAGGGCGGAGATCCAGTGGAAGAAGCTGCGGGTTGTCTCGTCCATGTCGGTGACGAGGCCGGACCAGACGGAGACCGAGACCAGCATGACGTTCGCCGCAGCGAAGCCTGCGACTCCGAGCGCCCTGAGCAGCGAGCGGCCCTCGCGTTCGTCCAGTGTGCCGAGAAGTTTCGGATCGAAGGGGACGGCGGTGAAGCCCGTCGCGGCGAGCTTCCGCAGGATGGCGTCCGCCCTGAGCGCGGCAGGATCCCAACGCACGGCAACGCGCTTCGTCGAAAGATTGGCGCGCGCATAGGAAACTCCCGAAAGATCCTTCAGTGCGCCTTCCACCTTGCGCAGGCACCCGGCGCAATGCATGCCGGCCACGACCAGGTCGAGGCGGGCTTCTCCATCCTGCGTCTCTCGCACGAAGAGATCAGGGTCGATCCCGGGCCTTTCCTCCGTGGCCGCCGCCTCAGTCATGTGTTCCCCCAGGCATGCGTGACGACACGCTTTTCGTCGACATAGGTTTCGCCCCGGGGGCCGGTCGCGGCGATACGTACCTGCCAGTTGCCGGTGCCGGCGAGGGAAAAGAGGCCTTCATAGGTGCCCGGCGCGGTTTCTCTCAGCATGCTGCGGCTGTCTTCGCCCGACACGACGGGACGCCAGAAAGTACCCCGCACCGACAGACCTTCGACCGGCCGTCCCTCTGAATCGGCGAATGTCACGCTGAGGACGGTGCTGTGTCCTTTTCCGGTTTCCGGCCCGGGAAGCACGCGCGTTTCGATTCCCGCGCTCCAGCCGAGCTCCTTCTGCGCTTCCATGCGCTCGATCACGTGGTTGTAGGCGCGGCCCTTCTGATAGGCTCCCTCTACTTCCACGCCATCGAATGTGGACAGGGCCCGGTAGACCATCAGGCCGTTGACCCCGAACACAATGGCGAAAAAGAGCACGAAACCTCCCAGCACGCGTCGGCCGGTGATCGTGCCGAAGCGGGTGGAGGGTCTGAAGTCGCTGTCGCCGGTGTTCATTGCTTGGGTCCGCGGAAGCTTGTCGACCTGGTCGCTATCTTGCCGGACTCGATGTCGGTCACGACGAAGGTCATGTCCGCTTCGCCGCCGTTGAGTGCGTCCAGGCGTTCGGACGGCAGACTGACGAAGAATCGGGCGTTGGCAAGCATGTCGGCTTCCACGACGATGGTTGTTTCGTCTTCGTTGCCAAGTGACGGCCGGGTCAGTATAGCGCCGTCCAGCCCTTCGAGCGAAATCCGGTAGGTGCGCGCCGAATGCTCCTTGTTGACGATCTTCACCTGATATCCGTTCCGGATCGAGCCGTCGGAAAGCGTCACGAAAAGAGGATTGCGGTCGGCCAGCACGCTGACGTCGAGCGTCGAGCGGTTGGCGAGCGCGACAACCATGATGGCGGCGACGAGAGCGAGGGCAGCCGCATAGAGAATGGTGCGAGGACGCACGATATCGAGACGCGGGCTCTCGCCCATGCGGCGGCGTTCCTGGTTGCGGAACGTATCATAGGCGATAAGGCCGCGTGGCCGTTCGACACGGTCCATGATCTCGTCGCAGGCGTCGATGCAGAGCGCACACTGGATGCATTCGAGCTGCATGCCGTCCCTGATATCGATGCCCATGGGGCAGGCGGCGACGCATTGCCCGCAGTCGATACAGTCACCCCGTCCCTCCCAGCTCGTGCCCTTCTTGTGGGGGCCGCGCGTTTCGCCGCGATCCTCCTTGTAGCTGACCAGAAGTGAATCTTCGTCGAACATCGCTCCCTGGATGCGCGGCCAGGGGCACATGTAGATGCAGACCTGTTCGCGGGCGATGCCGCCGAGCGTATAGGTCGTCGCCGTGAAGAGCCCAATGAAGAGATAGGCGGCGGCAGGCGCCTCGAAGGAGAGAAGCTCGCCCGCCAGTGTCGGTGCATCGGCGAAATAGAAGACCCAGGCGCCGCCTGTCGCCACGGCAATCAGGAGCCACACGAAGTGCTTCGCCGCTTTCCGGGCGAGTTTTCCCGCGCTCCAGGGCGACTTGTCGAGGCGGATGCGTTTTGCCCGGTCGCCCTCGATGAAACGTTCGACATGGATGAAGAGATCTGTCCAGACCGTTTGCGGGCAGGCGTAGCCGCACCAGACGCGACCCGCGATGCTCGTCACCAGAAAGAGACCGAGGGAGGCGAGGATCAGAAGTCCGGTGACGTAGTAGAATTCCTGCGGCCAGATTTCGAGGAAGAAGAAGTAAAAGCGCCGCGAGGGGAAATCGAGCAGCACTGCCTGGTCGGGAAGTCCAGGTCCCCGGTCCCAGCGCAGCCAGGGCGTCACGTAGTAGACCGCCAGCGTCACCACCATCACCAGCCATTTCAGGCGGCGGAAGATGCCGTGCACGAGCTTGGGATAGACCTTGACCCGGCTTGCATAGAGGGGCCGGTTCCTTTCCGAATTGACGGCGGTGTAGCGCTCGCCTTCGTCGCCATGCGGATCGGTATTGCCGTGCGTCGCCGCCTGCGCGGCTTCGCGCGCCAGACGTTCGAGGCTGGTAACGGTCTCGGTCATTCAGATACTCGAAATATTGACGGGCGGGATGCGCCGCACCCCGCCCGCCAAAACAGCAGTCGTGGTGCCTACTCGCCGCCGCCCAGTGTGTACACGTAGAGAGTCAGCGCGTTGATCGTGCCTTCATCAAGGCGTTCACCCCAAGCTGGCATGACGCCGCTGCGTCCGTTTGACACGGTTTCGACGATGGCCGCCTTGTCGCCGCCATAGAGCCAGATGGCATCGGTCAGGTCGGGTGCGCCGAGTTCCTGGTTGCCTTTGCCGGCCTCGCCGTGACAGGCGACGCACTGGCTCTGGAAAACATCCGCGCCCCGTGAGACCGCGTCGGCATTTTCACTGCGGCCCGACAGCGACAGGACATATTCGGCGACATCCGAGACTTCGGCGCGGCTCAGAATGCCGTCTCGGCCATAGGCCATCATGATGTTGACGCGCGTGTCGTCATCGGCGTCCCAGCGGATTCCGTGTTGGAGCGTCGTGTGAATGTCGTCGAGCGTGCCGCCCCAGAGCCATTCGTCGTCATTGAGATTCGGAAAACCCTTCGACCCTTGCGCGCCGGAGCCGTGACAGGGGGCACAGTTGTCGCCGAAGGCGGCCCGGCCGGCGCCAAGCGCGACTTCCATGAGGCCGGGATCGGCGGCAATTTCCTGAAGAGGTGTCGTCGCGACCTTCTGCATCGTGTCGGCTCGGCCTGCGGCGATCGCCTCTATTTCGCCCGAGACGACGTCGCGCTGTTCGTAGCCGATCACACCCTTGGTGTAGGTCCAGCCGTCGAGCGAGAGATAGGGCCAGGCCGGCATCACCACCCAGTAGACGGCGGCCCAGACGCAGGTCGCGTAGAAGGTGTAGATCCACCACTTCGGCAATGGATTGTTGAGTTCGCGGATACCGTCCCAGCTATGGCCGGTCGTCTCGACGCCGGTCACCTCGTCCTTGTGCTTTTCGCTCATTCTCCGGTCTCCGTATCCTTCTTTCCGCTGTCCTCGGGTTCCTTGTCCTCGAGAGGCAGCTTCGCCATGCGGTCGAATTTCTTCTTGTTCGACGGCCAGAGGGCATAAGCCAGCACGACGGCGAAGAGCACCACCATGAGGATCAGACCGCCCGTCCCGAACCAGGTTCTCACCAGCGAATAGGTCGTCTCGCTATCCAAGGCTCATGCTCCTATTGCGTGAAGTCGGTGTTCTCGTAGGCGTTGAAGTCCACGAGCGTGCCGAGCATCTGGAGATAGGCGACAAGAGCGTCGAGTTCGGAGATCGTCTTCGGGTTGCCGTCGAAGTCGCGGGCCACCGCTTTCGGATACCGCTGCATCAGGCCCTCCGTATCGGCGTCGGGTGTGGCCTGCGCCTCGAGATCGGCGCGGGCGTTCTCGATCTCTTCGTCCGAGTAAGGCACACCGGCGGCGGCAAGCGCTCTCAACCCGCCTTCGATGTTGCGGTAGTCGAGTGGCGTCTGCGCGAGGAAGGGGTAGCCCGGCATGACGGATTCCGGCACCACGGCGCGCGGATCTTCCATGTGCAGCCTGTGCCATTCATCGGAGTACTTGCCGCCGACACGGGCGAGGTCGGGGCCTGTGCGCTTCGACCCCCACTGGAAGGGATGGTCGTACTTGCTTTCGGCCGCCAGGGAGTAGTGCCCGTAGCGTTCCACTTCCGAGCGAAGCGAACGCACCATCTGGCTGTGGCAGTTGTAGCAGCCTTCGCGGATATAGATGTTGCGGCCCGCAAGTTCGAGCGGGCTGTAGGGGCGCACACCCTTCACGTCCTCGATCGTGCTCTTGATCAGGAAGGTCGGCACGATCTCGACGAGGCCGCCGATGGCGACGACGATGAGCGTCAGGACGAGCAGAAGGATCGAATTCTTCTCGATCGTCGCGTGGGAAAACTTCTTTGCCATGATCCAGCTCCTCACTCGGCCGGTTGCAGCGTGGCGCCGGCGGGCGCTGAGGCGGGAAGGGGCTCGCTCTCGCGGACGCGGCCCTTGATGGTCATCCAGCAGTTGTAGACCATGATCAGGGCACCGGTGAGGAAGAGCACGCCGCCCAGCGCACGGATGACGTAGAAGGGATGCATCGCCTCGACCGTTTCCGCGAAGGAATATTCGAGGAAGCCCTGTGCGTCATAGGCCCGCCACATCAGCCCTTGCAGGATGCCCGACACCCACATCGCCGTGATGTAGAGCACGATGCCGATGGTCGCGATCCAGAAGTGCCAGCTGACCAGCGCGAGCGAGTAAAGCCGCTCGCGCTTCCACAGCCAGGGAATCATGCAATAGATCGCGCCAAAGGAAATGAAGCCGACCCAGCCGAGTGCACCGGAATGCACGTGTCCGATGGTCCAGTCGGTGTAGTGGGAAAGCGAGTTCACCGCCTTCACCGACATCACCGGGCCTTCGAAGGTCGACATGCCGTAGAAGGCGACCGAGACGACGAGCATGCGGATAACGGGGTCCGTGCGCAGCTTGTCCCAGGCGCCCGACAGCGTCATCAGGCCGTTGATCATGCCGCCCCAGGACGGCATCCACAGCATGATCGAGAAAGTCATGCCGAGGGTCTGCGCCCAGTCGGGCAGCGCCGTGAAGTGCAGGTGATGCGGGCCTGCCCAGATATAGATGAAGATCAGCGACCAGAAATGGACGATGGACAGCCGGTAGGAATAGACCGGCCTCTCGGCGCGCTTCGGGATGAAGTAGTACATCATGCCGAGGAAGCCCGCCGTCAGGAAAAAGCCCACGGCGTTGTGGCCGTACCACCACTGGATCAGCGCGTCCTGCACGCCGGGGAAGAGCGCGTAGCTCTTCGACGAGGTCCAGGTCTCCGGGATCGCGAGGTTGTTGCCGATGTGGAGCATCGCGATCGTCACGATGAAGGCGAGGTAGAACCAGTTCGCCACGTAGATGTGCGGTTCCTTGCGCTTCGCGAGCGTCGCCAGGAAGACGATCAGGTAGACCACCCAGACGATGGTGAGCCAGATATCGGCGTACCATTCGGGTTCGGCATATTCCTTCGACTGGGTCACGCCCATCAGGTAGCCGGTTGCCGCGATCACGATGAAGAGCTGGTAGCCCCAGAAGACGAACCAGGGTGCGATGTCGCCCGCGAGCCGTGTGCGCGAGGTCCGCTGCACCACGTAGAACGAGGTTGCGATGAGCGCGTTGCCGCCGAAGGCGAAGATCACCGCCGAGGTATGAAGCGGCCGAAGGCGTCCGAAATTCGTGAAGGCGGTGTCGAGGTTCAGGAACGGAAAGGCGAGCTGGAAGGCGATCACCACGCCGACTAGAAAGCCCGCCACGCCCCAGAAGAGCGTCGCGATGGCGCCGGCCTTGACCACGCCGTCGCTGTAGCCGGCGCCGTCATCCGTCACCTGGCCGTGGGTCACGTTGAAGTGGCGCTGTCCGAGCGCCATGACGCCCGCCAGGAAGGCGAAGACGAAGAACCATGCATGAACAGCCATGGGCGCGTCCTGCGCCTTGGCCGCGACGGCGATGAAGAGAATTGCCCCGGCGATGAGCGCCCCTGCGACGGCCCATGCAGCAGACGTCATCGTGCCGGGAGGAGTTGCACCCGGCGCGCTTGAAACCGCCATATCCCAATATCCTTATATGCGTTGCCTTCATACTGGGAATGGCGGGACCCCGTTCGTTTGCTGCTCCGGCCCCCGATTCACCACCAGCGCTATAACCTTAGCACTTGTGCGGATAAGGCGGTACCGGCCAGCTTGCCGCGCTGCAAAATGTCACATCCAGAGTCACACCAGCGATCTCGTTCAGCTTCTGAGAATGGCTTTCCGGAAACGTGCAAGGGCGACAAAGAAGAAGGTCGCGCCGATCCCGGCCAGCACGGCAAGTTGCGGCCAGACGATGGAAGGCCCCGCGCCCCGATAGAGGATGGCCTGCGAAAACGCCACGAAATGCGTGGAGGGCGATAGCTGCATCGTGTTCTGCAGCCACACCGGCATGCTTTCGAGTGGCGTCGAAGAACCCGACAGAAGCTGCATCAGAATGAGAACGGGCATCACCAGCAACCCGTATTGCGCCATGGAGCCGGTGAAAGTCGCGAGCAGGATGCCGAGCGCCGTCACGGAGAACTGGTAGAGCAGGGCGCCTGCGATGAAGAGGGCGAGTGAGCCCGATGTACGAACGCCGAGAACGCCCTGCACCATGAAGATCAGCGAGAGCGTTGCCGCCAGGACGATTACGAGCCCGTTCGCCCAGAGTTTGGAGGACATGATCTCGATGGCTGTCACGGGCATGACGAGCAGATGCTCCAGCGTGCCGTGTTCGCGCTCGCGGATCAGCGCCGCGCCGGCGAGGATTACGGAGAGAAGCGTGATGTTGTTGATGACTTCCATCACGGCCGTGAAGGGTACGGAGTCGAGATTGGGATTGAAGAGCGCCCGCGCGATCAGATCTGCCTCGGCAGGCGTTTCCCTGCCGCTCGAGGAAAGAGCCCGGCTGACTTCCTGCGTCACAATGGACTGGATGTAGCCTGCGCCGTTGCCCGCCATGGACATGGCGGTCGCGTCCACATTGAGTTGCAGTGTCGGCCGGTGACCCGACAGGAGATCGCTCTCGAAATGCGGGGGGATGTCGAGGATGAAGGTGTAGCGCCCCTTGTCCAGCGCTTCGCCCGCCTTGTCCGCATCGATGGTTACGGCGTTCTTGAAGTAGGGCGGCAGCAGGGCGGAGGCGATTTCGCGGGACAGTGGCGAACGGTCCTCGTCGATGATTGCGACGGAGGCGTTTGCGACTTCGAACTTCACGCCGGTTGCGACTTCATAGATGCCCCAGGAGAAGGCGTAGACGATCAGGAACACAAGCACGGGATCGGAGCGCAGCGAGCGCAGTTCCTTGATGCCGAGGCGATAGATGTTGAGCCCGGTGCGGCGGAAGGAGGCAAGCCGTTCCCGCATCTCACTTCTCCTGCTTGCGCAGAGCGGCGCGCGCCAACGCGAGGAGGACGACGCAGAAGGCAAGAAGCGCGGCGTGGTTCTGCCACAGATCGGCGAAACCGAGGCCCTTTGTGACGGCGCCGGAGCTCACCTGCTGGAACCAGGATGAGGGAAAGAGCTTGCCCATGTATTGCGACGCGCCGTCGAGGCTCGAGACGGGCGTCAGCATGCCGGAGAAGTTCACCGTCGGCGTCATGGCGACGATCGCGGTGGCGAAGAGGGCGGCGATCTGAGTTTTCACGAAAGACGAAATGACGAGACCAAATGCCGTCGAGGCGAAAACGTAGAGGGCGCCGCCGAGGAGCAGCGCCGTCAGCGATCCCGTCACGGGTACCCGAAACAGGAAGAGACCCATCAACAGCAATGTCAGGAAACTCGCGAAGGCGAGCGCCACGTAGGGAAGCTGCTTGCCGAGCAGAAATTCCAGCCGTGTTACCGGCGTGGCGCGGAAATTCGCGATGGAGCCCATTTCCTTTTCGCGCACCACGCCAACCGCGGTCATGATGGACGGGATCAGCATCATCAGCAGCATGTAGGCGCCGGGCACGATGGCGAAGACACTCTTGAATGCCTGGTTGAAGAGAAAGCGCGTCTCGATGCTGAACGGTGCGTCTGCCGCCCGGGGCAGGGGTTGCATGGCATGCAGACCCTCAGCATACTGAGCGACGATCGCTTCGCCATAGGCAAGGGCCGTCTCGGCGCGGAACGGATTGGAACCGTTCACCAGCAGGGAGATTTCGGGCGCGTCACCGGCGAGAAGATCGCGCCCGTATCCTTCCGGAATTTCGATGGCGAGCGTGATATCCCCGCTTTTCAGCCGCCTGTAGCGTTCGGACGCACTTTCGATCTCTGGCATTTCCTCGAAATAACGCGACCCCTCGAAGCCCTGCAGCAGCGTCCGGCTTTCAAGCGAACGGTCCTGATCGAAGGCCGCATAGGGAATGTTCTCGACATCGAAGGAAATGCCGTAGCCAAGCGTGACAAGCAGGATAAGCGGTCCGAGAAGCGCGAAGGAAAGACGCACCGGATCGCGCATCAGTTCTGTCGTTTCCCGCCGGGCATAGGCCCACAGACGGCGTTTGCTGAAGAAGCGGCGGTGCGGTTCGGGCGCCGTTTCGCCCGAGGTGCCCGGAAGCGCATCCGCTCGCGGCGCTGTCTCTTCCTCGAATTCGGGCAGCCCCGCCGCTTCGCGCAGATAGTCGACGAAAGCCTCTTCCAGCGTCGTCTCGCCGCGTTCTGCCGACAGCGTGTGCGGCTCGCCGACGGCGAGCACGCGGCCCGCATGCATCAGCGAGACGCGGTCGCATCGCTCGGCTTCGTTCATGAAGTGCGTCGAGATGAAGATCGTGACGCCCCGCTTGCGCGAGAGGTCGATCAGATATTGCCAGAACTGATCGCGCGCAATCGGGTCGACGCCCGACGTCGGCTCGTCGAGGATCAGGATTTCGGGATCGTGGATGACCGCGACGGCGAGTTGCAGGCGCTGACGGATGCCGAGCGGCAGGTCGCCGGGTCTTGCGTGTTCGTCGTCCTTCAGGTCGAAGCTCTCGAGCATCTCCGCGACCCGCGCCGTGCGGCGGGCGGCAGGCAGGTGGAAGAGCTCGGCGTGCAGTTCGAGATTCTGGCGGACGGTCAGTTCTTCGTAGAGCGAAAAGCTCTGCGACATGTAGCCGACGCGCCGTCGCGTCGTCATGTCACGCGCATCGAGCGGCTTGCCGAAGAGCTTCGCCGTGCCTTCGCTGACGGGCAGAAGGCCGGTCAGCATCTTCATCGTTGTCGTCTTGCCGCACCCGTTCGAGCCCAGAAAGCCGAAGATCTCGCCGCGCCCGATGCGGAAGCTCACATGGTCGACCGCCACGAAATCGCCGAAGCGGCGGGTGAGGTTCGTCGCCTCGATCGCAGGTTCATCGCCGCCGCCGCTGCGCGGCGGCACATGCACGGGCTTGTGGCGCGCTCTCTTCTCCTCGGGCAACAGCCCGATAAAGGCAGCTTCGAGCGAACCCTTGCCTGCGGCTTCCCGCACTTCGCCGGGTGTGCCGGTGGCAAGCACATGGCCCTCATCCATCGCCGCGAGCCAGTCGAAACGTTCTGCTTCTTCCATGTAGGCGGTGGCGACAAGCACGCTCATCTGCGGCCGCCTCGCGCGAATGGTGTCGATCAGTTCCCAGAACTGGCGGCGGGACAGCGGATCGACGCCGGTGGTCGGTTCGTCGAGGATCAGAAGGTCGGGATCGTGGATCAACGCGCAGCAGAGCCCGAGCTTCTGCTTCATGCCGCCCGACAGCGCGCCGACCGCACGGTCGGGAAAGGGGGCGAGGCCCGTCGCCGTCAGAAGTTCGGCGATCCGCTTCTGTCGGGCATGGTCGCCAAGGCCGAAGAGCCGCCCGAAGAAGTCGAGGTTCTCCTTCACGCTGAGGGTCGGATAGAGGTTCTTGCCGAGGCCTTGCGGCATGTAGGCAATGCGGGTGTGACAGCGGCTGCGATGCGCGGGGTCGCGCATGTCTCCCCCGAGGACCGTCACCTCGCCCGCCTGGATGCGCCGGACACCTGCGAGAAGGCCGAGAAGCGTCGATTTGCCCACGCCGTCCGGGCCTATCAGCCCGGCCATGCAGCCGCCCGGAATGTCGAGCGTCACATTGTCGAGCGCGACCGTGTCGCCGTAGCGATGGGTCAGCGCGCCGACCTGCGCGGCGCTTGCGGGGCTCGCCGGGACCCCGCTCATTCCCCGCTGCCGCTGCCGTCCGCGGCCTTGCGGGGCTGCGCAATCGGCGGAAGGCTGACGGCGAGGCTGTCGGGCCATTCGGTCCCTGAAAGGGTGCGGACATAGCCGACGCCCCGCACGCCCGTCTTCACGCGGGCCTCAACGCGGGCCAGCAGATCGGGATCGATGCTGAGTTTGACGCGGAACATGAGATTTTCGCGTTCCTCGCGCGTTTCCACGGCCTTCGGCGTGAACTGCGCGTCGGCGGCGACGAAGCTCACGCGGGCGGGAATCACGTAGTCGGGGATGGGATCCAGCACCAGCCGCGCCTCGTCGCCGAGAGCGAGACGGCCCGCCTCGGCGGCAGGCAGGAATATCGTCATGTAGACATCCGACAGGTCGAGCAGGGTGAGGATGCGGCCGCCGGCGGCCAGCACTTCGCCGGGCTCGGCAAGGCGATACTGGACGCGGCCCGAGCGCGGGGCCTTCAGCACCGTGTCGTCCAGCATGTCCTGAAGGCGGGCGAGGTTGGCCTTGGCGGATTCGATCGCCGCTTCCGCCTCGGCCTTGCTCGCTTCCGCCGTCGTGACGGCAGCTTGAGCGGTGCGAAGCCGGGCACGGCGCTGGTCGAGCTGTTCGGCGGGGATGTGCCCCCGTTCGCTCAACCGTTCGGCGCGGACGAATTCGTTGCGGGCAAGCTCCAGCTCGGCTTCACGCTGCACGATCAGCGCCTTGGCCTGGGCGAGTTTCTGCTCGGCGCGGCGGATGTCGGCGGTGGCAGCGGCAACTTCCGCCTTTATCTGGGCATCGTCCATCCAGGCGAGAACCTGCCCGGCGGTCACGAAATCTCCCTCATCCACCCGGATTTCGTCCACGCGGCCTGCAAATTTGGTGGCCACGTCGACCTGCTCGGCCTCGATCCTCCCGTTCGACATGGCGATGCCTTCGGGCGAGCCGGGAGACAGGATCGCAAACCAGTAATAGAGGCCGGCCGCGGCGATCGCGACGATGGCAAAAACGGCCAGAAGGCTCTTCCGGCCATCGGTCAGTCGCTCGAACCAGGACGGCATGAAATCCCTCTTTTGACGAGACTTTTACCTTATAGCGCCCTTTCGAACCATTCTTCGTGAGGCATGAGGGCGCATGGCGCGTGAAACAAATGTCGAATACGGAGCGCTGCGCCACATTAACCAAAAGTAATGCGGTGCATTTTTGTCGCGCTTGCCCGGCCTCATGTATGGATGCATGCAGATTCATTGTTTCCCAGTAGAGCAGGCATATTGTTCAATCGTTTTGTCGACGATTAGGCTGTGCCAAAGCGACATGACGTGATAATTGAGACCGCCCGTCAGGGTGGTCCGATTGCGAATTTCGCTGAAAGGCGCTATTCCCGCCTCCGCCAGCAACGGTTGGAAAGGCGGGTTGGGGTTGCGCTCCGACGTGCCGCAATCGGCTGAACAATAAAATGGTGCTGACGGCGAAAGCCCTGCAGCGCCGGTATCGGTGGGAACGAGACCGAACGGCCGTCCCGCCGGTGCACTAACCAAGAAGAAGAGCACAAGCTCCCGCCGTCGTATGGAAGCCTTGGAAGCACTCTCTTGCAAAGGAGTGCCGATCCCACGGGGAGGTTATTTTGCAGCGTATTGAAAATCTCGTGTTCGGCCTGCGCTCGGTGATCCTGCTGTCGTTGCTGGTCTTCACCATCATCATGGGCTACTTCGCCTCGCAGCTGCGCATGGACGCCGGCTTCACGAAGATGCTCCCGATCGGCCATTCCTATATCGAAACCTTCTTCGAATATTCGGAAAGCTTCGGTGGCGGTAATCGCATCCTTGTCGTTCTCGAGAACAAGGAAGGCGATATCTTCCAGAAGGACTTCCTCTACAAGCTCAACGACATCACGCAGGACCTCTTCTACATTCCCGGCGTCGCGCGCCACACGGTGACCTCGCTCTGGACGCCGAACACGCGCTTCATCGCCGTGACCGAAGAAGGGCTCGAGGCGGGCGACGTCATTCCGGCGAACTTCGCGGGCACGGAAGAGGACATCGACACCGTCCTCCAGAATACGCTGCGTGCCGACCTCGTGGGACGTCTTGTTTCAACGGACTTCCAGGGCGCGATGATCCGCGCCGAGCTGCTCGACTTCAATCCGGAAACGCAGCAGCGCCTCGACTATTTCGAGGTCGCGCGCAAGCTGGAAACCGAGCTTCGCGACAAGTACGTCACCGACACGACCGACGTGAAGATTGTCGGTTTCGCCAAGCTCACGGGCGACATCGCCGACGGCGCCTCTTCCGTGGTTTTCTTCTTCTCTCTCGCCTTCGTCCTGACCTGTTTTGCGATGTGGCTCTACTGCCGCTCGTGGATTCTCACAGCGGTGACGGTCGGCGCTTCGCTCTGCTCGCTTGTCTGGCAATTCGGCCTTCTGCACATGCTCGGTTTCGGTCTCGATCCGCTGGGCGTGCTGGTGCCGTTCCTCGTCTTCGCCATCGGCGTCAGCCATGGTGTGCAGCAGATCAACATGGTCGGCGCGGAAATGGCGGCCGGCCTCGACAGGAACAAGGCGGCGCGCGCCACCTTCACCTTCCTGTTCCGTCCGGGCGTCGTTGCCCTGCTGACCACGCTGGCCGGTTTCGCCACGCTCTACATCATCCCGATCGGCATGATTCAGGAACTGGCGATCACCGCCTCGATCGGTCTCGGCTTCAAGATCATCTCGAACCTCATCATGCTCCCGCTGCTCGTCTCCTATGTGGCGCCGAATGAAGAGGAATACGGTGCCAAGGTGCGCAGCGCGATGGATTCCCGCGCCAAGCTCTGGCCCGCGCTTTCGAAGATTGCGACGCCCGCCATCGCCTTTCCGTTCGTCGGGGCCTGCTTCATTCTCGCGATGGTCGGTCTCTACGAGGCCCGCGACAAGCAGATCGGCGACGTTCACGCGGGCGCCGGCGAGCTCTGGCCGGATGCGCGTTACAATCAGGACAGCCGTTACATCGCGGACAAGTTCGCTCTCGGCCTCAATGTTCTCACCGTGATCGTCGAATCGGACAGCGTCGTCTGCATCGACTACGGCAAGATGCACTATCTCGAGAAGTTCAGCTGGCACATGCGCAATGTGGACGGCGTGCAGTCGGTCATCAGCCTTCCGGTGCTCGCGCGCAAGATCAACAGCATGTGGCAGGAAGGCAATCCGAAGTGGCAGAACCTGCCGCGCAATCCGGCAGCCCTCGCACAGGCGACGTCCAGCATCTCGAGTTCGTCGGGCATCGTGAATACGGACTGCTCCACCGCCGCCATCGCCATCTTCATCAAGGATACGAAGGCCAAGACGGTGAAGCATGTCGTGGCCGAGCTCGAGCAGCACATGGCCGAGAACCCGTATCCGGGCATCAATCTGCGGATCGGCACGGGTAACGTTCCCATCGTCGCGGCGACGAACGAGATCGTGCACAAATCCGAGCTGCCGATGCTGCTCTATGTGTATGCCGTCATCATGACGCTGGTGATCATCACCTATCGCGAGTGGCGCGGCGCGCTCTGCTGCGTGCTTCCGCTCATCCTCGCGACGATCATCGGTGACTGGTTCCTGACCGCCTTCGGCGTCGGCCTCAAGATCTCGACGCTGCCGGTGCTCGCCATCGCGGTCGGTATCGGCGTCGACTACGGCATCTACGAATACAACCGCATGCAGCGCTACATGCGCATGGGCAAGACGCCGCACGAAGCCTATCTGCAGGCGCTCTACGACGTTGGCTCGGCGACCATGTTCACGGGTCTCACGCTCGCCGTCGGCGTCAGCACCTGGGCCTTCTCCGCTCTGAAGTTCCAGGCGGACATGGGTCTTCTCCTCACCTTCATGTTCATCGTCAACATGCTCGGTGCGGTGACGCTGCTGCCGGCGCTCGTTGCGGTCTTCGAATACATCTGGCCGCTGAAGCGCAAGCCGCTGTCGGAAGAAGAAGCCCGCGCGGTGATGCGCGGCCACTAACGGCTCACCGGTTTTCCGGAAGACGAAAGGGCGGCCCTCCTTCGGAGGTGCCGCCCTTTCTCTTTTTGGCCGCTGCGGATGAGGGAGTCCGCGTCCCGCGGCCTGAGGATTTCAGTCGCCCGGTTGCGCCGCCGCGCCGCCGAGGCGTTCTTTGCTTCTCTCCTGCGTGTCGAGTTCGCGTGGCGCCAGCAGGTAGTACATGGCGGGCGTCACGAGACGGGAGAGCACGGTGGAGGAGATGAGCCCGCCGATGATGACGAAGGCGAGCGGCGAATAGAGGCCCGAGCCCTGCATCGCGAGCGGCGTCAGACCGCCGATGGCGGTGAGCGAGGTCAGCAGCACCGGCAGGAAGCGGATTTCGCCAGCCCGCTCCACGGCTTCGCGCAACTCGACGCCGTCGCGCCGGAGCTGGTTCGTGAAGTCGACGAGCAGGATCGAACTCTTGATCTCGATGCCGATCAGCGCCACGAAGCCGATCACCGCCGTGAAGGAGAGCGAGTAGCCCGACACGAAAAGCCCGAGCAGACCGCCGACGATGCCGAGCGGGATCACACCCGCCACGACGAAGGTCGTGCGGAAGGCGCGGAACTCCAGGATGAGCACGCCGATAATGCCGAAGATCGCGATCAGGATGGCATTGCCGAGGCCGGAAAAACCTTCCTGCCGCGCCTCGATCTCGCCGCCCGCGCGGAATTCGTAGCCCGGCGGGCGCGGCAGTTCCGCGATTCGCTCGAAGACCTCGTTCGTCACCTTTTCCGTGTTGTAGCCGGTCTGCGTGTAGGCGGTGACGGTGACGAGGCGCTGGCGGTCGAAGCGGTCGATGCGCGCGGGCGCCGTTTCGAGGTAGGGGTCCGACAACTGGTTCAGAGGGATCGAGGCGCCGCTCGATGTCGGCACATAGATCTCCTGCAACGCCTCGACGGCATGATGCCGGTCGAGCGGCAGGCGCGTGACGACCGGAAATTCGTCGCCATCCGTTTCGCGGAAGGCGCCCACCGTCTCGCCGACGATGGCGAGACGCACCGTGCGGTCGATCTCGCCCGGCGGCACGCCGAGCAAGCCCGCCTTCTCCGTGTTGATGCCGAGATTGTAGTCGGTGCGCTCGAGGCGGACCGGGTTCACGACGTCGCGGGTGCCCTCGACATTTTCCAGCAGGCGGGTCACTTCTGCGGCAAGGTCCTTCAGGATCGCGAGATCGGGCCCGAAGATGCGCACCGCGATCGGCGCTTCGATCGGCGGCCCGTTCTTGAACGTGCGAAGCACGATCTGCGCGCCGGGATATTTCTTGAACTCCGCGCGCAACTCGTCCTGCAGGACAGGCGTGCGCTCCTTGTCGAACTCCGCCATCTGCGCGAAGGCTTCCGCCTTGTTCGCGCGCTGCTCGCGGGCGCTCTCGTTGTAGAAGATCTGCGGATTGGAGCGGCCGAGATTGCCCATCACCCAGTCGATCTCGGGCCGCTCGCGCAGGCGCTCCGTGACATAGTCGAGCGCCTTGCCGGTCTCCTCGATGCTGGTGCCCTGCGGCGTTTCGATCTGCACGAGGAATTGGCGGCTGTCGGCCGGCGGGAACAGGCTGAAGCCGATCACCGGGATCAGGCTGAAGCTCGCGAAGCAGAGCGCCATTGCGCCGATCACGGTCGTGCGCGGCCAGGTCAGCGCCAGATGCAGCAAGGGCCGGTAGAAGGTGTGGATGCCGCGCATGATGACGCGGAGGAAGATGTTGCCTTCGGGATGCGCCTTGTCGCTCAGCAACCGGCTCGCGAGAAAGGGAATGATCGTCAGCGCGATGCCGAGCGAGGCCGTCACCGTGAAGAGGACGGAGACGGGCAGCGAGCGCGTGAACTTGCCGGCCCCTCCCGGCAGGAAGAGCAGCGGCAGGAAGGCGAGAATGAGCGCCGCCGTGCAGCCGACGACCGCGAGCGAGATCTGCGAGGTCGCGGCGATGGCCGCCTCGTAGCGTTTCTTTCCTTCGCGCAGGTGCCGTTCGATGTTTTCCACGACGACGATGGAATCGTCCACCAGCAGGCCGAGCGAGAGCACGAGGCCCGCAATCGAGAGCTGGTTCAGCGAAAAGCCCGTCACGTTGAGGAGTGCGATGCCGACCGCGAGCGAAAGCGGGATCGACACCATGACGATGGCGGCAGCCCGCAGCCCGAGCGGCAGCAGCGTGATGCTGACGAGACTGACGGCAATCGCAAAGTCGATATAGAGGCGGTTCAGCCGGCTCGCGACCGAGACCGTCTGGTCGAAGGCGCGCTCCATGCGCACATCGGCAGGCAGGCGGTGTTCGAATTCGTCCAGCACCTCGTAGATGCCCTCGCGCACCTCGAAGACGTTCTGCGCCTCCTCCTGGTTCGCCGGCACGACGGCCGCGCGTTCGCCCTTCTACCCGCCGCCCTAGGTCCCCTCCCCGCGCGCCCCCCCCACCCCCGCCACCCCGCGGACTCCCACCCCCTTGCCCCCGACACTGCCCACCCCCCTCCCGCCGATCCCCTCCCTGCCGTCTAGCCCCCC
>OOGU01000021.1_pt1 | contig 45148 bp, 40 predicted proteins | sample 1670261 | NCBI WGS metagenome assembly OOGU01 (sample SAMEA98137168, study PRJEB22522) | marine metagenome | biome: marine biome; feature: marine water body; material: sea ice | place: Arctic Ocean | collected 04-Sep-2015 | depth 1.3 m
CTCGGTGGCTCGGAGATGGGTATAAGAGACCGACCAAGCGCCGCAACACGCACATAAGGTCCGCTGAAGAGCCAGCTGAGCCGCGGCTTCACGCGCAAAGCCGCGCGGGCGGTGGACGCCATTCTGAAGCCGCGGCTCAGCTGGCTCTTCAGCGGACCTTATGTGCGTGTTGCGGCACTTGGTTGCATTCTCGTCGCACTGACCGTGCCGCCGCTCGAGGTGCTTCCCTTCGCCGGAACGGTTTCCTGGGCGGCGATCGCCGCATTCGGCCTCGCCCTCGTTGCTCATGACGGCCTCTTCGCCATCGTTGCGCTCGGCTTTGCGGCGACGACGCCCTATGTCATCTGGACCACGCTTTTCTGGGAGACAACGATGATCGATGTGAGCCGGACCGACGACGGTGACCCGATGACATTCCGCGTCGTGGTACGGGACGAGGAAGGCACCACCCGCCACGAAGTGACGATGGCGCGCAAGGCGCACCAGGATCTGACGCCGGGCCATACACCCGAACAGCTCGTGGAGGCGGCATTCCGGTTCCTGCTCGATCGGGAACCGAAGGAGAGCATTCTCGGGCGTTTCGACGTGACGATAATCCCGACCTATTTCCCCGAGTTCCACAAGGAACTGCCCGCCTATCTCGACTAAATGCCCGTGCCCGCCAACTATGCCCCTCGTCCGGATGCGTATAGACTGGACCATACTGGCATGATCACCGGGTGAGACGGTACGAATGACGGGGGGCAAGGCGGGAGGAGAGGGAAACGGCGCGTATCCGTTTCTCGGGGGCGACAGCGAAATGGCGCGACGGATCGCGGCGTTCGACTGGGCGGCGACGGAACTCGGCCCCATCTCGGCATGGCCGCAAAGCCTGAAATCCACCATCGGCATGATGCTGCTTTCGCCGGTGCCGATCGCCCTCCTCTGGGGCGAGAACGGCGTCATGATCTACAATGACGGCTATGCCGAGGTCGCGGGCGGGCGGCATCCGGCAATTCTCGGATCTCAGGTGCTGGACGGCTGGCCGGAGATCGCCGACTTCAACCGCAACGTGATCGAGGTCGGGCTTGCGGGCGGAACACTCTCCTATCGCGACCAGGAGATGATGCTGAACCGGAGCGGCGCGCCGGAAAAGGTCTGGCTCAATCTCGATTATTCGCCGGTGATGGACGACGAGGGGAAACCCGCGGGCGTCATTGCCTTCGTCGCCGAGACGACGCGGCGCGTGCAGGCGGAAACGCAACTCGAACGCGGCTTCGAGACGCTCCGGCAGATGTTCGAACAGGCGCCGGGCTTCATCGCGATCCTGGCGGGACCGGAGCACACCTTCGCGATGGTCAACAAAGCCTACATGCAGCTGGTCGGCCACCGGGATGCCGTCGGCAAGCCGGTGCGCGAGGCCCTGCCGGAAATCGTGGACCAGGGGTTCATCGAGCTTCTCGACCGGGTGCGGAAAACAGAGGAGCCCTATATCGGCCGGGGCATCCGCGTGCTGCTGCAACGCGAGCCGGAATCAGAGCCGGTGGAACGCTACCTCGACTTCGTATTCCATCCGGTTTCCTCCGCACAAAGCAATGTGCGCGGCATTTTCGTTCAAGGCCACGATGTGACCGAGCAGCGGCTGGCGGAAATCGCGCTGCGCGAAAGCGAGGAACGCTTCCGGCTCGTCGCGGAAAGCGCGCCGGTGAAACTGTGGATGGGCGATGCCGAAGGAAATTGCATCTACCTGAACGCGATGCTGCGCCGCTTCTGGGGCGTGACACCCGAAGAGGTTCCGCATTTCAACTGGCTGGAGACCGTGCATCCCGACGACATGGAGACGCTGAGGGAACCCTACCAGAGGGCAATGCGCGACCATGCGCCCTTCTCGGTGGAGGTGCGCTTCCGCCGGGCGGACGGCGTCTACCGCATCATCAACACGACGGCCCAGCCCCGCTTCGGGCGGCACGGCGAATTCGAGGGGATGATCGGCGTCAATGTGGACGTCACGGAAAGACGGCAGGCGGAAGAAGCGCAGCAGGAGCTGAACGCAACGCTGGAGCAGCGCGTAGAGGACGAAATCGCCCGCCGCTCCAAAGCGGAAAGCGCGCTGCGGCAGGCGCAGAAAATGGAAGCAATCGGCAAGCTCACGGGCGGCGTTGCGCATGATTTCAACAACCTGCTGCAGGTGGTGTCCGGCAATCTGCAACTTCTGACGAAAGACGTGGCCGGCAACGAACGCGCCGAGACGCGGGTGGCAAACGCGCTGGAAGGGATCAGCCGCGGCGCGAAACTCGCGAACCAGCTTCTCGCTTTCGGCCGCCGCCAACCGCTGGAACCGAAGGTGGTGAATATCGGGCGGCTGGTGAACGGCATGGGCGACATGCTGCGCCGGACAATCGGCGAGGGTGTGGAAGTCGATACGATGGTGTCGGGGGGCCTGTGGAATACGCTGGCCGATCCGGGGCAGCTCGAAAATGCCCTGCTCAACCTCGCGATCAACGCGCGCGATGCCATGGACGGAACGGGAAAACTCACCATCGAGGTTGGGAACGCTTTCCTGGACGACGCCTATGCGGCCGACCACCCGGAAGTCGAGGCGGGGCAGTATGTGGTTCTTGCGGTAACGGACACGGGCGAGGGAATCGAACCCGAATTGCTGCAGCAGGTTTTCGAACCGTTCTTCTCGACCAAACCGCAGGGCAAGGGGACCGGCCTCGGGCTCTCGATGGTCTATGGCTTCGTCAAGCAGTCCGGCGGACACGTCAAGATCTACAGCGAGCGCGGCCACGGCACGACGGTGAAACTCTACCTGCCGCGCGTCACACAGAACGAAGACGCCATAACGCCGACAAGTGCGGCGGCGGCAACCGGGGGGACGGAAACGGTACTCGTCGCAGAGGACGACGACGCGGTGCGCGCGACCGTGGTCGATATGCTGAGCGAACTCGGCTACCGCGTCTTGACGGCGAAGGACGCGGCGGGCGCGCTGACCGTGATCGAGAGCGGCGCGCCGGTGGACCTGCTTTTCACCGACGTCGTGATGCCCGGGCCCCTGAAGAGCACGGAGCTCGCGCGAAAGGCGAGAGAGCGGACGCCGAGCATCGCGGTGCTGTTCACATCCGGCTACACGGAAAATTCCATCGTGCATGGCGGGAGACTCGACGCCGGCGTGGATCTTCTCTCGAAGCCCTATACACGCGAGGCGCTGGCGCGGAAGATTCGGCAAGTGCTTGGCCGCGCGGGCCCGTCCGGAAACGTCCGTCCTTCAGCACCGGCTGCCACGCCAAAGAAGCTCAGCGTGCTGCTTTGCGAAGACGATGTGCTGATCCGCATGAGCACGACGGAGATGCTTGAAAGCGCCGGCATGAAGGTGATCGAGAGCGGGAGCGGCGCGGAAGCACTCGCCGCGATCGAAGCGGAAGTGCCCGACGTGCTGATCGCGGATGTAGGGCTTCCCGACATGACCGGCGTCGAACTGGCAGAAAGGGTGCGGGACATCTCGGCAGGACTGCCCATCATCTTCGCGACCGGCCACAGCGACGTGCCGGGGGCGGAGACGATGCCGCGCACGGCCATCGTGACGAAACCCTATGACATGGGAAAACTGCAGGGCTCGATAGACGCACTTCTCGGCGGAGGCTAGGCGCGCTTCTTCTTTCCCGCATAGGGGTTCTTGCCCTTGCGCATGAAAAGGCGGATGGGGACACCCGGCAGCTCGAAGGTCTCGCGCAGCGCGTTCACGAGATAACGGCGATAGGAGGTCGGCACGTCGTCGGCGCGGCTCGAAAAGACCGCGAAGGTCGGCGGACGCGACTTCACCTGCGACATGTATTTCAGATTTACCGGACGGCCCTTGGCGGCAGGCGGCTGGTGGCGCGAGACGGCCTCCGTGAGCCAGCGGTTGAGTTTCGCGGTCGGGACGCGCGCATTCCAGAGCGTGTGGATGCGCTCGATGGCGGGCATGAGCCTGTCAGTGCCCTTTCCCGTCAACGCTGAAAACTGGACGATCGGAACGCCGCGCACCTGCGGCAGAAGGCGTTCCAGCTCTTCCTTCAGCATGCGGAGCACTTCCTGCGGGTTTTCGACCTTGTCCCATTTGTTGACCGCGATGAGCAGGCCGCGGCCTTCCTGTTCCACGAGATCGGCGATGTGAAGGTCCTGGCGCTCGAAGGGCTGTGTGGCGTCGAGCAGCACAACCACGACCTCGGCGAAGCGGACGGCGCGGAGCGTGTCCGCGACCGAGAGTTTTTCGAGCTTTTCGATGACCCGGGCGCGGCGGCGCATGCCTGCCGTGTCCCAGAGTTTCACGCGGCGGCCGCGCCACTCCCATTCGATGCCGATGCTGTCGCGCGTGATGCCCGCTTCGGGGCCGGTCAGCATGCGGTCTTCGCCGAGCAACTGGTTCACGAGGGTCGACTTGCCGACATTCGGGCGGCCGACGATGGCGATGCGGAGCGGCGCTTCGAGATCGGGCTCGTAGGGTGCATCGGGATCGAAGCCCTCGACAGATTCTTCTTCGGCGAGCGCATCTTCCAGCGCCTGTTCGGCATCGTTTCCGGCGAGGCTGTTTGCGTATTCGGCGAGCGCATCATAGAGATCGCCGAGGCCTTCGCCATGTTCGGCGGAAAGCGGCAGCGGCGCACCGAGGCCGAGTTCATAGGCTTCCATTCGCCCCGCCTGCCCTGCTCCGCCTTCGCATTTGTTGGCGGCGAGGATGACGGGCGTCGGCGACTTGCGGAGGATCTGGGCGAAGCGGCTGTCGAGCGGCGTTACGCCGGCCCGCGCGTCGATGAGAAGGAGACAGACATCGGCCTCGGCAATGGCGAGATCGGTCTGGCGGCGCATGCGTGCTTCGAGACTGTCGCCGGTTCCCTCTTCGAGGCCGGCGGTGTCGACGACCGTGAAGGAGAGATCGCCGAGCTGCGCCTCGCCTTCGCGCCGGTCGCGGGTGACGCCCGGCGTGTCGTCGACGAGCGCCAGCTTCCGTCCGACCAGACGGTTGAACAAAGTGGACTTGCCGACATTGGGCCGGCCGACGATGGCGACCTTGAATGACACTTTATGCGGCCCTTTTCATGCCGAGTGATGGCGCGCCGCAACCGGCGGCGGCCTGCCGGACCGGCTTTCGCGCGCTACTTGAGCGCGATGAGCTGCGCGTCGTCCGTCAGAATATACAGCGTTTCGTTCGCGACGACCGGTGCGATGAGAGCGCCACCCGGCAGATCGATGCTGCCGAGAACCTCTCCCGTGTAGGGCGATACGGAGACGGCATCGCCAATCGAGGAGACGAGCACCAAGCGGTCGCTGACGAGAACGGGGCCGGACCATTCGATCGGATCCTCACGATCGTCCGGGTCTTCCCAGCGCGGCAGAGGGGTGATCCAGCGGATACGTCCGTCGCGGCGGGAAACCGCCGCCACTTCCTGGGTGGTGGTGACGACATAGATGAAATCGCCCGCGGCCCAGGGGGTCTGCACACCGCCAATGTCGCGTGTCCAGACACGTTCGCCGGTGCGCAGATCGATCGACACCATGCGGCCCGAATGGCTGATGGCGAAGACGCGATCGCGGTCGATGACGGGCCGGCCCGCGATGTCGTTCAACTCGCTGAGCGAGGTGACGTTACCCGTGCGGGTGAGCGAATCCGTCCAGACCGGCGTCCCGTTTTCCACACGCAAGGCGACGAGTTCGCCGGAAGAGTATGGCGCGACCGCGACCGAACCGGCGACCGCCGTGCTGGACGCCGCGAGGATGCCCGCGCTTTCAACGATGCCGCGATGGCGCCAGAGCACTTCACCGGTCTCCTGGGCGAGGCAGATCGCCTGATTGTCCGCCGTGATGGCAAAGACGCGGCCGCCATTCGCGGTCGGCGAGGCGCGGAACGGATCGCCGACGGCCTGGCTCCACTGAACGGCGCCGCTGGCGGCATCGAGACCATGCGCCGTCCCGAAACCCGTCACGACAAAGACGCGGCCATTGTCGTAGGCCACGCCGCCGCCACGGCCCTCGTCGGCGTCCTCGTCTTCGGGAACGAGGCTCGTTTCCCAGAGTTCCTTGCCCGAAGATTGTTCGAAAGCCCGGACGGTCGCTTCGGCGTCGAGCACGAAAATCCTGCCTTCGGCGATCACAGGAGGCGCCATGAGCTGGCCGACCCGGCTCGACCCGGCGCCGGCATTTGCCGACCAGACGCGGTCGAGCGGACCGGGCGCGGCCAGATGGTACATGGCGTTATCCGGCGTGCCGCCGGGCTGGGGCCAGTTTTCGTTCACATAGGGCTTCGGCAGGATGATGAGTTCATCTGCCAGTTCCTGATCCGCTTCGAGCTGTGCGCCGAGCTCCATGACCGACAGACGCTTACCCGGCAGAACGGTCTTGTCGTCGGAGGAAAACATGTCGGAAACCGTGTCGCAGCCGGCCAGACCCGCCACGGCAAGGGCGAGAACCGCACCGCGAAGGATGCGGCCGATTGCGAATGCTTCAGCCGAATTTCGGTCCGTCATCTTCAACTACTCCGTCTCGGCCGGGGTTTCGGCGGCTGGCGTTTGCTGTATTTCGGGCGATGTTTCCGTGCCGGCTCCTGCTGCCGCAGAGCCGTCCGTCTCCGTATCCGCCGGTGCGGCGGCGGGTGGCGGCAAATGGGGAGCGGCCAGCGCCTGAATGACATGGGCGCGGTCGCGAAGACCACTGGGCGAAGCGGGATTGGCGATGATGCGTTTGACGTAGCCGTCGGCATCGGTCCAGGCGCCTTCGCGCATGGCGACGAGCGCGAGAAGCTCCAGTGCATTGCCATGCCAGGGCGAGTCTTCCGACATGATGGGCGCCATGCGCGCCTTCATGTCGTCGTAGCTCGCCGTATCGACGACAATAAGCCCCGCCCTGACGGTCGCCATGCCGCGCACAAGGCCGAGGGAAGCGTCGTTGGCGACTTCCTCATAGACGGCGAGCGCCGCGTCGCGCTCTCCGGCTTCAAGCAGCCGGTCCGCCTGCTGGAGACGCGCGAGGGTCTCGTAGCCGCCGCCCGTCTCGGCCGCGAAGTTGTCGAAGGCCGCGGCCGCTTCTTCCGGCGCGGCGCCTTCTTCCAGTTCCGCCACAAGCTCGTCGTAGCGGGCGGACGCCTCGACCCGCGAGGCGTGGGACCAGGCACGCCAGCCGACGACGGCCGCGACGACCAGGACAATCGCGACGGCAAGGCCGATCACGTAGATCCCGTATTTTTCCCAAAGTTTGCTGAACTGTTCGCGGCGAAGGTCTTCTTCGACTTCGCGAAAGAGATCGGTCACAAGAATACTCCGCGGAGAAATGCTGATGGGCGCGGAGGAAGCGCCCGGCGCCTGCCCCCTGCAGGCGGCGTAAAATAGCCCGGCAACCGACCAATAGCAAACCGCCCGGCAGGGGCCGCCGGGCGTGCAATTGCTTGAGCTATTTCGCCTTTTTCATGCTGTAGGTGTGTTCCACCGCCGGGAAGCTGCGGTCGCGGACGGCGCGGCCATAGGCTTCCGCCGCGCCCGCGATCTGGGCCCCGAGGGAGGCGAATTCACGGACGAATTTCGGCGGCTTCGGCGAGAGGCCAAGCATGTCTTCGAGGACCAGAATCTGACCGTCGCAATGGGCGGAAGCGCCAATGCCGATGGTCGGGATGTCGATCTGGCCGGTGATGCGGGCGGCAAGAGGCTCGGCCACGCCCTCGACAACGACCGCGAAGGCGCCGGCGTCGGCGACGGCCTGCGCGTCGGCCTCGATGGCAGCCCATTCGCTTTCCTCGCGGCCCTGCGCCTTGAAACCGCCCATGACCTGGACGTTCTGCGGCGTGAGGCCGATATGCGACATGACGGGGATGCCGCGCTCGGAGAGATAGTGGATGGTGTCGGCAATGCGCGTGCCGCCTTCAAGCTTCACGGCGGTGCAGCCGGTTTCCTTGATGACGCGGCAGGCATTGCGGAAGGCGATTTCGGGGCTTTCCTCATAGGAGCCGAAGGGCATGTCGACCACGACGAGGGCCCGCTCGGTGCCGCGCACCACGGCCGCGCCGTGCGCGATCATCATGTCGAGGGTGACGCCGAGCGTCGTTTCCATGCCGTACATGACCATGCCGAGGCTGTCGCCCACGAGCAGGAAGTCGACATAGGGGTCGAGGTAGCGCGCGGTGTGCGCGTGGTAGGCGGTGAGCGACACGATCGGCTCCGCCCCCTTGCGGGCGCGGATTTCCGGCACGGTGATGCGCTTGATCTTCGACTGGACGGACATTCGGATCATCCCTGTCAGGTGGCGCGCGACGGCTCCCTCAAGAGATGGGGACTTGCGCGGCACATTGCGACGGCGGCCGGATGCCGCTGCGAAAAGGGCATACAGAACAAGCCCTTAGGCGCCTCCCGGCACCTTTCCTGATCCTTGTGGGCGGACCCTACAAAAAAGCGGGCGAAAGCGCAATCAGAGCCCGGGGGTGGGCTCGGCGGCGGTCGCCTCGCCCTCGTGCCCTCCCGGCAGGCCGACGATCTCGCGATAGGCGACGGAGAGCATGGTGACGGAGAGCATCACGAAATAGAAGTAGGCCGCGATGCCGACGACGCCCGAAATGGCGAGAACGACCGGGCCAGCGCCCAGGACACCGCCAAGGATGGCCAGGACGAATATCAGGACAAGAACGACGACGCCGTAAAGAAGCCCGATCAGCAGCGCGTAACCGACCATGCGCCAGGTATTGCCCTGCGTGGCCGCGAGGACTGCGCGGACCTTGCCGGGCAGTCCGATCGCCACGTCCGGCAAGGAGAGCATCAGACGCATGGAGAGGCCGAGGATCAGCAGATAGCCGATGGCCATGCTGATCGCCAGGACCATACCGAGAAACCCAGCCCCCGCCGGATTTCCTCCCCTTTCAGCGATACCGGCGATGCCGGCGATACCGAAGATGACAGCGAAAAGAAGAACAGCCATCAGGAAATAGAGCAGCGTTACCTTGATGAACGTCCAGATGTAACGTGCGTCTTCCATGCGCAACAGGAAGCTGCCGCCTTCGCCCATCAGCACAAAACGGTGCCAGCGGACCGCAGCTACCGCGCTCGCCAAGGTCGTCAGGATGAGGGCCGCATAATAAACCGGCCCCGTGGCGCGCTGGGCGACGGCTTCATAGGCGGCGCCGATTTCCTGCGGCGGTGTCCCTTCCTCGTTGATGAGATCGAAAATCGCGCCGATACCGGCCTGATGGAAGGACCACGCATAGAGCCCCATCGCAACAAGGATGAAAATCAAGGCGGGCCAGGCAACGCCGATCAGCTGAAAATAATGCCTCGTGACGCCCGAGAACACTTCTCCGACCGAGCGGAATACCGGCAGCTTTCTCATCTTCGTCTCCCCCCAGAGAATCGGCAGCCTGCTGCCGCGATATGGAGCGTTTACCTTAGACGGGGGTTCACGATCCGCCAACCTGTTCGGCGGGTCAGAGGGAGGGGTCCGTGCGGGCGGAGGACGGGACGGAGCCGGGCGGGCCGACGAGTTCGCGATAGGCGATGGAGAGAACGGCGACGTTCACCACCGCGAAAAACACAGAAACAAGCGCGAAGGCGGCGATAGATATTGCCTGGAGAGCCAGCCCGCCGCCCAGCAGCGACCCGAGCAGCAGCGCCAGCACGAGGACCGGCAGCGCAACAGACAGGAACACCGCCGCCAGCCGCCAGAAATTGCCGCGGGTCCGCTCCAGCACGAGGCGAGGGTCGACCGGATCGCCGATGGAGACAGCGGGAAGAAGCAGGGAAAGCCGGACGAAGAAATAGATCGAGACCAGAAGAAGCAGGAGACCGAAGAAGCTCAGGAGCGATCCGGTCATGGTCTGCGCCATCTGGCCGGCCGCCACGGCGAGGACAGCGCCGGGGACCAGGATCAGAAACAGGAATACGGACACCAGAAGGAAGCGTGCCTCGCGCCGCCCGAAGGAAAAGCGGAAAGCGCCAGCGGGTGCGTCGCCCATCAGGATGAAGCGGTGCCAGGCGACCGCAATGACGGGCCAGAGGAAGAGGCCCGCGAGTTCCAGGACGAGCGCGGCAAAGAACTGCTCTTCCACATTCACGAAGGCGCTTGCCGTGGAGAAGCAGAGATAGAGAATACCTGGCAGCCAGATGAGCCGGATCATTTCACCCAGATGGTTCCAGGCGCCGCCATAGGCTTCGCGGATCGTGGCCAGCACATCGAGCTTCGTGCTCATCGTGTGTCGCGTCCCAGAATCTTGTCCTTGTAGGCCTGGTTTTCGGGGTCGAGCCCCAGGGCCGTCATGTAGAAACCGCGGGCCCCGCCATGGTTCCCCCGCGCCTCTGCAATGGCGCCGCGCACGTACCAGGCGCCGGCGCTTTTCGGCTCGAGTTCGATGGACTTTTCGATGTCTTCGAGTGCGGCGTCATAGTCGCCCATCTCGCGGAGCGCATTGGCGCGGTTCTGGTAGAGGAGCGCATCGCGCGGCGCGATGTGGAGCGCACGGGTGTAGTCGTCGACGGCGCTTTGATAGTCGCCCGTCGACTTGTACGCGACACCGCGATTGATGAGAGCGGCGATCAGATCCGGTTCCGACAGGTCTCCGGAGTCAATCGCGCGGGTGCAAAAGTCGATGGCAGACTTGTAGTCGCCCGTGGCGAACTTCGAATAGCAGATGTTGTTGTCGCCAATGGCATCGGCTCCGGCGGCGGACGGCAGGGCCGACCAGCCGACGAAGATCGCTACAAGTCCCGCTCTGATCGACATGTCTCCATCCCAAACTGTTCAGGATGAGAGACTACCCTTTCCGCGGTCTACGAGAAAGCGGCCACAGCGACCGCCGTGTTCATGAAATCCCGGAAACGCAGCCATTTCCCGTCCTTCAGGGTAATGACATGAACGAAATCGGAATCGATCGGCCGTCCCGTCGAGCGCGCGGTCAGGTTCAGGTGACCGGTGACGATCACCTTGTCCCGCTCGGCAATGAATTCCTCTGCGTCGAATTGATGAATGTCGACGGAGGAAAGCACGCGTTCGAAGAAACGGCGGCACTTCTCATGACCCCGATATATCCCCGCATAGGGGATGGTCGAGGGCCCGTAGAACTCTACGACGCAGTCCTCGTGAAGGAATTCCATAATCGCGGGAATATCCTTCGCGCCAAAAGCGAGGAAGAGCGCCTTGGTCGTAGCAATGTTGCGGTCGGTTTCAAGGATTGTCGAAGACATCAGGCAGCTCCTTTCCGGCGCGGGACAAAACGGAGCGTGAGCCTGTCGAAGCCGTGGTTCAGCAGGCTGGTTCGCTGCGCCACGGGCGCTTCGGCACCGAGACCAACATCGTCCATCCGCTCAAGGAGGGTGGCGATGAGCGCCCTGCCCTCCATGCGCGCGAGCGCGGACCCAAGGCAGTGATGAATGCCGACACCGAAGGTGAGCTGCTTGTTGAGGTTCGGCCTCTCAATGTCGAACTTCTCCGGCTCCGGAAACATGGCCGGATCATGGTTCGCGGCGGCGAAGAACAGCGCGACCCACTCGCCTTCGCGGATCATGCGGCCCGCAACCTCGACATCCTGCGTTGCGATGCGGAAGAGGCGCTGCGGCGGGCCGCCGTGGCGCAGGCTCTCGTCGATGAAGGCGTCGATCAGCGAGGGATCGGCCGCGAGTTTCCGCCGGACATCCGGCATGGTGGCGAGATTGTGCAGCAGATTGCCGAGAAGGAAGGTCGTGGTTTCGGAACCGGCGACCACGAGGGTGATACAGAAGCGGATGACCTCGTCGAGGGTCAGTTGCTCGCCTTCGACTTCCGCCTTCAACAGCGCAGTGATGAGCGAATCCGGCACCTCTTCGTTCGCTTCGATCTTGCCGTAGAGCCGGTCGACGGTTTCGGTAAAATACTGCACGAGTTCGATGTTGCTCGCCTCGCGCTCGGCCGGGCTCATATCCGCCGAAAGCATGAAGGCCGTCGCCCAGCGCCGAAAGCGGTTCACGACGTCTTCCGGCAAGCCGAGAAGGCCAACCATGACGCGTGCCGGAATGCGCGAGGCAAGCTCATCCATGACCTCGACATCGCCCTGGCCGATGGCGGCGACCATCCCGTCCACGATTTCGCGGACCCAGGGTTCGAGCGCTTCCATGCGGCGGCGCGAGAAAGCGAGGTTCACGATGCCGCGCAGGCGGTCGTGTTCCGGATTGTCGTGGTTCACGAGCATGAGCGTCGGCGCGGAGGACTGCTCCTGCAGCGGATCGCGCGAGGAAAAGCTTCGGTGGTCGCGCGCGGCGGCCGAGACATGAGCGTAGTCGAGCAGGACCCAGGCGGTCACCGGTTCATCCGCGTCTGGCACCGTGCCCGGCGGATAGTCGCGATAACCATACGCCGGACAATGCGGCCGCAGACTCTCGTAAAGCTCATAGGGCGACGCGATGGTGTCGCCCGACGGCAGCGCGGCGACAAGCGCCGCTACATCCCGGTCAGCGCCCGAGACACGGACGTTCTGCATGATGGTCCTCCCCTAGATCGTTTGCCGATGCGCGCCTCCACGCGCATATTGTTTATTTCATGAATTGTTTCTTTTGTAAATTGTTTAGATCATGATGCAGACGCACCCAACGCCTACAATCCGCGAAGGATTCGGGCGGCGCGGAGCAGCCCAAAGGAGGCGGCGTGAGCGACAAGAGAACGGGCGTGAAAAGAGAGAAGAAAAAATCCGGCATTCCGGACGCGGCGCTGCGCTTTCTCGAATATTACTATCCCATTCACTACAAGGCAGGGATCGGCGTCGAGGATGCTCTGCGCGGCGGGCTACTCAACCGTCATCAGGTGGCGATGCTCTGGCTGATCCATTCGGAAGGCCGGGACGGCCGCGAAATGAACCGCAAGGCCATCGAACGCTCGCTCGAGAGCTGGTTCGAGATCTCCGGCGGGGCGATCACCAAGGCGCTGCGGAGCATGGCACAGCCACCGCTGGAACTGGTTCAACTCGTGGAAGACCCCCGTTCAGGCCGCGAGAAGATCGTGAAACTGACGCCGAAGGGCGAGACACACATGAAAAAGATGATCTCTGGCGGCGAGACCTTCGTGCAGCAGATCATCGACCATATGAGCGACGAGGAAATCGAGCGGGGGCTTCATTTCTTCAAGCGGGTTTCGGAAATCGTGGACATTCTCCGGAACGAGTGAGGCGCGGCCTTCCGCCCTCTTGCCCGGCTCCTGCGCCGCTGTTATAGGCACGGCGCTGCAAGGGCCCATCACGGGGCCGATCCGGAGTCCAGACAGATGAATGCCAATCCCGTCGTCGCCATAGCGGGCGCGACCGGCGCCGTGGGCGTCGAGATGATCCGCTGCCTCGAGGAACGCAGTTTCCCGGTGAAGGAGCTGAAGCTCCTGGCCTCCGCGCGCTCGGCCGGCAAGATGATGAAATTCCGCGGCCAGGACGTCGGCGTCGAGGAACTGACGGAAGAGAGTTTCAAGGGCGTCGACATCGCCTTCTTCTCGGCGGGCGGCGGCATTTCGAAGAAGTTCGCGAAGGCCGTGAAAGACGCGGGCGCGGTGTTGATCGACAATTCGTCGGCCTTCCGCATGGACCCGGACGTGCCCCTGGTGATCCCGGAGATCAATCCGGAAGCGGCGCTGAAGCATCACGGCATCATCGCCAATCCGAACTGCTCGACCATCATCGCGATCACGCCGCTGTGGCCGATCCACAAGGTGAACCGCGTGAAGCGGATCGTGGCGGCGACCTATCAGGCGGCGTCGGGCGCAGGCGCGGCGGCGATGGACGAACTGGAAAAGGCAACGCGGGCATTTCTTTCGGGCGAAGAGTTCGAGCAGAAGATCATTCCACATCCCTACCCCTTCAACGTGTTCAGCCACAATTCGAACGTGGACCCGGAAACGGGCTACAACGAGGAAGAGCTGAAGATGGTGAAGGAGACGAAGAAGATCTTTGGCGATCCGGACATTCGCGTGACAGCGACCTGCGTGCGCGTACCGGTGCTGCGCGCGCATTCGGAGGCGCTCGACTTCGAATGCGAGAAGCCGATCACGCCGAAGGAAGTACGCGAAATCCTGTCGACGGCGCCTGGCCTCAAGATCGTGGACGACGTGCCGGGAAACTATTTCCCGATGCCGAAGGACGCCTCCGGACAGGACGACATTCTCGTCGGCCGCATCCGGCAGGACATTTCGGACCCCGAGGGCCGGTCGATCGCGATGTTTGTCGCGGGCGACCAACTCCTCAAGGGTGCGGCGCTCAACGCCGTGCAGATCGGCGAGATCCTCGTCCGCGCGGCGTGAGTCAGCTCCGCGGGCCGACCAGTGCGAAGGATGCGCCCTGCGGATCGAGCGCATGGATGATCCAGGCATCGCCCGGCACCTGATGCGGACCGTCGACAACCTTGCCGCCCTTCGTGCCGATGCGGGCAATGGCGTAATCGATGTCGTCCACGCAAAAATAGAACGTCCAGTGCGGGCCGGCGCCGTTCCGGCGCTTCATCATCGCGCCGACGGGCTCGCTGCCGGCCGCGAAGAGCTGATAGACCTCGCCTTCGCCCATATCCATCGCCTGATCCTTCGTCCAGCCGAAGAGACCCGAGTAGAAGGCGAAGGCGCTTTCGACGTCGCCGCCGTTCAATTCATGCCAACCGACCGTTCCCGACGTGCCGGACGGGAATTGCGGCATCTCCCCGCCGAAGCCCCTGAAAATGACGAAGGGTGTGCCGTGCGGATCGGCGACGACGGCGAAACGGAGCATGCCGGGCACATCGTCGGGATCGCGCAGCACGCTACCGCCCGCCGCGACGACACGCTTTGCCTCCGCGTCTACATCGCCGACCGCGATGTAGCCGATCCAGCCCGGCTCCGCGCCCTGATCGCAGGCTTCCTTCGGCAGTTCCATCATGCCGCCGACGCCCTGATCGCCGATCCTCAACAGCGTATAGGGATTGCGCGGCGTGCTGCCGTCACCCGTGTTCCAGCCGACGACATGGGAATAGAAGTCGCCCGCAGCGGCAGTGTCGGACGTCATCAGTTCGTACCAGAGAAAATTGTTCGGCGTGCTCATGGAACTGTTCCTCATTCGGTTGATTGCAGGAAAAGGACGGCTCAGCCTTCGACGACCGACTTCAGTTTCTCGAGACCAGCCTCGAAATCGGTACCGACCATCTTGTCCATGTCGATGAAGAGACCCGCCGTCCTGGAAATGAGATTGGCCTCGCCTTCCATCGCCCATGTGACACGGGTCGCCGCGCCTTCGGGCTCCAACGTGAAGATCGCCTGGTTCTCCGCCTTCATCGGCGCGGTGAAGACGAGCGCGATGACGATCTTCGACGGTTCATCGGTTTCGACGATCTCCATGTGGCCACTGCCAATGCTGCCGTCGCCAGACCAGGCATAGGCCGCGCCTTCGCCCTTCTCCGCGCCGCTATAGGTGCGCTGCATGTCGGGATCCCGGTTTTCGTAGGGCGACCACGCAGGCCAGGCGTGGAAATTCTCGATCAGCGGATAGATTTCTTCCGGCGCGGCGTCGATGAGGATGGAGCGTTCGAAGCGGACATGGTCGGGTTTCGTCGAGGCGTAGATCAAGATCGCGCTGACGATCGCCACGAGAACGAGAACGGCAATCAGCAGATATTTCAGCATGGGTTCCTCACGGAAAAAGCAGGGGATCAGTTCCTGTCCTTGTTCTTTCGGCTCTTCTCGCCGCGCGGCTCCCTTTTCAGAAAGGCGTCGAGGCGGTCGAGGCTCGCCTCCCAGAGGCGGCGGTATTTCTCGAGCCAGTCGTCGACTTCGCGCATGGCTTCAACATCGAGCCGGCAGGGACGCCACTGCGCCTCCCGCCCCCTCGTGATGAGGCCAGCCTTCTCCAGAACCTTGAGGTGCTTGGAGACAGCGGGGAGGCTCATCTCGAAGGGCGCGGCAAGGTCCTTCACGGAGGCCTCGCCTTCGATCAGGCGAGCGAGGATCGCGCGGCGCGTCGGGTCCGCGAGAGCGGCGAACTTGACGCTGAGAGGGTCGGCATCCATGAATTAAACCATCAAGTTAATTAACTTGATGGTTTAATACGATCGAAGGGGCTGTGAGTCAAGGGAGGAATAGGAAGATCAGGCAGTGGCGGGTATCTGTCACGGCGCTGATCGCGGCGGACATCTTCGCGCCGGCCGTTTTCGCGAGCGCGATGATGTCGGGCGAGGCATGGGCGAGCACGGCGTATCGATTAACGCTGTGCTCCCTATCGCCGCCACGCTCTCGGTAGGGCCATCCCCCTGCCGCTTTCATTCCGCGCCATACGCTTCATAGTGAGCAAGCCAGAACGGGCGGCTCGAGGGAGAAGATATGCGACTTGTGATACGAAATGCGCGGCGGCTCGATGTCGAGAAGATGGAATTCGTCGAGGACGGCCCTCTTGTCGCGGAAGACGGCAGGATTGCGAGCATTGGCGAGAATGCTCCAGTTGGCGCCGCTGACCTCGAAATAGACGCGAAGGGAAGCTTCATGCTTCCCGGCTTCATCGACGCCCATGTTCATTTCCGGCTGGCGACGCTCGATTTCGCGCGGCTTCAACGCTGGTCCGAAGTCGAGTACGGCATCGTCATGGCCCGGTTGGCGAAGGAAACGCTGCAGCGGGGTTTTACCACCGTGCGCGACATCGGCGGCGACGTGGAAGGGCTGATGCGCGCCATCAAGGCGGGGATGGTGGAGGGCCCGCGGATTTTTCGCGCCGGACGCATGCTCAGCCAGACGGGTGGACATGGCGACGCCGAATCCGGGCCGCGTCCCGTACCGACCTGCGCCTGCGAGATGCGCCATACCGCGTTCGGCATCGTGGCGGACGGTCCCGACGCGGTCCGAAAGGCAGCGCGCCACAATCTGCGCGACGGATCGGATTTCCTGAAGATTCATGTATCGGGCGGCGTCGCCTCACCGGCCGACCCGCTCGAATCCATCCAGTATACGGCAGCCGAGATCACCGCCGCCTGCGAGGAAGCGCGCCACCGGCAAACCTATGTGGCGGCCCATGCCTACTCGGCGGAGTCGATCACGATGGCCGTCGAAAACGGCGTACACACGATCGAGCATGGCAACATGATCGACGCCGGGGCCGCGGCGGCCGTCGCGCGTCATGGCGCGGTGCTGGTGCCCGCGCTGTCGACCTATGAAGCGATGGACCTGCTCGGGCGCAAGATGGGTTTCCCGGCCGCGAACCTCGCCAAGAACAGCAAGGTTATGGAGGCCGGCCTGAAATCGCTGGAAATCGCGCGCGATGCCAAGGTGACGCTTGGCTTCGGAACGGACCTGATCGGCGAAAGCCAGGCGCGGCAGCGGCGTGAGTTCGCCATCCGCGCCGAGGTGGAAACGCCCAAGGAAATCCTGCGGTCGCTTTATGTCGTCAACGCGAAGCTTTGCCAGATGGAAGGCCAGATCGGCACACTGACGCCCGGCGCTGCCGCCGATATCGTCCTGACGAAAGTCAATCCGCTGGAAAACATTGCTGCGCTCGGCGCGGACGACGCCATCGAAGGCGTGATCCAGGCCGGACGGCCTGTGAGCTGAAGCCGCTCACTCCCACTCGATGGTACCCGGCGGCTTCGATGTCACGTCATAGACGACGCGGTTGATGCCGCGCACCTCGTTTATGATGCGCGTCGAGACGGCACCGAGGAACTCGTGAGAGAAGGGATAGTAATCCGCCGTCATGCCGTCGAGCGAGGTGACGGCACGGAGCGCGCAGACGAAGTCATACGTGCGCTCATCACCCATGACGCCGACGGTCCGCACGGGGAGTAGAACGGCGAAAGCCTGCCAGATCTGGTCGTAAAGACCGGCGGCACGGATCTCTTCCAGATAGATCGTGTCGGCCTTGCGGAGGATTTCGAGCTTCTCTCCGGTGATCTCGCCCGGTACGCGGATTGCGAGGCCCGGCCCGGGGAACGGATGACGGCCGACGAACTGTTCGGGCAGGCCGAGTTCGCGGCCGAGCTCGCGCACCTCGTCCTTGAAGAGTTCGCGCAAGGGCTCCACGAGCTTCATGTTCATGCGCTCGGGCAAACCTCCGACATTGTGATGGCTCTTGATGGTGACGGAAGGGCCGCCCGCGAAAGAGACGCTTTCGATCACGTCCGGGTAGAGCGTGCCCTGAGCGAGGAAATCCGCACCGCCGATCTTCTTTGCTTCGGCCTCGAAGACGTCGATGAAGGTCGAGCCGATGATCTTGCGCTTCCGCTCGGGATCGGTGACACCGTCGAGCTTGCCAAGGAAGAGCTCGCTCGCATCGACCGCAACGAGCGGGATGTTGTAGTGGTCACGGAAGAGCGAGACGACCTGTTCCGACTCGCCCGCGCGCATCATGCCGGTATCGACGAAGACGCATTGAAGCTGGTCGCCAATCGCCTCGTGCAGCAGCACGGCGACGACGGATGAATCGACACCGCCGGAAAGGCCGCAGATGACCCTGCCCTTGCCGACTTGCTCGCGCACTTTCGCGATCTCGGTTTCGCGGAAGGCGGCCATCGTCCAGTCGCCCTTGCAGCCGCAGATACGGTGCGTGAAGTTCCAGAGCATGTCGCGGCCGCGCGGCGTGTGGACAACTTCCGGGTGAAACTGGACGCCGTAGAAGCGGCGCTCCTCGTCCGCGATGGCCGCGAAAGGCGCACCGCGGCTCTGCGCCACGACCTTGAAGCCGGGCGCGAGGGCGACGACGCGGTCGCCATGGCTCATCCAGACGGGCTCCGTCTCGCCCTTGCCGACGATGCCCTCCAGTAGGGGCGTTTCCTCGGCCACCTCGATGGAAGCACGGCCGAACTCCCGCTCGTCATGCCCTTCAACCTTGCCGCCGAGCTGCAGCGTCATGGTCTGCTGGCCATAACAGATACCGAGAACGGGAAGCCCCGCTTCGAAAACGAATTGCGGCGCACGGGGAGAGTTTTCCGTGCTCACGCTGAAAGGGCTGCCCGAAAGGATGATGCCCTTGGGGGAGAAGCTCTCCCACATCTCCTCAACCTTGTTGAAGGGTACGATCTCGCTGTAGACGCCGCTTTCGCGGACACGGCGCGCGATGAGCTGTGTTACCTGGCTGCCGAAATCGATAATTAGGATGCGGTCTTCTGTCATGTTCCGTCTACGGATCGGTTGCTGGGGAGGAAGGATCTGATGCGCCGGACCCGAGCGCGCGGGAAAGTTCCCGTGTTTCCTCGCAAGCGGGGCAGAAGGCGCGAAGCTTGCGGAGGCCGGCTTCGGCGCCTGCCCGGTTTCCGGCTTCGAGATCAAGTTGCGCCAATGCGCTCAGCGCATGGCGATCGGCGGGATCGATCGAAAGGGCGATCCTGTAGTATTTGCGGGCGAACCTGATTTCATTGCGCGCCTGATGCGCCTCGCCCAGCCCCGTAAAAGCGCCCGCATTGCCGGGATTGGCGACGATGGCGGTTTCATAGAGTTTCTGGGCTCTGAGGAAATCTCCCCGGTCCATCGCATCGGCCGCCTTGGCCGCGAGCCTCAGCGAAGCACTTTCGGAACGCGCGTCGACGGCTCGCGCCGACGGGCTCGCAAGCATTGCCGCGAGCACCAGACCAAGCAGCAGGTACACGAAACGGCGGGATTTGCGGGAAAGAGCGGCCGACATCCATCCAGGCCCGTCAGGAAAGAGGCTTCCGATAGACCATCCTTCCCCCGACCCGTCAAGTCCGTTGCGGCGATGCATCATGACAGCTTCTTTCGGCGAAAAAGGCAGACAAAAAACCCGTCCGTTCCGGTACTTGCGGGGCTGAGACGGAGGCCCTGTCCGAGCGGTGCGGGCGGCGGAAGAAGTCCTTCCGGCCAGAAGGCCGACCAGGGGATCGACGCAAAGTCCGCGTGGCTTTCGAGGAAGCGTTCCGCCCGCCGTTCGTTCTCCGAGGGGAGCAGTGAACAGGTGACATAGATGAGGCGGCCACCGGGCTTCACGAGACGGGCGCCGCGGGCGAGCACTTCGTCCTGGGCCGCGTGATAGCCGGCAAGTGTATCCGGACCGAGACGCCAGCGGGCGTCGGGGTTACGGCGCCAGGCCCCGGTGCCACTGCAGGGCGCGTCGACGAGAACACAATCGGCATGTCCGCGCAGGCCTTCGAGGTCCATATCCGGTTCGCCTTCGACATAGGGGCCGAGCGTCCGGGTCTGCAGGTTTCGGACACCGGCGCGCTGTGCGCGGGGCATCAGGGGGCCGAGGCGACGGGGATCGGTATCGCAGGCGTGAATCTGGCCCCGGTTTTCCATCATCGCCGCGAGCGCCAGCGACTTGCCGCCGCCTCCCGCGCAAAGATCGACCACCTGTTCACCGGGTTTCGCACCCGTAAGCAGACAGGCGAGTTGCGAGCCTTCGTCCTGAATCTCGATGCTGCCGTTCTTGTAGATCGCGAGCCCGGGAAGATTGGCTTTTGCGGAAATCCTGAGCCCCCAGGGCGACCACGGACAAGCCTCCGTCGCGACGTCCGCTTCCGAAAGAGCGGCTTGCGCCTTGTCACGCGAGGATTTCAGCGTGTTGACGCGAAGATCGGCCGGCGCGCGCTCCATGAGCGCCGCCATCTCGCGCTCGAGGTCGCCACCGAAGGCTTCCTCGAATTCGGCGTGGAGCCATTCCGGGTAGTTGAGCCGGACCCAGGGCGCCGCCTCGCCACCCGGCAACGCAGCGGTGGCGAGCGTCTCACGCTCTTCACGGCTCAGGGCCTCCGGAGCATGGCGCGATCCGTCTGCCATCGCGTCGAGCGCCTCGAGGCTTTTTTCTTCCACAAGAAGGAGGGCCGCAAAGGCCAGCAGACGCGCGTCCTCACGGCCCGTCGCGGCGGAGAGTTCGGCACGGCGGCGCAGGACCGTGAAAACGATGTCGCTCACTGCCGCGCGATCCTTGGACCCCGCGAAGCGGCTTGCGCGCGACCAGTTGTCGAAGACGCGGTCCGCCGGGCGGCCGCTCAGGAAAATGTCGCCGAGAATTTTGATTGCGGATTGCAGACGTGCGCCGGGTGTCATGTCGCCCTACCCGGCTTTCGCTCCGCGATCAGCTTGCACCGCCGGGATAGTTGGGGGCTTCGCGGGTTATGGTGACGTCGTGGACGTGGCTCTCGCGAAGGCTCGCGGAGGAGATGCGGACGAACTCCGCCTTCTCCTGAAATTCCTTGACGGTGGAATTGCCCGTGTAACCCATGGCGGCGCGGAGGCCGCCGACGAGCTGATGGATCACGGTGCCGACGGGACCCTTGTAAGGCACTTGTCCTTCAATGCCTTCGGGGACGAGCTTCAGCGAATCCTTCACATCCTGCTGGAAGTAACGGTCGGCGGAACCGATTGCCATCGCGCCGACGGAGCCCATGCCGCGATAGGCCTTGTAGGAACGGCCCTGGAAGAGGAAGACCTCGCCCGGACTTTCTTCCGTGCCCGCAAAAAGCGAGCCAAGCATGGCACAATCGGCACCTGCTGCGATGGCCTTGGCAAGGTCGCCGGAGAACTTGATGCCGCCGTCGGCGATGACCGGGACCTCATTCTTCCGCGCGGCTTCGACCACGTCCATGATGGCGGTGAGCTGCGGTACACCAACGCCCGCGACGATGCGCGTGGTGCAGATGGAGCCCGGGCCGATGCCGACCTTGATCGCGTCGGCCCCGGCATCGATGAGCGATTTCGCGGCATCCGCCGTTGCCACGTTGCCCGCAATCACCTGCGTCTTGTTGGAGAGCTTCTTGATGCGCGATACGGCTTCCGAGACGCGCGCCGAGTGGCCATGCGCGGTGTCGACCACGATGACGTCGGCGCCCGCGCCCATGAGCGCTTCGGAGCGCCCGTAACCTTCGTCTCCCACCGTCGTCGCGGCGGCAACACGCAGGCGGCCCTGCTCATCCTTCGCGGCGTTCGGATGAAGCTGCGCCTTTTCGATGTCCTTCACGGTGATGAGGCCAATGCAGCGATAGGCCTCGTCCACGACCAGGAGTTTCTCGATGCGATGCCTGTGGAGCAGGCGCTTGGCCTCGTCCTGGCTTACGCCGTCGGCCACCGTGATGAGGTTTTCCTTCGTCATCAGGTTGCGCACGGGCTCTGCCGGATTGCTCGCAAAGCGCACGTCGCGATTGGTGAGGATGCCGACGAGCTTGCCCGAATCCGGCTCGACCACCGGGATGCCGGAAATGCCGTGGCGCTGCATGTCGGCCAGCGCATCCGCAAGTGTCGCGTCGGGCCCGATGGTGACGGGATTCACGACCATGCCGCTTTCGAACTTCTTTACCTGGCGGACCTGCTCGGCCTGCGCCTCGGGCGACATGTTGCGATGGAGAACGCCGATGCCACCGGCCTGCGCCATCGCAATGGCGAGGCGCGCCTCCGTGACGGTATCCATCGCGGCGGAGATGATCGGAATGCCGAGGCTGATCGATTTCGTCAGGCGGGTTCTGGTGTCGGCCTGACTTGGCAGGACCGTCGAAGCGGCAGGCAGCAGGAGAACGTCATCAAACGTCAGCGCTTCGCGGATCATACTGCCAACCTCCTGGGCCGTGAAAAGCCGGCCACCCTATCGTGTGTTGGCGCTGGCTTTTAACACCTATATGCGGGAAAGCAAAGGACAGGATGCCGCGGCCGCGAAATATTCACGGGACGTCTCCGGTTTCACTTTCAGAGCGCCCTTTAAAGCCTTGGGCGAGCACATACATCTCCGCCGAATCGGCACGGCTGGCTTCGGGTTTTACGTGACGAACGGTATTGAAGTGCTGCTTGAGCATGGTCAGCAGTTCGTTCTCCGTCCCCCCGCGCAGGACCTTCGCCAGGAAGGCCCCTCCCGGCGCCAGAACCTCGATGGCGAAATGCGCGGCCACCTCGCACAGGTGCATGATGCGCAGGTGATCGGTCTGCTTGTGGCCCGTGGTGGGGGCCGCCATGTCGGAAAGGACGAGATCAGCCTCCCCGGCCAGCAAGTCCTTCACCGTGTCGTCCGCCCCCTCATCCAGAAAATCGAGCTGGAGGATTGTCGCGCCGGGAACAGGCTCGGTTTCGAGATAGTCGAGCCCGATGACGCGGCCAGCGCGAGGCGACGAGACATCGGACTTCACGCGCTTTGCGGCAATCTGGCACCAACCGCCGGGCGCGCAGCCAAGATCGACCACGCGAGCGCCGGGTTTCAGCAGGTGGAACCTGTCGTCGATCTCCAGAAGCTTGAATGCCGCGCGAGAACGATACCCTTCGCGTTTCGCGGCGTGGACATAGGGGTCGTTCAGCTGGCGCTGCAACCAGCGGGCAGAGGAGTTCGACCGATTGCGCGCCGTCTTCACGCGGACCTTGAGCGCGCGCGTTCCGCCGCTCACCGATCCCTTGCCGCCGCTCTTGCCGCTCTTTGCCATGCTCAGACCACTCCTGCGGGAGCCGTCGTCCCCGCCCCGCGTCGCGACTTGCGGCGACGGCGGCGACGGCGACGGCGCGCCGCGTCCGCCTCCATGAGCGACATCAGGATGCCCTCGCGCAAGCCCCTGTCGGCAACGCGGAGGCGGTCCGCCGGCCAAGCATCCGAAATCGCCTCGAAGATCGCACAGCCCGCCAGCACGAGGTCCGCCCGCTCCTGCCCCACGCACGGATGGGCGGCGCGGCGGGCGTAGTCCATTTCGAGAAGAGAGCGGGTGACGCGGCGCACGTCCTGAGGCGAGATCCATATGCCATCGACTTGCATCCGGTCGTAGCGCTCGAGACCGAGATGAACACCGGCGATTGTCGTGACGGTGCCGGAAGTGCCGAGAAGATGGAACGCTCCCTCGCGGGTATCTGCCTGCTGCAGTCTGTCGAGAAAGGGCACAAGCCGTTCGGCCACTTCGGACACCATGTGCCGATAGACCTCGCCCGGCACTTCGACGCCGCCATGACGTTCCGCCAGCGTGACCACACCGCAGGGAAGCGAAACCCAGTCGCCAATGACAGGACGGCATTTGTCGGCAGTGTCCTTTTCCAGGCGAACCCAGATCAGTTCGGTGGAACCGCCGCCAATATCGAAAACCAGAGCGGAGGTGCACTCGCTATCAAGGAGTGGCGCGCAGCCTGCGACCGCGAGGCGCGCCTCATCTTCCGTCGAGACGATCTCGAGAGAGAGACCGGTCTCCTTTCTGACGCGGGCGATGAACTCCTCACCGTTGGCGGCCGTACGGCAGGCCGCCGTGGCGATGGTGCGTGCTCGCGTCACACCGCGACGCTTCATCTTCTCGGCACAGATACGCAAGGCGTCGATGGCGCGCGCCATTGCGGCATCGCTGAGGGCACCGCTGCCGGCGAGCCCCTCGCCGAGGCGAACAATGCGGGAATAGGCGTCCACTACCTTGAACCCTTCGGGGGCGCGCCGCGCGATCAGAAGACGGCAGTTGTTGGTGCCAAGATCGAGCGCGGCGTAGAGCCTGTCCGACTGCGGCGACCGCTCCGCGTCGCGTTTCGGCGCTGCCGGTTTTGCTTCCGGCGGTCGCGCACCACCCCTGCCCCGGCGGCCACGCCGGCGCTTGGCTCGTTTGGATTTCGGCTTTTCGGGGATTTCGCCGCGTGGTTGACCATCCTCCGTCTCGGCGGAGGAGCGGGCCTCTCCCGGCGGGCGCTCTCGCACCCCATGCTTTGCAGCAACGGGCCCTTCCGGGCCACTCATGCCACCGTCACCTTCATGGTGCACTTTATTTCAGACCCGGGAAGCGCCGGGCCAGACGACTGGCCGCGCTTCGAACCGGATTCCCTATATTTTTCAGTTGGGTGGAGTGTAGCAGGCTGAGCCGCCCGGTAAAGGACGGGGCGGCCCGCTGCTTGATCCGGAGAGTTGACGAACGGGGGAGCGGCGACTAGGTTTCGCGCGCGCAACCAAGGTGCGCGGGCCCCGAATCGAACCTGAAAACGGTGAAAAAGGGCGCCAAACGGCACTTTGGGGGATCGTCTAACGGTAGGACAGCGGACTCTGACTCCGCCAGTCTAGGTTCGAATCCTAGTCCCCCAGCCAAAATCCGTTAAATTATTGATAATAAAAGGCTTTTCGGCACCATTGCCGCCTGTGACACGCAGGTGTGTCACACAGCTGTGGCACACAACCCCGCCAGGAAGCTTGTCCGGCGGCCCCAATATGGGGGCCAAAGCCCATGCCAACCCGCCATCTTCACCTCACCCGTAGAGGCGCGGTTTACTACTTCCGCGCCAGACTTCCCAGAACGCTCGCCCATGCGCTCAGCCAGGCAACGCTCGCCGTGTCGCTGCGCACCAAGGAGGCCGCCCCTGCCCGCCGCATGGCGCGCCGGTGTTCGGCCGCACTAGATCGTCTGGAGGCCCTGCTCTTGAACGCTCCGTCTAAATTCCCGCCCTCCAAGCTCCAGCTCCGGCTCGTTCTCGAAGCCATGTTCAACCGCATCCTCTCCGAAGGCGAGGCCAAGCGAGACAACGACATGGAAGGCGGGCGCTACAGCGCAGACCGGAAAGCCGCGCCAAACCTGCCCGAGGACGAGTCGGCATGGACCGATGAGCAATATTCGGCATTTTGGGATTGGGTGGATTACCACGAAGAACATCCGGAAACCGAAGCCGAGTTCCGGGAGGTCGACGCTCGGGTCAACGCAACAAATCGGATTCGCGAAGACTTAGACACGGCGCTTACTGCCTTCGGGCTCTCCTTGGATCGTGACACACCCCAGTATGAGGCGCTTGCGCGCGACGCTACGCGCGTTGTGGCAAGGGCCTATGCGATTGAGGCCGAGAGATGGCAGGGGCGTTACACCTCCGATCAGGACATTCCAAGTTTCGTTGCGCAGAAATATCCCCTCGATAGCGCGCTGTTGCGCACCTGGACAACGCGCCTCAATCAGGATGAAGCGAAATTCTTGTCGCGCACCATTGACGAAGTCGCGCGCGATTTCGCGAGCTACCGCCAAAAGCAAGGCATCGCTCCCAAGACGAAATCCGACGACGATCTGGCGCGGCGGTATTTCGTCGATCTTGTCGGGGACAAGCAGATGAAGGAGCTGACGCCGGAAGACGGTCAGAAATTCGCGGCCGAATTACTGCGCGTCCCCCGCGACTATGGCAAAGGCCCCTATCGACGAAAAACACCGCGCCAAGCAATCGCAATGGCAGACCGCATCGAACGGGAGATATCCGCCGCTGGAGAAAGCGACCAGCCGATCTGCGTCGACAGGCACGAGTTTGCCGCCGCTGAGGCGCGCCGCCGTGTCGAGCGGATGCGGAAGAAGACGGCGAACAAGCATTTGACCTTCTTTACATCGCTCTGGCGCTCGCCACTGGTTCCCCGGAGCCTTCGCGTCATGAACCCGTTCGAGGGCACACTTTATAAGAAGCGGCTGATCGATACAGAGACGGCGCGCCGTGGCACGCGCGTGCCGTTCACACAAGAGGAGCTAAGGGCGCTCTTTGCGTCGCCTGTGTGGAATGGGTGCCGCCGTCCCTTCCATCAGGACATCGCGCATCAGAAACGCCTCACGCCCTGGAAATATTGGTGCCCGCTGATTGCGCTTTTCTCAGGCCTCCGGCGCGAAGAGGTCGCTAGGCTTCGCAAGGATGATTTCGACATCTCGAACGGGGTCTGGCTGTTGCGCATCCAGGCGACCTATGACCGCCGCTTAAAATCGAAGGCGGCGATCCGCGAGGTGCCGGTTCACTCCACCTTGATTGCGCTCGGCCTGCGGGAATTTGTCGACGGCCTATCGAACAAGGCACCGCTGTTCCCGGATCTGCGGCCGTCCGGCGCCTACAAAGAATATGGCGAGCAGCTTGGCAAGTGGTTCCGGACCTACCGGCAGGCGCGAGGGCTCTACTCGCCGCATACGGATTTCCACTCGTTCCGGCACAGCTTTGTCAGCGGACTTCGGGATGCTGGCGTCGCCGTCGACCTGATCGCGCTCCTGGTCGGCCATGAATATGGCGGTGTCACGGCTTCCGTCTATGGCCGTCAGGTTTCAATTCTTCAAAAGAAGGACGCCATCGAGAAGCTCGATCTCTCGGGGTGCCTCGGAATGCGGTCTGCCGACGCATAAAATTCGCTAACCTAGTTCGAAAAAGCAACAGGGCGCCTTGTCATGATGACGCGACGCCCTGCCACTTTCTTGAGCCCCGCTGGTGCGGGGAAGGATCAGCCACCCGAAGGTAATCCGATCTTCTGAGTGAGCCGGGAGTGACTGTGGCTCTCGCATCCTGACCGAAATCAAGTTTGGTCCATCCCCGCTAATGCGGGGGAAATCTCACAGCCTTCTTTGTCTCCTCGTCTTCTGTTTGCCGCCCCTCGCGTTAGAAGAGCGGCTATCGCAATCCCCCATGGGGAAGATAAACTGGGTAAACCGTCGGGTTGCCTGATCGGCTCGCCGTAGTTGGTTTTCTCTCAATCCCCCATGGGGAAGATAAACGTGTCGCTTGGCCGCCTATTCGGCGGAGAAGTCTCCTGTCGTCTGCTTGATGGCAAACGAATTAGTCGTCTCAATCCCTCTTGGGGCAGATGACTTTTCTCTTGGCCACCTATCCGGCGGCTAGGTCTTCTGTCATCTGCTGCGGCACCGTGCGCTATGGTGGCCTCAGTTCGGGCCGGATACATAATGCCGGTTTGGCAGTGTGTGTCGGCCTCAGTGTGGATATGAACCCCACCGTCCAAGATTCAAGCCGATTGGCTTTCGGCTTTAGGACGGCGTTCAGAAGCGTCCGCGGATTCATGGGAAGTCTCCTTTCTGCTGAGGCGGGCACGCTCAATCGGCAGCCAGCTTGTTGAAGCCAAGATCGGCGCCCGGGATGAACTTGCGTTCCTCGGGCAGGATGAACTTGCGAGCCTTCGAGCGCTCAAAGAACATCTTGCCCCGGATGAGACCGTTCGCCGCCGCCTCTTCGATGGCTTCGACATTGGCCTCACCGAAGGCGATGAGAACCGAGGCCGCCGGAGCGGAACCGACCTTCTTTTCGTCGGCGTCGACGAAGGCGATGCGTCCTCCAAAGAGGAACAGACCATCGCTGCCTTCGATTGCCCTGTGAGCCCACTTTGTGTCTGTTCGCGCGAAGGTTAGCGCGATGCCGTTGCGATGCTCGATCGCCTTGTCGATCCAAGGATCTATTTCCGAGTAAGGAGGATTCATAAAGAAGCGCCCAAACCAAGGCAGCTTCAGCCCGTCATCTTCCTTTGTGTAGCAGTGACGCGCCGTCCAGTGATTCTTGCTCGGAGCGCAAGGGTCGATATCGAATGGGCGCAGCGCTTCCACCAGCGCACGGGGCGTATACCATTCATCACCGCGAGATTTGGACATTGTCTTTTCCTTTCGATATGGACGTCACAACCGACCGCCGGTGTGATGCGTCCATACCGAACATCTGGTTCCAATTTTTCGCGGAGAAGAATAAATCGCCGGATTTTTATTTTTTTCATTTGGTCTGGATTCGCGAAACAAACGAACTCATATTCGCCCGTTTTTTTCGTCGCCTTCCTCGACCAACTGAAGCAGCGCCTTCGCTTCGCTCGCAGTGCGTATAGCGGCGATACGCCGACAAAGATCGCGCGGCTTACATTTCCGTCCTTCTGCTTCCACTTCTGTCTTCACCTCTTCAACGCGGCGCACGACGCGCTCAAGTTCGCCAAGGCCGTAATCATCCAGGAGCTGCCGCGCGTCTTCCAGATGAAGAGCCACCATGCGAAGCGCCCATGCCATATCCCGCGCCGTCAGTTCGCCGCCGCTGTCACCTAGAAGGATGTGATAGACGGCCGCATAGCGGACCGCCGAGAACATCAAACGACGGTAAAACGATACTGGCAGCGCATCGCCTTCAGGCATCATCGCCCGGAAGGCCGATTTGAATGTGCCGATTGCCTCCTCTCCGACTCTATAGATGGGATGAAGCGGGATTTGTTCAACAGAGGCCCACGCGCTTCGCATGGCATCGTGATTCTCGCGCAGATCGTAGAGCGGGAAGTCGACCGCACGGCGCAGCGGATCAGCTGGCGCAATGATAAAATTGAATCTTTGCGCGAAACCATCCACTAAGGATTCCGGGCCGACGCAATCCTTGAAAGTCTCCAACACCGTCGAACCCAAGATCGTCAGCGCCGGGTTGTCGATGGAAATCGCATCCATCTTCGTCCGCCGCGATATCTGCTGCCCGTCATAAAGACGCAGCAGATAGTCGCGCAGCTCGGCCATATGCGTTTGCTGGTCCAACGATCTGAGGAACTGCCCGAACTCGTCCCTTATCCAGGTCGCATTGTTGTGTGCGGCGAGGTCCTGAACGAATTTCGCGGCCGATGCCGGGTCCGGGAAAAGGTTCTTCTGACCCGCAATATCGAGAACGCGCCGCGTCGCGAAGGTCTTGCCTGCGCCGCTCGGTGCGAGAACGACTGTCCAGAGGCTGGGCTTGACCTTCTGGCCGTGGAGATCGACGAGGCATCCCGCCTCTAGAAGCCGTCCCGATATCAAGGTCATAACCGCCACAAGAGGAAGCTCAAGCGGGATATCGGTCCTCTGCCGGAAGGCCTCCGTCACCACCTCCGCAAAGGAGCCCGGCGGCACGGCGCTTTGACCGCGCCAGGCAGAAGACTGGGTCTTTCGAACGAGCAGCATGGCGCGGATCGTGTCTCGCGCCTCACGGCTGCGGCTTGCGGCCTCGATCATGCTCTCGACACCGGAGAAAGGAAGAGTGAGCTGCCTTGGGCTCTTGCGGTTTAGTTTCATGGCGGGTTCTTGTCTGTCGTGGTTGCGCTTGTCTCCGACCTAGGCACCACGCAGCGACAGACAAATCCGATCTTTTGGGGGACCCCCTCATTGACACTGACAAATCCCAGAAATCACAAACCGCAGCGGCACTTAGCGCCTTAAAGCGGGATTGACAGGGCAGTGACAAAAGGCGCTATCGCTCCTCACCGCCGCGCGATCGCGCATTCTCGGCGATCTCGCTCGTTGCCTCGTCGACCATCTCGTCGACCAAGCGCTTCCCCTTCCGCACCGCTTTCGCAAGGCCCGCCGTTCTTACCGGCGCGTTAAATTTGGGCTTCGGTTTCTTCGCATGTTCCACGTGTAACGCGGTTTTAAGAACCGGCTCCTTCCGGGGGTGGCCTGTCTTGTCGCCATCTCCTGTCTTCCGGCGCTCCGCTATCAATGTGCCCGCATCCTTGCGCCGCCGCCGCTTCCTCCGGTTGCGGTCTCCGGCGGCGGTCTTGCGCCCGCGCCGCTCGGCGGAAGAGCGCGAGGGCCCAAGATGCTCCTCTCCCTCGATCAAGTCTTCCGGCAGGCCTTCAGCCTCAAGGCGCCGCTTCCATGAGCGCATGTCGACCGGTTGCGCCTTGCCCGCTTGCTCAAGGGCACGCCCGGCAAGCTCGCCCCATGCCGCCCGCCATGCCTCGATAGCGGCCGGGCCGGTCTTTCGATCATCCAGTTCGCGGGCCTTGTCGCCCAAAGCATCGCCTGTACTGCGGCGGCCGGTGATGACGACATGCGCATGGATATTCCGTTCATCGCCCGCCGCGTCGGGCGCATGGATGACCCAGGCGCAGGCGACCCCGTGCTGTTCATTGAGATGACGGCACCAATCTTCAACCAACGCCGCTGATTGCGCGATTGTCAGCTCATGCGGCACGGCAATGATAGCGCTGCGGCCTTCGCAGGCATCGCCACGCTTCTCGGCAAGGGACATCGCCTGTCCGAGGCTCTCGGCGTCGCCGTTCCAGCCGGCGATGCCGGATGCGAGAAGGTCGCCGTCGCCCTTCTTCCGATAATCATGTGTCGTGGCGATGCGGGGGTCATGGATGCGGCTGCGCATGACATAGGCCATGCGGGCGCAGGCCGTTGCGCCGGTGCCCCGCGAGATTTTTGAGACCCTCAAAAAGCCGATTGCCATTTCTCTTGCGCCTCCGGCGGGGTGTCGGGGCCTGCCCTGACCGCTGCGTTCCCCTCGGGGAATGCGTAATTGCGCCCTTCGGGTATTCCGCTGCCTCGCTTGCCTTCCTCAATCTGGTTCATAGGTCCACGGAAGGCTCACACAAGGAACGGGAGAGACAATCATGATTGGCAAGTCTGTTGAGGGGTGGCACTGGCAGTGGAAAGGAAAATTCCTGCGCCTCTGGTCGCCAAGTGGACGCGTCGCCGCCGTCATCGGCTTCAACCTAAAGCTCGGGTGGATGTGGTCGCTCCCGAAGTCGCTCGGCCACAGGGCGAAGGATGCGGAAACGGCCGTGCGTGAAGTTCTTGATTCCCTCGAAATGGAACCAAGGGTTCGCGCCGAACTACTCTCGATTGCGCTCCACGAGTTTGCGCGCATCGCAAAACTGGAGGCAGAGAATGATGCCGACTTCAGCACCCCCGAAGGCAACGAAACCAGCGAAGCCGAAATCGCCTGAGGAGCGCCGCGCCGCGCTCGAAGCGCGGCGCGCAAAGCTTGACCTCCGCATTCGTGCTCTAGCCACCGAAGAGCGCGAACGGCGGCGCCGTGAGGACACCCGAGCGAAGATCGTCCTTGGCGGGGCGCTGCTCGCCTTCTTCCGCAAGGAACCTTTCGCGGCGAAGGCCTTCATGCCCCGGCTCCTGCCCCTGATCGCGGAACGGGACCGCGAAATGGTTGTGAGGCTTGCCGACCAGGCCTAGCGATTGCTGGCTGGAGGTTCGTTCGAGCCGCTCCGGCAGCGTATCATGTGGCTCCAGGGCTGATTCCTTGACAGGGACGGTCGTATCGCGTCACTTGACACCATACGGCCCACGGGTGTAAATTCATGAAAATACGGAACGTGATCCACAAGGGCCTGCGCCGGTTTATAGAGACCGATGACGCTGCCGGATTACAGCCCGCTGTTGTGCCGAAGCTTCGGCGGATCGTCTCCTTCCTCCAGGATATGGAGCGTGAGGAGGAGCTGCGGACGGTTCCGAGCTGGAAGGCACATCAGCTGACCGGCGACCGCAAGGGGACATGGAGTCTCTTTGTCACGAAGAACTGGCGCCTCACATTCCGGATAGACCAGACAGAGATCGAAATCGTCGATCTCGATTACGAGGACTACCACTAGGAGAGCGAAATGGGCACGACGCAAGGCATTCGCATGAAGAACCCCGCCCATCCCGGCGGCTTCGTCAAACATGAGATCATCGAGCCTCTGGGCCTGTCCGTAACAGGCGCGGCAGAAGTGCTCGGTGTCACGCGGGCGGCACTCTCGGCGTTGCTGAACGAGCGGGCGCATCTGTCGCCCGAAATGGCGCTCCGCCTGGAGAAGGCATTCGGCGTGTCGATGGACACGCTCATGCGCATGCAGAACAGTTTCGATATTGCCCAAACGCGCAAGCGCGCGGGTGATATCAAAGTGAAGCCCTATCAGGCTCGATCCACCGGGCCCGATGACGGGCATACGCGCCGCTCGAATGCGACGTGACCTGAAGAGCCTCTGACCGGCACGGCCGGTATATTGCTGTGGGCGACGTCAGCGCATCTTCAAGAAAAGCTTATCAAGCTTGCGGCGCGCTATGCGACGGCTCGGGCGGCCTCCTTGGGTGCCACTTTGCCTTCATTGCCGAAGAAGGTGTTCTATCGGCATTGATGCCCAGTTCTGACATTGCTCTGCCGCTATGTCAGAAACTCGTGACTTTCCGACATAGCGGTCGGCTCCGTCTGAGGCGCGCGAGCACACCGTTCGACTTCGACGATCAGGGGCAGGCCCAGCCTATATTTGGTGAGAGCCTCCTTCTTGCCGTGCCAATCTTCAAAGGTACATCGGGTTCCTAAGAATAAGACGCTTTCCGTCCTCCAAAGATGGAGATCCTTCGCTAATCGGAAAGTGATAGGTCGCCCTTTCCTGTTCGGTCAAGGCCCGCCAAGTCATCGCACGTAACTCCATCCGCTCATGCCCAGACAAAAGAGGGAAGTGGTCTTGCTTTAGTGAGCAGAGCGCTCCCTCCTTCGCGTCTTTCAATTTCCTGTTGGCGCCAAGGGAAACCAGTTTGAAATGCAGGGCACAAAGAGGAAATTCGATGGAGATGGGATGGTCGGCGATCACGCCTTGTAGATTTTGGAATACGGCCCAGTAGTGGGAAGTTGCCGCCTTTCCTTTGAAAATCAGAATATTCGTGTTTTTGAATGGCCCCAGAATTTTGCGCATGTGCTTGCTCCGTGTTTGCGGGAGAATTCCCGTCACGGGCGAATATGGGTCCGTCTGTTCGTGCCCATGCGGTGATCGCCGTCTTTTTTGACGGAATTTTTGGAAGCATTAATTTTCGATTTCCAACACATGGCGCGACCGGCTTCTGTTCGAGAGAGCGCCGCGCTTTCACGCGGCCCTCTCACATATGGTGCCAATGCCGCTGAGATAGTCGGCGGCACGCTGCGCTTGCGAGGCCGCTGTGAAGATCGCGCGGGTGTCGCCCTTCAGCACCTTCAGCCATGCGCCGATATAGTCGGCATGGTCAGCGCGCGGTTCGGGCGAAAGACCAAGATCCGCACAGATGAACGCGGCGCCGATTTCGGCAACAAGCTCCTCCATCGCATAACTGGCATCGCCAAACCGATTGCCCTCGAAGGAGCGGTCCAAGCGATTCTGTCCGCCGGTCCAGTGCGTCGCCTCATGAGCAAGGACGGCGTAATAGGCCTCGGCCCCGTGAAACGCCTCGAAGGGCGGCATCTGAATAAAGTCGGCCTTGGGGCTGTAATAAGCCCGCTCGCCGCCGTGCCTGATATCGGCGCCGGTCGCGGCAAAGAAGGCCTCGGCATGCTCGATGCGGGCTTCCGGATTAAGCGGGAGATTGCGGGCGGGAAGGATGCCGTCCGGCAGGTCCTCGATCTGCTCGACGTTGAAGACGGTGTAGCTTTTCAGGAAGGGGATCTTCTTCTCGGTCTCCTCGCCGCTTTCGCCGGTATCCTTGGCGATAAAGACATTGGAATAGACAACCTGGCTTCCCTTCTCACCCTTGCGGACATGCCCGCCCAGGGCTGTAGCCTGCTTGTAGGTCATCCAGATCGGGGCGGTGAAGCCTCGTTCCGCGGCGGCGGCCCAAAGCAACAGGGTGTTGATCCCGCGATAGGGTTCGCCATTGGCACGAAGCGGCCGAGGAATGCCGTTGCCTCCATTCCAGCACATCGACGAGGGGCGGATACCGGATTCCAGATCGGCAACGATCTTCGCGGTGATGGTTTCGTAGAGCTTTTTCATCTGAAGCCTTCCTTTAGCTATGGGTTGCGCACGCAACCCGACTAGCCACGCGGCAATGAGCGGGGGATTGCTGTCAGGACCGGAAATCCGGAGAAGGCGCGGGCCGGAGCGAAGCGACAACACGGTCTCCGGATTTCCGCGCGGGAACCGCGCCCGGTCTTGACGGCATGGGGGGCGTCAGCCCCTCTTCACTTTCTGGGAGATTGGGACGGCGGGAGAGACAGAGCCCGTTCGCGCCTCGCTTTCCTGCGCGGCGTCCGGTGCCTCCAGCGGCGTGTTCGCGCCGCTCGGCCGCTTCGGGGCCTTGTGCTTTGAAAGGAGCGTCTGAAGCTCTCCCGGTCCGTCGACATCCTTGGCCGCCCCGATCAGGCGCACCAGGCGGCGAACCGCTTTCAGATCTGCGCCTTCAAGATTGGCGACATGGACCATCGTGCGCCCATGACTTAGCTCCGAGAATGGATACGCTCTTGAAGGCGTCCTGACTCGGCAGCAAGAAAGATGTTCTGCGAGCGAGAAGCGCTTTGCCTTGTCAAAATTACCGTCGGGCCACTCTTCCCGATTCTTGCGGCGAATATATCGCGCCGCGGCCTCATACTCGGCGGGCGTGTAGCCTGCCGCGATGGCATCGTCTTTCGTAAGCATGGAGAACCTCATTCGAACCGCGCAAGCCGCACCGTGCGGTTGCTGTTCCGAATGTGGTCTGGTTGAATTTCAAGCGAAGCGAATTGGCCGGATTACTCGCTGGATGTTCAGTTCGCTTTAAGAAGTGGTGGGCAGAGGCGCGTCCGGGTGATTCTCGCCATCAATTCTAGGGCGGTTTCCCGAATCTCGGGTATCTTAGCCATATAGAATACGAAAAGATGAAGTTGTGAATTTCTGTCGCCCCCCGCCCGACCGGGAGCGAAAGAAGCTCTGACCCAATAGGGGCTGAAATTAGGCCCATGTATGACATTAGGGCCCATATACAAAGCAATGGCCTAGATTTTATTCCAAGAGGTAGGGCGTTTCGGTGTCACGTTTGACTGATTTGATTGCGCAGGCAAAAGCAAAAGATGCCGAGCTTGGACGCGAGTTGGAACGCGAGTTCAAAGTTCTGTCAGCACGTCGTTCTTTCGGTCTCAATTTCGAGCGTCACCGCCCCGAGAGTGTCGAACTTCCCGGGCGCCCCGTTCGGAAAGGTGACAAGGTACGTGTGCTGCCGCCGCGCGGATCAACGGTCAAGGGCGATCAGCGCCTTTGGAAGGTTCTCGGCTTCGAGCGGAAAGTCGGCGAGCGGCTCGCCAAGCTGGACTTAATCGGCGTCGCTGAAACGGAAACCAAGTCTGTCGCGGTCGACGACCTCGTCGTTGTGGCAGAGTTTCGCGACTATATCTATCCGGGGCTTGTGAGCACGGGGAAAGTAGAGCGCGGCGGAGACAAGCCCTTTCACACGGTGATTAACGGCGAGAACTTCCATGTATTGGAAGCGCTGACGTTCACGCATCGTGGCAAGATCGACGCCATTTATATCGACCCTCCCTACAACACCGGGGCGCGCGACTGGAAATACAACAACGACTACGTCGAGGCGGAAGACCTGTATCGACATTCGAAATGGCTGGCCTTCATGGAGCGGCGACTGAAAGTCGTCAAGGAGTTGTTGAACCCCGAGCGAAGTGTCCTGATCGTGACCATCGATGAAAAGGAATACTTGAGGCTTGGCCTTCTTCTAGAACAGGTTTTTGAGGAAGCCACCATTCAAATGGTTTCATCCGTAATAAATCCTAAAGGGGCCTCCAGAGGCGTTGGTTTTAGGCGAACTGACGAGTACTTGTTCTTCGTCATGTTTGGAAGCGCAACCCCGGCTCGTTTGGAATTGGGATCTGAGTGGTCAAGCTCTGCCTCAAGCAATTCAACAGAAAGGCTAGAAGAATCGGCCGCACCTTCAGCTCCCGAATGGACGTCCATGATGCGGCGGGGTTCCCATGCGGCAAGAAGAGAGAGGCCGGGACTGTTTTTCCCAATTTACGCGGCGGTCGATGGATCGAAAATTGTGGAAGTTGGCGAGACCGTTCCTTTAGACGCTCCACTACCTCAAGATAAGCCGGGGCTTGTAACGATTTGGCCCCTTCGATCCGACGGTAGTCAAGGAGTATGGCAAGTCGGACCTGAGGAACTCCGAAAGAGGATCAAACAAGGACGCGTTAGGCTTGGTCGCGCAACTTCATATGGATTTGTGGTGAACTACCTTCCCGATGGTGCTTACGCAGCGGTCATGTCGGACCGTTTTGAAATCAAAGGATTTGCTGATGACGGATCGATAATTGCAGAAGGGCGGCGTGACACCCGCAGGATAGCGCCCTCGCAATGGAAAATTGCTGCTCATAATGCGTCAGAGCACGGAACAGCTTTGTTGCGAAACTTGTTACCCCGGCGCACTTTCCCATTTCCCAAATCTCTTTACGCCGTAGAAGACGCCCTTCGCTTTTTTGTAAAAGAAAAATCTGACGCCGTCATTCTCGACTTTTTTTCCGGTTCAGGCACTACTGCCCATGCCGTCATGCGACTGAACCGCCAGGATGGCGGCCGCCGCCGCTGTATCTCCGTCACCAATAATGAAGTAGCAGCCGACGAACAGGCCGCTCTGCGCAAGGCGGGGCTTCGCCCCGGTGATGCGGACTGGGAGAAGCTGGGCATCTGCGACTACATCACAAAGCCACGCATCGATGCCGCGATTACAGGCAAGACACCGGACGGGAGAGACATCGAGGGCGATTACAAGTTTACCGATGAATTCCCGATGGCAGAAGGCTTCGAGGAAAACGCGGAATTCTTCACGCTCACATACGAGACGCCAGTGACGGTCAGCCACAACCGCGCCTTCGGGCGAATCGCGCCGCTACTCTGGATGCGCGCAGGCAGCGAAGGCGGTCGAATTGACGCCCTTCCCGCCAAGGGTTGGGAAGTTGTCGACACTTATGGACTTCTCACGGACCTGGATAAGGCCGCGCACTTTTGTAAGGCGGTGGAGGCGAAGGGTAGTACCCGGATTGCCTATATCGTGACGGATGATGACCGGCGCTTTCAGGCGGTGGCGCGCCGACTTCCCGATTCCGTCGAGCCAGTACGTCTTTACGAGACGTATCTGACCAACTTCCGATTTTCGATGGGGCGATGAGGCATGAAGTTCACCCTGAAAGATTATCAGGACGAAGCCGTTGAGGACGTTCTTGACCGCCTGAAGAAGGCCAGCAGACGCTGGCATGAGGACGGAGACAAGCATGCGTTTTCACTGACTGCGACGACCGGTGCGGGCAAGACGGTCATGGCAGCGGCCGTCTTCGAGGCGCTTTTCTTCGGGAATGACGACTATAACTTCGAGCCGGATCCCGGTGCTGTTGTGATCTGGTTCAGCGATGACCCATCCTTGAACGAACAATCCCGTTGGCGTCTTCAGGAGGCATCAGACAAGCTCACCATCTCTGATCTGGTGCCTGTTGGAAATACCTTCAGCGGGGAGAAGTTCCAGCCGGGCAAGATCTACTTCCTGAACACGCAGAAGCTCTCGAAGAACAGCCTTCTGGTGCGCGGTCACGACCCGGACGATCCGGCACTCGAAACCGCCGATGGCCAGCACATCATGCCCGACATGAGGTCCCATACGATCTGGGATACGATTCGGAACACCATCGAAGATCCCGACCTGACCCTCTACCTTGTCTTGGACGAGGCACATCGCGGCATGAAGGAAGGTGGCCGATCCAATGGCGACGGAAAGCCCACCATCGTTCGTCAGTTGATCAACGGGTCGGGCGGCACGCCGGGTATTCCCATCGTTTGGGGTATCTCGGCGACTGTACAGCGGTTCAACGATGCCGTGGCCGAGATGCTGGATCGAGGCACTCTCCCCAATGTCGTTGTCGACGCAAAGAAGGTTCAGGAATCAGGCCTTCTCAAGGACTCCATCAATCTCGAGGTGCCGGATGAGGACGGCAATTTTCTGACTGTCCTGCTTCGGCGCGGTACAGCCAAGCTGCGTGAGATTTCCGACGCGTGGGCCGAGTACGCTAAGCAGCAGGACGACGCAGATACGGTTCTACCGCTCATGGTCCTACAGGTGCCGAACTCGCCAGATCACAACGAGATCAGCAGATGGCTCGACACGGTCTTCGAGGAATGGCCCGAGCTGCCGCTTGATTGTGTGGCGAACGTCTTTGGTGAGCACAGGACGGAGACCTTCGGTAGGTACTCTGTGCCCTACATCGCACCAGAGCGTGTTCAGGAATCCCATTGGGTGCGCATCATCCTTGCGAAGGACGCTATCAGCACCGGATGGGATTGCCCCCGTGCGGAAGTCATGGTGTCCTTCAGGGTGGCATCAGACAAGACTCACATCACCCAGCTTCTGGGACGTATGGTGCGCACGCCGTTGGCGCGGCGTATTCCCGGTAACGAGCGTTTGAACGCAGTGGACTGCCTTCTTCCGCATTTCGACAAGAAGTCGGTCGAAGCGGTCGTCGCCGCGCTCATGACTGGGGGCGAAGCAGGAGAAGATCTGCCTGGACGCCGGGTCCTCATCAATCCACGCGAGATGAAGCCGAACCCAGCTATTCCAGAAGATGTCTGGCAGAAGCTTCTTTCCTTGCCGTCGCAAACCCTGCCGAAGCGACATGCCCGCCCCGTCAAGCGTTTGACAGCACTGGCGCACGAGCTTGCCGTGGACGGACTTCTGGCCGATGCCGGTAAAAAGGCTCACGCTGAACTACATAGGGTGCTCGATGGGGTCCAAGTTCGCTATGCCGAGGAAATCAGGAGGGCTCGGAGTTCCGTCTTGACCGTCGAAGGCAAGACCGTGAAGGCGGACATCGACACCAAGGAAATGACCTTCGACGACTTCATTGAAGCGGCGGATTACGCTGTCATTGATGATGCCTATAGGCGCGCAGCGCGTTTCATAAGCCCAGATCTGGCAACGACCTACAGCGAACACCTTGCGAGCAAGGCAGCAAATGATGGAGACCCCGAGGAGGCGCTTATCGAAGCGCATACGGTGATCGCCTCGATGGGACTTGTAGCTGATATCAAGGAAGATCTGGACTTTGCGGCAGAGAAACTTGCGAACCAATGGCTCACGCAATATCGGGTGCTTATCAAGAGCCTGTCAGACGAGAGGCAGGAAGTTTACCGGCAAATTCGCGAGATGAGTGCCGATCCCTTACCGGTCGATCTCGCGCGCCCCAATACCTGGCTCCAAATGACCATGGCCAGGAAGGCCGACGGGACGGAGGAACCTCTTCCGCGCTTCGAAAGGCATCTTCTCTGTGACGTAGATGGCCTATTCCCCGGGGATTTCAACACATGGGAAACCAAGGTCTTGAACGATGAGATAAATCGCGAGGGAACTATCGGCTGGTACCGTAATCCGGCCCGTGCGAGCCAGGACTCTCTTGGCGTGACATTTGAGGATGGCGGCGAGACAAAAATCCTCCGGCCTGACTTCGTCTTCTTCACTCGGCTACCGGACGGCACAGTCGCTGCGGACATCGTCGATCCGCATGGAATCCATTTTGCCGACGCACTCCCTAAGTTGAAGGGTTTGGCGAAATACGCTGATGCTAATCTTGGCGTCTATCGCCGGATCGAGGTTTTTGCGGAGGTTGGGGGAAAATCGCGGGTTATTGACCTAACCGACCCGACTGCGAGAGCCATGGTTATGGCAGCGGCGACAGTCACAGAGGTTTACGAGAGTCATGCCGCAAGCGATTACGTCTCGTAGCGCGATCAAGACAACGATTGGCGTAGAGACCTGACGAGACCTGACCGCACAGTACTATCGGGAATTAAGTGTCAATAAAGCTTCAGGCTCTGGTCGGCACCCCAGCTGACCTTTCGTCAGATGAAACTGAAATTCACCGGCCGCTGCTTTCTTCTGCGCGCCGCCTACCGGAGGCTTTGAGTGTGACACACAGGTATGCTACACAGTCAAAATCGCCCTGTTAAGCCTTTGTTATTGTTGATTTTTTTGACGGTCGAGGGGGTCCTAGTCCCCCAGCCAACTCCCATCCATGTCGGCGAGCGAACGGACGTTCCCGGGTGAGAGGACGTCGCCCCCATACATGCCCTTCGCCAACTTCGGGCACCCGGGAACCGGACTCAAGCCAACGTCTATTTGCCCGCGGGCACAGCGACGCCCTGCATCTCGATCCGTCCGCTGCGTGCCTTCCGGCATTCCTCGCGCACAACGGACTCCGCGGTGGCGATGTAGAGGGTATCGCCTTTGCTCCCGCCCAATGCACAGGCAATCGCCTGACGTCCGGTTACGACGCGGTCCGCGATCTCGCCGCCTTCCCTGATGCGCAAACAATCGCCGGTGGCAGGCGACGCCACCCAGACCGCATCCTCCGCATCGATGCAAATACCATCGGGGATCGCGCCATCTTTCAGGCTGGCCCATGAGCGCTTGTTCGAGAGATTGCCGGCGTCATCGATATCGAACGCGGTGAGGCATGCGGCAAAGGTTTCCGCAACGATGAGCGTGGAGCCATCCGCGGTGATCACCATGCCGTTCGGAAACAGGAGATCTTTTCCGGCCGCCGATACCTGGCCGCCCTGCGTCACCAGCGCCAGAGATGTCGTGGCCTGGGGTTCATCCTCGTCGAAGTCAAACCCGAAATTGCCAACATAGGCGCGTCCCTTTTCGTCCACGATCATGTCGTTGGTTCGACGCGGCGCGACGCCCGAAAGGTCGGCATAATCGGTCAGCTTCCCATCAGCCCCGAGCTTCAGAAGCTTGCGGTCGAGCATGGAGACAATCAGCAATTCCCCGCCGGGCAGCCAACCAAGACCGGAGGGGCGCCCAGTGACGTCGCAGACCCGATGGCGCGTCCCGTCCTCGGAGACGCGCCAAACGCTGTCGTCATGCATGTCGGAAAACCACAGCTGCCCGTCGCGCCAGCGCAGGCCTTCCGCGAAGGCCAATCCGTCTACGAGCACACTCAAAGCCATATCATCCTCCCCGATGACGTTTCTTCAAGACACACAATGCGAAGCATTACGTGCCCACGCAACACGCCTTTGAGGATCAGCGGCGTATTCGCGCCGCTGAAGGCGAGTTGGTCAGAAAGCAGTGGACAAGAAACAGCAGCGCGATGCCGTGCAAGCGATTCAGCTCAGCTCCAGCCCCGGAAGGTTGTTCTCCGCGCGCCAGTCTTCCAGAATCTTGATGAAGGCAACGGAGCCCGCACCATAGAAACCGTTCCGGATGGCGGCTTCGGAGGGCTGACCTTCGTTGTTGTAGTAGCCGGGGGTGCATTCCTCAAGATAGCGCCGATTGAAGACGGCCACCTTCATGACTTCCTCGACCCAGGCGTCTTCCGCTTCCTGCGAGGTTTCGACGACGCGCGCCTGCCGGTCGACGCACTGTTTCACGATGTAGGAAAGATGCTTCGACTGCTCGTTCAGCATATGCGGATAGTTGGCGGTGAAGCCGGCCTGCGCGTTCGAGACGATGAAGCAGTTCGGAAAACCGCGCGTATGCATCCCGTGAAGAGAGGAAACGCCGTCCTTCCATTTCTCGGTGAGGGAAATGTCGTCCCGACCGTAAATCTCGAATCCCGCGCGGCGCGTGTAGCCGGTGCCGACCTCGAACCCCGTCGCATAGATCAGGCAATCGATCTCGAACTCCTGGTCGTTGGCGACGATGGCGTTTTCGGTGATCCGCTCGACGCCTCTGCCCTCGGTATCGATCAGGTGGACATTCGGACGATTGAAAGTCTGCAGATACTCGTCGTGGAAGCAGGGCCGCTTGCAGAACTGATTGTACCAGGGCTTGAGCGCCTCTGCGGTTGCATCGTCGCCGACGACGTTGTCCACACGCGCGCGGATCGACTCCATTTTCTTGAAGTCGGCAAGCTGGACGATCTCGCCCATTTTTTCCGGCGCAAGGCCGTCTGGATTCTTGCGCGCCAGGACGAGCAGATTGCCGATGATGTCGGTCCACCCGTCATTGACGAGGTCTTGTTCCTGATAGCCTCCCGACACGAGCGTATTGAAATTGTCCATGCGGTACTGCTGCCAGCCGGGCTCAAGGCTCTTCACCCATTCGGGGTCGGTTGGCTGGTTGTTGCGCACGTCGATCGATGACGGCGTGCGCTGGAAAACATAGAGCTCCTTCGCCCAGGCTCCAAGGTGCGGCACACACTGAACCGCGGTCGCGCCCGTTCCAATGATTCCGACGCGCTTGTCCTTCAGCTTTTCGAGGCCGCCATTGCAGTCGCCCCCCGTGTAGCCATAGTCCCACCGGCTGGTGTGGAAGGAGTGTCCCTTGAAGCTCTCGACACCCGGAATGCCGGGCAGCTTCGGCCGGTGAAGCGGACCGCTCGCCGTGACCACAAAGCGCGCGCGGATGGCATCGCCCCGGTTCGTATGGACGATCCAGCGTGCGGCTTCCTCGTTCCAGCGCATTTCCTGCACTTCGGTCTGGAAGAGTGCGTCGTCGTAGAGTTTGAAATGGCGGCCGATGGCGCGGCTGTGTTCGAGAATTTCGGCCGCCTTCGAGTATTTCTCGACCGGGATGTAACCGATCTCTTCAAGCAGCGGCAGGTAGATGTAGGACTCGATGTCGCAAGCCGCACCCGGATAGCGGTTCCAGTACCAGGTACCGCCGAAATCGCCCCCCTTCTCGATCATGCGGACGCGTTCGACACCTGCTTCGCGCAGGCGCGCACCAGCGAGCAGACCGCCGAATCCGCCACCCACGACGACGACGTCGACTTCATCGGACAGCGGTTCGCGCGCGAAACCGGGCTCGACATAGGGGTCTTCGAGATAGTGAGCGAACTGACCCTTGATCTCGACATATTGCTCGTTGCCGTCCTTGCGCAGCCGCTTGTTTCGCTCGGCGCGGTATTTCTCCTTGAGGGCCGTCGGATCGAAACCGAGTTCGTCGCCGTTCGCCGCGTTTGCCTGGTCCGCCATGTTTCTCTCCTTCGCCGCCGTTCCGTTCCGCATTCCGATGTGCGGATGGTGCGGGATGCCTGCGTTTTCGCAAATGATAATGTGGATTTACTACCTGTCAAAGCAGATCGAAAACGCGAGCCGGACGCAGCGTCAGATTTCTCCACGCGGCAGCGGAACAACCGAGATGTCGTACAAACGCCAGTCGCTCTTCTCTACAGAACGGCGAACCTGATCCATACGCTCGGCGACATTCCCGGCCTCCGTCATTTCGACATAGACGACACCGGTGAGCAGGTGTCCTTCTTCACGGAATTTTACCGCCGCCTTCCCGACGCCTGCTACATCGGCGGCGGCTTCGCGAGCGGCCTTGATCGCAGGATGGACGGCATCGCGGTCGACGGTATGCGGAATACGATCCGAGAGATCGCCAATGGCGCGCCCGACATGGCCCGCACCATCGCGGATGACGCTGAGAGAAATGAAGAGTGCCGCCGCCGCATCCGCCCACCACAGACCGAACCCTACACCGGCGATGCCGACGATGGCGCCAAGCCCCGTCATCCAGTCGGCCTTTTGCATACTGGCATCGGCCATCAGCGGCTTGTCGTGAATTTCGCGCGCGACGGGAAGCTTGAGACGACCGAGAACAACGGGCGGCAGAATGCTGTAGAGGAGCGCCGCCATCATCACCCAACCGCCCCACACCTCGTATCCCGCAATCGACATGAGCCCGATTGTCGGATGCTCGAGATTCACAAGCTTGATCGCGTTGTCTGCCAGCAGATAGGCACCGACAAGAAGCGTTGCTGTCGCACCGACGAGATAGGCGACGGAAACGGCGCGGTAAAAGCCAAACGGAAACCGCTCGGTGGGTCCGCGACGCTCGAAGGACACCGCGACGAGATAGGCGGCGGCGGGGACGAGACCGAGAATGTCCTCCGTCCAGGCGGTACGCATCGCCTGCGAACTGCCGAGAACGAAATAGAGAACGATGACGACACTCGCCATCGCCACCAGCGTCGCCCATTCCAGCCGTATGGCGCGGCGACGAAGCTTCGCCTTCTCCTCCGGCCAGACATAAGCCTCGCGTGTTTTCACGGGCGAACCTTCCATTCTGCAGCGACAGCCTTCGGACCGTTCCTTGAGAAGAAGCGGTCAACGAAGATCAGCCATGCATTTTCGCCGGAAGGCACGACGACGACATGATTTCTACCGGCAATATAGGGCCGCGTCACACCGAGCGTTGCAAGCCAGGGATCGCCTTCCGTCAGCCCGCCGACCAGAATGTCGAGCCGCCTCGCCACCAGTTCCTCGTAAGCGCGAGGACCCGATGCTTCGGACCATTCCACCCTTGCGTCGAGCGACTGAGCCAGCCGTTCGACAAGGCGAACTTCTATGCCTTCCGGTTCTTCACCGTCCCTGAGAGCCCAAGGTGGATTCTCGACAATACCTGCACGGAGGGTGCCTCCGCGCACCCGGTCCAGCGTGCCCTCCGGATCGCGGGGATAGTCGTCGCATGACTGGAGCAGGAAGAGCACCGCACCAAGAAGGAGAGCGCCGCCTGCCCTTCCCGTGGCTCTGTTCATTTTTCGGCCCGCCTGTTCGTTCGAAGCCGCGATACGAGCGGCCAAAGAACAACGCCGAGCGGCGGGCCGGGTTCCGCCCGGAACGCAAAAGGCTCCGCCTTGCGGCGGAGCCCCTGTGTGCCCGTGAAGGTATATTGCGGATCAGCCGTAGCGATACGGGGCGCCAGCCTTGCGCATCGTTTCCTGATATTCCTTCAGAATTTTCACGACCTTGGCGTTGCGCTCGCTCTTCTGGGCAATCTCATCCCAGAATTTGAGCGCTTCGTCTTCGACCGCCTGCCATTCGGATTCCGGAATGGTCGTCAGTTCGAGTTTGCCGCCGGTCGCGCGGTAATGCGCCTCGCCCCACCAGTACCAGTGCTGCCGATAGTAGTGCGAGCTGTCCATGGCGAACTTGAACATCTGCTTGAGATGATCCGGAAGGGCTTCCCACTTCTCCGTATTGGCGATGTAGGAACCGGCCCAGGCACCGGAGATGTTGTTCGTCAGATAGTATTTGTTGATGTCCGCCCAACCGACCGTGTAGGTCTCGGTTGCGCCGCACCACGCGACGCCGTCGAGTTCGTTGGTCTGG
>OOGU01000023.1_pt1 | contig 43457 bp, 44 predicted proteins | sample 1670261 | NCBI WGS metagenome assembly OOGU01 (sample SAMEA98137168, study PRJEB22522) | marine metagenome | biome: marine biome; feature: marine water body; material: sea ice | place: Arctic Ocean | collected 04-Sep-2015 | depth 1.3 m
CGAGAAGATCAGCCGCTCCTACCGGTAGACCCCGAAACCCGACCGAGAGGCCTGGCTGCTGAGCAGCATGCACACCATCGCCGAGCAGCTTGGCGACATCGACCTCGGCGCACTGCTGGCCTCGTTCCTGGAGCTTGACGGCGAGGACGATGCGACGCTCGACCGTCTCCAGGCGGTCATCGATGTCCATCGTCATCGAGATCGGACGTGACGCTGGCGCCCACCCTCGGCGACGCCCTCTCGGCGGCCCTGCTGTTTCTCGTCAGCCTGCTGATGATGAGCGCCGTGGTCGCCCTCGTCTGGCGCCTGCTGCGGCCGGCGATCGAGGCTTGGGCACCGGCTGCGCGGCTGCGCATCACCAGCGCACTGCTGGTCATGCCCGGGATCGCGGCGGCGGTGCTGGCCATCTGGTCCGCCGCGCCACATTGGTGGTCGCAGGTTTTAGGACACTGCGCCCTGCACCGCGCCGACCACAGCTGCACATGGCATCTGCCGCTCGACGGCCCGGGGTCTGTGACATGGATCGCCGTCGGGGCACTTGGACTGATTTGTTTCGCTGTTGCCTGGAAGCTGGTTCGGCTGCAATGGCACGCGCGCCGACTTCGCACGACGCTGAAACTGGCCTCGTTCGACTGCTCGCTGAACATCCATCGCTTACCGATCCAACCGCCGCTGGCGCTAACCGCCGGTGTGCGCCGACCTCGGATCTACGTCAGCGACGGCCTGATTGCCGCCCTCTCCGCCGACGAACTGCAACGCGTGCTGACCCACGAGCGTGCGCACGTGCATCGCCGGGATGGACTCCGCCGCATCCTGCTCGCCGTGGGTTCGATGGGGCATCTTCCGCATGTCCGTCGGGCGTTGCTGCAAGCTTGGGAGCTGGCCAGCGAGCAGTGCTGTGACTCTGCCGTCGCGACCTCTCCGACCGATCGGCTGGCGCTGGCCGATTGCTTGCTCCGTGTGGCCCGCCTGACCAGAGCACATCAAGTGTCCGGCTACGCTGTCTGTCACTTCCACGGCGGGCAACTTGAGCAACGCATCCACGCGCTGGTCGCCCCGCGCCGAACGCCGACAGCCGGCTTCTGGTTTGTCCTGCTGGTTACAGCACTGAGCGTGACAGGCAGTGTGTCGGCGCTCGCGCCGCTGCTGCATCGCCTGATCGAGCAAGTCACATGAACGCGCTGCTCAGCCTGTCGGCACAGGTACTGGTGGTCACGCTCACGCTTCCAGCTGGGGCACTTGCCGGTCGCACCGATCCCGCACGCGGCGGCGGATTAAGCCTCACGAGTGCTCAAGCGATGGCCCTGGCCCGACCTGATGTCTCGGACCGCCTTGCCGCCTTCGGTCAACGTGCCAGCGCCGAGCAACGCGCTGCCGCGCGCCCGAACAACCCGCAACTCGAGTATGCGGACGAATCCGTCGACGGCAGTGGCACCCGATCCACCGAGCGCAGCTTTTGGTTGCGCCAGACGCTGGACTGGTCGGGCGAGCGGCACCTGAGGCAGCAATCTGCTCAATGGGCGGGTGCCGCGTTGATGGCCGAGAGCGATCAGTCAGCGGCAAGCATTCGCCAACAAGTTCGCGTCCGCTACTTCGACGCCGTGTACTGGAACGAGCGAACCGATCTATTGACCGGTTGGGACCGGCGCGCCGAGCGCTTGATGAACATCGTGCGCGAGCAGGTCAACCGCGGGGAATCGTCGCAGTACGACCAGAGCCGCCTGGAACAGATGCAAATCGCTGTCTCGGCGGCACTGTCACATGCGCAAGCCCAGCGGTCAGCCGCTAACGCGCGGCTCGCGACGGTGACCGGTCTGCAAACGCAACGCAGCCGATCGCTACTAGACCCTTTACCGCCATCGGCACCACCGGCGCTCGACACCATCCTTGCTGGGGTGGATGACCTTCCGTTACTCCGCGCGAGTGCCGCACGCGGCCGCGCAGCAGCGGCGATGCGCAATGCCGAAGATCGTGCCCGCATTCCCGACCTGACGCTCGGCCTCGGCCATCGGCAGGTCGACAGCGGCGACATGGCCCAAGACGGGGTGCTGTTTTCGGTGGAAGTGCCGATTCCGTTGCTCAATCGCAACCGCCGCGACCGCGACATCGCGGCGGCAAAGTTACAACTCGCCGAGGCAGACCTTGCGGTGTTGCGACGCGAGATCACCGGCGAGATCCGCGCTCAGTGGCAGGCCGCTGTGACACTGCGCGAGCAGGCGCTACGAATCGATCAGCAGGCCCGCCAGTCTGCCGACACGCTGATGCGCACCGCAGAAGCCGCATACGTTGGCGCCGAGATCGGCGTCATGGAACTAGCCGATGCCGTCGAATCCGCCCTCAAGACCCGGCTAGACGCCCTAGACCTGACGCGCGAGGCCCGCCAAGCGCACACCCAACTGATGGAACTCAACCAAGGAGCCCTCGATGCCCTTTCGAACTGAATCCCTAAGCTCACCGAAGCGACTGGCCGCACTCGTTATCGCGGCGGCGGCCTGGTCCCTCCCAACCGCCCAGGCCGGCGGTGACCATGAACACGGCCATGGCCACGCGCACGACCAAGCACCCCAGACCGAGGCGTTCTACGCCGACGAAGAGGACGCCGAGCGGGCGCATGACGGTATCGGCGACGAAGACGCCAAGAATGGACACCACAAGGGCGACCACGGGACACATCAGAGCCGGGGCCAGGGCCATCACGATGAGCACGCCCACGACCAGGATGGGCATGATCACGAGCACTGAGTCGGCGCGATGGGCGCTGGCCCGAGCTGCCCTGCTCGCCCTGCTCGCCGGGGTTAGCGCCTGCGATGACGCACACGATCATCCAGCGTCCGATCACGCGCACAGCGCGTCGGAACATGGTGATGACAATGCCGCCCATGACGGTGGCCACGGCGAGGCCGGCGACGAGACCCGACCGACCGAGGTCGTCACGCACTTCACCGAAGACACCGAACTGTTCGTCGAGTACCCAGCGCTGGTGGTCGGTGAACCATCGCGATTCCTGGCGCATTTCACCCGACTCGCTGACTTCTCTCCAGTGCGCGATGGCACGCTCGATGTTGAGCTGCGCCAGGACGGCGCCCTCAAGGCGCGCTTTCGCGTGCGTGCACCGACGCGCGACGGGTTATTCACGCCGGAGGTGACCCCGCGATCCGCGGGCGACTACGCGCTTGCGCTGTCGCTGACAGCGGAGGGTCTCGACGTCACGCATGCGCTCGGCACCGTCACCGTCCACGCGACTCTTGAGGCAGTGCCCGACGCTGAGGAGGCCGAGCACGGCGGCATTTCGTACCTGAAGGAACAACAGTGGCAGAGCCACTTCGCACTGGCCAAAGTGGTTCCGCGCGTTATCCGCAGCTCCTTGCCGGCACCGGCCCGCATCAGCGCGCCACCCGACCGTTTCGCGACGCTGCGCGCCCCGGTGCCGGGCATCGTCTCAGCATCGTCGGACGACTTTATCGCGGTCGGTGACCGCGTCAAACGCGGCCAGCGTCTGGCAACGCTGCGCCCGCTGCTCTCCGGCAGCACGGACGCCGCCACGCTTCAACTCGCGGTCCAACGGGCCGAGGCCGATGAACGCCTGGCGCTCCAGGATCTCGAGCGCCTGCAAGGGTTGTTCGCTGCCGGCGCCGTGGCCGAGTACCGCGTCCACCAGGCTGAGCAGCGCCTGCGCGTGGCGCGAGCCGAAACCCGCGCCGCCCGCGCGCGCCTGGAGCAAATCGCCAACACCAGCCCGGACGCCGGCATCGCTGTGGTCGCCCCCGTGGGCGGACGGGTGGTCGACCTGCGCATCACGCCGGGCGCGGTGGTCGCGGCCGATGCGGTCCTGGCCCAGATCGCTGGCGAGGGCGAGCTGTGGCTAACCGCCCAGATTGCCGAGGCCGATGCGACACGAATCACCGCCCCCACCGGCGCCTGGTTCGACCTGGGCGATCATCGCTATCACCTTGCGGTTGGCGACAACGCCCGTCTGGTGTCCGTCGGCGGCGTGATCGACAACACCAGCCGGACGCTCCCGGTCACCTTCAGCTTTCGCCCCGACACCGACGGCCTGCGCATCCATCAGCGTGTCGCCGCCCACGTGCTCACCGGCGAGTCGATGTCCGCGCTCGCGGTACCTCGCAGCGCACTCATCGATGACGGCGGCCGCCCGGTGGTCTATGTCCAGCGCGGCGGCGAAACCTTCGAGCGCCGACCCGTGCGCATCGGCGCTCACGACGCGACACATGTGGCGATCATCTCGGGCGTCGATGTCGGTGAACGAGTCGTCAACCTTGGGGCCTACGACGTACACCTGGCCGCCGCGGAACCTGCGGAAGCCGGCCACGGCCATGCGCACTAGGGCTGCAGCATGATCGAGGCGCTGATTCGAGGGTCGATGACCAATCGCAGCTTGGTGTTGGCCGCTGCGGCGCTGCTCCTGAGCTGGGGCACATGGCAGGCGTTCAACACGCCAGTGGATGTATTCCCCGACCTGACTGCGCCGTCGGTCACGGTGGTTGCCGAAGTCCACGGGCTGGCGCCCGAGGAAGTCGAGCGTCTGGTGACGTTCCCGATCGAGACCGCGATGAACGGCGCGGCCGGCGTGCGCCGCGTGCGCTCGAATACCGGGGTCGGGCTCGCAGTCATCATCATCGAATTCGACTGGCAAACCGACATCTACCGCGCCCGCCAAATCGTGACCGAAAAGCTGCAGGCCGCCCGCGGCGAACTGCCGCCCGACATCCCACCCCCGACCCTGGCCCCGATCACCTCGGTCATGGGCGAGGTGATGTTCATCGCGCTGGTATCGAGCGCGCACGACGCGACGACACTCAAGACCGCCGCCGACTGGGTGCTGCGACGACGACTGCTGGCCGTGCCCGGCGTCGCCGAGGTCATCCCCATCGGCGGCCTGACCCGGCAGTACCAGGTCCGCGTCGCACCGGAGCGGCTCGCCGCCTACGGCGTCACCCTGGACACGGTCATCGCGGCCGTCAGCCAGACCAACACCAGCGCCAGTGGCGGTTTCGTCGTCGAGAACAATCAGGAATTCCTGATCCATGCGCGCGGTCGCGTGCAGTCGGTCGAAGACATCGCGGCCACCGTGGTGACGACGCGCGACGGCCAGCCCGTCACGGTGCGTGACCTGGGGACGGTGCAAACCGGTGCCGCACCACGACGCGGCACCGGTAGCTACCGGGGGCACGATGCCGTCGTGCTGGGCATCCAGAAACAACCCGACGCCAACACGCTGGCGCTGACCGAGCGTCTCGACGCGACCATTGCCGATGTGCAGCGCTCCCTGCCGGAGGGCATGCGCATTGAGACCAACGCCTTTCGCCAGGCCGATTTCATCGCTCTGGCCATCGACAATCTGTCCGCCGCGATCCGCGACGGCGCGGTGCTAATCGTGCTGATCGTGTTCGTGTTCCTGCTCAGTGGTCGCGCGACGCTGATCACACTGCTGGCATTGCCGCTATCAGTGATCGTCACGCTGCTGGTGCTCAAGGCCCTGGGGGCGACGATCAACACGATGACGCTAGGCGGCATCGCTATCGCGCTGGGCGCACTGGTGGACGACGCCATCATCGCTGTGGAGAACATCGTCCGGCGTCTGCGCGAAAACCACGACAAACCGGCGTCTGATCAACGGCCTAGCATGCGTGTGGTGCTTGATGCGACGCAGGAGATCGAGTCGTCGATCGTGTTCGCCACGTTGATCATCATTCTGGTGTTCCTGCCGCTGTTCTTCCTCTCCGGCGTTGAGGGCCGCCTACTGCAACCACTGGGGCTGGCCTATGTGGTGTCGCTAGGAGCCTCCCTGCTGGTGGCCCTGACCGTGACGCCGGTGCTCGGTCACCTCCTGCTACCGAATGCCGGCACCGTGAAAAAACCCAGCGACGGCTGGCTGGTGACACGGCTCAAGGCGGCCTACCGCCCGGTCTTGCAGGCCTCACTGCGCGCCTGGTGGTTGCTGGCGGCCGCATCGATGGTTCTGTTGGTGGCGGCCCTGCTCGCTCTTGGGGCTGCAGGTCGGGCTTTCCTCCCCGAATTCAACGAGGGCAGCCTGACACTCAGCGTTGTCACCTTGCCGGGTACATCGCTAGAAGCCTCTGACGCTATCGGCCAGCGCGTCGAGCGCATCCTGCTCGACGTGCCAGAGGTGATCGCCACCGCGCGGCGCACCGGCCGCGCCGAGCGCGATCCGCACGCGCAGGCGGTATACGCCTCGGAGATCGATGTCAGCCTGCGCAGCAACGGACGTGACAAGGCCGAGCTGCTGGCGCAGCTACGCGATGAACTCGGGGCCGTTGCCGGCGCCAGCATCATCATCGGGCAGCCGATTTCACACCGCATCGACCACATGCTCTCGGGCACCCGCGCAAACATCGCGGTCAAGAGCTTCGGCGACGATCTCGCCGAGCTGGATCGACTCGCCCGGCAAGCTGAGGCGCTAATACAAGAGGTACCTGGCGCGGTGGATGTCTCGCTCGCCAGCCGCGCCCAAATCCCGTTTCTCGACGTCCGACTCAAGCGTGACGCCATGGCGCTGTACGGCGTGACCGCGGCGCAGGTCAGTCACTTTGTCGAGGCCGCATTCACCGGCGTCGCGGTCTCGCGCGTGCTCGAAGACGATGCCGCCTTCGATCTGGTCGTGCGCTTCCCTCCCGAGGCCAAGGCCGATCTCGACGCCGTGGCCAACGCCCGTCTGATCACCGACGCCGGCGCGCATGTCCCCATCCACGCGGTCGCCGAGTTGCGGCGCACGCGCGGCGCCAACACCATCAGCCGCGAAAACGTGCAGCGCCTGCAGGTGGTGGTCGCCAATGTTGCAGACCGAGACCTCATCGGCGTTGTCGACGATATCCGCGAGCGACTGGTCGAGCGTCTGCCCATGCCGCCGGGCTACTACGTCGAGTACGGCGGCCAGTTCGAGAGCGCCGAACAGGCCTCGCAGCGCCTGTTGATCCTCGGTGCCGTGGTGGTGATCGGCATTTTTGTGCTGCTGATGATGGCCTTGGGAGCCGTACGCGACGCGGCGCTGGTGATGCTGAACCTGCCGCTGGCGCTGATCGGAGGCGTGATCGGGGTCTATCTCGCCGGCGGCATCGTATCGATCGCGGCGATCATCGGCTTCATCACCCTGTTTGGCATCGCCACGCGCAACGGCGTGATCATGGTCGACCACATCCAGCGGCTGCTGGCCAGCGGCGCGGAACGCGACCTGCGCGCGGCCGTCATACGCGGTGCGGAAGAACGTCTCGCGCCCATCCTCATGACCGCGCTGGCCACCGGCCTCGCCCTTATCCCCCTGGCCATGAGCCTGGGCAAGCCCGGTAGCGAGATTCAGACACCTATGGCGCTGGTGATCCTGTTCGGCCTGATCACGTCGACGGCGCTGAACATGCTCGTCGTGCCAGCCCTTTACGCGCGCTTCGGGCTGGCACCGACGTCGTCTGCCCATCCAACAGATCATCCGCCTTGATCCGGATCGGCAGCAGGCGGTAGGTCTTGAGGCTGTTGCTCAGTCGATCTGCGCCTTGGAATCGTCCACGAAATCACTGCGCGCGCCGCAGCCAGCTGTGCATGTCTTGGGCGTCCGGCTTTTCAAACTGAATTCAGCCAAGTTGTAAGTGATTGTTTCTATAATGTGGGGCTAGACACAAACGAAATTGGATTGGACGGCGCAGTCCTCATCAGCCCTTGATAGACCAATACTCAAACCACCGATTTTCGGTCGCACCGATGATGGACTGGACGGATTCCCTTTCATATCAATACATTCGTTGCGCATTGCGCAAGAATTGAGCACCGATGACATTCCGCATGTTGCGGAACTTGCGCGACACCCGCAAGCAGACTAGGCTTGTCGCATACAGTCCAAGAACCTGGTTGCAATGATTCAAGAGAAAAGCAGCGAGGTCGCCAAACGCTTTGGCGATTTTGCCCAGCAGGCCCAGCACGAACCGGTCGAAGTCACGCAGTATGGGCGTGCTCATGTCGTGATCCTGTCGGCGCGCGAACACGCTCGGCTGCGCCGACTGGATCGCCAGGTCTTTGCTACCAATGAGATTCCGAATTCGCTGGTCAGTGCCATCAAGGATGCCCAGCCCTCGGCGGAGGCCGCTCAGTACAACGACGAGGTATAGCCCACGTTGGTTGATCTACCCACGCCGCAACCTGGACTGGTCATCCGGTACAGCTACCTCTGGAAATCACACCATGATCGCGGCCAGGTGGAGGGTCAGAAAGATCGGCCCTGTGCCATCGTTGTTGCTGTCGCTGCAGATGGACCGGATCGCCAGGTTGCGGTAGTACCGATTACCCACTCGCCTCCTTCAGACCCTTCGCGGGCCATCCAGCTATCTGCGGCGACACGGCGACGACTGGGACTTGATGGCGAGGCTTCCTGGATCATCACCTCAGAACTCAACACCTTCCACTGGCCAGGGCCGGACCTTCGAATGACACCCACAGGCCAGTACGCCTACGGTGAACTACCGGCAGTGGTCTTCGAAGCGGTCAGAGAACAAATTCTCGCGCAGGCACCCGTTCAGGTTGGCCGCACCGAGTGATTCCCCGCCGTTGAGGTGGCATCTGTACGGACGTACATTTTCGAGCCAAGGTGATGGTGTGGCTGGGTGCCGCCGATCTTCGGATCACAATGAATTAGAGTTGAATCTGTGGGACCCTGGCTGAGGATGGGTCACTGACCGGGGAGCCAGCGGGGATGCGCACGCAACGGCGCCTGATCTGTTGGCGCTGGCATCGGAGCTTGACGCCACCGCTTCCACACTGCGCCAGCGACGGGCGGGGCTGACCTTGAATCAATCCGGGGTGACTCTGGGGCAGGCGCTGGTGCTGAGTAGGAGCATTGAAGGCCTGCCGGGCGGCGTGCCGTCAACCTTGGCAGCACTCGAGAAATCATCCGTAGAACGGTTGGCCAAGCAGTTCAAGAGTTTGTCGCCCTATGCCCGATTGTGGGCGCAGGACAGCGTGTGGATTGGTCCGATACAGATGCAGGCGCGCCCGAGCTTCGCGACGTTCAACTCCACCCACAAGCCGACATTCAATCTTGCTTGCGACAAGGGTTGGCAGCCCCGACCATGACTCTCCTTCGCTGGTGCACAATCGAGTTTCGTTGTGCAATTTTTGAGCACCAACTCGCCAATCCCCCCCAAACGCACAGAATGGTGTGACCGATGGCGCCGAAGCACACAAGCAACTGACTGTTTTGTCGCGTAATTCTTCAAATTCCCGGCAGTGGCGCTTCAGCGTCGCGCCGATGATGGCCTGGACGGATACCCTTTCAGATCAATTGATTAACAACGTTTTGTGCAAATATTGAGCACTGCCTCTTGAGCTGCTAGCGAGAACAGCTCGCTCAGCTTCGAAAAGGCGGTCCACAGCCCATCCCCCGACCTGGACATCTAAGCGTGAAGCCGCTAGCGCCGGAGCCTCGCGAGGACGTCGTAAGCTTCTTTAGGATCGTGGGTCGCCCGGCATCCGAATGAATCACCGAGGCCAAGGTGGCTTTGCGACACAAAGTGAGCCAAGGACTTTTCAGTTAGGAGCAGATCGCAGTATGCGATAGCAGCCGTGGCATGATGGAAATCCAACAAGTCGTTTCCGTTTAGCTTTCTGTTCGTGTCCCAGCGAAATCCGGCGTGGCAACAGCTATGAACATGCAAAGTCGGTAGCGCACCCTTCAGCTTGCTGAAGGCTTGCGCTTCAGAATCTGAGTTGGCATCAGCATCCCAACCACTCCACCCTCTTGCTTCAACCTCTGCAACAAGTCGAGCAAGGTCTTGCCTGAAAAGGCAGAGCCCCCCGTAGAATTCGATGTAGATCAAGCGCTCGATACTTCGGGCATCTTGAGAGTTGGCGACCTTGCCGCGATTCAAGTTGCGTGCCGTGACCTCAAGCTGCATGTCAGGCCAACCCTTCTGGTCCAGCATTGCCACGACATCCATCAGCGTCATCTTCCACTGATGGTCATAGAACGCCTTCTGTAGTGCGAGTTCATCGTCCGGGCCAAAACCTGTGCTCGATGGATGGAACTCACCAAACACTGATGTCACTTTGGTCCAAACTAGGTGGTCGACTGGCGCAAGGCTGGGCGCTCCGGCACAGGTGTAAACGTGGTTGCAAAGCTCTTGCCGAACCCGATCTGCGAAGGGCACGAGCGACACACCCCCTGAAAGCTCATCAATAAGCGATGCTGTCGCTGTTCGGGTCCGGCGGTCGGATTGCTTCATTAGCTCAATGAAGACTGTCTCGGAAATTGGACAGATGACAGCGCCTGACCGAACCAACTGACGAAGCATGGCCAATAGCCGTGCTGGCACTTCGTTACTACTCAACTTGAGCATCGCACCGCGAAGAAGTATCCAGAACCTTACGTCCAGATAGACCTTTAACTTATTGGACATCTCGCGACCAAGCGCTTGGCGCCTGAGCGAAACGTGGCGCGTTAGTGGAATGTTCGCGTAGCGCTGATGGTCACGGATCGAAGTCATTGCCACTCGGGAGAACCTGTCGGAATAGAGCCGCTAACATACCTCGCTCGCAACTGTTCGCGCTCTATGCTCCTTTTTCAGCCGACATGCCAAAGTGATTGTCTTGGTTCATGGCGAATCAGCTTATTGACTGATTTCGTGCGGAACGAACGCCCCGGTAATCCCCCCTATTCGGTTTGAGCGTTGACAGCTAGACTACTGCCCAAGAGATAAAGCTGTTGCTGGATTCCAGGCCGAGAGCTTGAGAGTAATGGGTTGTAGGCGACACTCTTCTACACACCTGCCCGGTTCGATACTGAAAATGAACTACGAGGCGATCGCAAAACTTGCCCAGAACTGCATCCAGCATCACCCGGCCATCGTGCTGGGAAGTGGCTCCTCAGCACCGCACGGAATCCGAGGAATGGCTGCCCTCGCATGCGTGCTTCAACAGAACGTCGTGCCGGACGGCGGCGCGGAAGAGCGCTCCTGGAGGCAAATTCAAGAAGCACTCACTAACGGTGACGGGCTTGAAGTTGCGCTCCAGCGACATACCGCGCCAGCCAGCCTAGTTCAGAAGATCGTCGCACAGACCTGGCTCACCATTGCCGAAGACGACTTGAAATTACTTGAAAGCGCAGCAGCAGCCGAGGAACACCTGCCTCTTGCTGACTTGATTCGAGGGTTATTTCGCAGCGCAAACAGGACCATTAGCGTAGTCACCACAAACTACGACAGGGTAGCGGAAATCGCGGCTGACGCGAGTGGTCACATCCACGCCAATGGCTTCTCGCCCGGGCTAATTCGGCGCCGCGAGGGCGCGGACCCAATCCGTATCCATAGGGGAAATTTCGTCGCTCGCACTGTCAGAATCTGGAAGGTCCACGGGTCCTTGGATTGGTTTGAAGACAAGCAGGGGCAACCTGTTTCTCTACCGCTACGCGACCGTTTGCTGGACGGATTTTCACCGCTGATTGTTACGCCGGGCGTGAGCAAGTACGAGCGAACCTATGATGAGCCATTTCGGACCGCAATCCAGGGCGCAGATGTGTGCCTAAGTCATGCGTCTGCGATTCTTTGTGTGGGATTCGGATTTCGGGATGGGCATATACAGCCGAAGCTTGTCGAGCGCTGCCGTCAGCAAAACATCCCTATCGTTGTTCTTGCCAGAACCTTGACGGCGGAGGCAAGGGAGTTTCTTCGCACCAACGCGGGCACGAGATACCTGGCGCTTGAGCGATGCCAGAATGGAACTCGATGTTTCACGGACGATCACCCGGATGGCACGGAATTGCCCGGGCACAACATCTGGTCACTCCCTGACTTCAACGAAATGGTTTTCTAGGAGGAAACGATGTCAATTTTCAACTATGAAGACAACGAAGCATTAGGCCGGATTATCGCGGTCGATAGCGCTGTGGTAGTGGTCCGTGTGGACGAACTCAACCTCCTTAAACGTGTTCAGGTAAATCGATTGGTTGCTCTACAGAGCAGTAAAGCAGGGCAACACCTGATCGGCGTTGTCTCGCGCATCACTCGCAAAGCTCCGGATGCAGGGGCCGAACTCGAACACGAGAAAAGCGAAACTAGCGTTGAGTTGCCGGAAAATAATCTCGTCCGCGTTTCGCTAATAGGGACATTGATTGATCGGGTTGGAGAGGCGCGCAACGTATTCCGTCGGACATTAGAAACTGTTCCTGAAATTGATGCGAATTGCTTCGCGCTAGAGGGGGACCGCTTAACCGGGTTCATGCAAGTCATTTCGAACGTAGTTGGCGATGGTCCGCAACTTGAACTCGGACACTACACATTGGACGAGGACGCGACTGCTTTCCTGAACGGCAATCGCCTCTTTCAACGGCACGCGATCGTTGTTGGAAGCACCGGATCGGGGAAGTCCTGGACTACGGCTCGGCTACTGGATCAAATCGCGGCGCTTCCTCAGGCAGCCACGATTCTGTTTGATGTTCACGGGGAGTACAGCTCGCTCCAAGGCGATGAGTTTCGCCATTATCGGATTGCTGGGCCTGGTGACCTCGACCAGGACACTGGGGTAAATGACGGCGTCCTGTATCTCCCATACTGGCTGTTGGGCTACGAAGCGATGGTCTCACTTTTCGTGGACCGGTCAGATCAGAACGCCCCAAACCAAGCAATGGTTATGGCTCGCTGCATTACCGAGGCAAAGCGAGCTTACCTTGAAGCCGGTCAGCATAACGAATTGCTTGATAATTTTACCGTTGACAGCCCGATACCGTTTGACCTTGATGCCGTGATCACTGAGCTGGACCGCCTAAATACTGAAAGAGTTGAAGGCGCCAGGGCAGGAAACACAAAGGCCGGCGACTTCAACGGCAAGTTGAGCCGGCTAATAGCTCGCCTTGAGGCCAAGCAGCTTGATCGCCGATTGGGCTTCTTGTTCCAGCCCCACAGCGAGTGTACGGATATGGGGTGGCTGGCGGTGATGACTCACCGGCTGATCGGCGCCAGGAGCACTCAGGAGGACAATTCGGGTGGAATCAAGGTCATCGACTTTTCGGAAGTGCCGACCGACATCCTACCGCTCATGGTGAGTCTGCTGGCACGGTTGGTCTTCACGGTGACGCAATGGACGCGGATCGATAAACGACATCCGGTGGCACTGTTCTGCGATGAAGCCCATTTATACATTCCAGAACGGATGAGGGCGGACTCCGTGGACGACATCTCTGTTGGCATCTTTGAGAGAATCGCAAAAGAAGGACGCAAGTACGGGGTCGGACTCGTGGTGATCAGCCAGCGTCCAGCCGAAGTTAATCGCACGGTACTGAGCCAGTGCAATAACGTTATTGCCATGCGCCTTACCAACGGCGAGGATCAGGCCGTGATTAAGAGATTGCTTCCAGATAGTTTGGGAGGTTTTGGAGATTTGCTTCCTGTTCTCGATATTGGGGAAGCGCTAGTTGTTGGAGACGCAAGCCTGCTACCAACACGAGTCCGCGTTGCGGAGCCCAAGTTCAAACCCAATAGCGCTACTGTCAACTTTTGGGACATCTGGAGCGATAGCCAGCCGGCGCCTGATACGGAACGTGCAATACAAGCTTGGCGGAAGCAGAGCATGCAATGAACGCGGCACTACCGTTAGTACGTGTGCGTGAGTAAGCTCAGTCGCTTCTGCTGAACGGGTCGCAGAGGTCCCTTAGTTCACTCGACTCGGCGTCTGGTTAGGGGGAGCTCTTCAAAGCAATCTGCGCCGCGTTAAAATGTAAGCCCCTGCCAATGGCTGCGGCTTTAGTTGCCGACCGATTCGTTTCTCAGATGCCATCAGGCAGCCCGCGCAGCGGCACCGCGTCCAGCAACTACCGGTCATGCCACTCGCTGTTCTCCTGAAAAATCGGGTTCGCGCCACCACCCTGAGCACCATGAATGTACGGTGACTGCGCAGAGGCATTCGAGTTCTTCGCACCGCGCTTGCGGGTCTCTTGCACTTGCTCGCTAACGTCATTGAGCGCTTCTTGGAGGTGAGGCACGTAGCCCTTGCCGACTAGCCACGAAATCACCCCTGTCATCACATTGGCGATTGGCAGATAGACGAAGGCGGCGACCAGACCAATCACTCCCCCGAGCAGCCAGCTATCTACCTTGTTCGTTCATGTACGCCGCGCCGAACAGAGGCAGCGCGAACGGCCCAACGTAGACGAGGAATACAATCACCGACCAAGCAACGTTCCAAACCAGTTTCCAGGCGAGGATGAACGGCATCGCGATCAACCCCAACAATACGTTCATATATTCCTCCTAAGCCCGTATCCGGCTCTAGTCGTTATACATCGGATGCGCGGGATTCAGCGGATTGTGTGGCGCCAAATCTTCTCGGGCCTTCCTTCCCGCGCGCTGGAGCTCTGGATTGTTGACCAAGGCGGCATCGACGATACCGAACGGCTTCTCGAAGCCGCCGCCCGCCAGCGCAAACAGAACACCGGACAGCCAGTTGAGCAGGCGATAGATGAGCGCTGCGCCGACGATCCCGAGCACGAGTCCGGACAACCAGTGGTCGCCCCGCTCTGCCGCCGTTGTCACGCCGACTATCGGCCAGACGATCCAGCCCAAAATCGCGATCGAGTAGCCGAGAAAGATCGCCAACGAGCAGGCCACCTGCCAAGCCACGATCATCAGCGTGAGCAGCAGCTTCATCGCGCGCTTTGGCTTGGCAGCAAGTCAGCGTTCGTCAACATCGCGGCGCGCCTTCACCAGGCGAAATAGAGCATGGCGAGAACGGCCATGCATGCGCCAAGCAGCACGTTCCCGACGACTGCGCGGATGCCTGCCTCCGGCGCCCGCCCGTTGCCCGCGCGGCCATCCTCGCAATTCAGGCGTACTTTGCTCATCGTCATCATTCGCCTCTCAGCCCTGCGGTGTCGAACTGCGGATCTGCGAGCAGCGAGTCCCACGTGAACTGTCCGGCATCAGACGCGAAGCTGCCTGCGGCCCTTACCTCGAAGTCGACCAGGCCATCCGTGTTCGCCATGTCAGCAACGATGTCCGGCTGATCTGGCGTGATTGAACGGCGGTAGATGAACTCTCCGCCTGTCGGCACGCCCAGCGACATTGCACCGACACCATCGGCAACCGGCACAGGCGTCGGAGACAGCGCGGTCACCCGCATGTCCGGGTCGTTCGCACTGTTGAAATCCAGGCTCGCTTCGGTGAACTGACCCGCTAACTCAGACACGTCCAGACTGAAGGTCAGCGTGTTCGTCTGAGCACTGTTCGCGATGCCGAACGACTCACCGGTCGGCGCGGTCAGCGATGAGAAAGGAGTGATTCGGGCATCGACTGCGTAGTCCCCGGAGACGCTGTTCGTGTTGACGATGGTATCGCCCCCGTCGAGCTGGAAGCGCGTGCCGGCGATGGTGAGTTCCGCGTCCCAGCTCGGCCGCCAGAAGCCCTGGGAGTCGCGCTGGTCTTCGCGGAGCTGGCCGTCGAATGTCCCGTCGATCTCGCCGATAGTTTCGACGCAGTTCTCGTAGGTGTAAGTCACCCGGTCATCGATGGTGTCCGAGCCCGGAAAGAAGGTCACGCTCACCGTCCCGCCCCCGCTGCATCCAAGCACGGCACCGTCGTTGTCGCGCCACTCGTCCGGCGAACGGAGCGTGACCAACAGAACCGACATGACCTGTTGCCAACTGCTGTAGATCGCCGCCGAGCGGCGCGCCTCGTTCTGCGCCAGGTTCGGAACGACGGTTGGCCCACTGGCTCCCTCGTCACCCGAGCCGGAGCACCCTGAAAGTAAGCCAAGCGCAAAGACTGCGGTAAGAACCGGCCAGATCGCCAAACGCCCGCATTGATACATATAGAAACCACTCACGCTGCACCCCCTGCCTCTCGGGCAGCGTCGTTGTCACGGCGAAGGCGGTATACGGCTTCCGCCACTTGGGTTCGCACGGCGCTGTTCACGGCAACGGATTTCAGGAACCAAGCGCACGCGCCGCAGCTCGCCGCGAGGATCCACAGGTACGGTTCGGAGGCGCCATGTCCGGTCAAGACCGCACCGATGATGCCCACACAGGCCGCGCCCAGCGCATGCAGCGGCATCAGGGCCGCATCCGGTACGGCGCTGCTCAGTTCCGCTTGGCTCAATTCGAAGACCGCGTTGGTCGTCACGTTGCGGACGGCGATCAACTGCCAATCCCCTCCCTTCTCCGGTCGGGCGTACAACAATGAAAGTTCGTCGCCCCGCTGCGCGTCAGTCGCATCATTGCGTAGACGCAGTGTCACGGCTCGCTTGTGGCGCGCCGACCAAACGCGGATGTTCTCGCATGGCTCGTCGGGCAGACGAATCCAGCGATGGCCACTTTGTCCGTAGATGCCGATCGAGCCGGTGACTACTCGGCGGTAGCGAGCACGCGCCCAGGATTTGACTCCCTTCACACGGACGGACTGGGTCGAGAAGCGGAGTTGGGTGCCGGGCTTCTCGTGGCCGGCTGGGACTGATTCGTTGGACATGCGTATCTCTCCTCCTTTGTAAATCGAGCCTCCCGGGCTCGTACGCAGTCCGTTAATTATAATATATATTTGATTTTCCGAATCTCCGTACAGCGCACGCTTTGGCCATGCCAGGGCGGTCGCCAACACTGCGGAATATTCTCGGAGCCAACGTCCGACGGCTTCGTCGCGCGCGCGGATGGACGCAGATACAACTCGCCGTGCATTGCGACATGACGCAGGTCTACGTGTCATACATCGAAGGCAGCAAGCACGCGGCCACGGTCGACATGATCGATAAGCTTGCCGAGGCGTTGGAAGTCTCTGCTGCCGACTTGCTGACCCCTGCAAACCCGAAATAGCCGCCCGGCGGATCTCCGCCGGGCGGCCTGGTTAACACCTCGGTTCAGTCGGTAGTTCGTCCTTTTAGCTAGCGCTTCTTCTTGCAGGACAACTTCCGCCGTTTGGGCTCGAGAGTCTTGGCGTTCTCCGCCTCGAAAAGCAGCACATCCACGCGAAGGTGGGCCGAGTTGCGAAGGGGGAACCAACTCTTCTCACCCGCCTCAAGGCGCCGCTGGCACAAGCTCATCCGGTAGGTCGGACAGCCACGAATCGCCAGCGTACGAGGCTTGAGCGTGAACTCCAGCGGCAAGGGCTTCAGCGGCTGCTTCTTGCGCTGGTTCTTGAGGGTCGTCTTGGTCTTCTGGCCATGCTTCCAGCACTGCTGCATATAGACCTGAAGCTGAAAGATTTGGTCTCGAATCCCGCGCGCACCAGGGGCCGAATTCAAAGACCAGACTGCCTGGCGCAACGCCCGCTTGTTGTTCTTGAGACGCGCCGAACCGACCGCCTGCCTGATGCGCCGCTTCCAGAACTGGAAGCACGCCGACGTCATCCGCCAAGTCCACGTGGTCTCGTTGTAGCGGCGCCCGTCTTTCGCAGCCTTTTCACGAGCCTTTTTGGACACCGGGAGGCGAACGAGTTCGTAGTCCTCCCCCATCGTCAAACGCCCCTCCTTGGTCCGGACGTCCAGCCAAATCTCGGTGCACGATTCGGGCACCGACCCAGCCGTACGCAACAGCCAATACTGCAGCTTGCTAGTGCCCGCAATCGGGTAGAAAAACAGGCTCACCTGCGCCCGCCCAGCGGCCTTGCGATGACTGCGCGTAGACGCACTAGCGGTCATCTCGTAACGCTCATCCATCTTGCGAGCAAAGCGCAACGCGTTCGTCAGTTCCACCTCACCCTGCACCGCAAAGAGGTGGTCGTTCCCGTTTGCGACGCACAGCCCGATGCGCTGCATTGTGATGGCCTTGCTCTTAAGAATATGTGGGTCGAGCTTGCTCGGCATAGTGGCCGAAGACGCAGCGATCTGCTTGGAAGGAATCATCATTTTTCTTCTCCAATCTGTGAGTGAAATGGCTGCCCCGATTGGCACCCAATCACTCATAGGTCGGAGTCCGGACACGCGCGGCTAGCGCCGACGAACACGCCCGGAAATACGGCCACTCGCTATTGTTTTGGGCCTCCAGCGGTTGTGACCGGATCGACCAGATCCGGTAGGCACCCGGTGTCAGGTTCGCGGCCCAGAGGGCCGTGACAATGACAACGTCAAAACACGCCGTGCAATCGCACTTATAAGGCGAAGCCTTATCAGGGCAATTGCACTCATTGAGATTCCTAGGCGCCGATGGCGCCAGAACCGAGCGGCTGCGGGCCGAGCAGGCTCAAAGACGCTCCAGCCGCCTTTCGGCTGGGCGCGAAGCGACCTGCCGAAAGGCCGCCGACGTGACGACCCGCCTACCGTTCATCGGGTGGTTCGGAGAAGCAACGCCGAAACGGGACGGTTTGTCCGGAGGCCGACCTATGGATAGGCGGACTCCCATGCCACGGGGTCGCAACCACGAGAATCAGCTCGGGTTGCCACCCCGAGCCACGAGTCAGAAGGCCTCAGATGATCAGCACCAATGACGGTGAGCCACTGATCCCTGATGCCCGAGCAGTCGGTGTAGCGGAGTGCCTCTTAATGGAGCTCGCTGCGCTGCTACGGGGGCTGGAGGCGTAGCTGCCTCCTTCTACCCAATCGCATTACGAATAGGTCAAATTTGTAGATTGGGCGACGCGGACATGGGTGCTGCGGAACGACGTTGTGGAATCAGCGTCGGTAACGCAGTGGCTGGCGGGTATCTGCTTCAGACAGATGCCCGGCAGGCTGAGGACAAGGATGCCTCATCCCCCGCCGTGCGTGATAGTGGGTCTTAACCCCACCGAGGGGATGCTCGCGCCATAGCAGCGTAGGGTATGTAACCTCGACCAAACACAGGGCCACCTTGGGTTCAACAACCGTCTGAAATGGCGACAAAAAACCCTTCAATGGTCGCGCGCAACCGCTTACGGGCGGCGTTGCGGCGAGCCAACGAGCCCCTCATCGCGAGAGCCAAATGATGGGGTTGGTGGATAGCTTAACTGTGTAAAAGCATCCGACATGCTGGATGCAATTTGGTAAGTGACATGTAGTAATGGCCGTGACCTTCGGGGTCTGGATGTAGGAGTGGTCAGATAGTGTGGTACCGGAGATGCTTTGGAATCTCGGTCCCGGGAAGAAGCCGCAGAGCGATCTGCGTCAATGTGAGGTTGAAATCTCACTGCCTATCTGACTAGCCAGCGGCGCATGTTTCGACACGTAAGGCTAACGCGGGAACTTCGACAGGCAACTGTCGGAGGGGAGCTTCGGCAAGTAGGGGTGACAGGAAGGTGGGTGTCGATACATCCGAAGTACTCACCGAGGTCGTTTGCGTGGCAGCGCGACCGATAAACCCGAAAGCTGGAACCGACTGCGACGACGACCACCGGGCCTGTGCCTGGCGGTCGGCCCTTCGGGGCCACGTGGTAAAGCGCTGGCAACCGGTGAAACGGGGACAGCGATCAATGCAGGGTTGGCGCCCTGCTCATGGCAAACATAGGAGGACGACGGCGTAGTGCCGAGCGACGCTCGGCATGAGGCCGAGCGGTGGAGCGAACCACCCGAAAAACAGCGGTGCGTATCAGCGATCCGTCAGGACATAATCGCTGAGCATCTTCGGGCGGGGACGCCCATAGGACACAGTAAGAACCCTTAGGGGAGGGCTTCGGCCCTCCCCGCTTGGGACTGGTTTCTGAAGGTCGGCAATCAGCCCAAAGCGGCCGTTCTACCCGCTACTAATTTCGTCCGTGCTAACTGGGCCGTACCCAATGGCACAGATCAGACAGAGATTTGATCGCAACTGGTGGGCTGTGTCATCCCGCGCAACACGACAATTGCGATACATCACGCTGAAACGTCTGCGCGCACAGCTTGATGGCCTCGGCGTACACGAGATAAGGAAACAACATCCCGGCGAGCTGTTCCACGGTCAGCCGCTGGCTGATCGCCAAGGCCGCGATCTGAATGATCTCGCCCGCCTCCGGTGCCAGTATCTGCGCCCCGATCAGCACGCGGGATTCAGCGTCGATCACCAGCTTGATGAAACCGCGCTCATCAAAGTTGGCCAGTGCCCGTGGCACCTGATCCATTTCAAGCCTGCGGGAATCCACCTCAAGGCCTTGCTGCTCGGCCTGGGTTTCGCTCAAACCCACCGTGGCCACCTGCGGGTCGGTGAAGATCACCGCCGGCATCGCCGACAGATCGAGTGTGGATGCAATGCCGTGCATGGCGCCTGCCGCGCGCGTGCCGCCGGCGGCTGCCACATAGACGAACTGCGGCAGCGTGGTGCAATCACCCGTGGCGTAGATGTCCGGTGCTGAAGTTCGCAGGCGTTCATCGACCAGAATCGCGCCGGTGCGGTCGCTTTCCACTCCGGCCGCGCCCAGGCGCAATACTTCTGTGTTGGGCCGCCGCCCCGTTGCGATCAGTAAACGCTCCGCGACCAAGGCCTCATCACCGACATTGACGGTAAACAATGCGCCGTCATGCGCAATCGAAGATGCCGTGGTATCCAGGCACACGTCGATGCCTTCGCCGCGCAAGTACACACACAGTCCGTCGCCCAGCGCCGGGTCTTCGGAGGACAACAAGCGGCTGCGTACCAGCATGGTCACCTGGCTGCCCAGGCGGGCAAACGCTTGGGCCTGCTCCACAGCGACTACGGAACCACCAATGATGATCAGTCGCGGTGGGCACTCGCCGCTGCGCATGGCCTGCGTCGAGGTCCAGAACGGCGTGCCCGGCAGCCCCTTGATGCCCGGAATGGCCGGGGACGCGCCGCTGGCAATCAGAATCCGGTCAGGCGCAATGTGTTGATCACCGTGGTCCGTTCGCACAGTGAGCGACTTTGGTCCATCAAACCAGGCGTCTCCGCGAAGCAAGGTGATGGCGTCCTGCTCATCGATGATGCGCTGGTACTTGTTCTGACGCAGTTCGGCCACGCGTCGCTCGCGTTGCTGCATCAATCGCAGCGGGTCAATGTCGGCCTCGGCCGTGTTCAGTCCCTCGAACGGCACGTGGCGTCTGTCGTGCGCAAGCTGCGCGGTGCGAATCATGATCTTGGAGGGCACGCAGCCCACGTTGACGCAGGTGCCGCCGATGACTTCGCCGCGTTCGACCATCGTCACTCGTGCACCCAGTTCGGCAGCACGGATGGCACACGCAAAGGCACCCGAGCCACTCCCGATGATGGCGATATGCAGTGTTTCTGATGTCGCGTCAGTCATTGATCGCCCCGCATCACTGTCGCGGGATAGCCGTTTGCAGTGCTCGCCGCGGCAATGGTCTGCGGATCGGTGAGCGCATCGTCATATGTCACGACGGCTTGGCGCTGCTTGTAAGACACCTCCACGTCCTGCACGCCCTCGACGCTATTCATGGACTGTTTGACGATGTATCGGCAGCCCGCACAGGTCATCTTGTCGATGTCGAAGGTGGCAACAGCCTCTGCTGCATTCGCTCCAAACGGCAGCAAGGCGGCAAGCAGAATCGTGCTCATACTGAGTTTCTTGGTCATCATCGTGATCTCCGGGTAATGGCTGTCTTCACGCGTCCAGCAGCGGTGCCAGCCACGGGAATGCCAGCGCCAGCAGTGTCAATGCGGTTGCGACAATCAGGATGGATTTGAGCAGCCATCTAGGCTGACGCTCCGCGCAGTCCTCGGACGCACAGACCTTGGGTGCCCGGAACCACACCTGGTAGTGACCCAGCGCCAGCAGAATGAGGGTCACCCCGAGGAAATACGGCTGGTATGGCGCCAGCACGCTCAACTTCCCCAGCCATGCACCGCCCAACCCCAGGCTGAAGAACAACAGCGGCAGAATGCAGCAACTGGACGCGGCGACTGCGCCGACCAGGCCGCCTATCGTGAGCCATGTGGATTGTCGGTGTGTGGGCGTTTGCATCGCAGTCTTGATTGGGGAACCTGCGGGCTACGATGCAGTCTGTAACCGCTACAAGGTCAAGCCCTCGCAATCAAGAAACCACGATGTCAGCAACCACCTCGATCACCATAGGAGACGCTGCCCGACGCAGCGGCATCTCGCCAGAGTCCATTCGGCATTACGAGCGAATCGGCCTGCTGCCCAGCCCTGTGCGTGGTGACAATGGCTATCGCTACTTCTCGCAGGACACGCTTGATCGGCTGGCGACCATCCGGGCCTGGCGAGACATTGGCATGTCGCTGGACGAGATTCGCGAGCTGAGCGCCGCCACTGACGGCGAAGCAGTTCGGTGCGAGACCGTGCAACGCCAGCTGCTGGCACATGCCGATGAGGCTCGCAGCAGGATTCAGTCGCTGCAGACGCTGGAGTCCCGGCTCAGACGCTTGGCGTCTGAGTGCGATCCGAGCCGCGACGAGTGCCCGGTTGTTCGTCAGATGGGTCGCTCTTCACTGTAACCCCTCTGAGGGAGCGGCTGGACCGTCAAGTGCTGGAGCTGTGGAAGTCGATTGCGCCTGGCGCGCTGCGGATTGCAGAACAACGTATTCGCTCCTGATCCGATGACTCCGCCCTCTTGACCCTGTAGCACGCTAAAGACTTAGCATGCTGCAACTGCTCCGCCGTTGGCCGAGTAATTCATTCAAGTTTGTGAATGCCAACAGCGTTTAATCGATTTATTGCGAGGGTGTCATCTGCGTGTCGACAACATCAAACAAACAAGCCAGCCTCTTCCGAATGGTCATGCCGGACCACATCTGCCCCTACGGACTTAAATCAAAGTGGTTACTTGAACGACGGGGTTACTTCGTTGACGACAACCACCTGAAGACTCGTAAGCAGACAGAGGCGTTCAAGGAAAAGCACGGGGTGGAGACCACTCCTCAAACATTCATTGACGGCGAACGCGTTGGTGGGTACGACGATCTGCGGGCTCGATTCACTGTGTTCGAAAAAGACAGCGACGACAAGTCATATACCCCTGTCCTGATGATCTTCGCTGTGAGTGCCCTTTCCGCAATCGCAGTCGCCTGGTTTGCCGAATCGCAACTGTTTTCCTTGTGAACGGTGGAGCTTTTTGCGGCGTTTGCCATGACCGGCTTGGCGCTGCAAAAGCTACAGGATGTCGAGAGTTTCTCGACGATGTTCCTGAACTACGATCTCCTGGCGCAACGCCGAGTCGGCTATGGTTATCTCTACCCCTACGCCGAGGCCGCTGCCGGGCTACTGATGATAGCGGGAGGCCTGGCAGGATTGATCGCAGCACCTGTTGCACTATTCATTGGCACAATCGGCGCCAGCTCTGTAGTCAAAGCGGTGTATATCGACAAGCGTGAATTGAAGTGTGCCTGCGTTGGTGGCAATTCGAATGTGCCGCTTGGGTTTGTGTCGTTGACAGAGAACCTGGTCATGATCGTGATGGGCCTGTGGATGCCGATCAAGTTTGGGCTCAGCGCCGGCTGGTTTTGACCATAGACGTGAAAACGATGATGGAGAGTTAATGTGATCAAGCAAACAAAGGCCGTTGCGCTGGCACTCGTGGCAGCAGCCTTCGCATCTGCGCCGGCTTCAGCCGATGACCGTCAGTCATTGGTTCAAATCATCAATGCCATTGAGGCTGGATGGGAATCGGGGGATGGCACCCCATTCCTGAACCATTTTCTCGATTTCCCCGGCGCGCGTTACATCGAGTCGGGTGGCCAGAACGAAGGACTCGATGATCTGGTGACGCACCACGTGGAGCCGGAAAAGGACGCGCTGGAGTACCTGAAGCTCGATATCAGCAAGATCGAAACACACATTGAGGGAGACTTCGCCTGGGCGATCACCGACGTACGTGTGCAGGCCAAAATTCGAGATGGCGGGCGCGAAATTGACAGGACGGGCTACGGCACTTGGTTGTTCCGGCGCCTGGACGGCCAATGGAAAGTGATTCACACCCACTCGTCGTCGCGCGCACCGCGTAAGTCAAACCCTGATCACACCCACAAGCACTGATGCTCTGGCGTCGCCGTGTCCGCCAAGTCCATCGATGGCTCGGCCTGCTGATCGCAATCCAATTGACGCTGTGGGTGGCCGGCGGATTCACTATGGCGTTTCTCGACCTCGATGCCGTGCGCGGGGCACATCGAGTTGCGAATGCAACGGCTGTAGATTTGCGCGCCGCGGGTCCCGTCAGGCCCCCTGGCGACCTCTTGGCGGGATTTGACAAGACCGTTACCGACTTGCGACTGACCCACTGGCTGGGTCAGCCTGTTTATCGGGTTGAAACCAGCAATGATCCGTACCTGATAGATGCACGTACCGGCGCCCGGTTGGATCCAATCGAATCCACGCAAGCCTTAGCTGTCGCGCAAGCGGACTACGCCGGCGATGCATCAGGTGCGGTGGTGCGCTTGGTGGACACCCCGCACTACGAGACACGTGGGCGTGAGCTGCCCCTGTGGCAGATCGCAGTCAACGATGATCTAGGGACACGAATTTATGTGTCGCCGCAAACCGGTGAAGTGGTCGCCCGCCGCAACAATCTATGGCGCATCTTCGACTTCGTCTGGATGTTGCACATCATGGACTACGACGACCGCGACGACTTCAACCACCCACTGTTGCTGATCACAGCCGGCACCGCGCTGTTGTTCGTGATCAGCGGACTGTGGATGCTGGTCTTCGCATTTCGCCGGAAATCACGGGGCTCTCGAACGGCGTGAGCGCTTTGTTGTTTCGCTCGTTGGCATGTCGCGGCAACGGAGTCAGGCCTTGTGATCGGTGTGGCAGCGCGAGATCTACCGCTTGACCCTGGACCAAACTACAGTGTCATACTGGACCTATGCGCAACTGGATCATTGTCATTTTGACGGTAAGCTTTGTGTTTGGGCCGATCGCCCAAGCCGCAGCTGCATGTTGCGCACAGCACACTGGCGGTCACTCTGCCGAGATGGGGCTTGCACCCGACAATCACGCTGCTAAGCACTGTGGATCGCATGCCGGGAATGAAATGGTCTCCGGAAGCGAAGCCGAAAAGTTGTTCGGCGTCCACTTGGACGGCACCCCGTGCAGCAATATGTCGTCGTGCACCACCGGAGTGATGGCGACCGGAGTTGGCGAAATTGCCGCCGTTCCAGTGCAAATAACCGTATTCGCCAAATTTCCGGCTGTGATCGGGAAGCCCCTCGATCGTGCCGATGAACTGACTCACCCACCCAGTATCACCTGACGAAACACACGCCTCGCGAGGCGTGTAGAGACCGCGCGCGCCTACATTCGGCGCAGCGGCATCCAGGCCCGACCGCTTTCTGGTACGGGAATTGGTTATCAGTCAGGAGATACACGCATGAGTCAATCCAACACCCCGGCGACGTTGTTGCAACGTCGCGAATTTCTACAAGGCGCATTAGGTACTGGCGGGCTGCTCGCACTCAACAGCCTGCTGCCCGCCTACGCCGCAATGCAATCTGCCCCAGGGCTTGGCACGGTCACACCCCCCAACCGTCGTCATGCCGCCGACACCCTCATGGACATCGCAATTCGCGAACAACGGCTCGAGCTGGCCGGGCAGCGACCCAAGGCGATGACCCTGAACAACTCAATTCCGGGTCCCGTGGTCGAACTTTACGAGGGGCAACGGGCGTCACTGCGGGTCACCAACCATCTTGCCGAAGACAGCTCGATCCACTGGCACGGCATCTTGCTGCCGTTCGAGATGGACGGCGTTCCCGGCGTGACATTCCCCGGCATCAAACCGGGCGACACTTTCAATGCCGAATTCGATGTTCGTCAATACGGCACATATTGGTACCACAGCCACTCGGGCCTGCAGGAGCAGTCGGGCGTTTACGGGCCCATGGTCGTCCACCCGGCCGAACCAGAACCCTGGGCCTATGACCGGGACTACGTGGTGATGTTGTCGGACTGGACCTTCGAAGACCCGCATCGGGTTCTGGCGAACCTGAAGGGCATGGCCGATTACTACAACTTTCAGCAACGCACCAGCGAAGACTTTATTCGTGACGCACGCAAGGCGGGCACAGGCGCCGCCCTCGCAGACCGTGCGGCCTGGGGTGGTATGCGCATGATGGCAACAGATATTGCCGACATCACCGGCGAGACCTACACCTACCTGATGAACGGGCTGCACCCGGCCGGTAACTGGACGGGTTTATTCCGGCCTGGCGAACGCGTCCGCTTGCGCTTTATCAATGGCTCGGCGATGAGCTATTTCAATGTCCGAATCCCGGGGCTGCCCATGACGGTTATCCAGGCTGACGGACAAAACATTCAGCCCGTTGAGACCGACGAGTTCCAGATCGGCGTCGCCGAAACCTTCGATGTCATCGTCCAACCGCAAGAGGATGCCGCTTACACGGTGATGGCCGAGTCCATGGACCGCAGCGGTTACACACGCGGCACGCTGGCACCGCGCTTGGGCATGGAGGCAGCCGTGCCACCGCTCAGAGACCGCCCCATGCGCACCATGGTCGATATGGGCATGGATATGTCCATGGGAGGCGGCCACGGCGGCATGAAGGGAATGCAGCACGGTGACATGCCCAAGATGAAAGGCATGGACCACCAGGGCATGTCCGGCATGCAGGGCAAAGACACAGCATCGGGGTCAGCCCATGCATCCATGGATCACAGCATGGATCCTTCTGCCGGCATGAAGACTGCGCCTGCCATTTCCGGCTTTGCGACGCTGGCGGCATCAATTCCCAATGGCCGGGATCAGCCGATCGAAAGCCGGATGGAGCGGGCTGGTCCAGTCGTCGCGCGACATGGCCCGGACACACATGGACCCGGCAACATCAGCGTGGCGACGGTCCAGCGCAACCGGCTGGGTGAGCCCGGCACAGGCTTGGAGGATGTCGATCACCGCGTGCTGACCTACGCCGACCTGCGAAACATTCAGCCCAACGCCGATACCCGGCCGGTCGATCGCGAGATCGAACTGCATCTCACCGGCAACATGGAACGTTACATGTGGTCTTTCGACGGCGACCGCTTTCACGAAGTCGAAAGCACCGTTCGCTTCAACTACGGCGAGCGGCTACGCCTGATTCTCGTCAACGACACCATGATGGAGCACCCAATACACCTGCACGGGATGTTTATGGAACTGGAGAACGGCCATGACGGGCGGCTGCCCCTCAAACACACACTGAGCGTCAAGGCGTCCGAGCGCGCGTCCTTGCTGATCACGGCGAACGAGCGCGGGCGTTGGGCCTTTCACTGCCATCTGCTGTACCACATGAAGATGGGCATGTTTCGCGTCGTGGAGGTGGTCTGATGCGTTACCTAATCACACTGCTTACCTGCCTCGCAGCCATCTCTGCAATCCCCGCGCACGCATCGGATGACGGCGTGAATCCGCGAACTGGTGCCCCGGCGTCCTGGCCTGAGCCAGTCAAGCGATCGCGTTTCTCTCAGTTTCTGATCGATCGACTGGAGGCCGGCTTCGCGGACGCTGAAGACACCAACGTCTGGGATGCCCAGGGCTGGTACGGCGGCGATGTGCACAAGGGCTGGCTCAAGACCGAAGGCGAAGGCGCCCAGGGCGAGCCATTGGAGTCAGCTGAACTGCAACTTGGCTACGGCAGAATGATCGGCCGGTTCTGGGACCTGCAAGTCGGTGTGCGACACGACTTTCGACCAGACCCGGATCGGACGTTTCTCGCATTTGGTGTACAGGGCCTGGCGCCGTACTTTTTCGAAGTCGATGCCGCCAGCTTCATCAGTGATGACGGTGATGTTTCGCTGCGTATCGAAGCTGAGTATGAACTGCTGATCACGCAGCGCGTCATCCTGCAGCCTCGCTTCGAGTTGAACGCCGCCGTGCAGTCGGTTCCAGAGGCCGGCGTAGGCAGCGGCGTCAACACGACTGAGACGGGCCTGCGGCTGCGCTACGAAATCAGCCGCAAGTTTGCGCCGTACCTCGGCTTCGAGTGGACGCAACGCTACGGCGAGACGGCCGATTTTGCCCGTGAAGAACGAGCGCCAACCTCCGTGAATGCGCTGGTTGTAGGAGTACGGGCGTGGTTTTGAGCCGCGCCCTACCCCACGCCGTGTTGGCGTGTTTTGTTCTTGTGACTGGTCCGGCAATCGCTCACCGGCCGGCGACCCCACTCCAACCCATGCATGGCGGGCTGGTTGAGCAGGTTGGACAAACGCGGGTGGAGCTCGTGCTGCAAGACGGGCTCGTACACGTCTACGCCAGAGACCTTCGGGATAATCCGGTGCAACTACCGAGCGCTCAGCTCAAGGCCTGGACAGCCTCGGGCATGCAAGCGGTGCCGCTAAGGATCAGTTACGACACGCTGTCGGATCCGTTGACCCAGCCCTCGATAGCCAGCGCTACTTGGTCGAAATCCAGCTGAGTTTGGGGCAAGTCCACCGTCTCATTTTCACCAACCAGCAGAGTGACAACTAATGTCGCGCACAACTCATTACTTCCTATCCAGGTACTCAACATGACCAAAATGTTTCTGACTTGCGTAGCCCTCTTGGTCGCCAGCTCGGCAAATCCAGTATTTGCTGCAGGCCAACACGGCGGGGCGCACGACGCACATCGCGCTCAATCGGCGAAGGCTTCGGCACCCAGCCGCGAGGATTGCATGCAACACCGGCAGATGGACATGGGCGCCATGAACCAGCAGCAACACGCCGACCACATGGCGATGATGGCGGCCTGCGAGTCTTCGCATCCGGAGTCTGCCGATAAGGGGAAGCACCAAGCCGACGGACATAATCACAACCATGGAGGGCACTGACATGAAAAGGTTTGTACTGGGTGCTGTAACTGCAATCATCGGCGTGGGCGTCATCGCTCTTGCGGTGCCCTTGACTGGCCTGTACAACGTCGCCGCTACTGAGCGTGATATCGGCCCGGTTGCCTGGTTGCTGCACACGACGTATCACCAATCCGTGCAACGCCGCGCCCGCGACGTGGATGTTCCAGCGGACTACGCGTCCGATGCTTCGGTGCTCATTGGTGCCCGAAACTTCGATGCCATGTGCAGCACTTGCCACACCCCGCCCGGCTTGGGTGACACACCGGTAGCCACTGGGCTGAATCCCCAGCCGCCCGCCCTGCTGGACATTGCGGATCACAGCACGCCCGCAGAGCAGTTCTGGGTGATCGACAACGGCGTGCGCATGACCGGCATGCCGGCATTCGGCCCGACCCATGAATCTTCAGAGCTTTGGGGGTTGGTCGGATTCCTGCAAGCTATGAAAGGCGCGGACGCGAACACATACCGTTCGCTGGTGACGAGAGCAGGCAAAGTCTTGGATGCCGACGACGGGCATGACCACCGACATGGTCCGGGTGACGACAGCTCAGATGATGGTTCGGCAGCCGATGCGCCTGCGACCGATGGCGATGGCGATCACCCGCACAGCGACACAGACGACGGGCATGCGCATGATCATGGGTCGCCTCCGCCCACCCACGAAACGCCGAAGGACGACCATTCCGACCATGATCACTCGCATGCTGAACCGACGAAGCCACTCGCAAGGAATGACGCCGAAGCACTGGCAAACGAGTTCTACGACGCATTGGCAGATGGCGATGAGGTTGCCGTGCGCAGGGTGCTCGCAGACCAGGTTCTGATCTTTGAATCGGGCGGCGTTGAGAGTTCAATGGACGAGTACGCCGGTCATCACATGCCCAGTGACATGGCATTTTTGCAACAAGCCAAGCGAGAGCCGCTATCTCGAAGTTCCGATATTCAAGATGACCGTGCGTGGGTGGCAACTCGATCCAGATTGACCGCGCAGCTGGGTGATCGGGCCATCGATGTGATCAGCACCGAGACGCTCGTTATGCATCGGGATGCCGAGCAGTGGCGCATAGCGCACGTGCATTGGTCATCTGGAAAAGCCAATGGTGAACACTGATGGACGGCTTGCAGATTGGACAAGCTGCATCCGAAACCGGAATCCCGGTCGAGACCATTCAATACTACGAGCGCGTCGGCCTTGTACCTCCGCACCGGAAAGGCTCGGGAAACTACCGACTGTTCGATGACGAAGTAATCAACCGGCTCGTTTTGTACGTAATGCATTCGAGTTCTGGCTGCAAGGTCGGGTGGTTAATGCCGTACTCTGCCTGCAATCGCATGGCCGCAGCCTCCAACGCAGGCTGCCAATATTCCAATGCCTGCATCTCCACATGTGCGGACAACGCTCGGCTGTGCGACGACACCTCCCAGACATGCAGGTGATGCACGCCTGAAATCGCCGGATGACTGTCTCGAATCGCGCGCTTGATCTCGTGCAGATCCAATCCCGGTGGCACCCCGGCCATCACGACCCGAAGGGTCTCGATCAGCAGCTTGGTGGATGACACAAGAATCAAGACACAGATCACTACTGACAGAATCGGATCGATTGGCATCCACCCCGTGGCCAGCACCACAATTCCAGAGCCCACTGCCGCAACCGATCCCAGCAGGTCGCCCATCACGTGCAACATTGCACCACGAGTGTTCAGCGTCTGCTCACCTCGCGACAGCAGCCAGGCAACACCGATGTTCACCAGTAAGCCAAGCGTACCCACCAGCAATACCGTGCCGCCTTCAACCTCCGGCGTATCAATCAAGCGCTTGATTGCCGCATAGATGATGACTGCCACGATGGCGTACATGAAAATGACATTGAACAGCGCACCCAATACCTCGGTGCGCTGCCAGCCGTAACTCAGCCGCGCAGTGGGCGGGCGCTTGGCCGCCCAGGCCGCGAGCGCGCCGACCGCCAACGACAGACTGTCGGTCAGCATGTGGCCGGCATCGCCAATCAGCGCGAGCGAGTTGGCCAGCCAACCGGTGATCGCCTCGACGGCCGCGAAGCCGGTCGTGATGATTAGCGCCAGCAGCAAGGTCCTGGTGCTGGAGGTATGCGCATGGTCGTGATCGGCGCTCATGTCAGGTGTCTCGAGTCGGCCGCGACAGTTGAGACAGTCACTCGGTCATGCATTCCGTGCTCCAAGCATGATGACAACCATGCCGGCAAGGCAAAGCCCGACGCCAAGCAAATCGCTATACGTCGGGCGCACTGCATCCACCAGCCACAACCAAGCCAGCGCCACGCTGACATAGACACCGCCATATGCTGCATACACACGACCCGCGGCCTCTGGATGCAGGCTGAGCAGCCACACGAAAAGCGCCAGACTGGCAGCAGCCGGCAACAGCAACCACGCGCTGCCGTCGCGCCGCAGCCACAAGTACGGCAAGTAGCAGCCGACGATTTCGGCGAGCGCCGTGGCGACGAACAGGCCGAACAACTTAGCGCTTTCCGTCAACATCAGACCTCACCGGCCGTATTGGCGCCTTGCGGCGCAGGCCGCTGCTTGGACTCGTGGAGGATGCGGATGCCGCCACGCAGTACCACGCTGGCAACGATCAGGCCGATCACCAGGTCTGGCCAGCGCGATCCGGTTGCGGCAACCAGCACACCGGCCAAAATGAGGCCGACATTGGCGATGACGTCATTCGCCGAGAAAATCCACGCCGCACGCATGTGCACCTCACCATCGCGGTGTTTGCGGATCAACCACATACACGCCACGTTGGCGATGAGCGCGACCAACGCCACGCCAATCATCCAGGCGCTCTGTGGGTCGCTTCCCAGGAATGTTCGGCGCAGTACGTCCATCAGCACCAGGCAGGCAAGGCTAATTTGCAGCCAACCGGACAGCCGGGCGGCAGTCTGCTTCGCGGCTGCCGCCCGGCCAACTGCATAGAGGCTGATGGCGTAAACGGTGGCATCCGCCAGCATGTCCAGCGAATCGGCAATCAAGCCCGTTGACTGCGCCAGCCAGCCGAGCGCGAACTCGGCGACAAACATCACCCCATTGATGGCCATCAGGGCGATCAGCACGCGCCGCTCCGCCTGATTGCGGGCCTCGAACTCACATCCGCAGTCGCTCATGCTTCACTTCCCTTGGTGTTTGCCGACAGCTCGCTGTCATCTTCCCGCCCATGCACGATCCGATACAAGGCCGGCAGCAGCAGTAGCGTCAGCAAGGTTGAGGATACGATGCCGCCGATCACCACGGTGGCCAGCGGTCGCTGGACTTCGGCACCCGTGCCGGTGTTCAGCGCCATCGGTACAAAGCCCAGGCTTGCCACCAGTGCCGTCATCAAGACCGGGCGCAGGCGAACCAATGCGCCTTCGGTGATGGCCTGCTGCAAGGGCTTGCCATCAGCCCGCAGTTCACGAATGAACGACAGCATCACCAAGCCATTGAGCACCGCCACCCCGGATAACGCGATAAAACCAACTCCGGCGGAAATGGACAGCGGCATGTCACGCAACCAAAGCAGCGCCACCCCGCCGGTGAGCGCCAGCGGCACACCAGTGAAGATAATGAGCGCGTCCTTCAGCGACCCGAAGGCCATCAGCAACAGACCCAGAATCAGCATGAGCGTGACCGGCACAACAAGGCTGAGCCGCTTGCTCGCGGATTGCAGTTGCTCAAACGTGCCACCGTAGTCCAGCCAGTACCCGGCAGGCAGGTCGACCTGGTCATTGATGCGCTGCTGCGCTTCTGCCACGAACGAACCGAGGTCGCGCCCACGCACGTTGGCTGTGACCACGACCCGACGCTTGCCGTCCTCCCGGCTGATCTGTGCGGGAGCGGGGGCGAGCTTGATGTCGGCGACTTCGCCGAGCGGCAGGTAGCGTGCGCCACTCTCGCCCTGCGCTTCACCTGGGAGCATCAGCGGCAGGCGTTCCAGCGTTGCCGGGTCTTGCCGAAGGCGCTCGGGCAACCTCACGATCAACTCGAACCGGCGGTCACCGTCGAAGATCAAGCCTGCAGCAGTCCCGCCTACAGATGTCGCGACCAGGTCCTGGACGGCTTGCACATTGAGGCCATAACGGGCCAGCGCCGTGCGGTCTGGGATGACCGACAGCACAGGCAAGCCGCTGACCTGCTCGACGCGCACGTCTGCCGCACCGTCGATGTCTTGCACCACGGCCTGGATGGCTTGCGCGCTACGCAGCAGTTCTTCCAAGTCATCACCAAACACCTTGATGCCAAGGTCTGCCCGGACGCCTGAGATCAGCTCGTTGAAGCGCAGTTGAATGGGCTGCGAGAACTCGTAGTTGTTACCCACCAACTCGCCCAGCGCGTCTTCCATCTGCTCGACCAGTTCGGCTTTGGACAGGCTCGGATCGGGCCATTCATTGCGCGGCTTGAGCACCACGTAACCGTCTGAGATGTTCGGCGGCATCGGGTCGGTGGCGACTTCGGCCGTACCGACGCGGGCAAACGCGATTTCGACCTGCGGAAACTCGCTGATGCGCTGTTCCAGTTGAGCTTGGAGCTCAAGCGACTGGCCCAAGCCTGTGCCCGTGATCCGCAGGGCCTGGATGGCGACATCACCTTCATCGAGTTGCGGCACAAATTCAGACCCCAGCGTGGTGGCCAGCCAGCCACTGGCCACCACGAGCACCGTCGCTCCGGCCACCAGCGCCCAGCGCAACTTCAGTGCGCCAGCCAGCAGCGGCTCATAGGCCCGCTTGGCTCCGCGAATCAGCAAGCTCTCGCGCTCTGCAACTGGCCCGCGCATGAATAGGGCAACGGCCGCCGGAACGAATGTCAGTGACAGCACCATGGCCGCCAGCAACGCCATCACGACGGTAGCGGCCATCGGGTTAAACATCTTCCCCTCAACGCCTGTGAGCGAGAAGATCGGGATGTAAACCACGGTGATGATGCCAACGCCAAACAAGCTCGGGCGAATCACTTCACTGGTGGCGGTATAGACCACATGCAGTCGCTCTTTGAGTGCGAGCCTTCGTTCGCCAGTGCCGTGTTGCGCTTCGGACAAACGTCTAATGCAGTTCTCGACCACGATGACTGCGCCATCCACGATCAACCCGAAATCCAGTGCGCCCAGACTCATCAGATTGGCCGAGACGCCCGTGCGCACCATGCCGGTGATCGTCGCCAGCATCGCCAACGGGATAACCGCAGCAGTGATCAGGGCGGCGCGGATATTACCCAGCAGCAGGAACAACACCACGATGACCAGCAGTGCGCCTTCGAGCAGGTTTTTCTGCACGGTGGAGATGGCTTTATCAACCAGCGTTGTGCGGTCGTACAGGGTTTGGATGTACACGCCATCAGGCAGCGAGCGGTTGATGGTCTCGATACGCTCGGCGACATCGCGCGCCACGGCACGCGAGTTCTCACCAAGCAACATCATGGTGGTGCCAACCACGGCCTCCTCGCCGGCGACGGTCGCCGCCCCCGAACGCAACTCTCGTCCGAGCGCGACCTCGGCAACATCGTTCACCAGCACAGGGACCCCCTCGCGCTGAGTGACTACAACTTGCTCGATGTCGGCGATGCTCTCCAACAGCCCCGGTGAACGCACCAGCAGTTGCTGGCCATTACGCTCCACATAGCCTGCGCCGCGATTGCTGTTATTGCGCATCAGGGCGTCGGTCAGGTCCGACATCGACAGCCCCCACGCCAGCAGCTTCTGCGGATCAGGCAGCACGTGGTACTGCTTGTTGAAGCCGCCAATGCTGTTGACCTCCGCCACACCCGGCGTGAGCACAAGCTGCGGGCGGATAATCCATTCCTGCACTTCGCGCAGGCCCATGGCATCCCAAGGGCGGCCATCCGCCTGCGTGGCACCCGGCTCGGCGCGCACGGCGTACATGTAGATTTCGCCCAATCCGCTGCTGATAGGCCCCATCTCCGGCTCCAGGCCGGGTGGCAGTTGGCTGCGTACGGCAGACAAGCGCTCGTTGATCAGGTTGCGGGCGAAATACAGATCGGTGCCTTCTTCAAACACCACCGTGACCTGTGACAGCGCATAGCGCGACAGCGAGCGGGTGTAGTCCAGATTCGGCAGGCCGGACAGCGCCGTCTCTACCGGGAAGGTCACCCGCTGCTCGGTCTCCAGTGGCGAGTAGCCGGGTGCGGCGGTGTTGATTTGCACCTGCACGTTGGTGATATCCGGCACGGCATCAATGGGCAGCGAGCTGTAGCTCCACACCCCGACCCCGATCCACACCAGCATCAGTGCCAATATCAGCCAGCGCTGCTCAACCGCAGCGCGCACAATTGAATTGATCATGACGAGCCCTCAGTGGTCGTGTTCGGCGCTGGATTTCTCCAACTCGGCCTTCAGCAGATAGCTGTTGGCCGTCACGTACACCACACCGGGTTTCAAACCGCCCAGCACCTCCGTTGCTCGGCCGTCGCTGCGGCCCAGCGTGAGTGGGTGCACTTCAAAGTCATCCGCTTCTCGAACGAACACGGATGGGCGGCCTTCGATGTCCTGTAATGCCCGGTTCTCGACGACGAGCGCGGCGTCGGTCACAGCTGTGACGATCTCCGCGCGGATGGTCGAGTCCGGCGTCCACTTGCCATCGGGGTTTGGCAACACCACGCGCGCGTGGCGCGCAGGCCCGAGCATCGCATCGGGAGTGATCCAATCGATGACGCCTTCGGTTTGCACGCCGTCGCCAAGCAGCAAAACCGTTTGGCCTGCGCGCACTTTTTCGGCCTGAGACGGAAAGATGGCGAGCTGTGCCCAGACTTGTGAATAGTCCGCGATCCGCAACAGGTTGCGGTCGGCAGTCGCCTCACCGGCTGTTGCCATGCGCCCGACGATCACGCCGCTGACGGGTGCCCGCAGGGTGTAGCGCTGCAGGCTGTCATCGGCCTCGACCGTGGCCAAGGCATCACCACGTGTCACGCGCTGCCCGACATCGGGATCGAGCCGAATGATCTGGCCCGAAAATCGTGCCCGGACGACCGCCATGCGTGATGGGATGGGTTCGATGCGACCGTAAACCTGCAGCGTTTCGCGCAGCGTGCCGGGTTGTGCGACAGCCGTTTGCAACCCTGCCAATGCAATTTTCTCATCGGTTAGCTGGACGACATCGGCACCGCCGTGGTCATCCGATTGGCCATTGTGCGTATCGGGTTCGCTGTGATCGGCATGCTCGTCCGTTTCTTGAGCGGCGAGCGCGGTCGGGGAAAGCACTGCAATGAACAGCGATAGGCTCACGGCCCGCATCGTCGCGGCAAAAGTGTCTCGTTCAGTGGTCATGGTCAGATTCCTTGTGTTCGGAGTCGCTGTCGGCAGCAGTCAGCGCCGCGCCGGACAGGCGCTCCAGTTCAATTCGGTTGAGATGGGCACGGCGTGCAGCGTTGACGAGCGCCAGACGCGCATCGATCAGCTCTTGCCTGGCGGCAATCAACTCCAGGTAGCTGTAGCGCCCAGCCCGGTAGGCCTCACGTGTGTCTGCCAGGGCAGACTCCAACCTGGGGATGACCGCATCCCGCAACATGGCGAACGCCTCGATGGCGTGGGTCCGGTGCTGCCACGCTTCAAACAGCGTCGCGCGTGCGGCAATAACGGCGGCCTGCGAATCAAACCGGGCGGCCTCGCGTCGCGCCGTCGCGGCGGCAATGTCGCCCTGCGCGCGGCGGCCGGAGAACAAGGGAATGCTCACCCCGGCAACCAGGCCTGTGCTATCGCTGCCTTCCAGCCGGCGCACACCCGCCCGCCAGCGAATGTCGCCACGCGCGTTTGACTGGGCCAGGCGCAAGCTGGCCGTTTGGATTCGCTCGTGGCTGGCCAGTTGCTGAAGGTCCGGGTTGCGGTTCAGAGCGTCGACCAGCGGCTCGAAGGCCCCTGCGTTGCCAGGATGAAACAGCGCATCGTCATCAACCAACTCGAAGCCGGGCTGCTCAGCACCCCACAGCGCGGCCAACTTGGTCCGCAGCGTCGGCAGCTGGTGCTCGATATGGCCCACCTCCAGGCTGGCGCGGGCCGTGGCGGCCTTGGCGCGGTCCAGTTCCGCTTGTGGAGCGCGTGCACGGCTGACCCGCCGGCCCACGGTCTCTTCAGCTTGGCGCGCAAGATCCTCCGCTTGGCGGGCGACCTCAAGCTCCTGCTGCAGCGCAGCCAGTTCTACAAACAACCGGGCAGCTTTGGCCTGCACATCCAGCAACTGCGTGCGTCGCTGCGCAACGGACAACCCTTCCCGTGCATCAACGATGGCTGTGCGGAAGGCAGGACGATCACCCAGCTCGATGACGCTGGAAAGAGCCAGCGTTAACTCAACGCCGTCGATGCCCTGTGCTTCATTGGTCCCGCCAAACTCATCCGCTTCGGCATTGAGCGCCAACGGCGGTGAAAGCGACGCTGAAGCTCGCTCCCCGGCCAAGGCCTTCAAACGCGGCGCATAGGCCGCCAGGGACGGGTTGTTGTCGGTGACCCGTTGAATCGTCTCGCCCAAGGTCAGGGCGTCAGCGGTTTGCGGTTGTGCATGGCCCGCTGCAAGCCAAGTGAACCCGATGGCGAAAAGCGCCATCCGGCAAAAATAACCAGACATGGTGACTCCAGAAATCGTTGCGCCGAACAGGCGCATGGCGGTGCCGCATTGGCACCGGAGGCGATATCTAGAGAACTAGGGGCGGTGCTCGCGCTGGGGGGCTGAGACCGACACGGCGGTGCGGCACCGGCGCGGTGCGCTGCGTTACGAGCAATATGCGCGGCGCGATAAACAAGCCCAGCAATACAGCTGCAACAACGGCGAGCAAATCGCTTTCATCCAGGTCGAGCAGCTTGACCAGGATGCCGTCAGCCGCATCAACCTTGGTGTCTATACAGGTTTCGTCCGCACACGCTTCACTAACGTGAGCAATCGCGTCTGCATGCGCTTCCTTCAGGCAATCGAGGTCACCGTCCGAGCACGCATGGGCATGCGCGCCCAGGATGCGGCTGGCCAGCACGAGGATGACCAGGAAACAGACCAATTTGTGAGAATTGATATGCAAGTGACGAGAACGTAGCTGAGGAGGACTGCTTGAAGTCTATCTGATAAGTCGGAACTCAGACAATCACTTGGCGAACAAAGTGCCTCAGCATTGATTTTTTTCTCACACGGGGCGACGGGATGCGATGGAGGGGGTACTACGCCCCCTGGAGAACCCCGAAACGACCGGTGTCCGGTTTATCAGTAAACGGGTTCGGTCCCGGTCAGACGGACGGCTTGGCAAGAGAAAAAACTGACCTGCGAATGACGGCTGTTGGCACAACGCGGCCAGTTCGACGAGATGCAATCGGCCAAATAAGTGCCCCAGCGGTCATGCGATGCGCAAATGTCCGGCCCCGTCCCTTTGATGATGTACATGCACACCACGTATATCACCATGAACCGTTCTACTGCAGAAATCCTGGTCCAAAGATTCGGCAGTCCCATCGTTGAACTCACCGCGATTTGCGGCGATTTTTTCGGGATGGAAGAAGGTCAGGCCCGACGCAAGGCCGCGACAAATCAACTACCCGTTCCGACATTTCGGACGGGATCGCAAAAGTCACCTTGGTTCGTCCACATCGAAGATCTCGCACAACTCATCGACGAGCAACGCGCTCAAGCCAAACGCCACCACATCGGGATGGCCTATGCCGCCTGATACGGCCGGGTTGGAACATCCTTCGCTTTCAAATGTGTATAGCTGCGAAGGATGTTCCAATCCAGGTGGAGCGTAAACGCTGCCACCTCGTGGATCGCATACCCGCGCTCGAACAACCTCGATGTAGCCTCGTGACGGAGATCGTGGAAGCGGAGATCCTGAATTCCGAGTATTCGGCAAGCGCGGGTGAACCGTGCTCCAACGGACTTGGGGTTGTACGGGAAGATCAGTTCACTGGTTCGCGGCTGGCGTTTGATGATCTCGAGCGCCTCGGGCGTGAGCTTGCTTTCAAGGTCATTCCCTTTCTTGGTGCGAGGGTGCTTCACGTCCCGCACTACAATCACAAGATCCTTCTCAATCAAGTCGTCCCACCGAAGCCGGGTGATCTCGGCTTGTCGGCGTGAGGACTCGAGCGCAAATTTGACGCACTCCTGCATGGGGATCATGGCGTTCTGATCAGACTGCGCGAAGTACTTGTCGAGCCGGCTCAATTCATCCTTTGTCGGGCGACGCGTACGTCGCCGTGAACGACGGACGAGTTTCTGGTCGCGGCTGAACTGCAGAGCGTCTTCAAACACAGTCATATCGAACGGTAAGTCCCACGCGACATTCATCGGCGAGAACGCGGCTTTCAGCCAAGTGATGTCGTTCATGACAGTTGATGGCCCTGTACCAGCCTGTCGCCTTGTCCGCACATGGTCGATCAACACCTGACTCGTCAGGTCCTGGACTTTGACGCGCCCGATATCGTGCTTGGCGAGGAACCGCAGATGCTCACGTTTTGAGCGAGCCCATCCACTGAGCTGTTCGTACTCGGCACGATAGCGGTGGATGACGTCGCCAACGGTGATGTCTTTTAGCGCCAGCTTTCGAGTACTGCCCTCCCCTTTGATCTCGGTCTCGCGCTTACGCGACCAGTTCTCGGCCATGGCACGACGCGGAAACGTGCGGGACTCAGACGCGATAATCTTGCCCTCTCGCTTGACACGTATGAGGGCCCGATATGACATCGTCCCGTTCGCATTCTTCCACTTAGTTATGGTCGCCATTCTTCCTCCAATTCCGGTGCACAACGCTCACTCGTTGTGCACTTTTTTGTGCACCACCGTCTCTATAATACCTCTAAATGCACAAAAACGCGTGTCCCATGGAGGACAAGAAACCACGATAAGCAACTGTTTTGTCGAGTAATTCTTCAAATTCCCGCCAGTGGCGCTTCAGCGTCGCACCGATGATGGACTGGACGGACCGCCATTGCCGGGCCTTCCACCGCATCCTTTCTGGCCACGCGCTGCTCTACACCGAGATGGTGACGACGGGCGCGCTAATCCATGGCGATGTGGAGCGGCATCTTGCTTACGGAGAGTCGGAGCACCCGGTCGCGCTGCAACTCGGCGGTAGCGATCCGGCGGCGCTTGCCCACTGTGCGAAGCTCGCGCAGGACTGGGGTTACGACGAGGTCAATCTGAATGTCGGCTGTCCGTCGGACCGGGTGCAGAACGGCCGTTTCGGCGCCTGTCTGATGGCGGAGCCGGGCTTGGTGGGCGACTGTGTGGCCGCGATGCAGGCGGCGGTGACGATTCCGGTGACGGTGAAAACCCGGGTTGGCATCGACCGGCAGGATGCCTACGAGCCATTCGAGCGGTTCATCGATACCGTGGCCGCTGCAGGCTGCGAGGTGTTCACCGTGCATGCTCGCAAGGCGTGGCTCGATGGTCTTTCACCCAAGGAAAACCGCGACATTCCCCCGCTTCGCTACGATTTCGTCTATCGCGTCAAGCAGGCGCGCCCGGCGCTGACAATCGCGATCAACGGCGGCATCGAGGATCTCGCCCAGAGCGAGGAGCATCTGGGCCACGTGGACGGCGTGATGCTGGGGCGCGCGGCCTACCAGCGACCGTATCTGCTCAGCGAGGTCGACAGCCGCTTGTTCGGCACCGGCAGCCGGCCGATCACCCGGCTGGATGCACTGGCGGGGTATCGAAGCCATATCGCCCAGGAGCTTGCCACCGGCACGTCAATGGCGCGCTTGATCCGGCCTGTCCTGGGGCTGTTCCACGGGCAGCCTGGCGGCCGGAATTTCAGACGGGTCTTGTCAGAAGGTGCACACCGCACCGGCGCCGGGCTGGAGGTGCTGGACGATGCGATTGAGGTCGTGGAACGCGCGGGCAACCGAGAGCGCCATGCCGATCCGACAGACTCAAGGTCGGCAATCGCCTGACAATCTAACGCTGGGTCATTGGGCCCCGGCTTGTGCCTGCCGCGCCGCCTCCATCCCGCGCAGCACGTCCAGCAGCTGGTGCATCGTCTTCTCCGGGTCGCCGTCGCTACGCGCCGTCATCCAGCCAGCACCTGCCGCAATGCCGACCGCCAACCAGGGCTGCTCGGCGGTCCAGCGTTCGAGGATTTCGATCATCTCCGACGGCATGGAAGGCGGTGTCTGCGCCGCCCGCTGTTTCTTGCGTTGCCGATGGCCGCGCCAAGTCGACGCAAGACCGTAGATCAGCAATGCGATGATCGAGACGCCGGCCGCAGCGATCACGTCGGGCAGATAGATGCGCAGCCCGTAGTAGATCGCCACGCTAAGCCACGCGCCGAACAGCGCCCATAGCAATAACGAGAACGCGCCCCAGCGCGTGGCGCGCCGGGCGCGCTCAAGCAGCACGATGCTATCGCCCGGCGAGTCGGCCGATCAGAAACCCCGCGCCGAACGCGATGCCAACGCTTTGCAGCGGGTGGGCGGCGATCTGCTGTTCGGCCTTCTGCTCGGCGGCCATGAGCTGATCCTTGCCTTGGTCCACGCCTTCCTTCACGCGGGTCTTCGCGCTTGCGGCACGGTCCTTGGCCGTGGTCTGCATGGTTTCCGCGAGCGAACGGACATCCGCGCGTAGCTGGTTGAGATCGTCCTTCACGGTTTTCAGGTCGGCATCAGAGCTGGCCATTGGTGTACCTCCATGTGCATTGCAGTTTTTGTCCCCCCGCATTTATGAAGACAAGAGCGGTGGGACGATGTTCCGAAATCGGCCAAGGGTCGGTTTTATCGCGCTCGCCGACTATCATGCGCACGGAATCACTTCGCACAGACATGGACCTACATGTTGACTCGCAAAACACTACTGACTGGACTCTTACTGATGACCACTTCCGCCGTTGCCACCGCCGACATGGTCCGCGTGGACATGCAGACCTCCGAAGGCCCGATCGTGCTGGAACTCAATGCCGACAAGGCGCCTGTCTCCGTGGCCAACTTTGTTGAATACGCGAACGACGGCTACTTCGACGGCACGGTGTTCCACCGGGTCATCGAGGGTTTCATGGTCCAGGGCGGCGGTTACACCGAATCGCTGCAGCGCAAAGACACGCGTGACCCGATCAAGAACGAAGCCAACAACGGCCTTTCGAACGTCCGTGGCTCAGTCGCCATGGCGCGGACGAACGACCCGCATTCGGCCACGGCACAGTTCTTCATCAACCACGGCGACAACGGTCGTCTGGATTTCCGCAGCGAAACCTCGTTCGGCTACGGCTACACGGTGTTCGGCAAGGTGGTCGAGGGCATGGACGTGGTCGACAAGATTGCCGAGCTGCCCACCGGCGCACAGGGACCGTTCCGCTCGGACGTTCCGCAACCGCTGGTCGTGATCGAATCGGTGCGCATCGTCGAGCCTGAGTGATCCACCTACTCTCTGACCTGCATCTGGCGCCGGGTGACGGACTCACCCGGCGCTTTGTCGAATACCTCGCCGGTCCGGCGAGAGACGCGGACGCGATTTACATTCTTGGCGATCTGTTCAACGTGTGGCTCGGCGATGATTTGTCCATGCCTGAACATGCCGAGGCCGTGGACGCCATCGCCGCCGCAACCCAGGCTGGTGTGACAATTTACGTGATGCACGGCAATCGGGATTTTCTGCTCGGCCGGGTGTTCGCGGAGGCCACCGGCGTCACGCTGCTGAGCGATCCCTGGGTCGGGGAACTGGCCGGCGTGCCCACGCTACTCACACATGGCGACCGCTTCTGCACGCAGGATCGCGGTTATCAGACGTATCGCAGCATCGTGCGCAGCGTCGCCGTGCAACGTGCCTATTACGGCATGCCCCAACGCTGGCGCGAACGCATCGCCGACCGCCTGCGCAAGCGCAGCCGTGGTGGCACGCCCATGAAGGCGCTGAACATCACCGATGTCGATGCCAAAGCGCTGTATGCAGCCGCCCGAACCGAACAGGTGCAGCGAATCTTCCATGGGCATACGCACCGGCCGGCGATTCACCGTATCGGCCGCAGAAAGCAGGTGCTTGAACGCTATGTGCTGGAAGACTGGAGCGTCGAGACCGGTGGCTCGGTGATTACGCTGGCGGCAGACGGCACCATCCGCTCGCTGCCGATTGAGGCACCGGCGGCCACCTGAACAAGCAGCCGGCGGCGCCACTAGCCGGTCCTTGGTATTTTCTGAGGGTGATCGCTGCTTCTCGGCCAATGCCGTGATGATGCAATCTATTGCATGCTGATGCGCTAACAGCCCGGCGCTCGATCGGGCAGACGCCAAAGCGCGTCGATCCAACACTGGAGGCAGACATGACCGCAATCCGCTCAGGCTGGTTCGCCAGCATTCCGTTCGCCCTGTTCGCAGCCGCATTAACCGGATGTTCCGGTGGCGATGACGCGGCGTCCGCCCCGACGGGTGGCAGCGACAATCCTGCTGTCTCGGCCGAATGGTTCGATTACCAGCGGCAGCCCGAATTCGAGAACACCACCCGGCTGCCGGCCGAATACATCACCATGAGCGACGGGGTAAAACTGTCCGCACAGGTGATGCTGCCGGCCGATGCCGACGGCAATGCGGCCTCCTCCGCGCTCCCGGTCATCCTGACCCAGACCGGCTACAACAAGAGCGCCAGTGGTTATGTCGAAGGGTTCGCGTTCAATGCCTTTCTGGTCGAACACGGCTACGCTCATGTAACGGTGGATGTGCGCGGTACCGGAACGTCACAAGGCACCTGGGAGATCTTCAGCGAACGCGAGCAGCTGGACTACAAGGAAGTGCTCGACTGGATCGTCGAACAGCCATGGAGCAATGGCCGGATCGGCACCTGTGTTTCATCGTTCATGGCAACCACCCAGATCTACACCGGTGCCTGGCAGCACCCGGCCCACGA